>JGI12053J15887_10000075_pt1 | contig 28691 bp, 15 predicted proteins | sample MedBloCAOM1_O3_FD_15887 | JGI IMG/M metagenome (IMG submission 15887)
GGGCTGATCGACCACGCCGAGCAGATCTTCCAGCGAGACGGCGAGCAGCCGGGATTTGGTCCGCGACAAAAAACTCGCCACCGCCAACAGATCATGCCGGTCGATGGCGTGGTGGCGCAGCACATTGTCCAGCATGGCCAGCGCTTGCCAGCGCGCGTCGTCGCTTTCGCCCGGATCGATTCCGAGCGAGCGCTTCAGCTTCAGGTCGCCGAACGAGCGCCAGCCGGCATAGGTCGAGAGGTCATGGGTGTTGAAGGTGACCAGCGCATCGGCCGAGTAATGGTCGATGCCGCAAAACGCGCCCTGATCGTCGCGCTCGAACATCATCACCAGATAGGACCAGATGCCCCAGTCGCGCGTCCGCTCGCGAAAGCCTTCCGGCACGGTGCCGAGGTCTTCGCCGATCACCACGCAGCGGTTGGCGACGCTCTCGAGCGCGGTGATCGCCAGCATCGCTTCGAACGGCATCGGCACATAGACTCCCTCGGCGGGACCAAAGCCGCGCGGCACCAGATAAAGCCGTTTCAGTCCCATCACGTGGTCGAGCCGGATCGCGCCGGCATAACGCATCGAGGCCTGCAGCATCTGGCGGAACGGCTCGAAGGATCGCTGCTCGAGGCCAGCCGCATTGAAGCCCGCCAAGCCCCAGTCCTGGCCGGCGGTATTGAGCGGATCGGGCGGCGCGCCGACGCCAAGATGGCGCGAAATCGCAACCTGCTCGTTCCAGGCATCAAAACCGTTGGATTGCACGCCGACGGCGATGTCGAGATAGAGCCCGACCTTCATGCCGAGGCGGTCGGCCAGCACACTGCACGCGCCCAATTGTCGCTCTGCGCTCCACTGCACGAATTCGACGAATTCGATCTCGGCCGCATCCGCGCCTTTGCGCAGGCGCGCGCATTGGATATCATCGGGTTGCCGCCATTCTTCCGGCCATTCCCACCACGGCGCGTTGAATTTGTGCCGCAGCACCTCGAAGCAGGCAAAGCGTGCCAGCAGCGCGCCACGCTCGGCGCGGAATCGTGCGAAATCTTCCTTTCGTTCGGGTTTGGCATTGGNCTTGAAGGCAGCAAATGCCGACCGCAGCGCGCGCCATTTCAATCCGGCGACCGCGACATAGTCGACGGTTTCGCTTTGCCTTAAGCGCGGCGTGATCTCATCGCTCTCGGGGAAGGACTGCGGCGAAAACTCGGGGAGCTTTTCGACGTCGATGTAGAGCGCATTGAGAAAGAGCCGGCTGTTCGGCGAATAGGGGCTGCAATCGCCCGGGCAATCGTCGAATAGCGTGTGCAACGGATTGAGCCCGACGCCGCTGGCGCCCAATTGATGCGCGAGCTCGATCAGGCTTTCCAGATCGCTGAAATCGCCCATGCCCCAGTTGCGCACCGAGCGGACGCCGTAGAGCTGAACGGCCAGGAGCCAGCTGCGGTCGAAATCACCGGCAAAGGCCTTTTGCGGCGCAGCGATCAGCGGCAGATCTTCGCTGAGCGAGGCGGCGTCGGCGAGATGCAGCCGGTGGACTCCCAAAGGCAGCTTCTCGGGCCAGGCAATCGCGCGATCGGCAGCCTCGCCCGTGGCGACAGTCTTGTCGTCGGCAACGATTTTCCATTGCACCGGCAAGGTGGCAGCCCGGGAAAGCTCGCTCCGTGCGGGCTGGCCGGACCGGACCACCACCGGCTCGACGAGGAGCCGGCGTGGGGCCTCGGGCGGCAGGGCATCGAGGATGGTTTTCAGGGCCGCCGCGTCCGTCACACGGTGGAGACCCTGACCGTCCGTGAATTCCGTCTGGATTCCCAGGGTTTTGGCTTTGGCAAAAAGGTCCATTCGGCACGGGCTTTGCACGCGACAGGAGTGGGGGGTCGCGAAATTGTCCAAATACAGGAAGGAGATAAGGGCTGTTTAACGCTCCGTCCCGCTCGACGTTCCCCGGGAACCAACGCCCGGTGAGCGGCTTTCTATATAAGTCCGGAGCGCCTGCTTTCTACAAGCGGGGTGTATTCTCCATGTCAGTGGCGGCATCACCGTGAAACAAGCAACTCAAACTGTCGAGAGTGCCAGTGGCACTTTCCGTATCGAGGATGTTTACCCTCTGATCGATGGCGGGCGCTATCCGGTGAAGCGGATTATCGGCGAGCGCGTCGAGATCTGGGCGGATATCTATCGCGACGGGCATGATGTGACGGCCGCCGCCCTGATCTGGCGTCGCGAGAACGACCGCGAATGGCGGCGCGAGCCGATGATCCATCACAGCAACGACCGCTGGGGCGGGTCGTTCACGCCGGACGCACCGGGGCGGTATGTCTATGCCATCGAGGCATGGACTGACGAATTCGCGACCTGGCGACGTGGCTTCGAGTTGAAGCAAAAGGCCGGCGCCGATCTTACCATGGATGCCCTCGAAGGCGCGGCCCTGCTCACCAAGGCGCAGGCCAGCGGGCGCGAGGTGGCGGCGGTCATCAACCGTCACTGCGAGGCCTATCTGCAAACCGGCGAAACCGCGCCGCTGCTGGCAACCGAATTGCAAGATGCGATGGCCGAGAGCCAGTCGCGGCCCGATCTGACGCGCTCGCAACTGTTCCCGCTGGTCGCGGACCGGCCGCGGGCGCGCTACGGCGCCTGGTATGAAATGATTCCGCGCAGCCAAGGCAAGGTGGCGGGACGGCACGGCACGTTTAGGGATTGCATCAACCGCCTCCCCGATGTTGCGGCGATGGGGTTCGACGTCGTCTACTTCACGCCGATCCATCCGATTGGCCAGACCAACCGCAAGGGCCGCAACAATGCGGTGACCGCCGAGGAAGGCGATCCCGGCAGCCCCTATGCGATCGGCGCGGCCGAAGGTGGCCACGACGCCATCCATCCGGAATTGGGTACGCTTGCGGATTTCCGCGCCTTCATCGCCGCGTGCAAAAAGCACAAGATGGAAGTCGCGCTCGACTTTGCCGTGCAGTGCTCGCCCGACCATCCCTGGCTGAAAGAACATCCGCAATGGTTCAAGCGCCGGCCTGACGGATCGATGCGCTATGCGGAAAATCCGCCCAAGAAATACGAAGACATCGTCAACCCCGATTTCGGCTCCGAAGATGCCGGCGCGCTGTGGAATACATTGCGCGACGTAGTCCTGTTCTGGATCGATCAGGGCGTGAAGATTTTCCGGGTCGACAACCCCCACACCAAGCCGTTTCCGTTCTGGGAGTGGCTGATCCATCAGGTCCAGCTCCGCCACCCCGACACGATCTTCCTCGCCGAGGCCTTTACGCGGCCGAAGCTGATGAAGGGTCTGGCCAAGCTCGGCTTCACGCAGTCCTACACCTACTTCACCTGGCGGACGCAGCGCTGGGAACTGGAGCAGTATCTCATTGAACTGACGGGCTATCCCGAACGCGACTTCTACCGGCCGAACTTTTTCGTCAACACGCCCGACATCCTGCCCTGGCACCTGCAGAGCGGCGAAACCTGGATGTTCAAGTCGCGTGTCGCGCTGGCTGCCACGCTGTCGAGCACTTACGGCATCTGCAACGGTTTTGAACTCCTGGAGCACGAGCCGATTCCGGGCAAGGAAGAGTATCTCGACTCCGAAAAATACGAGATCAAGGTGCGGGATTGGGAAAAGCCCGGTAATATCAAGCTCTATATCGGCGATCTCAACCACATCCGCCGTACCAATGCAGCGNTGCAACAGACCAGCAATCTGCGCTTTCTCGGCATCGAGGACGGTAACGTGATCGGTTTTGTGAAGGAGTCCGTCGACCATACCAATACGGTAGCGGTGGCGATCGCGCTGTCTCGCGACGTGCACGAATTCTGGCTGCCGCTCGGCGACGTCCAGGTCGATGCCGGCGGTGAGCGCCGCCAAATCGCGGCCGTCGAAAACCTGGTCACCGGCGAACGCTATCCGATCGAATGGGGCGGCATCCGGCTGCGGATCGATCCGGTGCGCGACCCGGCTCTGCTGTTCCGTTGCCTGGCGTGACGGGGCGCGCCATGAANATACTGTCCTCGATCGACACCAAGCCATTGACGATNACCTCGCCCGGCGACGAGCTCTGGTACAAGGACGCCATCATCTATCAGCTGCANGTCAAGGCNTTNGCCGACAGCAANAATGACGGGATCGGCGATTTCGCCGGGCTGACCGAAAAGCTCGGCTACCTCCAGGACCTCGGCGTCACGGCGCTGTGGCTCTTGCCGTTCTATCCCTCGCCTGGCCGCGACGACGGCTACGATATCGCCGACTACGGCGACATCAATCGCGATTTCGGGACCATGAAGGATTTTCGGCGCTTCATCCAGGAAGCGAAGCGGCGCGGCCTGCGCGTCATCACCGAGCTCGTCATCAACCACACCTCCGACCAGCACGACTGGTTCAAGCGCGCCCGCCGCAGCGACAAGAATTCAAGCGCGCGCAACTGGTATGTCTGGAGCGACACCGACCAGAAATATCTGGGCACCCGTATCATCTTCACCGACACCGAGAAGTCGAACTGGACCTGGGATCCCGAGGCCGGCCAGTTTTACTGGCACCGCTTCTTCTCGCACCAGCCGGATCTGAATTTCGACAATCCGCGCGTGGTGAGCGCCATCGTCCAGGTGATGAAGCGTTGGCTGGATACCGGCGTCGACGGTTTCCGCCTCGACGCGATCCCCTATCTGTGCGAGCGCGACGGCACCAATAACGAAAATCTTCCCGAGACGCACGCCATCATCAAGAAGCTGCGGGCCGAGCTCGACGCCTACGCCAAGGGCAAGGTGCTACTGGCGGAAGCCAATCAATGGCCGGAGGACGTGCAGGAATATTTTGGGCGCGGCGATGAATGCCACATGGCCTATCATTTTCCGCTGATGCCGCGCATCTACATGGCAATCGCCCAGGAAGACCGCTTTCCGATCACCGACATTCTCCGGCAGACCCCGGACGTCCCGGCCAATTGCCAGTGGGCGCTGTTCCTGCGCAACCACGACGAATTGACGCTCGAGATGGTGACCGACGTCGAGCGCGACTATTTGTGGTCGACCTACGCCAACGATCCGCGCGCGCGCATCAATGTCGGGATCCGTCGCCGCCTCGCGCCGTTGATGGACAATGACCGGCGCAAGATCGAATTGATGAACTCGCTGCTGCTGTCGTTCCCGGGCACGCCGATCGTCTATTACGGCGACGAGATCGGCATGGGCGACAACATCTATCTCGGCGACCGCAACGGCGTGCGTACGCCGATGCAATGGACGCCAGACCGCAATGGCGGCTTTTCCCGCGCCGATCCGGCGCGGCTCTACGCCCCGACCATCATGGATCCGGTCTACGGCTATGAGGCGGTCAATGTGGAGGCGCAGTCGCGCAGCCTGTCGTCGCTGCTCAGCGCCACCAAGCGGCTGATCGCGGTCCGCAAATCCAACCTCGCCTTCGGCCGCGGCACCATGTCCTTCATCCGGCCGGAAAACCGCTCGGTGCTGGCCTATGTGCGCCAGTATCAGGACGAGGTCATCCTTTGCGTCGCCAACCTGTCGCGCTCGGCGCAGGCCACCGAACTCGACCTGTCGGCGTTCAAGGAACGTGTGCCGCTGGAGATGCTCGGCCGTACCCGCTTCCCCGCGATCGGCGAGCTGCCCTACATGGTCACGCTCGCGCCGTACGGCTTCTACTGGTTCCAGCTTCAGGAGCGCGCCAAATCCGAGCCGGTGCAGCCGCGCGCCGTGCCGGAGTTCGAAACGCTGGTGGTGCCGCTGAATTCGACCTGGGTGTCGCTGGCCCGCACCCGCGGCGTGTTCGAGCGCGACGTGTTGCCGGGACATCTGGCGCGCACCCGCTGGTATCCGGAACGCTCGGCAAAAGCCATTCACCCGACGCTGACCGGGGCGATTCCGTTCTGCGATATAGGCGATAACCGGCCATATCTCACCTTTTTCGAAACCGCCCAGCACGGCGTGAAGACACGCTATGTGCTTCCGATGCAGATCGAATGGGTTCGCTTCGATCGCGAGCGCTATAATCCCAAGGCTTTCGCCGCGGTACGCCAGGGCGCACGCGAGGGCACGCTGCTGGACGTTGCGACCGACCACATCTTCATCGCGCTGCTGTTGCGAAATCTGCGCGAAAAGCTGACGGTCGAGGAAGAGGTACAGGGCCTGAGCCTTGAATTCCGGCCGACCAGCAAATTCCATGACAAGCCGATCCGGCAGCCGGAACGTATCCGCGCCGTCGAGACCGAACAGTCCAACAGCACCGCCCTGGTCGATGAAGACTATGTCGTAAAGATCTATCGCAAGCTCGAAGCCGGCATCAATCCGGAGATCGAGATGGGCCGGTTCCTTACCGAGGTGGCGGGCTTTGCCAATACGCCCGCGCTGCTCGGCAGCGTCGAATTGAGAGAGGGCGAGCAGCGCAGCGCGATCGGCGTCGTCCATGCCTTTGTCACCAACCAGGGTGATGCCTGGACGGTGTCGGCGGCCTATCTCGATCGCTTCGTCGAGGAGCAGAGCTTGTTGGCGTCACACGACAGACCCAAGGAAAGCGAAGAGCAGGTATCCTATCTGCGTTTCATGTCGCAGACCGGCCGGCGCGTCGCCGAGATGCACGTCGCGCTCGCGAGCAATACGGAGCTGCCGGATTTCGCGCCGGAGCCGACCAGACCGGAAGGCGTCGAGCTCTGGACCGACGATATCATGGCCCGCGCCGATCGCGTGTTCGATGCCTTGAAGCAGCGCCGCGACGCCTTCAGGGAAACCGATCGCTCGCTGATCGATCAGCTGCTGGCCGAGCGCGCAACCTTGCCCGATCGCCTGCGGGCGTTGTTGCCGGGCAGCAATGACGGTCTCAACATCCGCCATCACGGCGATTTCCATCTCGGGCAGATGCTGATCGTCAAGGATGATATCTTCATCATCGATTTCGAGGGCGAACCGCGGCGCACGATCGCCGAACGGCGGCGCAAGGCGCCGGCCGCGCGCGACGTCGCGGGCCTCATCCGCTCCATCGACTATTCGGCCACCGCGGCGCTGGCGCGCGCGCTGAAGGTCACGCCGGATGAGCAGGGCAAGCTCGCCGCGGCGCTTGCGGGATGGCGCGACCGGGCCACCGAGACATTTCTGACCGCCTATCGCGAGACCATCGCCGGCCAGTCGCTTTGGCCGTCCCGGCCGGATTCCGCCGAACGAATGCTGCATTTCTTCCTGGTGGAGAAGGCTTTCTACGAGATCGAGTATGAACTGGCCCACCGGCCCGACTGGCTGCGCGTACCCCTGACCGGTATGCTTCGCATCCTGTCGCAGCAATCGAATGAGGCCTCATGACCAAGCTACCCGCCGAGGCCTACGCGATCATCGAAGGCCGCCATTCCGATCCCTTCCACTATCTCGGACTGCACACCGAGGGCGACAAGCACGTCGTGCGCGCATTCCTGCCCGAAGCCTCGAACGTCGAGGCGATCGGCGAGCATGGCGAAACCGCGCCGCTTGCGCGCATTCATGCTTCCGGCCTGTTTGCCGGTGCGATGCCGAACGGCTCGAAGCGCTACCAGTTGCGCGCCCGGTTCGGCGACAACGTCGTCGAGCTCGACGACCCCTACCGCTTTCCGCCGGTTCTGAGCGACTTCGACCTCTATCTGCTCGGCGAAGGCACCCACCAGCGCATCTACGACAAGCTCGGCGCGCACCCGATGACGCTGGATGGCGTCGAGGGCGTCGCCTTCGTGGTGCTGGCGCCGAACGCCCGGCGCGTCAGCGTGATCGGCGATTTCAACTTCTGGAATGCGCGGCGGCATCCGATGCGCGTGCGCGGCGTCGGCTACTGGGAGCTGTTCATTCCGCACGCCCGTGCCGGCGATCACTACAAGTTCGACATCATCGGCCCCAACGGCCACCATCTGCCGCTGAAATCCGATCCGGTGGCCTTTGCCGCGGAAGTGCGGCCGAAGACGGCGTCGATCGTGCTGGACGAGACCAAGATCCCGCATCCGTGTTCGGCGCCATCGGGCATCAACGCGCTGGGCGCGCCGATGTCGATCTACGAGGTCCATCTCGGTTCGTGGCGGCGCAAGGGCAACAACGAGTGGCTGAGCTATCGCGATCTCGCCGAACAGCTTCCGGCCTACGCCCGCGATCTCGGCTTCACCCATGTTGAATTCCTGCCGGTCAACGAGCACCCGTTCGACGGCTCCTGGGGCTATCAGCCGACCGGCCTGTTCGCGCCGACCAGCCGTTTTGGCTCGCCGGCCGATTTCGCAGCCCTGGTCGACGCCTGCCACCGCGAGGGCCTCGGCGTGCTGCTCGACTGGGTGCCCGGGCATTTCCCGGACGATCCGCACGGCCTCGGCCATTTCGACGGCACCGCGCTCTACGAACACGCCAATCCGCTGCAGGGCCGCCATCTCGACTGGGGCACGCTGATCTACAACTACGGCCGCACCGAGGTCACCAATTTCCTGGTCTCGAATGCGCTGTTCTGGCTCGAGCGCTATGGCATCGACGGCCTGCGCGTCGATGCGGTCGCCTCCATGCTCTATCTCGACTACTCCAGGCCCGCCGGCGGCTGGATACCGAACAGGCATGGCGGGCGGGAAAATCTCGAGGCCATCGCCTTCATTCGCCGCTTCAACACCGAAGTGTTCGCGCGCTTCCCGCAGGCAACCACGGCGGCGGAAGAATCCACAGCGTGGCCGCAGGTGTCGCGTCCGGTCGAATATGGCGGGCTCGGCTTCGGCTACAAATGGAATATGGGCTGGATGCACGACACGCTGAACTACATCAGCAAGGATCCGATCCACCGCAAATTCCATCACGGCGACATCCTGTTCGGACTGCACTATGCGTTCTCGGAGAATTTTATCCTGCCGCTGTCGCACGACGAAGTGGTGCACGGCAAACGCTCGCTCCTCGGCCGCATGCCCGGCGACGACTGGCAGCGTTTTGCAAACTTGCGCGCCTATTACAGTTTCATGTTCGCCCATCCCGGCAAGAAGCTGATGTTCATGGGCTGCGAGTTCGGCCAGGAGCGCGAATGGAATCACGACCATTCGCTGGACTGGCATCTGCTGGAGCAGACCAGGCACGGCGGCATCCACAGCCTGATCCGCGACCTCAACCACCTCTATCGCTCGCTTCCGGCGCTGCACCAGCTCGACTGCGACCACGCCGGATTCGAATGGGTCGTCACCGACGACGCCAACCACAACATCTTTGCCTGGATCAGAAAAGGCAACGACGCGCGTTCGCGCTGCCTCGTCATCATCAACTTCTCACCGAACGTCTACCACAATTACCGCGTCCGCGTGCCGCTCGGCGGAAAGTGGCGCGAGGTGTTCAATTCGGATTCCGCGCATTATGGCGGGACCAATGTCGGCAACGTCGGCGAGGTCCACGCCTTGGAAGGACTGGTGCCCGAACTCAACCTGACCATCCCGCCGCTGGCCGCGATCTTTCTCGTACCGGAAAGCTAGCCGATGCGACTGACTGGGGGCACGTCCTCGCGTCTGGGTGCAAGCTGGGACGGAAGGGGCACCAATTTTGCGCTGTTCTCCGCCAATGCGGAGAAGGTCGAGTTGTGCCTGTTCGACAGCCAGGGCCGCCGCGAGCTTGAGCGCATCGAGTTGCCGGAGCGCAGCGAGGACGTCTGGCACGGCTACCTCAACGACGTCTCCCCCGGGCAGCTCTATGGCTATCGCGTCTACGGGCCCTATGCGCCGGAGCGCGGCCATCGCTTCAACGCCAACAAGCTGCTGCTCGATCCCTATGCCAAGCGGCTGGCCGGGCGGCTGGTATGGAACGACGCCCACTTCGCCTACCGCACCGGCAGCGCGCGCGAAGACCTCTCGTTCGACCGGCGCGACAACGCGCGCGGCATGCCGAAGGCGGTGGTCGTCGACGAGACCTTCAACTGGGGGCGGCGCGAGATTCGGCCCAACATTCCCTGGGAAGACACCGTTATCTATGAGGCCCACGTCAAGGGCCTCACGCAAAAGCGCGAAGACGTGCCGCCCCATCTGCGCGGCACCTATGGCGGGCTTTCCTCGCCGGCGATGATCGACCATTTCAAGCGGCTCGGCGTCACCACCATCGAGCTGCTGCCGATGCACGGCCTGATCGACGATCGCGCGCTGGTCGAGAGGAAGCTGTCGAATTACTGGGGCTACAATACGCTGGCGTTCTTCGCGCCCGAGCCGCGCTATGCGCAGGACAATGCGCTGGATTCGTTTCGCACCACCGTGGCGCGGCTGCACGACGCCGGCATCGAGGTGATGCTCGACGTCGTCTACAACCATACCGCCGAGGGCAACCACATGGGCCCGACGCTGTGCTTCCGCGGCGTCGACAACGCGTCCTATTACTGGCTGAACAAGGAAAACCCGCGTTTCTACGACGACTTCACCGGCTGCGGCAGTTCAGTCAACCTGACCCATCCGCGCGTACTGCAGATGGTGATGGACTCGCTGCGCTACTGGGTCGAAGTGTGCCATGTCGATGGCTTCCGCTTCGATCTCGCGACCACGCTGGCGCGCGGACCGAATGGCTTCGACCGTAACGCTCCCTTCCTTACCGCGATCCGCCAGGATCCGGTGCTCGCGACCGTCAAGCTCGTGGCCGAGCCGTGGGACCTCGGCATGGGTGGCTACCAGGTCGGCGCGTTTCCCTCGCAATGGTCGGAATGGAATGACCGCTACCGCAGCGCGATGCGGCGCTACTGGAGCGGCGAAGGCAGCCTGATCGGCGAGATATCGAGCCGCATGACGGCATCATCCGACCTGTTCCACCATGACAACCGCGCCACGCGCGCCAGCATCAACCACATTACCGTGCACGATGGTTTTACGCTTGTCGACCTGTTCAGCTACAACGAAAAGCACAACGAGGCGAATGGCGAAGAAAACCGCGACGGCTCCGATCACAACTACAGCAATAACTGCGGCCATGAAGGCCCGACCGACGATCCCAACATCATCGCGCTGCGCCGCCAACTCAGGAAGAACCAGCTTGCCTGCTTGTTGCTGGCGCAGGGCACGCCGCTGTTGCTCGCCGGCGACGAGGTCGGCAACTCGCAATCCGGCAACAACAACGCTTACTGCCAGGACAACGAGATCGGCTGGATCGGCTGGGGCAATCTCCGTAAGCAAGGCGAGGACTTTACCGATTTCATCGGCCATCTGACCGGACTGCGGCGGCGGTTCGGCCAGATCCGCTGCCAGCGCTGGCTCGACGGGCGGCGTACCGATGGCTCCTATGGCGTGCTGTGGCTCACCCCTGCCGCCGACGAGATGAAGGATTCGGATTGGAAATTTCCGGAAGGCCGGTTTCTTTCCTACGTGCTGGGCCCGATGGAGCAAGGCCAGACACCGATCTTTGTCGTCCTGAACGCCGCGCCGGAAGAGATCGCATTCAAGCTGCCCAGGATGGCCGACTACAAGAGCTGGCAACAAGTGCTCAACACCGCCGACGACAAGCAGACGGCGGCCAGCTTCGCGTCCGGCGCCGACACCACCGCGCCTCCCCGCTCGGTGCTTGCTTTTGCGGGTTCGGCATGAATGAGCGGCAATTCGGTCCCAAGCTGACAAAGGACGGCGCCCTGTTCCGGCTGTGGGCGCCGGCGGCGAAACGCGTTGATCTGCTGCTGGACAGACCTCACCCCTTGAGGCGCGGCGACGATGGCTGGTTCTCCGCGGAGATTTCCGGCGTGAGAGCCGGGGCACGCTACAAATTCCGCATCGACGACGAGATCGACGTTCCGGATCCGGCTTCCAGCCGTCAGCCTGACGACGTCTCCGGACCGAGCGAAGTCATCGACCACAGCGCCTATCAATGGCGAGCCAGGGACTGGCGCGGGCGGCCGTGGCACGAGGCGGTGGTGCTGGAGGCTCACGTTGGTGCCTTCACGAAGCAAGGCACCTGGCGCGCGATGATCGAAAAGCTCGATCACTTCGCGCAAACCGGAATCACGGCGCTCGAATTGATGCCGCTCGCGGATTTCGCCGGCGCTCGTAACTGGGGCTATGACGGCGTGTTGTGGTATGCGCCCGACGGCGTCTATGGCAGGCCCGACGATCTCAAGACGCTGATCGACGAGGCCCATCGGCGCGGGCTGATGGTCATGCTCGACGTGGTCTATAACCACTTTGGCCCCGAGGGAAATTACCTCGGCCGCTATGCCCCTCAATTCTTCACCGAGGCGCAGACGCCGTGGGGCAGCGCGATCGATTACCGTGTGCCGGAGGTGCGAGCCTTCGCGATCGAAAACGCACTGCACTGGCTGCGCGACTACCGCTTCGACGGACTGCGGCTCGACGCCGTCAACACCATTGTCGAGACAGGCGACGTCCCGATCCTGCACGACCTCAGCGTCGCTGTCGGCAACCTCGCCGCTGAGACGGGCCGCCATATCAATCTCGTGCTTGAAAACGGCGACAACCGTGCAAGCCTGCTCGATGCAATACAGGATCCACCGCGCGGCAAATATCGCGGGCAATGGAATGACGACTATCACCACGTCTGGCACGTCCTGCTGACAGGCGAAGCGCAGGGTTATTACGGCGATTATCAGCGTTCGCCGCGCCATGATCTGGCGCGTGCGCTTGCCTCAGGCTTCGTGTACCAGGGCGAAGTCTCTGCTTTTTGGGGCGGCAAGCGGCGCGGCGAGCCGAGCGGCAGGCTGTCCCCCACTTGCTTTGTCAACTTCCTGCAAAACCACGACCAGATCGGCAATCGCGCGCTGGGCGACCGGCTTGAAAGCGTTGCGGACCCCAAAGCGATCGAGGCCGCTCTCGCGATCACGCTGATCGCCCCGATGACGCCGATGCTGTTCATGGGAGAAGAATGGGGCTCGAAGGCGCCGTTTCCGTTCTTCTGCGACTTCAAGGGCGACCTTGCCGATGCCGTCCGCAAGGGACGCCGCAGCGAATATGCCTGGGCCTTCGCGAAATATGGCGATGCGATTCCCGATCCCCTCGCTGAGGCAACGTTTGCCTCGGCAGTGCTGGACTGGGACGCGCGCGACACCGGGCCGGGGCGAAAGCGGCTAGAGCTGGTGCAAAACCTGCTCGCAATCAGGCGGCGCGAAATCGTGCCGCGGCTGGCCGACGCAAGGTTTGGCAGGGCGCAGGCAACGGACGATGGCCTGCTGACGGCGGACTGGCGCATGGGCGACGGCNCGATCTTGCGGCTACTGGCCAACATTTCCAACCGCGACCTCCCCCATGCGCCCGTCGAAACCGCGGGAACCCTGGTCTGGGGCAGCGAGTTTAAGCTAGGCGTTCCCCCCTGGGCGGTGTCCTGGCGCATCGGATGAGAAAATGCCTCCGGCAATACCGATCGCGACCTATCGCCTGCAGCTCACCGCGGATTTTGATTTCGATGCCGCGGCTTCTGTCGTCCCTTACCTGAAGGCGCTCGGCATCACGCATCTCTATGCGTCACCCTTCATGAAGGCGCGCAAGGGCTCCAGCCACGGCTACGACGTCGTCGATCACGCCAAAATCAATCCGAAGCTCGGTGGTGAAGCGGGCTTCGAACGGCTGAGCGCGGCGCTCACGCAGCACGACCTCGGCCTGATCCTCGATTTCGTGCCCAACCATGTCGGCGTTCACTTCGACGACAATCCATGGTGGCTCGACGTGCTGGAATGGGGTCCGGCCTCACCGCACGCCATCTCCTTTGACATCGACTGGGAGCTATTGCCCTACCGCGCCCGCGGCGGCGTGCTGTTGCCGATCATCGGCTCATCCTACGGACAGGCACTGGAGCGCGGCGAGATCGAACTGCGCTATGACGGGCACGAAGGCAGTTTTTCGGCGTGGTATTTCGAGCATCGATTGCCGATCGCGCCGGAGCGCTACAGCGAGGTGTTGCGCACCGTCGTCAGGGAAGCCGGAGCACAGGACAGCGCCGCCGGCAAAAGCATTCTCGCGCTCGCCTCGCAATACCGGGGATTGCGCCATCCGAACCGCAGGGAGGCCCCCGGCTTCAAGGCCGAGCTGAAAGCAATTTTGGGCGGCGCTGAAATCATCGAACGCGGACTGGCCGCTTACCGCGCCGGACCCGAGCGGCCTGCGCAGACGCTGGCGCTGCATCATCTGCTCGAACGCCAGCACTACAAGCTCGGTCACTGGCGGCTGGCCTCCAGCGACATCAACTACCGGCGCTTCTTCGACATCAATACGNTGGCGGGACTTCGGGTCGAGGACGCCGGCACGTTTGAGGCAACGCACAGCCTGGTCAAAAAACTGATCGCCGAAGGCAAGCTGGCGGGGCTGCGGCTCGATCACATCGACGGCCTGCGCGATCCCGCGCAATATTTTCAGCGCTTGCGCCGCCTGATCCGGGACGCGCAGAGCGAAAAGCCAAGACCATTCTATGTGGTGATCGAAAAGATCCTTGGCGAGCACGAAAAGCTGCATCCCTTTGGCGGCGTTCACGGCACGACCGGCTATGAATGGATGAACGTGATCACCCAGGTGCTGGTCGACGGCTACGGCCTCGACCCGCTCGGTGAGATCTGGCGCCAGATCAGCAACCAGTCGCCCAAGCTCGCGCCGGTGTTGAGGGAAGCAAAGAGCCGGGTGCTGGAAACGCTGCTGACCAGCGAATTCACCGTGCTGTCGCGCCTGCTCGCCCGGATCGCCAGCGGGCATTATTCCACCCGGGACTATTCCGCCGACGGTCTGCGGCAGGCGCTCGAACTCTATGTGCTGCATTTTCCGGTCTATCGCACCTATCTGACATCGGCCGGACCCACCGCGCACGACCGCGCGCTGATCTCGCAGACCGTCGAAAAAGCGCGCGCGGACTGGTTTGCCGCCGACGACGGCATCTTCGATTTCCTGCGCGATGCCCTGACGATGGACCTGATCAAGCCGGGACGAGCGCCGCATAGCGTGCCTCGCGTGCGCCGCTTCGCGCTGAAAGTGCAGCAATTCACCGGCCCGCTGATGGCAAAGTCGCTGGAAGACACCGCGTTCTATCGCTATCATCGCCTGCTCGCGCTGAACGAAGTCGGCGGCGATCCCGCGGCGAATGCGCTTTCCGTTGAAGCCTTCCACGCCATGATGCGGACACGCGCCCGGGAATGGCCGCATGGCATGACCGCGACCGCAACCCATGACACCAAGCGCGGCGAGGACGCGCGCACCCGGATCATGGCGCTCGCGGAAATTCCCGGCGAATGGTCGGCTGCGGTCGCGCGCTGGAAGGTCCTCAACACACCGCACCTCATGCTTGACGGCGAACTGCGCGCGCCGTCGGCCACTTTCGAGTACATGCTCTACCAGGCCCTGCTCGGCGCCTGGCAGCCGGATGACGATTCGTTTTTGGAGCGGATGCAGGCCTTTGCGCTGAAGGCCGCGCGCGAAGGCAAGCAGGAGACAAGCTGGCTCAATCCGCACGCCGCCTACGAGGCGGGCCTCAAGCGATTTATCGAGCGTATCCTCGATCGCGCGGCATCGGCCGAATTCCTCGATTCGCTGGAGGCGCTGGCACGGCGCGTGTCCTTGCTGGGAGCATTGAATTCGCTCAGCCAGATCACGCTGAAGGCGACCATGCCGGGCGTGCCGGACTTTTATCAGGGGACCGAGTTTTGGGATTTTTCGTTCGTCGATCCGGACAACCGGCGGCCGGTGGATTTTGTGGCCCGTGCTTCCGCGCTCAAAACACTGCAAATGCCGGATTGGGAAGCCCTCGCGAGAGACTGGCCGAATGGTCATTTGAAACTGGCCTGGACCCGGCGGCTCGTGAGACTGCGAACCGAACTTGCCGGCGTATTTACCGAAGGCGACTACCAGCCGCTGCAAGTCAGCGGGCCGCACCGCGACCATATCATCGCTTTCGCCCGGCAGCGCGGAAACGAAGCTGCGATCGTCGCGGTCGCAAAATCGTTCGCCGCGTTCACCGACGCGGGCCGAACCTGGCCGCGCGCCGACGCGTTCCAAGGTGCATTAGACATCAAGGGGTATGCGATTGAAGATAGCGTGGACGAGCTGCCGCTTTCAGCGCTGTTCCAGTATTTTCCGGCTACGGTAGCGAAAGCGAAGCTGGTTTCGAAGCCGGCCCGAAAGCGCCGCCGCGAAAAGGTGCATCCATAAACGCTAAAGCCGCCCGGGATCGACGGCCGGACGGCCCGGCGGATATCGTGCCGACAAAGAAGGGCGATCGCGACCGCTGTCAGCTTTTCTTGGTCAGCAACAGATTGCCGCGATTGCGTATCGCGGTTTGCGCCACTTCGGCAAAGCGCTGCAGCAACCACGGCAACACGACTTCGACCTTGACGTGATCGTCCTCCACGTCGACATGGCCTGCAGCCGCCTGGCCCAGCGCGCGAACGCGAAACACCATGCGGTTGTCCTCCCACAGCTCCTCATCGACATGCAGCACCGGGACGCTGGAGGCCGCGCGCGACAGTCCCGTCTTCAGGCGGCGCATCGCCTCGTCGCGGCCGAGGCTGTGGGGAATCGAAACGACAAGCGGCGCGGGCATCGCAACAACATCCTCTCTTGATTGAGCTGCATGTAATTGCAGGCGGTTCGAAAGGAAGAGGCATGCCCGTTATTGCGGCGCAAAATGGAACTTCTGCGGTTTCGGGTGGTTTTCAGTCGACGCAACCAGGCGCCCGCTGCGGGCTGAGGAGAGGGTAAAATGTCAATCGGCACAATCATTCTGATCATCCTGATCATCGCGCTGCTCGGCGGCTTCAGCGGCGTCGGCGGCGGACCGTTTTATGGCACCGGCTATTACGGCGGCGGCGGGCTTGGGTTGGTGATCGTGATTCTGCTGATCCTGCTGTTGCTTGGGAGGTTGTAAGCTTCGACTACCGATCAAGCAGCAAGCATCCCTGTCATCACCCGCGAAAGCGGGTGATCCAGTATTCCAGAGACAGCTGGAATCCCAATCGCCGCCGCGGCGTACTGGATACTCCGCTTTCGCGAAGTATGACCACTGTGCTTGGGGCCGACGGGTCCTTCTTCCTCACGCCCGGAGTGTGACGGCTATAGTTTACTGGCCAGCTTTTTCATCGCCGGCTTGATCGACGACGCGGCGTCGTCATAGCCATCCCATGCCTTGGTCTTCGCCAGCAGCGCCGGCACCGTTCGCACCGTGTAGCGCTTCGGATCGAGGTCGCCGCGCAGCTGCGCCCAGGTCAGCGGCATCGAGACGGTGGCGCCTGCTCGCGCGCGCGGCGACAGCACGGCGACCGCGGTCGACATCCGGTCGTTGCGGAGATAGTCGAGAAAAATCTTCCCCTTGCGCAGCTTCTTCGACATGTTGAGCAGGTAGCGCTCGGGATCGTCATTCGCCATCCACTGGCAAATACCTTGCGCAAACGCCTTTGCTTCCTTCCAGGTCACCTTGTCTTTTGCGCCGTGGAGCAGCGGCGTGACCACATGCAGGCCCTTGCCGCCGGTGGTCTTGCAAAAGCTTTCGAGGCCAACCGCGCTCAGTCGCTGCCGCATGTCCTTGGCGGCCTCGATCACCTCGGCAAATTCGACCTCGGGCGCGGGGTCGAGGTCGAACACCAGGCGGCCCGGCACGTCCGGCGCGAAAGGCGCGCAATTCCAGGGATGCAGCTCGAGTCCGCCGGCTTGGGCCACGGCAGCAAGACCCTCGACGCGATCAATCTGCAAATAAGGTTTGCGGTCGCCCGAGACTTTTACGAGCTCAAGCAGCTTTGAGGTGCCCGGCATCGCGTGGCGCTGGAAAAACGTCTCGCCCTTAATGCCGTCGGGCGCGCGGACCACCGAACAGGGCCGACCCTTCAAATAGCCGATGATCCATTCGCCGACTGCCTCGAAATACCTTGCAAGATCGAGCTTGGTTACCGCTTGGCCGTCACCGCCATCCGGCCACAGCGCCTTGTCGGGGTTGGAGATGGCGACGCCCATGACCTCGGCGGATTTTTTTGCCGACGGCTTGGCGGATGTGGTCACAGGCTTGACGACCTTGATCATCGTCGGCTTCTCCGCTTCGACTTCGCGGGCCGGCTTGTCCTGGCGCAGGCCCTTGAAGGCTGCCTGGCGGATGTTGCCACCATCAGTCCAGCCGGCAAATTCAATCTCGGCGACGAGCTCCGGCTTCAGCCAATGCACGTCGCGGGTCTTCTTCGGCGCATCCTTGCCGCCGAACGGGCTTTTGTCGGTTTCCAGCGCCTTGAGCGCCGGCATCAGCCGACGGACCTTGTCCGCCCCGAAGCCGGTCCCGACGATGCCGACAAAGGCAAGATGATCGCCGCGATAGACGCCGGCCATCAGCGAACGGAATTTGCCCTGGGTGGTCTTCCAGCCGCCGATCACCACCTCATGCCCGGCGCGGACCTTTGCCTTGGTCCAATTTTCCGAGCGGCCGGAGCGATAGGGCGCATCGCGCTTCTTTGAGATGATGCCCTCCAGCGACATTTGCTGCGCCGATTTCAGCACGGTCTCGCCGTCTTCATCGAAATGCTCGACATAGCGGATCAGTTTTGCCTTGCCCTTCCGCGCTTCCAGCAATTGCTTCAGCCGTTGTTTGCGTTCCTCAAGCGGCAGCGGACGAAGATCCTCGCGGCCGGCGAACAACAGATCGAACGCGAAGAAAATGAGATTGCCGGTCTTGCCGTCGGCAATTGCCGCCTGCAGCGCGGAAAAATCCGGAACGCCCGCGTGATTGATGGCGACGATCTCGCCATCGATCAACGCGTCGGGCAGCGCGCCGCCTTCTTTCGCGATGGCCGGGAATTTTTCGGTCCAGTCCAGTCCCTTGCGGGTTTTGAGCACGGCATCGCCATCCTCGACGCGGAGCTGTACGCGGTAGCCGTCGAATTTGATCTCATGGCACCAGCCCTCGCCGGTCGGCGGGCTTTCCACCGATGCGCAAAGCTGCGGCGCGACAAAATCGGGCATCGCCGCCACGGTTTTCGGCTCGGCCGGCGCGACGCGCGAACCGGCTGCCTTGGTCCCGGCGCGCGCCTCCGCCGCCTCGCCGCGGTTGGAATGCCAGACGGCATCGGCTTTCGCCTTGCCATTTTTGGCGCGCATGAACGGCTTTGGCGCCTTGCCCTTGCCGGCGGCGATCTGGTCCATCGACCGGCCCGAGGCGACCGAGCGGTCCTCTTCGAGAACGTCGTTGTCCTCGCCTTCCTTTACGAANTCGTCGCGATGCTTGATCAAGAGCCAGTTGGTGCGCTTGCCGCCGAAGCGGTCGCCCTTCATCCGCACCAGCACCCAGCTGCCATGCAGCTTTTCGCCATGCAAAGTGAATTTCAAATCGCCCTTCTTGAAACCGCGCTCGGGATCGTCGGATTCCCAATAGCCGCGATCCCACAGTTGCACGGTGCCGCCGCCATACTGGCTTTCGGGGATGGTACCTTCGAAATCGCCATAATCGAGCGGATGGTCTTCGACTTCGACCGCCAGCCGCTTGTCGTGCGGATCGAGCGACGGCCCGCGTGTCACCGCCCAGGATTTGAAGACGCCATCGAACTCCAGCCGGAGATCGTAATGCAGTCGCGTCGCGTCGTGCTTCTGGATCACGAACCGCCGCTGTTGCGACGGCGCCACCTTGACGTCGCCTGACGGCTCCGCGGTCTGCTCGAAATCGCGTTTCTTTCGATAGGTAGAAAGCTGCTTGAGAGGCACGATCGATCCTGTGACAGCTGGGCAACAGTAATCCGGAACGAAAACCCGCGCTAGCCGTTCAAGTTCCAAACCACTGCCCAACACTGGAGATTGTGATGGCCCCCCGCGCCTATTGGAAAGGCTCTCTAAAACTTTCGCTGGTGTCGTGCCCGGTAGCGCTCTATCCGGCCTCGACGTCGGTCGAAAAGACCCGCTTCCACATGATCAACCGGGAGACCGGCAACCGGCTGAAGCAGCAGATGGTGGATGCGGAGACCGGGGACGTGGTCGAAAGCGACCAGAAGGCCCGCGGCTATGAGCTGAAGAAGGGCGAATATGTCGAGGTCGAGAAAGAGGAGTTGGAGGCGGTCCAGATCGAAAGCAATCACACCATCGACATCGACAGCTTTGTGCCCAAAGACGAGATCGACAAGCGCTACCTCAACCATCCCTACTACATCGTACCCGACGGCAAGGCCGGGGTCGACGCGTTTGCCGTGATCCGCGACGCCATGAAGGACCAGGACCGCGTCGCGCTGGCGCGCATCGTGCTGACCAACCGCGAGCATGTCATGGCGATCGAACCGCTCGGCAAGGGGCTGCTCGGCACCACGCTGCGCTACCCCTACGAGCTGCGCGATGAGGACGACTATTTCGACGGCATCAAGAGCCCAAAGATCTCGAAGGACATGATCGAGCTGGCGAGCCATATCCTCGATACCAAAGCCGGCCATTTCGATCCCAAAAAATTCAAGGACGAATATGAAAACGCGCTGAAGGCGCTGGTCCGGCGCAAGGCTTCCGGCAAGCCGCTCAAGGCCGCCGAACGCGAGGAGAAGCCGGACAATGTCATCAACCTGATGGACGCGCTGAAGGCGAGCCTGAAGGGCAGATCGGCGGCGAAGCGAGGCCGTCATTCCACCGCGCGCCGCCGGCCGTCGCATCGACGTTTGCCGCGCAAGGCGCGTCGCACGGCGACCAGGCAGCGCCGGGCGAGCTAAACTCTCGCGATCAGAAAGCGATCTTCCCGTTCGGCTTGCATTGACGGAAGACGGAAGGCAATTTGCTCTTGGGGACCGCACCAGGGCAGGCGTGGCATCGTCCCTTGCGCAGCGCGGCCGCCGGGAGGACAAAAATGGCTTTGACGATATCCCACGTCGCAGGACCGACCACCCCTGCGGTACGGGAGATGACCTTCGGCGACCTCTTGCGCAAGGCGGCCGAGGCGGCGCCCGATCGCCTCGCTTTGATTGAGGGCGTTCCGGATCCAAAACTGCGGCGGCAATGGACCTACGCGCAGCTCTACCGGGAAGCCCAGCGCACCGCCCGCGCGCTGCTGGCCCGTTTCAAGCCGGGTGAGCGCGTCGCGGTCTGGGCACAGAACGTTCCGGAATGGGTGATGCTTGAGTTCGGCGCCGGTATGGCGGGCATGGTTCTCGTCACCGTGAACCCGGCCTTTCGCGCCAACGAAGTGGAATATGTGCTGAAGCAATCGCGCTCGGCCGGCGTCTTCGTGGTCAACGGTTTCCGCGGCAATCCGATGCTGGAGACCGTGCAGGCGATAGCGCCAAACTGCCCCGAACTGCGCGAGATTATCTGTTTCGACGACTGGAATGCCTTCATCACCGCAGGCGTCGACGAGAGCATCACGCTGCCCGTTGTCAGCCCCGACGATCCCGTCATGATCCAATATACCTCAGGCACCACAGGCTTTCCGAAAGGGGCCCTGCTCCGGCACCGCGGACTGCTGAACAACGGCGCCGACACGGCCGACCGGATGGGGGTCGATCCCGGCGACGTTTTCATCACCACCATGCCGCTGTTTCACACCGGCGGCTGCGTCTGCTGCGTGATCGGCGCGGTCTCGAAAGCGGCAACGCAGGTGCTGGTCGAAGCCTTCGACCCTGCACTCGTGCTCGAAATGTTCGGGACCTATCGCGGCAACGCGATGCTTGGTGTTCCCACCATGCTGATCGCCATGCTGGAGCACCCGACATTTCCGGCGACCGATCTGTCGTCGGTCAAGGCGATCTGCTCCGGCGGCTCCACGGTGCCGGCTGCACTGGTGAAGAGGCTGGAAGAAAAGCTGGGCGCGCCCTTTACCATCGTGTTCGGTCAAACCGAATGCTCCCCAGTCGCGGCGCAAACTCGCACCACCGACAGCGTCGAGGACAAGGCCAATACGATCGGCTTGCCGCTGCCCAATATGGAAACCAAAATCGTCGACCCGAACACCGGCGAGACGGTGCCGATGGGCACGATCGGCGAGTTCTGCACCCGCGGCTATCATGTGATGCTCGGTTACTTCGATATGCCTGAAGCAACCGAAGCCGCCATCGACGCCGACGGCTGGCTGCACAGCGGCGATCTCTGCGCCATGGACGCGCGCGGATACTGCACGGTCGAAGGCCGCCTCAAGGACATGATCATCCGCGGCGGCGAGAACATCTACCCTCGCGAGCTCGAAGAGCTGCTGTTCCGGCATCCCAAAGTCGGCGAAGTCGCAGTCATCGGCGTTCCGCATGAGAGATGGGGCGAAGAGGTCGCGGCCTTCATCCGCCCGGCGCCCGGTGCCGCCATCGACAAGGAGGAACTGATTGCCTACATGCGCGCGACGCTCGCCCCGCACAAGACGCCAAAACACTGGTTCGTCGTCGACGCGTTCCCGCTGACGGGATCGGGCAAGATCCAGAAATTCAAGCTGCGCGAAGCCTGGACCAAGGGCGAGATGACGGCGGTCTAATCCGCCGCCCTTAACCGATAGCCAATTCCGGTTTCGGTCAGCACGAATTGCGGGCGTTCGGGATCGGCCTCGATCTTCTGGCGAAGCTGGCGCACATAGACCCGCAAATATTGCGCGTCGGTCAGTTCGTCCCACAGCTCCTTTAGAAGGAANCGATGGGTCAAGACCTTGCCGGCGTGCTGCACCAACACGCGCAGCAGATCATATTCCTTCGGCGACAGTTTTATCTCGCGGTCGGACACCTTGACGATGCGGCGCACCAGGTCGACCGAGAGATCGCCGGAGCGAAATACCGGCCGCTCGCCCTGCACCTGCAGCTGGTGCCGCAACGCCGCGCGCATCCGCGCCAGCAACTCGTCCATCCCGAACGGCTTTGTCAGGTAATCGTCAGCGCCGAGATCGAGCGCCTGTACCTTGCCCGCCTCGTCGCCGCGGCTCGACAGCACCACGATCGGCACGCTTTCGTTGCGCCCGCGGATCATGCGCAGGAGTTCATGGCCCTGGATATCGGGCAGACCCAGATCGAGGATGATCAGCGCCGGGCCCTCGGCGAGCTTTTCCAGCGCGATCTTGCCGTTGGACGCTTCGAGGATGTCATAGCCCTGCGTGCTCAGCCCCATCCGCAGCAATTTCCGGATCGGCGGCTCGTCGTCGATGACCAGAACCTTGATCGCAGGTGCGTTCATGCTGCGGTATCCAGCGCATCACGGGCGGCGGGGACCGGCAGGCGGATGGTTAGCACCGCGCCGCTGCGGTCAGTGCGGTTGGCCGCCGAAATCGTGCCGTGCATCGCCTCGACAAAGCCGCGCGAGATGGCCAGGCCGAGGCCGGTGCCGGGGCGAACATGGTCGCCCTTCTGCGCGCGATAGAATTTGTCGAACACGCTTTCCAGTTCCGCCGGCGGGATACCATTGCCCTCGTCTGTGATTTGCAGGTAGACTCCGTTCTGATCTCGCGCGCCCCGGATCGATATCGTGGTGCCGGCGGGCGCATATTTCGCGGCATTATCGAGCAGGTTGAACAGCACCTGCTCGAACAGCACGGCATCAAGCTCCAGCATCGGGAGGTCGGCGGCAAGTTCCAGCGACACCTTGTGATGCCCGAGAATTTTTCCGGCACGCCGCAGCGCACTGCCGACGATCTCGCTGACGTCATGCCGCGCGGTATTCGGCACGATGGCGCCGGATTCCAGTTTCGTCATGTCGAGCAGATTGGCGATGAAGCGGTTGAGCCTTTCGGACTCGTCGATCACGGTCGCGAGCAGATCGCGCTTCTGCGCTTCGGTGAGGCCACTATCGAGATCGCGCATTGTGCTGGCGGCGCCGAGCACGGAGGCGAGTGGCGTCTTGAGATCGTGCGAGATGGAGGTCAAGAGCGCGCCGCGCAGCCGGTCCGATTCCACCGTGCGCTTGACGCGGTCCATGTCCTCGACCAGCAGCACCCGCTCGATCGCGAGTGCGCCCTGATCGACCAGCGCGTCCAGCAGGCGGCGCTGGTCCGGGGTCAATAACGGCCCGGCTTTGTCGTCATCGATACCGATTACGCCGATCAGGCCGCGCCCCGTGCGCATCGGCAGGAACAGGCGTTTCGCACCCGGCAATGTGTCCGAGCCGCGCCCGGCGGGGCGATCGTTGCTCCAGGCCCAGTTCGCGGCGGCGAGGTCAGCCTTGTCCAGCTGATCTTCCGGCGGATAGCCCGCCATCACCGTCAACACACCGCTTTCGGGCAACAGCAACACCACTCTTACCTTCAGCATCAGCGCGATCTGATAGGCCGTCGCCCATAACACGTCGTCGAGCGTCGCGGTGCCCGCCAGCTTGCGGCTGAAAGCATAGAGCGATTCCGTGGTGCGGACCCGTCCGATGGCGGTATCGGCCTGCGTACGCACCCGCGCCGTCAGATTGGAAACCAGGAGCGCGATCACCATGAAGAAGAAAAACGCCGCCATATTGTTCGGGTCGGTGATGGTGAAGGTGTAGACCGGCGGCAGGAAGAAGAAATTGTAGCTCAGCGAAGCCGCGACGCTGGCGAGCAGCGAGGGCCACAGGCCGTAGCGGACGGCGACCCCGACCACCGCCGTCAGAAACACCAAGTCGACGTTTTCGATACCGAGCCTTGGATAGATCAGTTCGGCCGCGCCGAGACTGACGGCGACGACCAAGAGCGCCATCAGATACGGCTTGGGATCGAAGGGCTCGGCCCGTTCCGCGGTGCGCACCGTCTTTTTCGGAACGGGCTCCGCCGTGAGCTCCTCGCCCGCGATCACGCTGACGCTGATATTGCCGGCGCGCCGCACCAGATCATGCACCACGGAGCCGCGCATGAGTTCGAACCACCAGGACCGCATCGATTTCCCGATGATGATCTGGGTCACATTGTTGGCGTGCGCGAAATTGATGAGATCGTCGGCAATGCGGCGTCCAACGCCGGGAATCGTGATCGCCTCGCCCCCCAGCGCTTCCGCCAGGCGCAACGTATCGGCCAGCCGGTCCCGCTGCTCGTCTGACAGTTGCAGGCTTCGCCGCGTCTCGATGCTGATGGCGGTCCAGGGCGCGTGCAGCCGGTCGGCCAACCGCTTCGTGTAGCGCACGAGCCCCGCCGAGCGCGGATCCTCGCTGATGCAGACCAGAATGCGCTCGCCCGCGGCCCAGGGCCCGGCGATCGCATTGGCCTGCATATGGGTCAAAAGTTGTTCATCGACCCGCTCGGCCGTGCGCCGCAGCGCCAGCTCGCGCAGCGCGGTCAGATTGCCCGGCGAGAAATAATGCTCCAGCGCGCGCTCGGCCTGCTTGGGGACATAGACCTTGCCCTCTTTCAGCCGCTGGATCAGATCGTCGGGCGTGAGGTCGATCAGCTCGATGGCGTCGGCACGGTCAAACACCGAATCCGGCACGGTCTCGCGCACCCGCACATGCGTGATCTGGGCGACCACGTCGTTGAGGCTCTCGATGTGCTGGATATTCACCGCGGTATAAACGTCGATGCCATGCGATAGCAGCTCCTCGACATCGAGATAGCGCTTCGGGTGGCGGCTGCCGGGCGCGTTGGTGTGGGCGAGTTCGTCGACCAGCGCGATTTGCGGGCGGCGCGCGATCAGCGAGTCGATATCCATCTCTTCCAGTGTCTGATCCCTGTAGGTGATCTGCTTGCGCGGCAGCACCTCAAGGCCTTTCAGCAGCGCTTCGGTTTCCGCCCGGCCATGAGTCTCGACCACACCGACCACGACATCGGCGCCCGCCTTCCGCTTGGCGTGCGCGCTCTGCAGCATCTCATAGGTCTTGCCGACGCCGGGGGCGGCGCCGACAAAGATCTTCAGCCGCCCGGTCCGGCCGTCCTCCCGCTGCGCGGCCTTCAGCAGCGCATCCGGGGAAGGCCGTATTTCGGTCTCTCGGCGCTGGTTTGCCATACGGCAATATAGTCATTCCGTTTGGTGCAGCCTAGCACCCATCATTTGGGCGCCGCGGCGTCCAGCGCCAGATTGAGCGCCAGCACGTTGACGCGGAGCTCGCCAAACAGGCCGGCGAAGCGGCCTTTCGTGTTCTCGGTGACGAGCTGGCGGACGCTTTCCTCCGGCATGCTGCGCGCCTTGGCNATACGCGGCACCTGGAACAGCGCGCCTTCCGGCGAGATGTCGGGGTCAAGACCGCTGCCCGAAGTGGTGACNAGATCGACCGGCACCGGGGTGGACGGATTTTCGGCCTTCAGCTTCTCGACATCTTCCTTGACCCGATCGTTCAGCGCCTTGCTGGTTGGGCCGAGGTTGGAGCCGCCGGAATTGGCAGCGTTGTAGGGCGCGGGCACTGTCTTGGTGGAATCAGCCGGGTCCGGCGCAACCGTCGCCGACGGGCGGCCATGGAAATACTTATCCTCCTTGAACTGCTGCCCGATCAGGGCGGAGCCGACCACCTTGCCGTCTTTCTCGATCAGGCTGCCTTGTGCCTGTTTCGGAAAGATCGCGCCGGCGATGGCGGTCATGGCGAGCGGATAGGCCAGACCCGTGATCAGCGTGAGCAACACGAGGAGGAGGATGGCAGGACGGACTTCGCGAAGCATGGTGTGTCTCCTGTGGTTTCGTCATTGCGAGCGAAGCGAAGCAATCCATGGGGCGGCAAGGAAGAATGGATTGCTTCGTTGCTTCGCTCCTCGCAATGACGGTGTTATGCCAGATGCAAGGCAGCAACGACGAGATCGATCGCCTTGATGCCGATAAAGGGAATGATGATGCCGCCGACGCCGTAGATCATCAGATTACGGCGCAGCAGCGCCCCGGCGCCAATGGCGCGATACGCCACGCCTTTCAAGGCCAGCGGAATCAGCGCGATGATGATCAGCGCATTGAAGATGATCGCCGACAGGATCGCGCTCTGCGGGCTCGACAGATGCATGATGTTGAGGGCATTTAGCTGCGGGTAGAACGTCAGGAAGATTGCCGGGATGATCGCAAAATACTTTGCGACGTCGTTGGCGATCGAGAACGTCGTCAGCGCGCCGCGGGTCATCAGCAATTGCTTGCCGATCTCGACCACCTCGATCAGCTTGGTCGGGTTGGAATCGAGGTCGACCATGTTGCCGGCCTCGCGCGCGGCCTGGGTGCCGGTGTTCATGGCGACGCCGACGTCGGCTTGCGCGAGCGCGGGCGCGTCATTGGTGCCGTCGCCGCACATCGCAACCAGCTTGCCCTTGGCCTGCTCGTCGCGGATGAGCTTCAGCTTATCCTCAGGTGTCGCCTGCGCCAGAAAATCGTCGACCCCGGCTTCGGCCGCGATCGCCGCCGCCGTCATCGGATTGTCGCCGGTGATCATCACGGTGCGAATGCCCATGCGGCGCAGTTCGGCGAAGCGTTCGCGGATGCCGCCCTTGACGATGTCCTTGAGGTGGACGACGCCGAGCAGACGGCCGTCCTTGGCGACCGCGAGCGGAGTTCCGCCGGCTTTCGCGATTTCGTCTGCAATGGCCTGGATCTCGCGGGCTGTTTCGGAACCTGCCGTGGCCTGGATCGCCCTGACGGTGTTTCCGGATGCCATCGTCTGCGCAGTACCGCCCCCGACATAATTGAGGATCGCGTCGACAGCGCCCTTGCGGACCGCGGAGGCGCCGGCGTCGACGCCGCTCATGCGGGTTTGCGCCGTAAACGGTATGAACGTCGCGTTGAGCTCCGCCATGTCGCGGCTGCGGATACCGTACTTCTCCTTCGCGAGCACGACGATCGAACGCCCCTCCGGGGTCTCGTCGGCCAGCGAAGCGAGTTGCGCCGCATCCGCCAGTTCCTGCTCGGTCACGCCGCGAACCGGACGAAACGCGGTGGCCTGCCGGTTACCCAGCGTGATCGTGCCGGTCTTGTCGAGCAAAAGCGTATCGACGTCGCCGGCGGCTTCCACGGCGCGGCCCGACATCGCCAGCACGTTGAAGCGCACCAGACGGTCCATGCCGGCGATGCCGATGGCTGACAATAGCGCGCCAATCGTCGTCGGAATCAGTGTCACGAACAGCGCGACCAGCACCACGACGGAGACCGTTCCACCGGCATAGGCGGCGTAGCTCGGGATCGTCACGGTCGCGAACACGAAGATAATGGTGAGACCCGCGAGCAGGATGTTGAGCGCGATCTCGTTCGGCGTCTTCTGCCGCTCGGCGCCTTCCACCAGCTTGATCATGCGGTCGATGAAGGTCGATCCCTGCGCCGCGGTAATGCGAACGCGGATCCAGTCCGACAGCACCTGCGTGCCGCCGGTCACCGCCGAGCGGTCACCGCCGGATTCGCGGATCACTGGCGCGGATTCACCGGTGATCGCGGCCTCGTTAACGGAGGCGACCCCCTCAATCACCTCGCCGTCCGACGGGATATTGTCGCCGGCCTCGACCAGCACGATATCGCCGACCTTGAGGCTGGTGCCCGACACCAGCCGGTAGCTCTTGCCGGAATCCCCCAGCAGCTTGGCCTTGCTTTCGGTTCGCGTCTTCTTCAGGGATTCCGCTTGCGCCTTGCCGCGGCCTTCGGCGACGGCTTCCGCGAAATTGGCGAACAGCACCGTGAACCAGAGCCACAGAATGATCTGGAAGGTGAATGCGAGGCTCGCGCCACCTGTGACCAGGTCGCGGACGAAGATCACCGTGGTCAGTGCGGCGACGATCTCGACCACGAACATCACGGGGTTCTTGATCATCAGCCGCGGGTCGAGCTTGACCAAGGCCGAACTGATCGCAGGTATCACAATCTTCGGATCGAGCATCGTCGAAGCCGTCACCTTCTTCTGCAGTTTCATGGTTTCCATGGACGTAACTCCGGTGCGATCGATCAGAACAGGGTGTTGGCGTTCATCGCGAGGTGCTCGACGATGGGCCCGAGCGCCAGCGCCGGGAAGAAGGTCAGGCCGCCGATGATCAGGATG
>JGI12053J15887_10000076_pt1 | contig 28643 bp, 24 predicted proteins | sample MedBloCAOM1_O3_FD_15887 | JGI IMG/M metagenome (IMG submission 15887)
GACGTCCGCGAGCCGAACGAGGTTGCTGCGGAAGCCTATCCGGGCGCGGTGGTCGTTCCGCTATCGAGTTTCGACCCGAGGGATATTCCGGACCCCCATGGCAAGCAGGTGGTCTTTGCCTGCCGCTCAGGAAAAAGATCGGTAACGGCGTCGCTGGCCGCTCAAGCCGGCGGTCTGGCCTACGACAAACATCTCGCGGGGGGCATGCTGGCCTGGAAGGCCGCGGGACTGCCGACCCAGACCGGCGGCTGACCGTTCCATGACTTCCATGAACAAGATCTTTGCGGATCTTCCCGTCACCGTCTTCGAGGCGATGTCACAGCTGGCGCGCGACAACAACGCCATCAATCTTGGCCAGGGCTTTCCCGATGATCCGGGCCCCGAGGACATTCGCCGCGCGGCGGCGGACGCGGTGATGGACGGCTACAACCAATACCCATCGATGATGGGCCTTCCGGAACTGCGGCAGGCGATCTCTGGCCATTACGGGCGCTGGCATGGCCTTGACCTTGATCCGATGACCGAGGTGATGGTGACATCAGGCGGCACCGAAGCCCTGACAAGCGCGATCCTCGCCGTGGTCGAGCCCGGCGACGAGGTGGTGGCTTTCCAGCCGGTGTACGATTCCTACCTCCCGATCATTCGCCAGGCCGGGGGCATACCGCGTCTGGTGCGCCTCGAACCGCCGCATTGGCGGTTGACGGAGGAGGCGCTGCGAAGCGTTTTCAACCACAAGACCAAGGCCGTCCTCTTCAACAATCCGCTCAATCCCGCCGCGGTGGTCTATCCGCGCGAAGATCTCGAATTGCTGGCGCGTTTCTGTCAGGAGTTCGACACCATCGCGATCTGTGACGAGGTCTGGGAGCATGTGATCTTCGATGGCCGCGAACATATTCCGCTGATTACAATTCCGGGAATGCGCGACCGCACCATCAAGGTAGGCTCCGCGGGCAAGATTTTTGCGCTGACGGGCTGGAAGATCGGTTTCGTCTGCGCCGCACCGCCGCTGTTGCGCGTCGCTGCGAAGGTGCACCAGTTTCTCACCTTCACCACCGCGCCCAATCTTCAAGTGGCGGTTGCCTATGGCCTTGGCAAGCCGGCGGATTATTTTTATCAAATGCGCAAGGAATTGGCACGAAGCCGCGACCGTCTAACCAAGGGACTGGAGAGTATCGGCTTCCCGGTCCTTCCGTCGCAGGGCACCTATTTCCTCACCGTCGATCTCTCGCCGCTCGGCCTCAACGAGACCGACGAGGCATTCTGCAAGCGCATCGTGACTGACTACAAGGTCGCGGCGATACCAGTGTCGGCCTTCTACGAAAAGGATGCGGTGACGTCGGTGGTGCGTTTCTGCTTCGCCAAGAAGGATGCAACTCTCGACACCGCGCTGGAGCGCCTGTCGGACGCAGTGCATGGCCGATAAGGTGCCCGGCTGGATCTGCCCTCGAACCCGATCGGTTATCGCGATGGCTGCGGTCCTCGCCCTGCACGCGTCGCTTGCCAGGGCGGAGGAGCGCACCGTCAATTTCTACAATTGGTCGAACTACATGGCGCCGGGGGTGCTCGAAGACTTCACCAGGGAAACCGGTATCAAGGTCGTCTACGATACATTTGACGCCAACGAGACTCTGGAGACGCGGCTGCTCGCGGGAAAATCGGGCTACGATGTCGTCGTTCCCACGGCCTATTTCCTGCAGCGCCAGATCACCGCGAATGTCTTCCAGAAGCTCGATAAAGCGAAGCTGCCGAATCTCGCCAACGCCTGGCCGGCGGTGACGAAACGGCTCGCGATCTATGACCCCGGCAACGTCTATGCCGCCAATTACATGTGGGGCACGACCGGCGTCGGCTACAACGTCAAAGCGGTGCAAAAAATTCTCGGCGCCGATGCCAGAATCGACAGTTGGGACGTCGTGTTCAAGCCGGAGAATCTGGCGAAATTCAAGGATTGCGGCGTTCACATGCTGGATTCTGCCGATGACATTTTTCCCGCGGCATTGAGTTATCTCGGGCTCGATCCGAATTCGACCAAACAGGCCGATCTCGAAAAGGCCGCTGATCTCGTCACCAAGATCAGGCCCTATGTCCGCAAATTTCATTCATCAGAATATCTGAGCGCGCTGGCCACCGGAGAAATCTGCTTCGTGGTGGGCTGGTCAGGCGACATCATGCAGGCGCGCAGCCGTGCCGCGGAGGCAAAAAATGACATCGAGATTGGCTACGCCATTCCAAAGGAAGGCGCGCAGATGTTTTTCGATAATCTCGCGATCCCGGCCGATGCGAAGAATGTCGCTGAGGCCTACGAGTTGATCAACTATCTCTACCGGCCCGAGATTGCCGCAAAGAATTCCGATTTTCTGTCCTACGCCAACGGCAACCTGGCGAGCCAGAACATGGTCGACCCGAAAATTCTCAATGACAAGAACATCTACCCGGACGAAGCGACACTCCGGAAGCTGTTTGTGATCACCGCCCGCGATCCGGCCACCCAGCGCGTCATCAACCGGCTCTGGACGCGGGTGAAAACGGGACGGTAGCTCTCTCCGTCATTGCGGGCCAACGGGTCGCGCGAATGCGCGCCCGATGGCAGGCTCAGCGAAGCAATCCAGAGTCACGGGCGGCAAAAATAACTGGATTGCTTCGTCGCTACGCTCCTCGCAATGACGCTGGGAAGGCCTCGTAGCCCGGATGGAGCGAAGCGAAATCCGGGGGCGGAGTTGGGTCAAGCTCAGTCCCGGATTGCGCTGCGCTCCATCCGGGCTACGGCGCCATCGCTACCGCCAGCGGCGATGCAGCCAGAGCCACTGATCCGGATATTCGCGAATCCAGCCCTCGATCACCGAGGTGATCGCCTGCATCGTTCCCTGAACATCGATTTGGCCGGCGGCGTCGCGGACCGGCTTCACTTCTTCGGACAATTCGGCGCGAAAGCGGTGGCCGGGCAAGCGGATGATGCGGACGCCGTGGATCGGGCATTCGATCTGGCGCAGCAGCCGCGCCAGCATCGGGTTGGCCTTGGTCTTGCGGCCGAAGAACGTCACCTCGACGCCGTTGGTAAGGTACTGGTCGACCAGCATCGCGACGTGCTGGCCTTTTTGCAGGGCTTCCGCGAGTTTCAGCGGAGCGTCACGGCCGGCTGGAATCAGCGTGCCCATTTTGACGGCGCGCATGTCCTGGATAATGCGGTCGGCGGAGGCGATATTGGGCCGGCGATACAGGATCGCGGCGTCCAGCCCGTGCGCCACCGCAGCCAGCGCCGGCAGTTCCCAATTACCCAGGTGACTGGCAAAGATCAGCGCCGGTTTGCCGTCGAGCCGCAGCTGCGCAAACAGTTCGTGGGTGCGGGTCTGGATTTCGATGCGGCTATCCTCGGGGTGCGCGGGGTCATGCTCCCAGATGTGGTCGAGATGCGCGAATTCCGCGCCGACGCGACCAAGATTGTCCCAGACGCCCGCAAGAATGGCCTCGATCTCCGCGGGCGATTTTTCCGGAAACGCCGCGGTAAGATTGGCGCGTCCGATCCGATCCTCGCGAAGTTTCGGGCCAATGAAGCGGGTGATACGACCGAACAGGTTAGCGGTCTTGATCGGATCGAAATAGCGGGTGGTGCGCAGCATTCCGATCGTCAGCGCTCCCACCGCGGCCTCGCCGAGCGGCTTGATCGCGTCGCGAAGTCGGGCCCTGGTGCGAAGCAGCAGGCGATGCATCAGAAACCAACGACGATCTTGCCGAACACCTGTCGGCTTTCCATGCGCTTGAGCGCGGTGGCGACATCCTCGATCGGCACCTCGGTGTCGATCACCGGAAGCATGCCGCCGGCCATTTTGTCGAGGCTCTCCGCAATATTGCGCATCGTGGCGCCGAATGAGCCGAAGATGCGATATTGCTGCTGAAACAATTGCATCAGGTTGAGCGTGACGGTCGGGCCGGAGGTCGAGCCGCAGGTCACCAGCCGTCCGCCGCGTTTCAGCGTCAGCAACGAGCCGTTAAAAGTGTCGGCGCCGACGTGTTCGAACACCACGTCGACCCCCTTTTTCCTGGTGATCTTGCGGGTCTCGTGCTCGAAGCGATCCTTGCGGTAGTTGATGACGTGATCGGCGCCGAGCGCTTTCACGCCTTCGATCTTGGAGTCATCGCCGACGGTGGTGATGACGGTGCAGCCGATCGCCTTGGCCATCATGATGGCGACGGTTCCGATGCCGGAGCCGCCGGCGTGCACCAGCACGGTTTCACCGCCTTGCAGTTTCGCATTGTCGAACAGCATGTGCTGCACGGTCGAGAATGCGATCGGCGCGCAGGCGGCGTCGCGTTGGCTGACGCCAACAGGCACAGGAATCACCAGCCGTTCCGACAGATTCATGAACTCGCGCGCGAAACCATCGACATGGAAGCCCATGATGCCGGCGACGTCTTCGCAAAGATTGTCGCGGCCTTCCCTGCAGGCACGACAAATTGCGCAGGTGAGGGCGCCGTACATGACGACAGGCTGGCCCGGCTTGAAGCGCGTGACGCCTTCGCCGACAGCGGCAATTTCGCCTGACGCTTCGGCGCCGACGACCAGCGGCAGCTTTCGCTTGGCAAACGCCATGCCGCGATAGCCCCAGACATCGATGTGATTGAGCGCAACAGCCTTGACGGCGATCTGCACCTCGCCCGCGCCAGGGGGCGCCGGCGCCGGCACTTGCGCAATCACCAGCTGACGATCGGCAACAAGGGTGAGTGCACGCATGACGCCGTGTCTCCGGCAAGACAAAGGATTGATGGTCGCGTGCGTATCGCCGGTTCGTACGACGACGTCAATCGCCGACATTGGAAGGGCTTAAGCTGCTTAAACCGGTTCACGCGTCAGAATTAGCACCGCATTCTGGCCGCCGAAGCCGAACGAATTCGACATCACGGCGGTGACCCGGGCGTCGCGCGCCGTATTGGGAACCACGTCGAAGGGTATCGTCGGGTCCGGAACGTCGTAATTGATGGTCGGGGGAATCCGCTGGTGCTCAAGCGTCAGCAGCGAAAACACCGCTTCGACCGCGCCCGCCGCCGACAGGGTGTGGCCGACCATCGACTTGTTGGAGGAAACCGGAACCTGGCTGGTGCGCTCGCCGAACACCGTCGAAATGCCCAGATATTCCATCTTGTCGTTTTCCGGCGTGCCGGTGCCGTGGGCGTTGATGTAGTCGATCTGGTCGGCGACGATGCCGGCATCCGACAAGGCGTTGCGCACGCATCCGATGATTGGCTTGCCATCGGGGCTAGATCGGGTGCGGTGGAACGAATCCGCAAGTTCGCCGCAGCCGGCGACAATGCCGAGGATATCCGCGCCGCGCGCCACGGCGGCTTCATGGCTTTCCAGCACCAGCGCACCGGCGCCCTCCGCCATCACAAAGCCATCGCGATTCTTCGAAAACGGCCGGACCGCCGCATGTGGCGGATCGTTTTGGGTCGATAGTGCTGACAGTAATGAGAACCGGACCAGGGCTTCCGGATTAACCGACCCATCGGTTGCGACGCAGAGCGCAGCGTCCGCTTCGCCGCGACGAATGGCCTCAACGCCGAGCTGGATGGCGCTGGCGCCGGATGCGCATGCCGTCGAAAGTGAAATCGGCGAACCTTTGGTGCCGAATGTCTCGGCGAGGTGATCCGCCACCGAACCGAACAGAAATCGCCTGTGATACTGCGTGAACCGTCCGCCGCCGCTGACGCGAAGCATGCCGTCATAATCGACCGTCGCTCCGACCGCGCGCCCCAACTCCAGCCGTTGCGGCCACTCGACCTCAACAGGGGCCACGGCAAGAAACAGCGGCCCGGGAAAATCACCTTTGCTTCCGATCGCGGACTGCGCGATGGCTTCTTCAGTGGCGATATCGGCAAGCCGCTCCGAAAGATCGGTCGAGGAAAAAGGCTCGACCGGCACGAAATCGATCGTTCCAGCCATCGTGGTTTTCAGGCCATCGGTGGGAAAACGCGTAATGGTTCGAATGCCGGATTCACCGGCGCTGAGTTTTTTCCAGTTGTCGGCCTTGCCGGAGCCCAGCGATGTCACAACGCCCATGCCGGTGACGACGACGATCGGCCTGCCGAATTTATCGCGCGTAGCTGTCATGTTCCCCCCATCGGTCCAGCGCCATGCTCAACTGATCGCCTCGACCAGGGCCATGCCTTCGCCCCGCCAATGACCGGCCCCGATGACGACAATCTGGGTCGGCGGTTTGGACATTTCAACCTCCAGTCCGGCGGGATCGTTGGGCGGAAACAACGCTCCGCGCGAGATCGAGAGTGCGGCGAGGCCTAGTCCGAGTGGAAACTGGGTTTCCATGGTGTGTCCGAACATGGTGCCAGTGGCCCGCACCGCAAAATTTGGATGCTCGCCCAGGAACGCCCGCTCCTCGGATGTAGCCGGTTCGGCGCCGGTCGCGCCGGTAATGATGGCACCCTCATCCTCAAGCTTGCCGAGCTTCGACCACAGCCTCTCCAGAGTCGTCGTGACTTCACCGGGACGCTTGCGGTACGCCAGATCGGCGACGACGTTGGTCAGGCGCGCATAGGGTTGCGCGCCGCGCGCCTGTGCGTGAGCTTTGGATTCGATGACGAGAAACGCGCCGGCAGATCCAAGCGCAAAGCCGCCGCTCTTTCCGCGCGCCCAAACCGGAGCAAATTTGTCCTTAAGGTTGAAATCACCGAACTCATAGAGAACCAGCAGATCCTTGCGCTCGCCGTTTTGTGAACCGCCGATCAGCGCGATGTCGCTCTGACCTGCGGCGATGCGGGCGAGCGCGATCCGCGCCGCGTCGACACCGGCGGCTTCCTCGCCCATGAAGGTGCGCGACGATCCGGTTACGCCGTGCACGATGGCAATGTTGCCGGCCAAAAGGTTCGAAAGCTGCGCCAAGAAAAGCGTCGGGCGCAGATCGTTCATCAGCCGCTCATTGAGAAACCCGGGAGCGGAGTTACCTTTCGCTTCCATATTCAGAATGTTGCAGTCCACCGCGAGATCGCGCTCGCCGCCGCCGGCGGCGACAATCATGTCCATCCGCCCGAGGATTTCCTTGTTGCCTTTAACGCCGGCCGAATCCAGTGCCAGCCCGGCGGCATAAGTTCCGATGCGCTGCCAGGCCTCCATCTGACGCTGGTCGCCCTTCTTCGGAATCTGGGTATCGAGATTTACCGGCGCCCAGGGATGGACGACGTATGGCGCGAAGCCCTTCTCATCGACGTTGATGCGGCGCGCATTGAGCGCCTCCCAGTTTGCGTCCAGGCCTTCGCCAAGCGAGGTCGCCAGGCCAATGCCGGTGATCCAGACTTCCGTCGATCCCGGGCTCGAAGATTTGGTCTCAGTCATGGGCGATGGCCTGCTGCGGAAAGCCAATGCGTTTGGCCATGGCTTCCATGTGTCCGCGCAGATCCGGATTAGGAAAGGGGATGTGACGGAATGTGATCGTCGCGTTGCACCTCAGTTCGCCGCCGACGCTGACCTTTGCGGCGGTAATGGCAAAGCCCGAACCTTCGTGAACGACGCTGGCATCTATTTTCAGCAGCTCACCGGGGCTGACGAAACCCCGCATTTTGGCTTCCTTGACCGCGCCCAGAAACGGCATGCGCTCGAATTTCATCAGGGCGATCAACAGCCAGCCGGACGTCTGCGCCATCGCCTCGATCAACAGCACACCCGGCATTATCGGGTAGCCCGGAAAATGACCTTCGAAGATGGTATTTTGCAGCGGGACCTGCGCCTCGACCGTGATGGTGCGCTCGCTGACATTGAGGTCGACGATGCGGTCAATCAGTTGGAAATATTCGAGCTGCATGGCGGGCGGTCACGCCCCCTTGGCCGCGACCAATTCGTCGATGCGCGCGCTCAGGTTTTCCAGGACGAAATACTGCTCGGTGGTCGCCTTGCCGTCGTTGACCTCCTGCGTCCATTTTTCCAGCGGCAGCTTGATCCCGAACGCCTTGTCGATCGCGAACGCGATGTCGAGAAAATCAAGGCTATCGATGCCCAAATCGTCGATCGCGTGGCTCTCTGGCGTGATCGTGTCGCGCGGTATGTCGCAGGTTTCAGCGATAATCGTGGCGACCTGATCGAATGTAGAGGACATCACTAAGCCTTTGATATATTGAAGGTAAGTTGCGAGATGGCGGGGGAGGCGGGCGCAGGGTCCCGGAATGCCCTATCCGCCATCCGGAGTCGAGTGCCCGTATATCGGAGCGCCGCCCCGAGTTCAATGGAGGCGGGCTGTGCCAGTCGGACCGGATTTAGCGTCAAAGGACCGCCTGACCTGGAAATGTTAGGTGTGCGGCGCGGCAATGTGCGCGCAATCGCGCCGACCCATCAGCACGCAATCCTGGGTCTTGCGCAGATCCGCGATGCTCATGGCAAGCCATATTCCGATCGCAGCCAGCGCGACGGTAAAAGCGAAGGCCGCAACGTTCGCCAGCATGCGATGACGAAAATCGTCCGGTTCATCCCGGTCCCGCGCATAGCGCGACAGGTCGTCCTGTTGTTGAGTCTGCTTGTGCTGAGCCTGATTGCCCAATTTCTCCCGCTGACCAGGCGGGTGAACCAAGGTGCGTGGCCGGAATTTGAGCACACGGTGCTCTTCTTCCGACGTAATGGGCCGCTGGGTTTTCACTGGAGCCAGCTCCGGAATATCCTGATTTTATTTAGCACGCTCGCGACGCGTCTGACAGAAAATGTTGACATGGCACGGATGCGGGAATCTATCCCTCAACGGTCTGATGGAACTTGCCGTAGTCTATTCTGATCCGACCGTCTTCCGAGGCGTCAAGGATATCGGCGTAACGCTGGCCGAAACGAATGTCGGAATGATCGTAGGACCTTCGTGCGTGCACGGTTTGCGCCGCAACAACATCATATCCGGACACCACCACCACGAGCGAGACGCGTGACGCCTCGAGGTCGTCCGCGTTGAGCCCGTAAAGCGGGCTTTCCTCATTGAGGACATGGTAGAGAGTCCAGCTCAAGGCAAGCGCGGGGTGCTCGTTTCGTACCAATGGCAGCTCATAGAACCTTCGAAGCGGTTGGCCTTCCGTACTCACCACATTCTTGAGCAACCACAACCTGGCGGTGGCATTGCCGATGATGTTGTGACGCTCGTTGGCAAAGCGAACCATCAAGGTCGGCTTGCCCTCATGGCTGGAAATGACCGGGTTGTCCGCGAACAGCAATCGGGCGTTCGGCCGCGAGAAGCGGGCAAAGATCAGCCCGGTCATCAGCGACATGGAAAAGATGCCGGTGAAGAGCTCTACCGTCGCGATAAAATGTCCGTAGTGGGTCTGCGGATGCATATCGCCGTAGCCGGCGGTCGAAAGCGTCTCGATGCTGAAATAGAGATAGTCGATATAAGCGCCGCCTGGGACGTTCGAAATCGGCTGATCTCCGATCCGGTAGAACAATGCGAATACCGCGTTGAAGGCGATGAACACCAGTGCGGCGCCGCTGATGAAAGCGGGCCAAGAGGCGGTCATGCAGCGATGGCTGATATCGGCCCAGAAATTGAGACGGAGGCCCTCCGCAATGACTTCGCGACCGCCAAGCAGGACGATCTGCGTCTTCGATGTTCGGTTGCTCAGGCTTTTGACCATCTTTTTCGAATCTCTCGAGGCGCGGGCAAGGCATTTAATCGCCTGCGCCATCATGGCATAATCGCACCAATTTCAGAGGGATTTTTGCCGGTCAGACAGGGGTTTCAAGTCATGGCGAACACGCGCGAACCGATCCTGCATCCGATCCCGATCCTCTCGCTGCATCCGACCCAGATGACCGTCGGAATGCGAGAGGTGACGGAAAAACGCAAGCGCTGGCGGGAACACAAGTCGAAGAAAAAGCAGGCGGAGATTCTGGGCAAACATGCGATCCCGGTGGTTCTGGGACCGGACAAGCGCCACTACGTGGTGGACCATCATCATCTGGCGCGCTCGCTTCACGAAGAAGGCGTCAAGGACATTCTGGTCACCNTCATCGCCGACCTCACCATGGTCGATCGCGACGCATTCTGGGGCGTGCTCGATCATCGCAGATGGGCCTATCCCTACGACGCCAAGGGTGAACGCCGGCACTTCAGGGACATTCCGAAAACGGTGGCGGACCTCAAGGACGATCCATTCCGCAGCCTCGCCGGCGAACTGCGACGCGTCGGTGGTTTTGCAAAGGATACGACACCGTTCAGCGAATTCCTGTGGGCGGATTTCCTGCGCCGCAGATTGTCACGCAAGAGCGTGGAAGCCAATTTCGAAAAGACCATCGAGAAAGCGCTGGCTCTGGCGAAGAGCAAGGACGCGATCTATTTGCCGGGCTGGTGCGGACCTGCATCGGACGATGAGTGATGGTCAGGCCGGAGGCGTATCCGTCGGCGAAGCAGAAGCGGCAGATTTTGGCGCCGGATCGTCCTTGCCGCCGAGCATGCGATGCAGCCAGTGCTCGAGCCGGCGGCCGATGGTCAGAAGCGCGAACGCGATCGCAAGCGAGACCGCGACAATCCGCCATTGCCCGACACCGCAGGCGATACCAATGCAAGCCGCGAACCAGGTACAGGCGGCGCTGGTGAGCCCACGGATCCGAAACCGATGCTCGGCGCGCACGATGACGCCCGCTCCGAGAAAACCGATGCCGGTGAGGATACCCTGAATGACCCGGCTCGCGGCGTCGGAAACTCTTGCAGGATCGCCGGTTGGATCGGCCAACAGCACGACCATGGCCGTGGCCAGGCCCACTAGGCCAAGCGTCTTCAAGCCGACCGGTTTGCCGTGAAGATCGCGGTTAAGACCGATCAGGGCGCCTGCGAGCGTGGCGACGCCAAGGCGCAGCACAATCTCCGGCCAATCCAGCAATGCGTGATCTCCAGTTTAGAGGATCCCACGATAAGCCAAGGTTCGGTATGCCTCAATCGACGAATTGTATCTCGTATCCGAAGCCGCGTGGCTATTTCGGCAGGCGTCCCATCATGTAGAATTCGTCGTTCGGGCGCATGGCGGTGACATTCGCCATCCGGTTCGAGAGCGCGAAGAACGCCGAGATCGCGGCAATATCCCAAATGTCGTCGTCGCTGAAACCATGGCCGGCGACGGCGGTGAAGTCCGCTTCGGAAATCTTGTGCGCCTCTGTGCTCACCTTCATCGCGAAGTCGAGCATGGCGCGCTGGCGTGGCGTGATATCCGCCTTGCGGTAGTTGACGGCGATCTGGTCCGATATCTGCGGGTTCTTCGCCCGAATGCGCAGGATCGCACCATGCGCGATGACGCAATAGTGGCATTGGTTGGCGCTGGAGGTCGCAACCACGATCATCTCGCGTTCGGCTTTGGTCAGGCCGCCATCCCTCTCCATCAGGGCGTCATGATAGGCGAAGAACGCCCGAAATTCGTCGGGACGATATGCCAGCGTCAGGAACACGTTCGGGACGAAGCCGGACTTCTCCTGCACCGCGAGCAGCCGGGTGCGGATATCGTCCGGCAGTTTGTCGATCGAGGGGGTCGGAAAGCGTTTGGCAATCGGCTGCGTCATCGAGAGATTCCGGTTCACACCGCGTGATGCGGCTGCCCGAGATCATAGTCGATGGCCGCATCGGCGCAAAGTGCGTCAGCCAGAGGTGCGCGCGGCGGAAATTGGCGGCTCCAAGCCGTCAGCGCAGCGGTTTTTTCAGCAGCGAAAAGCGGTCGGGATCGAGACCCATCGATGGCTGCAGCATTGGCGCTTCCACGGTGCGCGTCACCGGCCGCTCGCTGATGCCGGAATCGCTGGGGACATCGCGTTGCGAGGTAGCTCCGCGCCAACGCTCAAGCACGGCGCCGACAAAATGCATGTCGTGGCCGGCGGCGACCGACGCAACGGTTGCAATCGTGGCCTCGCTGCGCGGCAATTGATGCAACGGAACTTCTTTAAAGCGCAGCCGGGTCGGAAGCGCCACGCCTTCACCGAACGCAAGGACTTCGCGGGTACCGAGCGACGGGACGAACGACAGCAGGTTTGCCGCGGCATCCGAAACCGCCGAGCGCAGCAGGGTCTGGTCGCGTTCGTTGGCGAGACGCATCGCAAACAAGGTGTTGCACTGGGAAATGATGGTGGCATCGAGTTCGGCGGGACGCTGGGTGACGAGGCCGAGATATACCCCGTATTTGCGGCCTTCCTTGGCAATACGCGAGACGGCTTTGCGCGTCGGCCCGAAACCGATGCTGCGGTCGGCGGAGGCGTAGCGATGGGCCTCTTCGCAGACGAACAGCATCGGCGAAACGCCGTCGCTCCACAGCCCGAAGTCGAAGGCCATCCGGCACAGCACCGACACCACGGAATCGACGACTTCGGCGGGGAAGCCGGCGAGCTGCATGATGGTCATCGGCCTGCCGTTGGCGGGCAGCCGGAACAGATGGCTGATGACTTCCGCCATGGTGTCACCGCCGACATTGGCGTTNTCGAACATGAACGCGTAACGCGGATCGTTGCGCACGGTCTCGACGCGCGAAATCAGCTTGTGATAGATGATGCGCGATGAGCGGTTCTCGAGCTTGCCCATGCGTTCGTCGATCAGCGAAATCAGATCGACCAGGCGGTAGGGAACCGGTGTATCGACGGTATAGCCGACAGCTTTGGGATCGAGGCGCTTTAATCCAACCCGGTCGGAGTTCTGGTACTGGGTATAGATTCCCTTTGCCATCGGAATGACTTCGGCGAGAATATCGAGTTCCTCGGGCACGCCGGGCCGGCCGCCGAACAGCACATCGACGATCTCTTCGAAATTGAACAGCCAGAACGGCAGTTTCAGATTGCGCGGATTGAGAACAAGCGCCCGGTCGCCGAAACAGCGGCCATATTCGTTGTGAACGTCAAGCAGGAAAATCCGCAAACTCGGCCGTGCCTTCAGAATCTCATTGAGCAACAGCGATACGCCGCTTGATTTGCCGACGCCGGTAGAGCCAAGCACCGCGAAGTGCTTGGAGAGCATCTCCTCGACGTCGATGTAGGCAATGACGGAGGGATCCTGTTGCAGGGTGCCGACATCGATCTGATCCGACCCGGACGGCGCGTAAACCGTGCGGAGCTCCTGATTGGTGATCAGCTCGACGGCGTCGCCGATCGTTGGATAGTGGGTGACGCCGCGCTGGAATTTGGGACGCTCTGGCCCACCGAGGATTTCGCCGAGCAGATCGACCGAGGCGCTGGCGACGTAAACGTCGGACACCGGGAGATCCTCACAGGATACTTCCGTGATCATCGCGACGATGGTGGAGTTTGCGCAGCGGATGCTGACGAACCGGCCGACAGTGGCCCTTATTTCCGGGACGGCCATCTGGCTCGCCGCTAGCAGTCCGACCCGCGCAAGGGATCCACGCACCGAAATCACGCGTCCGAAAGATGTCACGGTGTTAAACCTGTCATGAATTCATTTCTGCGCACGACTATGCGGGTGGTGGTTGGAGAAACGGTTAAGCCCGGGGATTTTTGGGTTGGTTAAATCGGCGGTATCTTGGTCAGGATATCGTTTTGTCGGGCCGCCTCGGCTGGCCTTCATCGTCGGATTTGTTGGAAAATCGATGATTTGACGTCGGTCCGTCGGCGGCCGCGGCGCCTCCGGCTTAACGCATGGTTTACCACCTCCTTAGGGAGGACGGTTCGGCGGTGGCGCGTTGTCCGTAAAAGCGCGTGGCTTCACGCCGTGAGTGCGAGGATCAACCGGTCGACCTTTGGTGCCTGTTAACCCATGGCTAACCGCAACTCCTAACGCCGTTTCCATTTGTGATGAGTAATGCTGTCACTATCGGGGGGAGGCATGCGCATATTGGATCCTGACAGCGGTCATAAATTCCCGCGCGGCGACGTCGACCGTGAATCCAACGACGCGATTACCGCTGAAAACGCCGGGGCAATCCGGTGGCCGGCTTTTTGCGGCATTTTTCTAATCTCGATTATCGCGACAATATCGTCGGCGTTAGCCGATTGGGGGCAACCAACCCAATTGCGGGTCGGTGCAGTCGTTCTTTGCGTGTTTGTGATCGCCCTCATTGTTACGTCAATTGTTCGTCTGCTGTTGAAGCACCAATTATCCCATCGAAGGCTGGCGGTGGAACGGCGCGAACTCAGCGTCGCCGTGAACAATATCCCGCAGGGCCTCGTGCTTTATGACGATTCGGCGCGGGTCACCGTTTGCAACCAGCGTTACATCGAGATGTTCGGGTTGTCCCCGGACGTGGCCAAGCCGGGCTGCTCCATGCACGATTTGATTTCGCATCGGAAGGAGACAGGATCTTTTGAGGGCGATGTCGGTGAGTTCTGTGCCTCTATCATACGCAATGTGGCGCTCGGGAAAATCACGCATCAGATCGCAGAAGCTGCAGACGGCAGGGCGATCCTGATTGTAAACCAACCGCTGGAAGCCGGCGGATGGGTGGCCACGATCGAAGATGTCACGGAGCGTAAACGCGCGGACGAGAAAATCGCCCATTTGGCTCATTACGACGCGCTTACCGATTTGCCGAACCGGGTGTTGTTTCGGCAGCAACTCGAAAACGCTCTCAACAANGTTCAGCCCGGCGAACAGTTGGCGGTTTTGTATATCGACATCGACGAGTTTAAGAGCGTCAATGATGCTCTGGGACATTCGGTTGGCGATGAACTCTTGAAAGCCGTGGCCCTNCGCTTGCGCGGCTGTCTCAGAGAAACCGATGTNGCGGCCCGGCTAGGCGGTGACGAATTTGCAATCATTCAGACCGCCGTGAAGCGTCCATCGGATACGACGCAACTCGTGGAAAGAATCTATCAGGCGATCCGGGAACCCTACGATTGCGCCGGTCATCTCGTCACCACGGACGCCAGCATCGGTATTGCCCTGGCTCCGGACGATGGGGCGGATTTGGATCAACTGCTCAAGAACGCGGATTTGGCCATGTATGGCGCCAAGGCTGACGGACGTCGAACATATCGATTCTTTGAGGTGGGGATGGATGAGCGCGTCAAGACGCGACGAATACTGGAACTGGAGCTGCGTCAAGCGATCATGGATGGTGGGTTCGAGGTCTNTTATCAGCCGTTGCTCAATCTCCAGGACAATAAGATTAGCGGCTGCGAAGCGCTTCTGCGTTGGCGCCACCCCAGGCGAGGGATGATATCGCCCTCGGAATTCATCCCGATCGCCGAAGAGACCGGTCTAATCAACGCGCTCGGCGACTGGGTGCTTAGCACCGCATGTATCGAAGCCGCGAGCTGGCCGGATCACATCCGCATCGCGGTCAACGTCTCGCCGATTCAATTCAAGAGTCAGACCTTGGCGCTGAATGTGGCTACGGCTCTCGCGGTCTCGGGCCTTTCGGCGTGCAGGCTGGAACTCGAGATCACCGAGGCGGTCCTCATTCGTGATGATGAAGCTGCACTCGCGCTGCTGCACCAGCTGCGGGAACTGGGTGTGCGGATCGCGCTGGACGACTTTGGCACCGGCTATTCCTCGCTTAGCTACCTGCAGCGGTTTCCATTCGACAAGATCAAAATCGATCGTTGCTTCGTCAAGGACATTGTCGGCCCGGCCGGATCGTCATCCATTGTCCAGGCGGTCGTGAACATAGCCGCCGCGAGGAACATGACGACGACCGCGGAAGGTGTGGAGACGGAGCGGCAAATGGAATGGCTGCGCGATCTTGGTTGTACCGAGATGCAGGGATTTCTTTTCAGTCCGGCAATCTCTGCCGCGGAGATACGACGGCTCTTGCTCTCGCGCCGCGCTGATGCCGCGTCCGCGGCTTGAATCGCGGGCGCTAGCGGACGAATTGCCCATTTTCAAGTTGAAATGTAGCGATGCAGGTCTGTCAGTTGCTGCCTTGTCGAGCTGAATTTACCAGCTTAATCAGATCATGCAGGTAGATCTCGTGCGGCCGGCGATCGGCGTGTTTGCATTCGGCCGCAGGGGCTGGCCTCCGCTGCGGTAACGCTATAAATCTGGTCCCAACAAGAAACAGAGCAGGGTGGAACGCGATGAAACGCGGCATCGAATTTTGAGCGAGTTCGCGCGGCCTTCCGCGCTCGCACCCTTCCGTACCCGGAATTATCGTTTTCAGTGGCCCGCCGACCTGCTCACATCGTGGGCGTTCGAGATGGAGACGCTTATTCTCGGCTGGTATGTGCTGGTCGAGACCGGCTCGGTGCTGCTGCTGACATTGTTTGCATCGCTCAGTTACGTCGGTACGCTGATTGCCCCGTTGTTTGGCGTGGTTGGCGATCGCATCGGTCACCGCGATCTGCTCGCCGTGATGCGTGCGACCTATGCGGTGCTGGCGGGCACACTGATGACGCTGGCGCTGACCGGGCATTTGAGTCCGCTCTATGTCCTGGTCATCGTGGCTATCATGGGCCTCGTTCGGCCGTCGGATCTTGGTGTGCGCGGTGCGCTGGTCGCGACCATCATGCCTCATGATCTGCTGATCGGCGCGATCAGCGTTTCCAGAACCACGATGGATACCGCGCGCATCGCAGGTGCGCTGAGCGGCGCCGGGTTGTTCGCCGCGCTCGGCATGGGCCCGGCCTATGTGGCGATCGTCAGCCTGTATGCCGTCAGCATGCTGCTGACCCTCGGCGTCGTGGCGCCGTCGAAACCGCATCCCGTCGATGAAAAGTCTGATGGCGCGCCGCAGCACTCGCCGATGCGCGACCTGAAGGAGGGCATGGCCTATGTCTGGACCACGCCGCGGATGCGCGCGGCGATGTGGATCGCGTTCCTCGCCAACCTGACCGCGTATCCCCTGTCCAACGGGTTGTTGCCCTATGTCGCGCGTGAGATCTACCGTACCAACCAGACCGGGCTTGGCTACCTGTCGGCCAGTTTCGCGGTTGGCTCGTTGGTGGGCTCCATACTTCTGAGCCTGGTCGGCGGCATTCGCGTCGCGCGGCTGCTGATCGGCGCCACCGTGATGTGGTACGCGACGTTGTTGCTATTTGCGCAGATGCAAAGCGTGCCGACCGCGATGGCGTGCCTGATGCTGGCGGGCTTCTCGCAAAGCCTGTGCATGATCTCAATCGCGGTCATCCTGATGCGCGCTTCGAGCGCGCATTTCCGCGGCCGGGTGATGGGCGTGCGCATGCTCGTGATCTACGGGTTGCCGTTTGGCCTGTTGGCGGCCGGCAGCCTGATCGATGAGATCGGATTTGCCGCGACCGGCACCCTTTACGCAACGATCGGCCTGGCGCTGATGATGACGGTCGTTTTGCACTGGCGCGAGGAGCTGTGGCATGTGCATGCGCCGGCGAATGCGAGGTGAGCAGCCGCCGATTTGCTACGACCGGATACACGCGCAACGCGATCGTTCGTCCTGCTAATCGCCGGTCGAAGCCTAGGGCTCCGCTTTGACGGCGCCCCTTAATCCGGCCTTCTGCTGAATCCGCGCCAGGAGTCCGCTGGTTTGTACCTCCTGCGCAAAGCTTCCAACGAACTGCAGGCCTTGCTCGCGTCCCTTCGGAATTGCGATGGCCATGTGCTCCAGTCCCCAATTGCCATCCAGAATCCGTGCGCCCGGCATCGAATCCGACATTTCGAACAGCGTGGGCTTGTTGGTTGCATATGTGTCGAGCTCGCCGCGGCCTAGCATCTCGACCGCAACCTTGACATTTTCGGCAGGAACTATCTTGGCGTTCTTGAATTTTGCCGGCAGAGTGCGCTCCGATGTGCTGCCTTTGGTAACACCTATTCGTATTCCCGGCCGATCCATCTCGTCGGCTCGGCCGATCAATGAATTTGCAGGCACTAGATACCCAAGCTCTACGGAAAGCAGGGTTGGGCCGAAGCTGACATCATTCGCGCGCGCGGCCGTGGCGTTGGTGACCGTGAAATCGACCTGACCGTTTTTCATGGCGCTTATTACGTCCGCAACGCGCTGGAAGGTCACGTATTCGACGGGCACGTTCAGCCGCCTGGCGAACTCCTGTCCGAGGTCGTAGGTCAGGCCGTGGCTTTGCCTGGTGGCGGGGTCGACCACCATCGAGGTCGGGCTGCCCGGATAGACGCCGACGCGCAAACTGCCGATGGGGGCCAGTAGTTCCTTCTCTGTACCGGCATCGGCGGCAAGCCCGCCCGCCNNGGTAATAGCGATGCAGGCAAGTAGTGCGCTTCGCGCGAAGCGCGGGGTTCTCTTGGCTGGGCGCACGAGCGAGCGAAGCGGTTTAGATCGTATCATCGTGATGAGGTCCGTAGTGGGGGTGGGGTACTGCGTGGTTGCTCTCACTGTGCCCGAATATTTGCCGCTTTCAGCACGGGCTCCCATTTTGCGGCCTCCGCGTGCATGAAAGCCTCGAACTCCCTTGATCCACTGCCGACCGGCGTCGCGCCGATCTTTTCCAGAGTCATCAGGACGTTCGGATCCTGCAACGCGGTTTTTAGATCGGTCTCGAGCTTCGTCACCAACTCGGGCGGCATGCGGGCAGGTCCAAGAAATCCCCACCAGACCGAAACGTCGTAGCCGGGGACACCGGACGCCCCGACCGTTGCAACGTCGGGCAGTGTCTTGGAAGGCTGCGCCGAGGTTACCGCAACCGCGCGCAGCTGACCTCCTTCGATCTGACCCACCACTTCCGCAAGCGGATTGATGCTCATGGGAATGTCGCCTGCGATCACGGCTGTCAGCGCTGGCGCGCCGCCCTTGTAGGGAATGGCGACAATCTTCACNCCGGCCATGTACTTCAGCAGNTCGCCCGCGAGATGCGCGGAGGTTCCATTGCCTGACATGCCGTAAGACAGCGAGTCGGGGTCTTTCCGCGCGGCGGAGAGAATATCTTCAAGATTGGTATGCGGGCTTTTCTTTGAGACGAGGATGGCGAGCGGCGAAGACGCAATCTCGCTGATCGCCGTAAAATCCTTGAATGTGTCGTAGGGCAGGCTGGGATAGATGAACTGATTGAGCGGGTGCCCGCTCGCGACCAGGATCAACGAATAGCCATCCGGCGGCGCTTGAGTCAGTGCTTGTGAAGCAACGATGCCACCAGCGCCGGGACGGTTCTCAATGACGGGCTGCTGGCCCCAGATCTTTGCCAAAGACTGTCCGAGTGTGCGCGCGAGCACGTCTACCGCACCGCCCGCGGCATAAGGCACCAGGATGTGAACGGGCTTGTTCGGAAAATTTTCAGCATGTGCGCTGACGCTGACCAGCATCAGGGCCGCACCCAAGAGCAGACGGCCGATCTTCTTGCTCACGCCAACCATGCTCGTTCGCTCCTCGTGACTTTGCCTTGTTGGCGTGACCGGGTTTTGCCGGAACGGATCGCCTGCGACCCCTCGCGATGGGTTGTCAGGCATCAGTACTAACGCCCACAGATATTGTTGACCAGACCTTATCTTTTGTACGATAGTACAAATCATGATCCGCAAGTCCGCCAGCAAGGCCACCGCAACCCGCAAACCGAATTTGCGGGAGGCGATCCTGTGTGCCGCGGAAGAGTTGTTCTCGGTCAACGGCTTTAACGCAGTCTCGGTTCGGGACATTGCGCAAGCCGCTGGCGCAAATCCCGGCAGCGTGACCTATCACTTCAAGACAAAAGACGGCCTGCTTCTGGAAATCTACCGTCGTCACTGCGGACCGATGAACCGCAGACGCTCTGAATTGCTGGCTGCCGCAAGGCGGGTTCGTGATCCGCAGGATAGGCTCGAGGCGATCGTTCGCGCCTATGTGCTGCCTGCATTCTCTTCAGGCAGCGATCTCGCGGGCGGGGGAGCGCGTTTCACGCGGCTGCGCGCGGTCATGTCGGCTGAGGGCAACGAAGTTGCGCGCCGGATCATCGCGCAGACCTTCGACGATACCAGCCATGCCTTCATCGATGCGATCCACGAAAGTCTGCCGCACATCCCGCGTACCGAAATCGTCTGGCGTAGCCATTTCCTGCTCGGAGCGCTCTACTACACGCTGGTAACTCCTGAACGCGTGTCTCGCCTGTCGCGAGGCAGCGCCGATGGCGACGATGCCGGAAATGCGATCGAGCAGTTGGTGCGGGCGACGGTTGCTTCGCTGCAAGCGCCCCCGCTTGATCAGCCCGCGCCCTCGCGGCGACGATCTGCAGCACAAAACAGAACCTAGGCGATGGCTGACACGGCGCGCTGCTGGCTTGCAGGTCTGCCGCAATCGTTGAACCAGGGAAGAGGATGGCTAAATCTGATAGAACGCTAAATCTGATAGAAAATGTCTGGCTCTAGGTTCACAAGTTCGCTCGATTTCTGAAGATATCGGATGATCCAAGGTCGATAGGTAGGGAAGGCCATGTCAAAAACAGCTTTGGTGGTTTCAGCCCACCCGGGGGATTTCGTCTGGCGCGCCGGCGGCGCCATCGCGCTGCATGCCAAAAAAGGATACCGCGTCAAGATCGTGTGCCTGGCGTTCGGCGAGCGCGGGGAATCCCAGTTCGCCTGGAAGCAGCCCGGGATGACGCTCGACAAGGTCAAGGCCGGCCGCCGCGACGAGGCGGAGCGCGCAGCAGAGACGCTCGGCGCCGAGATCGAGTTCTTCGATGCCGGCGATTATCCGCTGCGCCTCACCGACGCGCATATGGAGAGGCTGATCGACATTTATCGCGAGCTCAACCCGAGCTTCGTGCTGACGCATTCGCTTGAGGATCCCTACAACGTCGATCATCCGGCGGCGGCGGCCTATGCGCAGGAGGCGCGGATCGTCGCGCAAGCCATGGGCCACAAACCGCAGGCCGACTACAGCTACAGCGCGCCGCCGGTATTTCTGTTCGAGCCGCATCAGCCGGAGATGTGTAATTTCAAGCCGCAGGTCATTCTCAACATCGACGAGGTCTGGGATTTGAAGCGCAAGACGTTTGAAATTCTCGCCGCGCAAAAGCACCTGTGGGCCTATTATGAGCGGGTCGCGCTGCAGCGCGGCATGCAGGGCGGCCGCAACTCAGGCAAGGCCATGACCTATGGCGAGGCCTATCAGCGGCTGTTCCCGATGGCGGTGGAGGAATTGATATGAAGACGGTCGTTGTCCGCAATATCAAGCGCACCGATGCAGATCTGGTGAAACGGTTAGGGGTGCTCGGCACCGCCACCGTGCACGAGGCCTATGGCCGTACCGGACTCATGAAGCCTTATCTGCGGCCGGTATGGGCGGGCGGCGAGGCGGCGGGCACGGCCGTCACCGTGCTGGCGCATCCCGGCGACAACTGGATGATCCATGTCGCGGTCGAGCAGTGCAAACCCGGCGATGTCCTGGTGGTCGGATGCAGCGCCGACAACACCGACGGCATGTTCGGCGATCTCCTGGCGACCTCGCTGATGGCGCGCGGCGTCACCGGACTCGTGATCGACGCCGGCGCCCGTGACGCAAAATCGCTGCGCGAAATGGGCTTTGCGGTATGGTCGAAGGCGATTTCCGCCAAGGGCACCGTGAAGGCGACGCTCGGCGCGGTCAACATCCCCGTGGTCTGCGCCGGCATCAACGTCGTGCCGGGCGATGCCGTGATCGCCGATGACGACGGCGTCGTGGTGGTCAGCCGGAAAGATGCGGCCGACGTGGTGGCAAAGGGTGAAAAGCGCCAGGCCGACGAGGAAGATAAACGCAAGCAACTGGCCGCCGGCGTACTCGGGCTCGACATGTACAATATGCGCGAGCCGCTGGCCAAGGCCGGCCTCATCTACGTCGATGATCCCGAGTCCGATTGAGGTGACGATGCGGTTGCGCACATTGCTCGGTGACCATCCCGGCACATCAGCGCTGAAGGACGGCTCGATCAAGTCTGATCTGGTCTCGCTGGATTTCGCGGACTATTCGCCGACCAATAAAGGCTTCAAGCCGATGGTCCGCGAGCAGGCGTTCGACGTCTCGGAGATGGCGATCGTCACCTATTTGATGGCGAAAAGTTTCGGCAAGCCGATGGTGCTGCTGCCCAATGTCGTGCTGGCGCGGTTTCAGCATGCTTACGCGCTTTACGACGCGAAGCAGGGAACGCTGAAGCCAGCCGATCTGAACGGCAAGCGCGTCGGTATCCGCTCTTTCACCACTACGACCGGCGCCTGGCTGCGCGGCATTCTCGCCAATGATTATGGTGTCGATCTCAATTCGATCGATTGGGTGACATTTGAGGATGCCCATGTCGCTGAATACAGGGATACGACCAAAAGGGCGCCGGCGGGCAAGCAGATCATCCAGATGCTGATCGACGGCGAACTCGATGCGGTTCTGGGGGAGAAGGTGGAGCATCCGGAGCTGAAGCCGCTGTTTGCCGATGCCGCCGCAGAAGAGAAATCATGGTTCGCAAAGCACCATGTGCTGCCGATCAACCATATGGTGGTGGTCAGCGAGACGCTGTCGAACGAGCATCCGGAAGCCGTGCGCGAAGTTTTCAGGCTGCTGCGAGAGAGCGCGGCGCACGCGCCACCGGCTGCCGTGCCGCGATTTAGCACTGAAGAAATGCGCCGCTCGCTGGAATTGATCATCGAATATACGGCGCGGCAGGCGCTTATTCCCTCGACCTTCGCGGTCGACGAGTTGTTTGACGATCTGACGCGGAAGCTGCGCTAGGCAGCGTGATAAGTTATCTGAGAAGGATTGTGGCAGCGAGAGTGACGACGGCGAAGCCATTGATGGCTGTTTTCTCGAAGCGAGTTGCCGCGCGGCGGAACTGCTTGCTATGAAGCTCATCGAACCCAAGGCACCTCCTGCTGAAGCGGCAAAGTCGGCAGGCGTATGAATGGCGACTGTAGAGCCTTCATCGGGGCCGCTCGCTTGCAATGCCGCGAAATCGAACAACATCTCGCCTGCAGGTTTTCCGCGACCCAAACCAACTCTAGCCCAAATGGATCAACGATGAATGCACTCAGCCAAATCCGGCAGATTGACTATACGGTTATCTTTACGCGGGATATGCGTGCGATGCGCGACTTCTATCAATCTGTGATGGAGTTCCCTATCCTGAGAACGTTGGGAGACGGCTGGATCGAGTTCGGCGTCGGCTCTAACCGGCTAGCGTTGAGGGTATACGGCCCGATTTTCAACGACACACCGCCGCCAGCCGGCGCTCTCTCGATGCAGATGGCATTCCGCGTTCCGCCTGCCGAGGTGGCAAAATGCGCAAGCGCCCTCGAAGCCAAGGGCATCAAACTGGTCGCGCCAGTCACCGACCATCCATGGGGCCATCGCACCGTCTTCTTCCGCGATCCCGATGGCAACGTCCTCGAAATATACGCCGACATTTGACAACGGCGCTTTTCACGATCCCAAATCAGAAGTTCAAGGCGCCATGCGAGCGATTTTTCAGCGGTCATTGCGAGCGGAGCGAAGCAATCCATCTTACCGCGCAAAGAAAGAGTGGATTGCTTCGCTCCGCTCGCAATGACGATCCAGGCGCGCGCATTCGCGCGACCCGCTCGCAATGACTGCTGCAAACTGGCGACAAGAGCCTCGAAGAAGGGATGATTTGAGTGTGCTGCTTCGATCCAGTATCATCATGCCTTAGCGAACAAGAGATTGCGAAATGAACCCCGAGCCCATCTACGATCTCGCCCATCTCGGCCACATGGAATTGCTTACCCCGAAACCCGACGAGAGCCTGAAGTTCTTTGTCGACGTGATGGGCATGACCATCAGTGGCCGCAACGGGGATTCGGTTTACCTGCGCGGCTGGGACGATTACGAGCGCTATTCGCTCAAGCTGACCGCCTCGAAAACCTCGGGCATGGAGCACATGGCGCTGCGGGCGCGCAGCCCGCAGGCGCTGGAACGCCGTGTTGCCGCATTGAAGGGATCAGGATTTGAGATCGGCTGGATCGACGGAGACATGGGGCAGGGGCCGGCGTTCCGTTGCCGCGATCCCGACGGCCATGTCATCGAACTTTATTACGAGACCGAATGGTACGAGGCGCCACCCGAACTCAAGCCTGCGCTCAAAAATCAGGCGCAGCGATTTCCGGCGCGTGGCATCAATGTCCGCCGTCTCGATCACCTCAATTGCCTGGCGGTCGACATCAAGGCCAATCGTATCTTCTTTGAAAAATATCTGGGTTGCCGGCTGACCGAACAGATCGTGCTCAATGACGGCACCGAAGCTGCGATGTGGATGACGATGACGAACAAGAGCTATGACTTTGCCTATTCACACGATCACTCCAATACCCCGGGACGTTTCCATCACGTCACGTATGCGCTCGACAGCCGCGAGGACGTCTTGCGGGCCGCCGACATCTTCCTGGAGAACGGCGTCTACATCGAGACCGGCCCGCACAAGCATGCGATTCAGCAGACGTTCTTCCTCTACGTCTACGAGCCCGGCGGCAACCGGGTCGAAGTCGCCAACGCCGGCGCGCGCCTTATTCTCGCCCCGGACTGGAAACCGATCGTGTGGACCGAGGAAGAACGCAAGAAGGGCCAGGCGTGGGGCCTAAAGACCATCGAGTCGTTTCATACCCACGGCACGCCGCCGATTGGAATCAATCGGACTTGATCGGCGGGGCGCTGCTCCCACGGCTTCATGCCTCATCAGCTTGCATTGAAAAGCCTGCCGCGCTGTTGACGCCTCGCTTGCCGCATAGGCTCGCGGTCGTCGTCCGGTGTCCGGCTGGCGCAAATTTTCAAGTCAGTTCGTTGAGAAGGCCTGGCCAACGCGAATTTGATCGGAAATTCGCCGGCGGTCATTGACAGATAAATCCGCTAAATGCATCTTATGGTAGTATGTAGTGCCGATGCAGATACTGTACCGCGGCTCATTTTGGGGGCTGACGACGACGCGTGAAATTATTGGCGGCTCAAGCCGCGCATTGGAATTTTTGGGTGGAACAATCCCGACGAGCGCCCTGGACAAAAATCATTGCTGACCACCGTGCTGCGCCATGGGTACTCGAGCATTCAAGTTGGCAGAGGTTCTTGGATACATTTAGAAGTGTGCCTCGTGCCCGCGGACGCTCGATCTGGCGTAGGCGGACGTGAGGTAGATTGAAATTGGATCAATTATTTTTTCTTTATTGAGGAGGCGCGCTTGCCGGACTTCTCAGGATTGCTTGTGAAAGTGCGCGGGAACGGAAAAGCCTTTGCAACCGCCGCCGCTGCCGCATTCGGCGCCGCACCAGTCGAGATCAAGCCGATCCTGCGCGTGCCGCCCCAGCCGGAAGAACCGGCAATGGGGCTCACTGCAACTCAGGCGGCGACGTGGCTGAGTGTCGCCGGAGCAATGACGGACGCGGATCATCCATGGGACGCGGCACATCGCCTGCTCGCCCCGGGACAGCCCTTCGCAGCCGCTGGAGCCGGCAATATTGAAGCGATCGAGCCCAATCTTGCGCAAGGATGGTTCGACGAATCGCCGCCGAAAGAAAATGAACTTCTCGACAAGGACAAGTTCTGCGCCTTTGATTCGCAGGATGAAGGCGGCCATCAAGCCATTGGTCCCGGCCTCGCCTGGAATTTCGGGAAGAATTTCAGCGAATTAAACGCGGCACGCCAACGGGTTGGCGATAAACTTGCCGCGATCACTATCGCGCATTTGGACACTGGCTTCGATCCCGACCACATCACGCGTCCGGTCAATCTTGCCGGTAAGGATCTGCAGCGCAATTTTGTCGACGATGGATTTGCTCTCGATGACGCTTCCGACCATACGCCCCCCGGCATGGAGTTCGCACGAAATCGTGGGCATGGCACGGGGACGCTGAGCCTGCTTGCGGGCAACAAGCTCGACGGCGGCACACCGGGCTGGACCGGATTCACTGATTTTGTGGGCATCGCCCCAACGGCAAAGATCATTCCTGTCCGGATCGCCAACTGGGTCGTGCGTTTTACGACCGGCACAATGGTGCAAGGTTTCGATCATGCGCACGCGTCGGGTGCTCATGTATTGTCGATGAGCATGGGCGGGGTCTCGTCGCAGGCGCTGGTTGACGCGGTGAACGTCGCATACGACGCCGGTTTGGTGATGGTCACCGCCGCCGGCAATAACTACGCCTGGATTCCGTCTCCCAAATCCATTGTTTTTCCGGCGCGGCTCAAGCGCGTTCTGGCGGCATGCGGCGTCATGGCCGATGGCCGTGCCTATGCGGATCTCAACGTCGGAACGATGCAAGGCAATTACGGCCCTGCGGAAAAAATGGACACGGCGCTCGGCGCCTATACGCCCAACGTTCCCTGGGCCCAGATCGCGTGCGGAAAAGTTGTCGACATGAACGGCCGGGGAACCTCGGCGGCGACGCCGCAGATCGCGGCGGCGGCCGCGCTTTGGCTCGCCGAGCATTGGGATAGCGTCAAACAATATTCCCAACCATGGATGCGGGTGGAGGCGGTTCGCCACGCGCTGTTTCGCAGCGCCCAGAAATCAACCGCCCAAATGAGCGAAGCCGAGACGAGAGAGAAAATCGGCAAGGGCGTGTTGCGGGCTGACGCGGCTCTTGCGATCAAGCCGCCGGCGGAGGCTGACCTCAAGAAACTACCGCCGGCGCAGGCCTCGTGGTCCTGGCTCGATACGATGTTCGGTGGCGGTGTCAGTTTTGCAATCGGAGGCGGAGCAATATCGCCGCAACGTCAGAAAATGCTGGCGCTTGAATTGACGCAGATGGCACAGCGCTTCCGCAAGGTCGACGAAGCGATCGACGATCCCGATCGGCCGCCAAAGGACATCCCCGCTGCTGCCCGCAACAGATACCTGGAAGCTGCGCTCGATGACGGAAAGCCGTCGCAACCGCTGCGCGCGGTGTTGGAAGCCGTGCTCGGGCGCAAGGCAACGGCCGGGAAAGCCCCGCCCTCGAAAACAAGCGATCCGATCAAACGAAGAATTCGCGAACCTCCTGTCCCGAAACGGCGGCTCCGCGTCTATGCCCTCGATCCGAGTGTCGGCAAGAAGCTCGCTTCGATCGCGGTGAACGAGACGACGCTCTCTGTACCCTGGGAAGACCTGCAGCCGGGACCCATCGGCGATTATCTTGAAGTGGTGGATGTCGACCCGGCCTCCGACAGAGTGTATGAGCCGGTCGATCTCAACCACCCGACGCTGCTGGCCCAGGACGGATGGGCTCCCTCGGAGGGCAATCCGCAATTCCATCAGCAGATGGTCTATGCCGTCGCCATGACGACCATCGGGCATTTCGAAAAAGCCATCGGCCGCAAGGCGCTCTGGGCGCCTCATATCCCGAGTGCCGACGGTACGCCCGGCGCTGATCAGAGGTCGGTGGAAGTGCCGCGGTTGCGAATCTATCCGCACGCCTTGCGAACCGACAATGCCTATTACAGTCCGGACAAGAAAGCGCTGCTGCTGGGTTATTTCCAATCGAACGCCGGCGAGGGCGAGGCGACGCCGGCCGGCTCGATGGTGTTCACCTGCCTGTCGAGCGATATCGTTGCGCATGAGACGACGCATGCTCTGCTTGACGGCATGCATCGCCGCTTCGAGGAGCCGTCGAATCGCGACGTGCCGGCATTTCACGAGGGATTTGCCGACATCGTCGCGTTGTTTCAACACTTCACCATCCCCGAACTCGTCCGTTTCGAAATCGAGCGCGTTCGTGGCGACCTGATGCATGAGGGTCTTCTCGCAGGCCTTGCAAATCAATTTGGCGAGGCCAGCGGCCGGCGCGGACCGCTGCGCAACTACGTCAACGCGGACCCCAAGGTCTTGCATTATCCGGATGTGGCGGACGCGCATGATCGCGGTTCAATCCTGGTTTACGCGGTCTACGACGCGTTCCGGATGATTGTCGACCGGCGCACCAAAGACCTGCTGCGTCTCGCAACCGGCGGTTCCGGGATGCTTGCGCCGGGCGCGGTTCATCCCGATCTCGTTCAACGGTTGACCACTGAAACCTGCAAAACCGCCGACCACGTCCTGCGCATGTGCATCCGCGCGCTCGATTACTGTCCAACGGTCGACATCACCTTTGGAGATTATTTGCGTGCGGTGATCACCGCCGATCTTGACGCCGTGAAGGACGATCGTCTGGGTTATCGCATCGCCTTCATGGAATCATTTCGGAAGTGGAATATCCTTCCGCCCGACATCCGCACCGTTTCCGAACAGACGCTGGCCTGGAACACGCCCGAACAGTCGCGCCCCACATGGCTCAAAGGCATCATCAATAAGGCAGCAGACGTCAGGCACGAGAGTTATGACGACACCGATCAAATCGTGTTCGGGTGGAATCGGGCGCTGACGCGCTCGGAAATTTTCCAATTGAACGAAGACAATCGCTGGCGTCTCTGGCGCCGGTTGAAGAAGGCTTTCGACGAGGATCCCAAACTCTACAAGGAATTTGGGCTGGTCGCGGGTGTGCCCGCGTTCAACGCGGACGGCACGATCAAGCAACCTAAGGCGGCGCCGGATACCACATTCGAGGTTCACAGCGTTCGTCTGGCGCGCAGGGTGACGCCCGATGGCGATTATACGGTCAACGTCGTCGCGGCGATCACGCAACGACAGGCGGTCCCGTTCGACGGGGCCAATGTCGCCAATGGATTCTTCTGGTTCCGCGGCGGCGCGACCCTGATCATCGATCCGAGAGAGGACGACGAGAGAATTTGCTACAGCATCATTAAGAACAGCGGCAGCGAGGTGCGTCGCGATCAGCAGAAACAACTGATTACGGGATCGACGCTAAGCTCACTTCGAGCGCTCTATTTTGGCGGAAATACGGGACTGGCGGTCGCACCCGCAGAGCCGTTTGCGATCATGCACGCTGACCGCGGAGATTCCG
>JGI12053J15887_10000077_pt1 | contig 28600 bp, 30 predicted proteins | sample MedBloCAOM1_O3_FD_15887 | JGI IMG/M metagenome (IMG submission 15887)
TCGTCCACCCCTCGCACAACGTCGGGGCGTCCGGCCCCAGCTGCTCCATCAGATTGCACAGCTCGTGCCGCTCGGCAGCGGCAAGCGTCNGGTCCCCCATGCCGGCAATCACCCTTCCCGGTCAGGGCCGGCCGAGGTGAGCTCGACCTGCAAGAGCACNCGCTGCTCGCGCTCCATTGCCGCCCGGTAGTCGTCCCAGTCCGGATGTTCTCCGGCCACCCTCCGGTAGTAGTCCACCAGTCCTTCCATCGCCTCAGGTAGCTCGACTATCCGCACCGACCCACCGACCTGGACCCAGTGCCCGTAGAACCCGTCAGACAGCACACACAGCCACGCTCGCGGGTCACGTCGCAAATTTCGCACCTTGAACGCCGTCTTGCGGGTGCTCACCACTACCCGGCCCGCTGCGTCGACCGTCGCCGCCACCGGAGACATCTGCGGCGTACCGTCGCGACGCAGGGTGGTCAGCACCGCGTGGTGCTGCTCAGCGACAACGCTGCGTGCCTCGTCGAGGTCCATGACTGCACGCTACTTCAGCCCTCTGACACGAACGGGCTGGAGGCGATCTCGGTACCGTCTGGCAAGACGCTGATCTCGAAGTCACCGAACGCGTTGGGTGCAGCCTTGTGCAGCTGGCGCAGGCACTCGACGGCCAGCTCGCGGATTTCGACGTCAGCGTGCTCGGTGGCACGCATCGCGATGAAGTGCCTCCAGGCCCGGTAGTTGCCGGTGACCACGATGCGGGTCTCAGTGGCATTGGGCAACACCGAGCGTGCCGCCTGGCGGGCCTGCTTGCGGCGCAACGTGGCGTTCGGCTCGTCGGCGAAGCGTTCTTCCAAACCGGCGAGAAGGTAGTTGTAGGCCTGCTGGCTGGCCTGAGCTGCGGCGTGGAACCGCTGGTGCAGCTCAGGGTCATTGGCGATCACGTCCGGTTCGACCATCGCGGCGGTCCGCTCGGGAACGTAGCGCTGAGACAGCTGCGAGTAGGAAAAATGCCGGTGCCGGATCAGCTCATGGGTCAACGACCGCGATACGCCGGTGAGGTAAAAGCTGACCGTGCCGTGTTCGAGCACTGACAGGTGACCTACCTCAAGGATATGTCGGAGGTATCCGGCATTCGTCGCGGTCACCGGATTGGGCTTACGCCACGACTGGTAGCAGGCCCGACCGGCGAACTCGGCGAGTGCTTGCCCACCGTCCGCATCGGTGGACCACGGCACATCATCGGGCGGGAAGAACTCGGTTTTGCCGACGAGCTGGACCCGCAACGTCACGGTGCTCACCGGTGGGTCCTTGACTTGCGCTTCGGTGGCGCTCGCGGCGCCGTCAACTCCCTGCGCTTGGCTCACTGTGCATTCCTCTCAGACGGGCACGGTTCCGAGCGTCCGCAGCGTACTGGGACTCGGGTGGCGTCTTGACTGACGTCAAATGTGACGCCATTCTTGACACCATGGACCTCACTCCGTACATCTCACAGCTGCGCGAAGACCTCACCGCCGCCGCGTCGGCGGGCGACGAGCAGACCCGCCACACCGCAGCCGTGCTGGGCGCGGCGCTCGGACCCGCGACCCGCTTGGCCATCATGAATGCACTGTCCGACCTCGCCGCAGAAGTCACCGCGGCGCTGGATGACCGGGTGGTGGAGGGGCGCCTGGACGGCCGTGACGTGCGGATCGCGGTGAGCGCTCCATCCGATACCGGCTCGAGTGCTAGTGGGATCCATGCCACCGATCCGCGGGCGGAGGGTTCGTCGCCGCCCAACGAGCCCGGCGCTTTCGGTGACGCCAACGGTGACATCCGACGGATGACCCTGCGGCTGTTCGACCAGCTCAAGGGTCAGGCTGAACGGGCCGCCGCCGAGCAGGGCGTGTCCCTGAACACCTGGGTCTCGCAGGCCGTCGCGGGCGCGTTGCGCGGCGAGCCGTGGAACGAGACGCGCCGGGGTCCGGGCGATCGCCGTAGTCGCAATCGGGTCCAAGGGTGGGTCCAAGGCTGACCAGCGCCTATCTTGTTGAGGAGAACTTGTGAAACAGGACGACACCGACGCANCNGTGGTTCGGCAACAGGACTTCGAGTGCCAGGGACCAATCGACATCTCGGTCGAGCTGGATAGTGGACGGCTGGATATCACCTTGGCCGACAGCGCTGCGGGCCCTGAGGTAGCTGTCCATATTCGCCCGGATCCGACCAGCCAGCCGCCGTGGGCGGTAGGGATCGGCGGCCTGCTGAACTGGCTGGGCGAACAGACCGGGGCCACTGCCCCGGGCGAGGTGGCAGCCGAGGCGGTGCGGTCCACGATGATCGACTTCACCGGGCAGCGACTCACCGTACGCACACCGCGGGAGGGTCCGCTGCGCACTGTGCCGCTGATAATCCACGTGACCGCGCCGCCGGGCTCGACGATCAACGCTCGAAGCGGCTCCGCGGACATCGCCGTTACTGGAATGGCAGCCGCTCTCGACGCCGGGACCGGCTCTGGACAGATCCGGGCGCAACGCTGTACCGGAGCGGCCGAAATCCGCACCGGCTCGGGCGACGTGCGGTTGGGAACGGTCTCGGGCCAGCTGCGGGTGCGGACCGGGTCCGGGGAAGTCGACGTGAGCAGCGTCGAGGGCACGCACGGCAGCGGCACCGTGCAGACCGGTTCCGGCGACGTCCGGCTCGGCTCCGTCGCGCGCGACCTCAGCGCGCGCACCGGCAGCGGGGACCTCACGGTGGTCGACGCGAGCGCCGGTGGCCTTGAGCTGACCACGGGTTCGGGGCAGCTGCGGGTCGGGATCCACACCGGTGTCCTTGCTGAGTTGGACGTCAGCTCCGGGTCCGGGCGCGCGCACAGCGACCTGCCGGTCGGCGGCCCGCCCTCCGAGGGTGGGGTCACGCTTCGGGTGCGCGCCCGGACCGGATCAGGCGACGCACTGGTCACCGCGGCACCATCCTGACCGGCACGCGACGCCTGGTCGCGCTGCCCAGCGCCGCGACCAGGTCCCCGCGCTGCCCAGCGGCAATCCCGTCCAGCTCCAGCCATTGCGCCATCTCCTTCAGCGCCCCGGCGAGCTCGGTGACCACTCGCGAAGTGTCTGCGATCCCGGGCTCGGCGAAAGCACCCGGCACCCGCAGCAGTCCTGCGGAACGGTCAGCCTTGAGGTCGACTCTGGCGACCATCTCCCCGTCCAGCAGGAAAGGGAACACGTAATAGCCGTGGCTACGCCGGTGCTCCGGGACGTAGATCTCGATCCGGTAGCGGAAGCCGAACAGCCGCTCAGTGCGCGCCCGGTCCCAGATCAGCGGATCGAACGGGCATAGCAGTGCGGCGCCGGTGATCCGTCGCGGCGTGCGAGCATCGCGGTGCCGGTAGGCCGGTGCCCGCCAGCCCGAGACCATCACTGGTTGCAGCTCTCCGGCTTCCACCAGCTCCGTCACCGCCTTGCGGCTGCGCTCCGGTCGTAACCGGTAGTAGTCCCGCAGGTCAGCTTCGGTGGCTACGCCCAGCGCGGAACTAGCGCGCGTCACCAGCTCACGAGCGCCCTGCTCAGGGTCAACTCGGCGGCCGAGCACTTCCGCCGGAAGCACCCGCTCCGGCAGGTCATAGAGCCGCTCGAATCCACGCCGTGTACCGGCGACGAGCTGGCCCATGCCGAAGAGCCACTCACAGATCCGTTTTGTGTCGGTCCGATTCCACCACGATCCAGGTACTGCACGGATCCCTGCGCCCAACTCCCGCTCCAGGGTGCCCGCACCGACGGGGCCTTGTTCCTTCACCGCGCCCAGCACCGCCGAGACCAGCTCCGGGGCGCGCTGCGCGAGCTCGCCATACCGTTGCCACCAGCCAGGCTTCTTGGCTCCCGAGTGCAACAGCGGCCAGTCGCCAACCGGAACCAAGCTCGCCTCGTGCGCCCAGCACTCCACCAGCAGGCGAGGACGGCGTATCGGGTACCCCCATGCGGCGTCGTCGAGCAGTTCCCTCGGGTACGGACCGAGCCGGCTGAACATCGGTAGGTAGTGCGCCCGAGCTAACACGGTGACCGAGTCCAATTGCAGCAACCGGATCCGACGCAGCACCCGCACCAGATGCCGCCGAGTCACCGTCCCGGTGGGTCGCGCATCGGCAAAGCCTTGCGCGGCCAGGGCGATGCGCCGGGCACTGTCTTGTCCCACGATCTCCACGGTCACCGATGCTGCCATCTGGCACCGACAGTTCCGGCGCTAACGCCCGGATACGTCTGCGTTCCGGCTACCGCATACCGTGGTGACATGGCAGTGGCGCGGGTGCGCGCGGCGACATCTGAGGACGTTTCCACCTTAGCCGCGCTGCATGTCGCCACCTGGCGCGCCGCTTACTCCGAGCTGTTGCCGCCGGGCGTCCTCGACGAGCTCGATGCACCGCACCTGCGAGAAGTCTGGGCCGACGCCATCGAGGGTGGGGCCACGGTGTTGATCGCCACCGAAGGCGACGATCCGGTCGGGTTCGTGGTGGCCGGTCCGGCACCCGAAGAGGACGTGGCCGCTGCCGATGGCGCGTTGCCCCCTGACGCGGGGCGCACCGTGCTGGTGAGCACCCTGTTGGTAGAACCCAGGTGGGGACGTCGAGGCCACGGCGGCCGATTGCTCGCTGCCGCCGCGGCAGCGCTACGCGACGCCGGCGCCACCCGGGGAATCGCCTGGGTGCCCGCCGAGGATCCGGCCTCACTGAGCTTCTACCGGCGCGCCGGCTGGCACCCCGACAGCACCGTACGCACCCTCGACGCCGGCGGCCGACTGCTGCGCGAGATCCGCCTAACCGGCCCTCTAGATCTCGTACTCACCTAACCACCGTCGCCCGCGTCCCTGGAAATCGCCGTTCGGAGCCGAATAGCGATCAGGCATGCGGGCTACAGATCGAGCAAAGGTTCTAGGCCTACAGTCAGGCCTGGGTGGTTGAGCACCGAGCGGACGGCTAGCAGGACGCCGGGCATGAANGAGGAGCGGTCGAGGGTGTCGTGGCGGATTGTCAATGTCTCACCCTCGGTACCGAACAGCACTTCCTGGTGCGCAACGAGCCCAGTCAAGCGCACCGCATGGACTCGAACCCCGTCGACGTCGCCGCCCCGGGCCCCCGGCAGGAGGCGGGTGGTGGCATCCGGGGACGAGCCCATTCCGGCCTGTGCGCGCGCCGCTGCGATGAGTGCCGCGGTGCGGGCCGCGGTGCCCGACGGTGCGTCGGCCTTGCGCGGATGGTGCAGCTCTATGATCTCGACGGATTCATAGAATCGGGCGGCCATCGCGGCGAAACGCATCGACAGGATCGCGCCGATGGCGAAGTTGGGCGCGATCAGTACGCCGAGATCGGGCTTAGGTGCAAGCCATTCACGGACCTGGGACACCCGGGCCTCGGTGAAGCCTGTAGTCCCCACGACGGCGTGAATGGACTGGTCTACGCAGAAGCGCACGTTATCCATCACCACGTCGGGATGAGTGAAGTCAACGACGACCTCCGCGCCCGCGTCAGCGACGTTGAACATCCAGTCGCCCGCATCGACCATCGCGACGAGTTCCATATCCTCAGCGGCGTCCACCGCCTTGCACACCTCGGTCCCCACCCGACCGCGCGCCCCGAGCACCCCGACCCGGATGGGGTTGTCCGCCGAGCGGTTCGCAGCGGGCATCTGCTCCGCGGAGGTCATGCGATCAACTCCGCTATCTCGTCGGGCAGATCGTCGGCATCAGCGTAGGGCCCTACGACCGCAGCGGTGATCGGTTGGCGGAGCAGCTCGCGGGCGAGCGCACCGACCTGCTCCCCAGTCACCGCGTCGATCCGTCGAAGCTCATCTTCGACGGTCTCGTGCTCGCCGTGATTGAGCTCTGCCATCCCGATCCGGGTCATCCACGACGGCGCGTCCTCTAGGCCCAGCACCAGCCCACCACGCAGCTGCCCCTTGCCACGAGCCAGCTCAGTAGCGGAGAGGCCGTCCCGGGTCAGGGCGGCCAGCACGTCACCGATCACCACCGCCACCTCACCCAGCCGGCCCGGCGAGCAGCCGGCGTAGATCGACAGGCTGCCGATGTCGGCGTAAGAGTCCACCGCGGAGTAGACCTCGTAGGCCAGTCCCCGCTGCTCACGGACCTGCTGGAACAGCCGCGAGCTCATCCCGCCACCCAGCACGGCGTTGAGCACGCCCAGCGCGTACCGCCGTTCGTCGTGGCGGTCCATCGCCGGGACGCCAAGCATGAGGTGGGCCTGTTCGGATGANTCGGGGCACAACGCCAGTGCGCGCCGACCGGTGACGTGCGCCCGACCGCGACGGGGGCGCACGGGTTGTGCACAACCGGTCAGGTGCGATCCGAAACTACGGACCGCCGCAGCCACTACCGCATTGTGCGTGACGTTGCCGGCTGCTGTCAGAACCATCCGTTCCGGGGTGTAACGACGCCGGTAGAAGCGGTTCAACGCCTCGCGGCGCATTGCGCTTACCGACTCCTCCGTGCCCAGGACCGGGCGGCCGAGTGGATGCGACCCGAACAATGCGGCACAGAACTCGTCGTGCAGAAGTTCCTCCGGGTCGTCGTCGCGCATCGCGATCTCTTCGAGCACCACGCCGCGCTCGGTCTCCACGTCGGCTGGGTCAAGCAAGGCGTCACCCAGCACGTCGCACACCACATCGATCGCGAGCTCAAGGTCGCAGTCGAGCACGTGGGCGTGATAGCAGGTGCAGTCCCTGGTGGTGAACGCGTTGAGCTCACCACCCACCGCGTCGATCTCCTCGGCGATGGCCGCCGCGGAGCGTCGCGCGGTGCCCTTGAACAGCAGGTGCTCCAGGTAGTGCGCCGCGCCAGCCACCGGGGCAGGCTCGTCTCGCGAGCCCACCGCCACCCACATCCCCACGGCAGCCGACCGGGAGCCAGCCATCTGCTCGGTCACCACCCGCAAGCCGGAGGGCAACACGCTGCGCTGAAGNGTCCCATCCTGAGCTACGCCAGCCAGAGACATTGCGCCGTGGGGATGTGGCCGGGCGATCACGTGCCGGCCGGAACCTCAGCCGTGTCCGTGGCGGGTGCGGCACCAGAAACTGCGGCGTTGGCAGCATCGTTTTCGCTCACTGGCACCAGACTGATCTTGCCGCGGTTGTCGATGTCCGCCACCTCCACGCGCAGCTTGTCGCCAACCTTCACCACATCCTCGACCTTGCCGATGCGCTTGCCATTGCCGAGCTTGGAGATGTGCACCAGCCCATCCTTGCCGGGTACCAGCGAGACGAAGGCGCCGAAGGCTGCGGTCTTCACCACAGTCCCGAGGAAGCGCTCCCCCACTTTCGGTAGCTGCGGGTTAGCGATCGCATTGATCCGGTCGATGGCGGCCTCCGCGGACGGGCCGTCGCTGGCGCCGACGTAGATCGTGCCGTCGTCCTCGATGGAGATGTCCGCGCCGGTTTCCTCGGTGATCGAATTGATCATCTTGCCCTTCGGGCCGATCACCTCGCCGATCTTGTCGATCGGGATCTTGATCGCGGTGACCCGCGGGGCGAACGGGCTCATCTCATCCGGCCCATCGATGGCTTCCGCCATCACCGCAAGGATGGTCAGCCGGGCGTCTCGGGCCTGGGACAGCGCCCCGGCCAGCACCTCCGACGGGATCCCGACCAGCTTGGTGTCCAGCTGCAATGCGGTGACGAATGCGCTGGTGCCGGCGACCTTGAAGTCCATATCGCCGAAGGCATCCTCGGCGCCCAGGATGTCGGTGAGCGCGACAAAAGCGGCCTGACCATCGACTTCACCCGACACCAGACCCATCGCGATACCAGCCACCGGTGCCTTGAGCGGAACGCCCGCGTTGAACAGCGACATCGTCGACGCGCATACCGAGCCCATCGAGGTGGAGCCGTTGGAGCTCAGCGCCTCAGACACCTGACGAATCGCGTAGGGGAATTCCGCACGACTGGGCAGCACCGGCACCAGCGCACGCTCAGCCAGCGCACCGTGACCGATCTCGCGCCGCTTGGGGGAGCCCACCCGGCCGGTCTCGCCGGTGGAGTACGGCGGGAAGTTGTAGTGGTGCAGGTAACGCTTGGTGGTCTCCGGACCCAGTGAGTCGATCTGCTGCTCCATGCGCAGCATGTTCAGCGTGGTGACGCCGAGGATCTGGGTCTCGCCGCGTTCGAACAGCGCCGATCCGTGCGCCCGAGGAATCAGCTCGACCTCAGCCGACAGCGGGCGGATATCGGTGATACCCCGGCCGTCGATGCGCACCTTGTCGCGCAGGATGCGCTGGCGTACNGCTGATTTAGTCAGGGCTCGGAACGCCGCGCCGATCTCCTTCTCCCGGCCCGCGAAGCGCTCACCCAGCCGCTCCAAAGCGCTGGCCTTGAGCTCGTCGAGCCGGCTCTCCCGCTCTTGCTTGGCCGCGATGACCAGCGCCTGCGCCAGCTCGTCGGCCACCACCTCGCGGACGGCTTCCAGGACGTCGGGTTGGTAAGCGGGGAAGGTCGGNAATTCCAGTTCCGGACTCCCCGCTGCCGCGGCCAGTTCCTGCTGGGCCTGGCACAGAGTACGGATGAAGGGTTTGGCGGCTTCCAGCCCGGCGGCCACCACGTCCTCGGTTGGCGCCTGGGCACCACCGGCGATCAGCTCGATGGTGGCCTCAGTGGCCTCGGCCTCAACCATCATGATCGCCACATCGCTGGTTGCGCCGTCGCCGACGATCCGACCGGCGACGACCATGTCGAAGACGGACCGGCCGATCTGCTCATGTGTCGGGAAGGCGACCCACTGGCTGCTGCCTCCCTCCTGGCTGACCAGGGCTACCCGGGTAGCGCCGATCGGGCCGGAGAACGGCAGCCCGGACAGTTGGGTGGATGCTGACGCGGCATTGATCGCCAGCACGTCGTAAGGGTCAGCCGGGTTAAGGCTGAGCACGGTGACGACGACCTGGACCTCGTTGCGCAGGCCGTCGACGAAGCAGGGCCGCAGCGGGCGGTCGATCAGCCGGCAGGTGAGGATCGCGTCGGTGGACGGACGGCCTTCCCGGCGGAAGAAGGAGCCGGGGATGCGCCCGGCGGCGTACATCCGCTCCTCGACGTCGACGGTCAACGGGAAGAAGTCGAACTGGTCCTTAGGGTGCTTGGATGCCGTGGTGGCGGACAGCAGCATCGTCTCATCGTCGAGGTAGGCGACGACGGAACCTGCGGCTTGCCGGGCCAGCCGACCAGTCTCGAAGCGCACAGTGCGGGTACCCAAGGCGCCGTTGTCGAGTAAGGCGATCGTCTCGTGCACCGTCTGGGTAGAGGTGGTAGTGGAGTCGGTCAATTCTTCTCCTCCTCGCGACACGAACCGCTGGTGAAACCATCGGCGAGGGAACGAGGACGGCGGACCGGTCTTCGATCGAAGCCCCCGGAGCGTGTGACGTGCTCCCGGGAGCCACTACCGAGGACCGGCGGACGACGGTCCCGACGACGGTGACGAGGCGGCTCGTGCGCGATGTGTGGTTGTGTATCCGTGCTGGCTCAGGGTCAGCGGGCTCAGGGTCAGCGGGCTGGAGAATCAGCGGCGCAGGCCGAGGCGCTCGATCAGGGATCGGTAGCGCGCGATGTCGACCTTGGCGAGGTAGTTCAACAAGTTGCGGCGGCGGCCGACCATGAGGAGCAGGCCGCGCCGCGAGTGATGGTCGTGTTTGTGCTGCTTGAGGTGCTCGGTAAGGTCCATGATGCGCTTGGTCAGCAGGGCGACCTGCGCTTCCGGAGACCCGGTGTCCCCCCCACGCAGCCCGTATTCGGCCAGGATCTCAGTCTTCTGTGCGGTGGACAGCGCCACGAATTCTTCTCCTGTCATCTTGTACCGTGTAAGCCGCGAATTACGCGCGGATGAGTCACGGGTCCAACCGCCACGGACCGCAGCTGGACCTCTGGGGAGGTTACCAGCTTACCTGACGTCGCTTTCCTGGCCGGGGCCGGCGGCGCGCCGAAGCACTGCGGCGAGCGCTGGGAACCGGTCCTGCAGCAGTCCCGCTGCGGCAGCCAGCTCGGCCGGATCAGCCACCGCACGCAGCGCCGGGACGAGCACCTCGTCCCCATAATTCTCGACGGACGATATCTCCGCACCGGCGGTCGACTCACCGCCCGTCGACCAGCTCAGGGTGGACCCGCTGACCGTCGAGCCGCTGACAGTGGGCCGGCTGACGGTGGGCCGGGAGTCGCGCACCTCCTCCAGCGCAGCCCGGATCGCGGTTGGATCACCGGAGGCAACCGCCGGAGTGAGCACCCGACGCTCCAGCAGCACCATCCGGGCCAGCACCGCAGGATTACCGATCTTCGCTCGACGCCCGCTCATCAGCTGGCTAAGCATGGGCGCGCTCAACCCGAGAACTTCGGCCAACTGCGCCTGCGAAACGTTGAAGGCGACCACGAGTCGCCGCACACGATCGCCGAGCGGTTCCCCGTACCACTCGCGCTGCCGGGCGACGTTGCGCGCAACGGCACGCTGTTCATCCACCGGCCTCCCCTTCCGTGCCCTCTACATACATCAGCCGGCCCGGTCGAGCGCCTTTCGCGTGCGCACCACGTCGTCGTCGATCTGGGTGACGAGCTCTTCGGGGGTGTCGAAGCGGCACATGCCGCGCAGCCGCTTGACGAAGTCCAGCGCCACCCGCTCGCCGTAGAAGTCCTCATCCAGATCCAGCACGAATGCCTCCACCCGGCGTTCGCGTCCAGAGAAGGTGGGGTTCGTGCCGATCGAGACTGCCGCCGCCAGGTCCCGACTGCGGTGCACGAAACGGCACGCGTACACACCGTCGGCGGGGATCGCGGCATACCGTGCGGTCGACAGGTTCGCCGTCGGGTAACCCAGGCTGCGGCCACGCTGGTCGCCGCGGACCACGATCCCCTCGACCCGGTGCGGGCGGCCCAGGGCGGTGCCAGCGGCTACCACGTCACCGGCGTCGATGCATGAGCGGATGTAGGTCGACGAAAAGGTCAGCTCGCCCTGGGAAAGCAGCCCCACGCCTGCGGCGGTGAAGCCGAACCGCCGGCCCAGGGACCGCAGCAGCTCGATGTCGCCGGCCGCTTTATGCCCGAAGGTGAAGTTGTCACCCACCACCACTTCTGCCACGTGCAGGCGCTCGACGAGCACCGTGTGGACGAACTCNTCGGCTGGCATCCGGGACAATTCGACGGTGAAGGGCAGCACCAGAAACANCTCGACACCAAGCTGTTCGACCAGCTCTGCCCGNCGACGAAGGGTCGTCAGCTGCGCTGGATGGCTGCCGGGCCGGACCACCTCAGACGGGTGTGGGTCGAAGGTCATCAATACACTGGGAACACCCATCTCGCGGGCTCTGCGAACCGCGTGACCCACCAGCTGGACGTGACCGCGGTGCAACCCGTCGAAGACCCCGATGGTGACCACACTGCGGCCCCATCCGCTCGGGATAGCCTCTATTCCGCGCCAGCGCTGCACAAGCACCGAGGTTAACTCAGACCGGCGCGATCGAGCTCAGTCGCCCGCGGGGCGAAGCACCAGCACCGGTCGGGCGTGGCCGTCGCGCTCGGTGAGCAGCGCGATGGCGTGTCCATTCGGGTCGATCGCGGCGTGCGTTGCGATCAGCCCGACCGCCGGCAGCGATCCACCATGAGCTAATACCCACGCCTGCTGGGTGTCCACGGCGCGGTGGCTGAACACGGTAGCCACGACTTCATCGAGCTCCGCACCTAACCGCGGTTGGGCCGACAGCTCCTCCAGCGTGCGGGCGACGTCCAGACCGTAGGGACCCACCCGGGTGCGGCGCAGCGCGGTGAGATGTCCACCTACGCCCAACGCCGCCCCGAGGTCCCTGGCCAGCGCCCGGACGTAGGTGCCACCGCTGCATTCCACCAGGACGTCGAGGTCGGTCACGCCGTCGCCGCGACGCAGGGCGAGAAGCTCGAACCGGGACACGGTCACCGGACGGGCGGGCAACAGCACCTGCTCACCGGCCCGAGCCAGCGCGTAGGCCCGCTTGCCATCAACCTTGATCGCGCTCACGGTGCTGGGAACCTGCTCGCTTGCGCCGCGCAGATCCGCGATGCCCGCGAGGATCTCCTGCTCAGCCACCGCGGACGCATCGGCGCCGTAGCTGCGCTCGCCTTCGGCATCGTCGGTGTCGGTGGACATGCCCAGGCGCACCGTGGCGCGGTAGACCTTCGGCTCCAGCGGGAGATGCGCCAGCAGCTTGGTGGCCCGCTGCACGCCGCAGACCAGCACGCCGGTGGCCATCGGATCCAACGTGCCGGCGTGCCCGATCCGGCGAGTGCCCAGCAACCGGCGCAGCCGGGCGACGACGTCATGCGACGTCATCCCGGCTGGCTTGTCCACCACCACCAGGCCACCCGGCGCCAACGCAGCAGTCATGACCCCACCGGCGCTCGCCGCGTCGTCACGCACGGGCTGCGTCGAACAGCGGCAGTCCAAGGCAGGTCCGGCCGACGAAGTCGTGCAACGCCTCGGTGGTGGGCGCCATCACCCGGGCCCCGAGCGCATCGCGGAACAACCGCTCGATACCGAGCTCCTTGCGAAACGCGGCGTCACCACACAACTGCAGCGCCCCGTCAGCGACCTCTGATGCTGCCTCCGCCGCTACCGCCTTGACCTCCAGCACCCGAAGCGTCGCGTCGTCACGCCCGGTGGCCAAGGCTTCCAGGGTGTCCCGCAGGAACGCCCGAACGCCGTCGGTCCGGATGCGCAGCCGGGCGAATGCTGCCCGGGAAACCGGCTGCTCGACGAGCGTCTCGTCGAGATGCTGCAGCCGGCTGCGGGCGAGGTGTGCGCCGGCTTCGGCGACCAGTGCCTCCATGATGCCCAGCGACAGTGCCGCGTTGAGTACCAGCAAGGTTGGCAATGCAGTGACCATCGCGATGTCCCACCCCGCTCCGTCGTTCCCTAGCCGGGCGTCGGCGGGCACCATCACATTCACCCCGGACACCGGGCTGGAGGCGCTGCCGCGCAGGCCCAGGCCGTCGAACTTGGCCGCCACCCGCAGCCCGGCCGCCTTGCCAGGTACCAGCCACAGGGTCATGGCGCCTCCCGCAGCCGTTTTCTGGCAAGCCAGCGGCCGGCTCGACCACACGTAGCTGTCGGCGTGCCCAGCAGAGGTCACCCAGCTCTTGCGGGCGTCGAGCGCGACGGTGTCGCCGTCGCCGGCTTTGGCAGTGCCGATCGGCGCCCAGAAGTGGCTGCGGGAGCCGACCTCGGAGAACGCCAGGCTGCTCAGATGATCGCCGCGGGCGATCAGGCGACGGACGTCCTGCGGCCCATGGGCTTCGATGACGGCAACCGCCGCATAGTGCATCAACATCACTGTGGCGGTCGAAGCGCACCTAGCACCCACCGTCTCGATGACGTGTGCGGCCGCCTCGAGTGACTCGCCACCACCCCCGACATTGCGCGCGCTGAGCAGGCCGAGTAGGCCAGCCTCCCCGAGGGCCTGCACACCCTCGCGTGGAAAGGCCCCGGTCCGGTCGATCTCGGCGGCTTGCGGGCCGACCGATCGCTCGATGACGGCCGATAGCACCGACTCGTAGCCCGTTGCGGTCACCGGAAATTCTGGAGCCATACCCATGACTGTCTCCCACGGTTTCGAGGCGGTGGCGATTTGGCGACGGTGGCGGTTGCGCTTCCGCGGCGGGCCGCTGACCTTACCGAACTTCAGCGGCGTGACGTTGCAGGTGCGGTGTGCCCGGGTCAGGCCAGGGGCGCGCGGTGGAGGGCCCGGCGCAGCGCGTCCAGCACGTCCTCAGCACTGCCGTCGGCCGCGAAGCCAGCCGCGAGGCGGTGACCGCCACCGCCGAACTCGGCCGCGGCGGCGGAGACATCGAGGCGCTGCTGAGCGCGCAGCGACACCGTCCATCGGTCCGGACCGGCTTCCTTGATCACCGCGGCGACCTCGGCCTCCGACGTGGTCCGCACGAGATCCACTACGGCTTCGACCTCCTCGCGGCGCAGGCCCGCTGTGTCGGCCAACCGCACCGTGGTGTGTACCAGTCCGAGGCCCTGGGCCGATGTCGGCTCGAATCGGGCCCGACCGAGAACCGCTCCCAGCATGGCCAACCAGCCGAAGGGGTGGGTGTCCAGTAGTTCCCGGGTGAGGGCGTTGGGATCAACGCCCGCGGCCAACAGCCGGGCAGCGATCGCGTGAGTGCCAGGGTCGGCGCGCCGAAAGCAGCTGGTGTCGGTGACCAGACCAGCGTAGAGGCAACGCGCGATCGGCTCGTCCAGCGGTATCTCCAGCTTGTCTAGCAGCTCCAGGACGAGCACCGCGGTAGCCTCCGCGCCGGCATCAACCAGATGGTGGGTCCCGAATCCTCCGTTGGTGGCGTGGTGGTCGATCACGAGCACGGCGCCTGCGGTGTCTACCCGATCTGCGAGGCAGCCCAGCCGGCTCCGGCTCGCCGTGTCGAGGGCGACGAGCAGCTCCGGCCGCGCCGGTACCTGGCCTGGAGACACGATCAGATCGGCGACGTCCAGCGCCCGCAGCGATTGCGGGGTCTGTCCTGCCTCACCGAAAGTAACCCGCACTGTGGCGCCGCGCCGGCGAAGTGCCATGCCCAAAGCCAGCGCGCTACCCAGCGCGTCGGCGTCGGGTTGCACGTGGGCAACCAATGTGACGTCCTTGGCGCGGCCGACAACCGCTGCGGCGGCGGCTAGTTCCAGATCCCACAAGTCCCGGTCGCGGCTGCGGTCAGTCATCGTCTTCGGCAACGTCCCGTGGGGGGCGGTACGGGTCGGGATCACCGGCGGGCGACGCGTCCGCGGCGATGCTGGCAACCTTCGCATCAGCATCGCGCGCCTGCGCCAGCAACTCGTCGATCCGGCGCACCCCGTCTGGGATGTCGTCGCAGCGGAAGGTCAGGGTAGGAGTGAACCGGACGCCTGTTTCACGTCCGACAAGGGAACGCAAGACTCCGGTCGCACTCGCCAGTGCGGCGGCTGCTCCGGCAGTATCCGGCGGCTTATCGACGCTCTCGCCAAGCACCGTGTAGTAGACCGTCGCGTCCCGCAGATCGCCGGTGACCTTTGCATCAGTGATCGTCACCATCGTCAGCCGCGGATCCTTGACCTCGTGTTCCAAGCCGGATGCGACGATCTTGGCGATCCGTTTGGCGAGCCGTCGCGCCCTTGGGGGGTCGGCCATCGCAGCGTTGTCCTCTCGCGCTAATCATCATCTGGACCCAGTATCCGGTGCCGGGCCGACAGCAGGTCCAGCTCGGGCCGTCCGGCCACCAAGCGCTCGCATGCGGCGAGCACCTCCCGCACGTGGCCGGCGTCGGCTGCAACGGCGGCCACCCCGATCAAAGATCGCCGGTGCAGGTCCACATGCCCGGCCTCGGCCGCCGCGACTTCGAAGCGTCGCCGGAGCTCGGCGATCACCGGTCGCACCAGCGAGCGCTTCTGCTTCAGGGAGTGGACGTCGCCGAACAGGACGTCCAACTCCACAGCGCCGACGTACACCACTCACCACCGGTTGATAGCTGGTGAGGACCACCGCGCCCAGGCGGTCCTGGAAGATCACCGCTGCTGGGGTTGGTGGTCCTTGGCGGGGCCACCAACCCCAGCAAACGATCAGGCGCGGGGCTTCTCCCGCATCTCGTAGGTCTCGATCTCATCGCCGACCCGGAGGTCGTGGAAGGACGAGAGCGTGATGCCGCACTCGAAACCTTCCCGGACCGATGATGCGTCATCTTTGAACCGGCGCAGCGAGGACACCGTGAAGTCCTCACGGACCACCACGTTGTCCCGAAGCAGCCGGGCCTTGGCGTTGCGCTTGATCTCGCCTGAGGTGACCATGCAGCCGGCGATGGTTCCGACCCTGGACGACCGGAAGACCTCGCGGACCTCGGCACGACCCAGCGCCACCTCCTCGTACTCCGGCTTGAGCATGCCCTTCAGCGCCTGCTCGATCTCATCGATCGCCTGGTAGATCACCGAGTAATAACGGATCTCCACACCCTCGCGGTTGGCCAGTGCGGTGGCCTTACCGTCGGCCCGGACGTTGAACCCGAGCACGATGGTGTTGTCCGCGATGGCGAGGTTGACGTCGCCCTCAGTGATGCCACCGACCCCGCGGTGGATGACCCGCAGCTCCACCTCATCGCCGACGTCGATCTTCATCAGGGCGTCCTCCAGAGCCTCCACGGTTCCGGAGTTGTCGCCCTTGAGGATCAGGTTGAGTTCGCTGGTCTCCTTCAGCGCCTGGTCCAGATCTTCCAGACTGACCCGACGGCGCCGCGAGGCGAGGTCAGCGTTGCGCTCCCGGGTGCGCCGGCGGTCGGCGATCTGGCGGGCGATGCGGTCTTCCTCAACGACGAGGAAGTTGTCACCCGCACCCGGCACCGAAGTGAACCCATGGACCTGCACCGGTCGCGAGGGCAGCGCCTCGATGACGTCATCGCCGTGTTCGTCCACCATCCTGCGGACCCGGCCGTAGGCGTCACCCGCCACCACCGAGTCACCCACCCGAAGCGTGCCCCGTTGCACCAGCACGGTCGCCACCGGACCACGACCGCGGTCCAGATGCGCTTCGATCGCCACCCCCTGGGCTTCCATGTCGGGGTTGGCCCGCAGATCCAACGATGCATCCGCGGTGAGCAAGATCGCTTCTAGCAGCGAGTCGATGTTGGTGCCCAGCTTGGCGGAGACATCGACAAACATGGTGTCGCCGCCATACTCCTCTGGCACCAGCCCGTATTCGGTGAGCTGACCACGGATCCGAGTGGGGTCCGAGTTCTCTTTGTCGATCTTGTTCACCGCCACCACGACTGGCACACCAGCCGCCTTGGCGTGGTTGATCGCCTCTACCGTCTGCGGCATGACTCCGTCATCGGCGGCCACCACCAGCACCGCGATGTCGGTCGAGCGCGCACCGCGGGCCCGCATAGCGGTGAATGCCTCGTGGCCCGGGGTGTCGATGAAGGTGATCAGCCGCTCCACCCCCTCCAGCTCGGTGGCGACCTGGTAGGCGCCGATGTGCTGGGTGATGCCACCGGCCTCGCCGCCCATCACGTTCGCCTGGCGGATGGTGTCAAGTAGGCGAGTCTTGCCGTGGTCGACGTGACCCATCACGGTGACCACCGGAGGCCGGAACGCGAGATCGTTTTCGTCACCGGAATCCTCACCGTAAGACAGATCGAAGGACTCCAATAGCTCCCGATCCTCGTCCTCTGGGCTGACGACCTGGATCTTGTAATTCATCTCCTGGCCCAGCAGCTCGAGCACGTCGTCGGAGACGGACTGGGTCGCCGTCACCATCTCGCCCAGGTGGAACAACGCCTGCACCAACGCAGCCGGATTGGCGTCGATCTTCTCGGCGAAGTCAGTGAGCGAGGATCCCCGACGCAGCCGGATAACCTCGCCGCCACCGCGCGGCAGCCGGACACCGCCGACCGACGGGGCCTGCATGTTGTCGAACTCCTGGCGCTTCTGCCGCTTGGACTTGCGGCCCTTGCGCGCAGGGCCACCGGGCCGACCGAATGCACCCGCCGCGCCGCCGCGGCCACGCGCACCGCCTCCCGGACGCGCTGGTCCGCCGCGGAAACCGCCGCCAGCGGGAGCGCCGCCGCCAGCGGGACCGCCGGGAGCACCACCTCCACCACCGCCGCCACCGCCGCCGCGGAAACCGCCACCCCCACCACGGGGACCGGGGCCACCGCGGGCACCTCCGCCAGGACCACCAGGGCCGCCGCGCGCGCCTTCACCTGCGCCGGGACGCCCCGGCCGACTCGGACCTGTTCCCGGGCTGGGCGGCCGGGGCGGCATCATGCCGGGATTCGGCCGCGGTCCGCCGCTGCCGGGTGGGCCGCTGCGGCTCGTGCTCGGGCGGTTACCTCCGCCTGGGCGGGGAGGCATGCTGCTGGGTCCAGGTGGACTCGCGGGTGGTGCTGGTCGCTGTCCCGACGAACGCGGCGGCGCGGAACTGCCGACGCCGAAGGGATTGTTGCCTACCCGCGGGGACCGCGGACCCGGCTTCGGCAACCGCGGACGGGCGGCTCCTGGATCCTCGGGCCGTACACCCGGCCGCTGATCGGCCGGCGGCCGTTGAGGAGCCACTTGACGTTCCGCCGCTGGGCGCACAGGTGCCGCCGGCCGGTTCGGCGGAGCCGGGGGCTCCTCGACGGCAGGGGGCTGAGCAGCTACCCGGTGCTCCACTGGGGTCGCGCGCTGCGGAGGCGCTGGTGGAGTTGCCCCCGGAAACACTCCTGGTGACACTCGGGGAAGCCCCGGAGCGGACGTTTCTTCCGGTCGACGGGCGGGCACCGGTGCAGGACCGGGCTTGGCAGCGATTCCACCAGCTGCGGGGGACATCCCACCAGAGGGTCCGCGACCGCTGGTCGATGCGCCGTTGGCGTGGGACTGCTTGCCCACATCGGAGGGAAACGAGTCGCGAAGCTTGCGGGCGACCGGTGCCTCCACCGTTGAAGAGGCGGACTTCACATACTCGCCGAGATCGGCGAGTTTCTTGAGAACGTCTTTGCTGGTGACACCGAGCTCTTTCGCGAGCTCGTGCACGCGGGCCTTACCTGCCACTGCTCTCCTTACTGATGGAGCCGGCGGCAACCCCGCTCGACCCCGTTACTAGTACATGTTCATCGCTGTCAGTGCTTCACGACTGCGGGTACATTTCGGAATCGACCTGCTCTCTGTGTCGACCGCGCACCGGGGCGGTCCCGGCGTCGGCACGTCCTCGGCGAACCGAGAACCTCACGCGTCTGGCGAACGGCTAGGTGAGGAAGGCGTACACCGCTNCGGTGTCGAGCGCACCCGCGGAGCGCAACGCCCGCGGGAAGGCCCGGCGCCGCTCGGCTAGACGCAAGCATCCGATATCGGGATGCACCCACGCACCTCGACCTGGATACCGACGCCGCGGGTCCGGGACTAGGGTCCCATCCACCGCCACCACACGCAGCAATCCGGAAGCCGCCGTCTTGGTCCGGCAGCCCACGCAGGTCCGGACTGGCTCGGCGGGCCGCTCGCGGCGGCAGCGCCGAACATCATCCGGGCAGGCGTAGACCGTCCCCCGACGGGAGGCCTCCACAATTCTAGCGCGTCCCGGCCGCGGGCGGAGAACCGGCATTGGTGACCGGTACCTCAGCGCGCGCAACGCCGGCCGGTGGGGATGCCATCGGGTCCGCGTCGCTTCGAATGTCGATCTTCCATCCGGTCAACCGGGCAGCAAGCCTGGCGTTCTGGCCTTCCTTGCCAATCGCAAGCGACAGCTGGAAATCGGGGACGACGACCCGGGCCGTCTTAGCTCGGGCATCGATCACCTGTACCGAGATGACCTTCGCCGGGGACAACGCATTTCCCACGAATGTCGCGGGGTCCTCGGCATAATCAATGATGTCGATCTTCTCGCCACCCAGCTCACTCATCACATTGCGGACCCGCTGGCCCATAGGTCCGATACAGGCGCCCTTGGCATTGACTCCTGCGATGGTCGACCGGACGGCGATCTTGGAGCGATGCCCCGCTTCCCTGGCTACCGCGGGAATCTCCACGGTCCCGTCGGCGATCTCGGGAACCTCCAGGGCGAACAGCCGGCGGACCAGGTTGGGATGCGTGCGAGACAGGGTGATCTGCGGTCCGCGCATTCCCCGGGATACGCCGACCACGTAGCACTTGATCCGCTCACCGTGGCGGTAGGTTTCCTTGGGAGCCTGCTCCACCGGCGGGATCACGCCCTCGGTCTCGCCGATCTGGACCACCACCACGCCACGGGCGTTGGCCCGCGCGTCACGTTGAACGAGCCCGGCGACGATCTCGCCTTCCTTGGCCGAGAACTCGCCGAAGGTACGTTCGTGTTCGGCATCACGCAGCCGTTGCAAAATCACCTGGCGGGCGGTGGTGGCGGCGATCCGGCCGAACCCTTCGGGGGTGTCGTCCCACTCCTGGCTGACGTTGCCGTCCTCGTCGAGCTCCTGCGCGAGGACCCGGACGAGGCCGCTTTTGCGGTCGACGTCAATGCGAACGTGCGGTTGATGGCCGTCGGTGTGCTTGTACGCGGTCAGCAGCGCCGTCTCGATTGCCTCGAGAACCGTATCGAAAGAGATGTCCTTGTCCCGTTCGATGGCGCGTAGCGCGGCGATGTCGACGTTCACCGTTCCTCCCAATCCTGCCGGCTCGCGCCGTCGAGCGCAGCGAGCTCGGTAGCGGGCGGGTGGCGAAACTCCACCTCGACCACCGCGCGGCTCAGCTCCGTGTAGCGCACCCGGCGCAGGGATCCCGACGCCAGCAGCGTGACGCCCTCGTCATCGCAGTCACCGATCCGACCGATCAACTCTCCACCGGCTACCAGTGTGGCTCGAACCAGCCGGAGCCGGTTGCGCCGCCAGTGCCGCGGGTGGGTCAGCGGCCGGTCAACTCCGGGCGAAGTCACCTCAAGGGTGTAGGGCCCGGCCATCAGCTCATCGCGCTCGTCCAAGGCCAGCGACACCGCGCGGCTCACGGCGGCGATGTCGTCCAGCCCCACGCCGGCGTCCGAATCAACGATTACCCGGATCACCCAGCGCTGGCCTATCCGCATCTCCTCCAAGCTCTCCAGATCGAACCCCACATCAGCCACCGCGTCGCGCACCACCGACTCGATTGCTGAGCCGAGGTTCGCGGGCTGCGCGGTCACCGTGGCCTCCTGACTAGAAGTGACTGTCTCTCTACAATGTGGTAACGCGGCGATACACCAACGCGGCATGACCCGGTCGGGATTACCTAGGGTATCGCGTCGCGGAACCACGCTGCGCCAAGTGGATCACGGTGCTGAGCCCGCAGCAAACCAGGGCTGCTGGCAAGATGGCCGACCGTGCCAGCAGCCCGTCCCAGCCGTCGTGGCGTGTTGGCCATCGGCACCGCGCTGCTGGTAGCCGGTCCGGCAGCGCTGACCGGCTGCAACCCATCGGCACGGGCACCCACGGGGCCCGATCCGCTCGAGTCACCAGCCCGGCGCGCCGAGGCTGACGCGGCGCTGGCGCACGCGGTAGGCCAGACGGAGGCTCAAGCCAACCCGGCGTTGGCTGCCTCAGCGAGGGCGCTCGCTGAGGACCGGATGACGCATGCCACGGCGCTGCGCGCCGAGCTGCGCCGGGTCCGGCCTGGCCCGGCCTCCCCCAGCGCCGTCTCGCCGCCGGTGCCCGCGCCGGCTGCACCCGTGGCCGCCACTACCGATGTTTCCGCAGCGCGGACGGCGTTGGCTCAGGCGGCGCGCGCGGCCCAAGACGAAGCGGCCGGACTGGTCGTCACACTCCCTGGGTACCGCGCCGCGCTGCTCGCATCGGTAGCCGCCTGCTGCGCGACCCACGTGGCGCTGCTCTCATGAGACGCCCACGCCCCGACAGGGAGACACATCGGGACAAAGAGACACCTTTGAGGCCCGATATGTACCCATACCGGTCTGGACCCCAGGTGCCGGTCGGGGCGTTGCAGGGAGCGTTGGGGGCTGAGCATGCGGCGGTGTGGGTTTACGGGCTCGTCGGGGCATTTCTGCCGGATGCATTGAGCCGCCGGCTCGACGAGGCCGGTATCGCCCATCAGGCTCGGCGGGACGCCACGCAACGGATCCTGATCGACGCGGGTGCTACGCCAGTGCCACCAGAACCGGGCTACCTCACCCCAGAACCGGTCACCGATGCCGCCTCCGCGCTGCGGCTGGCGATCACCGCGGAGACCGACGCAGCCGCGGCGTGGCGCTCGGTGGTCGAGCGCAGTCCGGCTGATGCGGACCTGCGCGGGACCGCGCTGGAGGCACTGACCGACGCAGCCGTGCGGGCGACCCGCTGGCGGGCAACCGCGGGTACTACACCGCTGACGGTGCCGTTTCCCGGCGCACCCTGAGCTCGTCCGGAACACGAGGACACGATTACCGTACGACCGTGCATACCGAGCAGATTCGCATCGAGACCGGCTCGCGTGAACAGGTCCATGATTTGACCAAGGACTGCCAAGCCTTCCTGCACCGGGCCACTGCCGGTGATGGCCTGCTGCACGTCTGGGTGCCGCACGCGACCGCCGGCCTTGCGGTGATCGAGACCGGATCCGGCAGCGACACCGACCTGCTCGCCGCGCTGCGCGAGCTGCTGCCCGCCGACGATCGGTGGCGCCATCGGCACGGCTACCCCGGGCACGGCCGAGACCACCTGCTGCCTGCGCTACTACCGCCCTACGCCAGCATCCCGGTGCTTGGCGGGCATCTCGCGTTGGGCACTTGGCAGTCGATCTGCCTGGTGGACACCAACCACGACAACCCGGTCCGCACTGTCCGGTTGAGCTTCCTGTCCGGCTGACGCTACTTGTGACACAGCTCCAGCAGGTGCGCCACCACACCGTCCACCGGCACCTCGGTGCGCTCCCCGGTGGCCCGGTCCTTGACCTCGACGACGCCCGACGCGAGACCGCGCCCCACCACGAGGATGGTCGGCACGCCGACCAGCTCGGCGTCGGCGAACTTCACCCCAGGGGTGGCCGGCCGGTCATCGAGGATCACCCGTAGGCCGGCCGCATCCAGCTCCGCGGCCAGCCGCTCACCGGTCGCGCCGATCGTGGCGTCCTTGCCCGCAATCACCACATGCACGTCGGCCGGGGCTACCTCACGGGGCCAGATCAGCCCGTGCGCGTCGTGGCTCTGCTCGGCGATCGCTCCGACCAGCCGGGAGACTCCGATGCCGTAGCAGCCCATGGTGATCCGGATCGGCTTGCCGTCGGGTCCTAGGGCGTCCAACGCGAAGGCGTCGGTGTACTTGCGGCCGAGCTGGAAGATGTGCCCGATCTCGATACCGCGGGCGGCGACCAGCGTGCCGGTTCCGTCGGGTGACGGGTCGCCGGCGCGCACCTCGGCGGCCTCGATGGTGCCATCTGGAGTGAAGTCGCGCCCGCAGACCAGGCCCACTATGTGGTGGTCGGCCTGGTCGGCACCAGTGGCCCACGAGGTACCCGCAACCACTCGGGGATCGACGAGGTAGCGCACCCCGTTCGAGGCAAGTGCCCCCGGCCCGATGTAGCCCTTGGCCAGGAAGGGGTGTGCCGCGAAGTCCGCGTCGTCGAGCAGCGCCACTTCGGCCGGGGCCAGCGAGGCCTCCAGCCGTTTCATGTCGACCTCACGGTCACCGGGAATTCCCACACCCAGCAGTTCCCAACGTTGCTCACCGGGTTGCCGGGTCTTGACCATGACATTCTTCAGCGTGTCCGCAGCGCTGAAGGTCCGGCCCAGACCTGCGCCGTTGAGGTGTCCGACCAGCGTATCGATGGTCGGCGTGTCCGGCGTGTCCAGCACTCGAGCCGGCGGCAGGCCGTCGAGGGGGCGCTCCGGTGGCGCCGGGGTGATCACCGCCTCCACGTTCGCCGCATACCCGGACTCGGTGCTGCGAACGAAGGTGTCCTCACCGGTTTCCGCTTCGGCGAGGAACTCCTCGCTGGCCGAGCCACCCATCGCGCCGGACATCGCTGACACGATCACATAACGCAATCCAAGCCGATCGAAGATCTTGATGTAAGCCTCGCGATGCGCCTGGTAGGACCGCGCCAAGCCCTCCTCGGAAAGGTCGAAGGAGTATGAGTCCTTCATCAGGAACTCCCGGCCGCGCAGGATCCCNGCACGGGGCCGCTCCTCGTCCCGATATTTCGTCTGCACCTGGTAGAGGATCACCGGGTAGTCCTTGTAGGAGCTGTACTCACCCTTGACGGTGAGGGTGAACAGCTCCTCGTGGGTCGGACCGAGCAGGTAGTCGCCATCCTTACGGTCGTGCAACCGGAACAGGCTCGCGCCGTACTCGGTCCAGCGACCGGTGGTCTGGTAGGGCTCTCTGGGTAGCAAGGCCGGGAAGAGGATCTCCTGGCCCCCGATCGCGTCCATCTCCTGGCGCACCACGGATTCGATGTTGCGCAGCACCCGCAGGCCCAGCGGCAGCCACGAGTAGATTCCCGGGGCGACGCGGCGGACGTACCCGGCGCGCACCAGCAGCCTGTGGCTGGGCACCTCAGCGTCCGCCGGGTCCTCGCGCAGGGTGCGCAGGAACAGCGTCGACAACCTGGTGATCATACTCTCAGGGACTCCTCGAACGGCCGGATTGCGAAGTCCGCAGCGTATCGTGATCTCGGAGTGTCGGTCCTCCCGGTTACCGTCTGCGGCATGGCTGCGGGCTGGCAAGAACCGGCTACATCCGGGTCAGGTTGTCTCCCAATTCGAGGACAGCTCGGGCACACCGGCGAGGGTCTGGTACACGACGCAGTAGCGCTCGGTGAGCCGGACTAGGGTGTCAAGCTGCTCGGGACTGGCACCCGTATCCAGGATGTACCGCAATCGGATTGCATGGAAGCCGACGGGAGCCTCCTTGGACACGGCCAGCGTGCCCCGGAAGTCGAGGTCGCCCTCGACATGGATGGTGCCGCCCGCGANCGGGATGCCGAGGGATGTGGCCACCGCCCGCAGCGTCACGCCCGCGCANGCCGCCAGAGCTTCAAGCAGCATGTCTCCTGAACACAGCGACAGCCCATCGCCNCCGGTGGCGGTATGCAGACCGGCCTCAGCCAGAGCCCTGCCTGTCCGGACCGAGCACGTGATTCCCTCGCCGAGCGTGCCGTCGGCACTCAGCGTGACGAGCGCGGCCGCGGCGTCGTGCCGGTACTGCTGCTTGAGCGGGTCTTGCAGGGCTAACAGCTGCTCACGGTCCATATCCCATGCTCTCACTAAGCAAGGAAGCCGACGTGAGCTATTCGCCAATCCGGTCCTCACGGAGAGGGGGCGTCGCGCACCGTGACGCTACCGTCGTCAGTCGCCGAAACGCACTGGCTGCCCAGTGGCTTCCAGGACCGACATCCAAAGATCACCGTGCGGGTCCACCTGGTTGCGTTTGCTGACAGCCACTGCCATCGGGATGTGCACGAATCGCCGGCGCCACCGGCCGACGACCATCTCGGTGCGACCGGACATCGCGGCGTGCACCGCGGCCTGCGCGAGCCGCACACAGTAGACGCTGTCGTAGGGGTTGGCCGGCACACTCCGAATGGCATAGCTCGGGTCGATGAACCGGATGCTGACTTCGATCCCGGCCGCGGCGAAGTGCTCGGCGAATCGCCGTCGCAGCAACGCGCCGACATCGCGCAGCCCGGTGTTGCCTGAGGCGTCCCGGGGGACGTCGTCTGGGGCCTGCGCGCCGTCAAGCAGCTCCTGGCCAGCCCCTTCGGCGACGACCACGACGGCGTACCCGCGGTCCTGCACTCGGCGCTGTACGTGGTGCAGCAGGCCACCATCCCCGCGGAGCTGGAACCTGACCTCGGGGATGAGCACCACGTCGGCATCGTTGCGGGCCAGTGCGGCGTAGCAGGCGATGAACCCTGAGTGCCGGCCCATCAGCTTCACCAGACCAACGCCGTGCGGAGTGGATTTGGCCTCAACGGTGACCGCGTGTATCGACTCGGTGGCACGCGCGAATGCGGTCTGAAACCCGAAGCTCTGATCCAGGTAAGGGATGTCGTTGTCGATCGTCTTGGGCACCCCGACCGCCGCGATCCGCGATCCGCGTTCGCCGATCACGTTAGCGATCTCCATGGCACCGCGCATGGTGCCGTCGCCACCGATCACGAACAGGATGTTGATACCGAGCCGCTCCAGGCAGTCGACGATCTCGTGGGGATCCTGCGGCCCGCGCGAGGTGCCCAGCACGGTGCCCCCGTCGGCGTTGATGTCACGAACGCTCTCCGGTGTCAAATCCACCACGTCATACCGGTAGGAGGGGATGAAACCCTGGTAGCCGTTGCGGAAGCCGACGACGCGCCGCACACCGTAGTGATAAGTCAGATTGCGGACCAGGCCGCGGATGACGTCGTTGAGACCGGGGCACAGACCACCGCACGTCACGATCCCGGCCCGAGTCTTGGACGGGTCGAAGAAGATCTTGCGTCGCGGGCCGGCCGGCTCAAAGCTGGGTAGGTCGCCGACCGAACCGCCACGCGCTCGGACCATGCTCATGGTGTCGTCGAGGAGCACCCGATCGCCCTCGTCGACGTAGTGCTCGGTGGTCTGCCTGGCGTCGAGCAGCGCCTCCAGCGGAGACTTGATCTGGGCCGGCCCAAGTGTCTTGATCGACAAATCGGGACCACCCGCGATAGCGATCGTTTGGCGCGCAGCGCGCCGAGCCGCGATCCCGTGCACCCCACCGGTCACCGGCGCTCCTCACCGTTCTGCTGTGGCCACCCGCGCCGGTGAGAACGTGACATCGGCATTGCCCTGTTACGTGGAGGGCACGATCGAGCGCGACCTGGGCGGTGTCCGTGGATCGCTTACTTGAAGATCTCTTTGATTCTTTCGCCGGCCTGCTTAAGCCTGCCCTTAGCCTGATCAATCTTGCCCTCGGTCTTGAGTTCGTCGTCGCCAGTTGCCCGCCCTAGGACCTCTTTGCCCTTGCCCTTGAGCTCTTCGGCCCTATGCTTGGCCTTATCCGCAAGACTCATTGCGTTCTCCTTGTCCAGCACCCGCCCGGGCGGGTGCGCTCTCGGCCCAGGGTCGTCACGCCTGGCGGAGCCGCCGTTCGCCGTGGCACCCACATCGGCAGTGGCGAAGCGGGGTAGTCGGATGGTCGAGGTGCCGGATGAGCCCTTCCGGGGTTAGCAGCAGTTATGTCGACGTCTAATCACCTTTCTCACCGTTGGCGCGGTGTGCAAGTCCCAGCACAATAAATCGGGGTAACATAAGAAACAGGGGGATCACAGCGTCACGGCTGCTCCGGGCCGGTAGATGCGCCGCAGTCGCTGGTCCGCTGTGAAACGAACCTGACCAGCGATCTTGCTGGTCGTGGGCCTGGTCACAACGGCATGTAAGCCTGGTCACGACCAGGCTTGAGTATTTCCATCCTCGGGGTATATATGGGCATGCCAGCCACGACTCCGAACAGCCCGCAGGCGGGACACGAAACCGACCTGATGCCGTTTGTTTTTGATCTCACCTCGCATGAGATCCGTAGGATGACCGCAGTCTTGGACGCGATGCCGGACTGGGACCCTGCTGCCGTACTCGCCGCAGAAGCCGAGGCGCATTCACTGCTGTACTCGGGTTTAAACACCGAGCAGCGCTCCATCTACGACCGGCTATGCAAGGCAGGTGTTTTCGATGCTGGACCCTGATGCCGACCTGGGCCGCCGCGCCTGGCTGCCCTGCCCCCGCTGCTGCAACGACGGCTGCTCGACCTGCGCTGCCGGGACCAGCTGCAATCTGCACTGGCGGTACCTATTGGCCAATGAGGCGCGCCTGGTGTTCCTGCAGTGCCCCGGCTGCATGCACCGGTGGTGGCACGATACCGAGTTCGGCGTTGGAGATAACCAGCTGAATTCCAACCAGCTGCCGGATTCCCCTGCCAGCCCGGGCCAAGCGGCCTGACGCGCATCTCCAGCCAGTGCGGGTCAGCCAGCTCAGATTGCTATGACCTGTGTAGCGCCACCACGGGACCGATGACGGCGATCGCCGGCGGGCGAATCCCACCATGGGCCACATCTGCGTCGACGTCGGCCAGCGTGGAGCGCACCACGCGCTCGCTCCGCAGCGTGCCGTCGGCGACCACGGCGACAGGAGTGTCCGGGGGCCGGCCGTGGGTGATCAGGGCGTCGGCGAACAGACCGATCCGCTCGACGGCCATGAGCAGCACCAGGGTGCCACGAAGCCGTCCCAACGCCGGCCAGTCCACCAGCGAGGCGGGATCGTCCGGCGCCACGTGACCGGACACGACGACGAACTCATGAGCCACCCCGCGGTGGGTCACCGGGATTCCCACCGCGGCCGGCACCGAGATGGCGCTGGTGATGCCAGGGACCACCGTCACCGGCACTCCGGCGGCCGTGCAAGCCAACACCTCCTCGAAGCCGCGCCCGAAGACGTAGGGGTCACCGCCCTTCAGCCGCACCACGAACCGACCGGCCTTGGCATGCTCGATCAGCTGCGCGTTGATCTGGTCCTGGGCCATCGCCCGGCCGTAGGGCACCTTTGCGGCGTCGATCACAGTGACGTGCGAACCGAGCTCGTCGAGCAGCTCCCGGGGCGCCAGCCGGTCGGCCAACACCACGTCGGCGCGAGCCAGCAACCGCCGACCCCGCACGGTGATCAGGTCGGGATCACCGGGTCCTGCGCCGACCAGTGCCACCCCCGGAATCGCGACGTGATCTTCGGCGTCCGGGGCATCGTCGACAACTCCAGTGCGCAGCGCATCGATGAGCGCGTCGCGGACGGCAGCGGAGCGGCGCGGTCGGCGCCCGGCGAGCACACCGATGAGCAACCCTTCGTGGTCCCCGGTGGCCGCGGTGACCGCGCTCCCACCGGTGGCGTCGTCGGCCCGGACGCAGAACACCCGCCGCCGACGTGCCTCCGCGGCGACTGCGGCGTTGACCGTCGGCTCGGAGCTGCAGGCCAGCGCATACCAGGCGCCGTCCAGATCACCGTCGACGTAGCGCCGGCNCTCCCAGCGCAGTTCCCCCGCCGTGGCCATCGCCTCGACGGCTGGGGTGGCCTCCGGTGCGACGAGCAGCACCTCAGCACCGGCTGCGATCAGTCGTGGCAGCCGCCGTTGCGAAACGGTGCCCGCGCCAACCACCACGACCCGGCGTCCGGCGAGCTCCAGCCCCACCAGGTACGGCTTCA
>JGI12053J15887_10000078_pt1 | contig 28577 bp, 15 predicted proteins | sample MedBloCAOM1_O3_FD_15887 | JGI IMG/M metagenome (IMG submission 15887)
GTGCTCATCGGCCGCCCGCCGGTCCAGGTCGTGGTGAAAGGCGGCAGCCTGTATCGGCTGAGCATCCCGCGCGTGACGCCGGGCCTGCCGTCCGAGCTGCTGTTCCAGCGTCCCGACATTCGCGCCGCCGAGGCCAATCTCGCCTCCGCCGACGCCAACGTCGAGTCCGCGCGGGCGGCCTTCTTCCCGAGCATTTCGCTCACCGGCCAAGGCGGCTACCAGAGCAACGTGCTCAAGCTGCTGTTCACGCCGCAGAACGCCTTCTACAACCTCGCCGTCAACGTCGCGCAGCCGCTGCTCGACGGCTTCCGGCTGGAGGGGCAGCTGGAATTGACCCAAGGCCGGCAGTTCGAGCTGCTGAAGATCTACTGTCAGAGCATCCTCGCCGGTTTCCGCGACGTGGAGCTCGCGCTCATCGCCATCGCCGACGGGGCCGAGCGCGAGCGCCTGCAGCAGCTGGTCGTCAACAGCTCGCGCGAAGCCTTCGGTCTCGCCGAGACGAGGCTGCGTGAAGGCACCGTCGACCTCGTCACCGTGCTGCAGACCCAGCAGACTTTGTTTACCGCGGAAGACAATCATGTGCTCGCGCGTCTTGCGCGCCTGCAGGCGGTATTGAGTCTCTTCCAGGCGCTCGGCGGCAGCTGGATGCCGCCAGGCGTGGGGGCAGGCGGCGTGGGGACGAATACGAACGTGATCCGATGATGCTAAAGCGACGAATCACGGTGTTGTTGATTGCCGGCCTCGTCATCGCCGGCGTCGTTGCCGTGTATTACATGCCGCAGTGGCAGCAGACGCAGGCGGCGTCGAAGGGCGGCCGCCGGGGCGGCCCTCCTGCCACCGATCCCGTGCCCGTGCTCGCGACCGCCGCGCGTGCGGCCGATGTGCCGGTCTATCTCGACGGCGTCGGCACAGCAAAAGCGCTCAACACGGTGACCGTCCGCTCGCAGGTCGACGGCAAGATCATCAACATCTCCTTCACGGAAGGCCAGGACGTTCCCAAGGGATTCGTCCTCGCCAAGATCGATCCCACGACCTACCAGGCGCAGTACGACCAGGCGCAGGCGAAGAAAGCGCAGGACGAGGCGCAGCTCGCCAACGCCCGGCTCGATCTCGATCGCTACACGCGACTGGCGGCAACCAACGCCGTCAACAAGCAGCAGCTCGACACCCAGAGGGCGACGGTCAGCCAGCTCGAGGCGCAGATCAAGCTCGACCAGGCAGCGATCGACAACGCGCGCGCCATCCTGGGCTACACCGACGTCGTCGCGCCGATCGCCGGCCGCACCGGCATCCGTCTCGTGGATGAAGGCAATCTCGTGCGCGGCGCGGACGCCGCCGGCATCGTGATCCTGACGCAGTTGCGGCCGATCTCGGTCTTCTTCAGCCTGCCGCAGCAGAACCTGCCCGATCTCACCAAGGGCATGGCCGAAGGCCAACTGCCGGTCGAGGCATTGACGCCCGACGGCAAGAGCGCGCTCGACACCGGCAAGGTGGTGGTGATCGACAACCAGGTCGATCAGACCACCGGCACGGTGAAGGTCAAGGGTGAGTTTCCTAATACCAATCTCCAGCTCTGGCCCGGCCAGTTCGTCAATGTGCGGGTGCTGATCGATACGCTGCGCAACGTCGTGGTGGTGCCGACCGCCGCCATCCAGCGCGGCCCGAATGGCGCCTTCGTCTATGTGCTTAAGGACGACAACACCGTCATGGTGCGGCGCGTGAAGCTGACCCAGCAGGACGACGTGCGCGCCGTGGTCGGCACCGGTCTGCAGGCCGACGAGCGCGTGATCACGACGGGCTTTGCCCGCCTCACCGAGGGGACGGAAGTCACGGTGTCGAGCGCAGAAGATGCCGGGCAGGTCACGCCCGATGTCCGCTCCCGCCCGGATGGAACCCGTGGCACGCGGGCAGGCGAAAAAGGCAAGCGTAGTCCGAACGCCGGTGTCCCGCCGGCCCGCACTCCATGAGCGTGTCTTCGCCCTTCATCCGGCGGCCCATCGCAACATCGTTGCTCGGGGTCGCCGTCATGCTGGGCGGCATCCTCGGGTATCTGTGGCTGCCGGTGTCCTCGCTGCCGCAAGTCGATTTTCCCACGATCCAGGTCACGACCCAGCTTCCGGGCGCGAGCCCCGACGTGATGGCGTCATTGGTGACGGCGCCGCTCGAACGCAATTTCGGGCAGATCCCCTCGCTTCAGGTGATGACGTCCTCGAGCTCGTTCGGGATCAGCCAGATCACGCTGCAGTTCGATCTCGGGCGCGACATCGATGCCGCTGCGCAAGATGTGCAGGCTGCGATCAACGCTTCCGGATCTGTGCTGCCGAGAAACCTGCCCTATCCTCCGGTCTATTCCAAAGTGAACCCGGCCGATGCGCCGATGGTGACGCTCGCGATCACCTCCGACACGATCTCGCAGCGCCAGCTCAGCGACATTGCCGACACCTTGCTGGCGCAGCGACTGAGCGAACTGACCGGCGTCGGCCGCGTCACGGTACAGGGCAATATCCGGCCGGCGATCCGCATCCAGGCGGATCTCTCGCGCCTCGCCAATTACGGCATCGGGCTCGAGGATGTGCGCAACGTCATCGTCGCCGCGAATGTCGCGGGCGCCAAAGGCGCGCTCGACGGCGCGCACCAGTCCTACACGATCTCCGCCAACGACCAGATCACCGCGGCCGAGGCCTACCGCACCATCATCATCGCCTACCGCAGCGGCGCGCCGGTGCTGCTGCGGGACGTGGCCGACGTGGTCGATGGCCTCGAGAACAACCGGGTCGGCGGCTTCTATCAAGGGATGCCCGCCATCGTGGTCGACATCCAGCGCCAGCCCGGCGCCAACGTGATCGAGACGGTGCAGCGCATCAAGAACGAGCTGCCGAAACTGCAACGCTCGATGCCCACCGGCGCCACGCTCACCGTGGTCCACGATGCCACCGAGAGCATCCGCGCATCGGTCCGTGACGTGCAATTCACGCTGATTCTGAGCGTGGCGTTGGTCATCACCGTCGTGCTCATCTTTCTGCGCACCGTCCGCGCCACCATCATCGCCGGCGTCGCGCTGCCGCTCTCGCTGATCGCGACCTTCGGGATCATGTGGTTCTGCGGCTTTTCGCTCGACAATCTATCCCTCATGGCGCTGACCATCGGGACGGGCTTTGTCGTCGACGATGCCATCGTCATGATCGAGAACATCGTCCGCCACATCGAGGACGGCGAGGACCCGTTCGAGGCCGCGCTCCGCGGCGCGAGCGAAATCGGCTTTACCGTGATTTCGCTCACGGTCTCGCTGATCGCGGTATTCATCCCGCTGCTGTTCATGACCGGCTTGGTCGGTCGCATGTTCCGCGAATTCGCGCTCACGCTGACCATCGCCGTGGTGACGTCGGCCGTGGTCTCGCTCACCTTGACGCCGATGATGTGCAGCCGGCTGCTGCGGCGTGCGTCAGCGGAGCCCGCACGCGGCGGCATGGTCAGGCAATTTCACCGCCTCATCGACGGGTCGGTGGAACTCTACCGGCGCAGCCTCGAATGGGTGCTGCGCCACGAAACCCTTACGCTCCTGGTCACCGCCGCCACACTGGTCGCCACGGTCTGGCTCTACATCATCATTCCGAAGGGATTCTTGCCACTGCAGGACACCGGCCTCATCGTCGCGGTGATGGAAGGTGGACAAGAGGTCTCGTTCGCCGAGATGAAGCGGCTGCAGGTCACGGTCGAAAGTGCGCTCCGCAAGGATCCCGACGTCACCGGGGTGGTGTCCGTGATCGGCGTGTCGCCGATGAATGCCACGCCGAATGCCGGCCGGCTCGCCATCACGTTGCGCTCACGCGATGAACGCAAGACACCGGTGACGACGGTCATGGATCGGCTGCAGCGGGCGGTCGCCGCGGTCCCCGGCGTGGTCGTCTACTTTCAGCCGGTGCAGGACATCCAGATCTCGACGCGGATGAGCCGCGCGCAATATCAGTACACGCTCACAGGCACCGACGTGAAGGAGGTCGACGATTGGGCTTCGCGGCTTGCACAAAAGCTGCGCTCCTCGGCGATCATGCAAGACGTTGCCTCGGAGACGCAGAATGACGGCTTTCGCCTGGACGTCCAGGTCGATCGCGACACCGCCGGCCGGCTTGGAATTTCGATGCAGACCATCGTGGATACCTTGAGCGACGCCTTTGGTCAGCGCCAGATTTCGACTATCTACGGGCAGGCGAACCAGTACCGCGTGATCCTCGAGGCGAAGCCGGAATATCAGAACGACCCGAATTCGCTGTCGAAGATTTACATCCCCGCCTCGGGCCTTCAGGCGGTTGCACAATCGACGTCGTTGACCTCGACCTCCCCGACCAACATTCCGACGGTAGGGAACAACTCGATGGTGCCGCTGAGCGCGGTCGCCAGTTTCGAGCACGCAACCGCCCCGCTGGTCATCGCCCATCAGGAGCAGTTCCCGGCAGCCACGATCAGCTTCAATCTCGCCCCCGACGCCGCGCTCAGCGACGTGGTCAAGGTGATCTCGCAGGCCGAGCGCGAGATCGGCATGCCGAACTCGGTGATCGGCAGCTATTCCGGCGACGCGGCCGAATTCGCGAAGTCGCTCGCCGGCGAACCCTGGCTGATCCTCGCCGCCGCGGTCACCATCTACATTGTGCTGGGCGTGCTTTACGAAAGCTTCATCCATCCGCTCACGATCCTGTCCACGCTGCCCTCGGCGGGCGTCGGCGCGCTGCTGGCGCTGATGCTCTACAAGCAGGACCTTTCGGTGGTGGCGTTGATCGGCATCATCCTGCTGATGGGCATCGTGAAGAAAAATGCGATCATGATGATCGACTTCGCGCTCGAAGCCGAGCGCAAGCAGGGAATGTCGCCGCGGGAAGCGATCGTCCAAGCTTCGATATTGCGCTTCCGGCCGATCATGATGACGACGCTTGCGGCCTTGTTCGGCGCCATCCCGCTGGCGGTCGAAAGCGGCACCGGCTCGGAGCTGCGAAACCCGCTCGGCATCACCATCATCGGCGGGCTGCTGCTCAGTCAGTTGCTCACGCTCTACACAACCCCGGTCATCTATCTCGCGATGGAGCGCCTGAAGACGCGGTTCAGCCGCCCGGGACCGCTGCAGACCGAACTCGACCTCCCCGATCAGCCCGAGCCTTCGCAACGGCCGGCGGAGTGACGGCATGAGCTTTGCGAACTTTTCCGAGCCCTTCATCCGCCGGCCGGTCGGCACCACGCTGCTGGCAATTGGTCTTATGCTGGTGGGCGTGGTGGCCTATCGCTTCCTGCCGGTCGCCAGCATGCCGACGGTGGACTATCCGACCATCAGCGTCACCGCCAGCCGGCCGGGCGCCGACCCCGAGACCATGGCGGCCACGGTCGCCGCTCCGCTCGAGCGGAGGCTCGGAGAAATCCCGGGCGTGACCGAACTGACCTCGCGCAGTTCGCTCGGTACGACCCGCATCTCGGTGCAGTTCGATCTCAAGCGCAATATCGACGGCGCCGCGCGCGACGTGCAGGCCGCCATCAATGCCGCGCAGACCGACTTGCCGGCCGACCTGCCGTCGCGGCCAACGTTCCGCAAATCCAATCCGGCGGCGACGCCCATCATGATTCTGGCGCTCACCTCGAATACCGTGCCGGCGAGCGCGCTCTATGATGCGGCCGACACCGTGATCGTCCAGCGCCTGTCCCAGATCGAGGGCGTCGCCGAGGTCACCGTCAATGGTGCCGAGCAACCGGCGATCCGCGTTCGAATCAATCCGGTCGCGCTCGCCTCGATGGGGCTGTCGCTGGAGGACGTGCGCACCGCCATCGCCAATTCCAACGCCACCGGTCCGATCGGCCTGTTCGACGGCAACGAGCGGGCGATCACCATCGCGACCAACGATCAGCTCCGCACCGCGCCGGACTACGACCCGATCGTGGTGCGTAGCGCCAACGGCACGGTGGTGCGGCTTTCGTCGGTCGCTTCGATCGAGGCGGGTGTGCGCAACAGCCGCTCCGCTGGCTGGTTCAACGGCCAGCCCTCGGTGCTGCTGGTGATCAACAAGCAGGCCAATTCCAATGTGATCGAGACCGTCGACCGCATCTACGAGCTGCTGCCCGAGCTCAAGCGCTGGATCCCGGCCGGTATCGACATCTCGGTGCTGTCCGACCGCACCCAGACCATTCGCGCCAGCGTCTTCGACATGCAGCTCACGCTGCTGGCCACCGTCGCGCTGGTCATGCTCGTGGTGTTTTTGTTCTTGCGGCGCGCGGCGGCGACGATCGCCGCCGGCGTGACCGTACCGCTGTCGCTCGCCGGCACCTGTGCGATGATGTGGGTTGCGGGCTTCTCGATCGACAATCTCTCGCTCATGGCGCTCGCGGTCTCGGTCGGCTTCGTCGTCGACGACGCCATCGTGATGATCGAGAATTGCTTCCGCAATCTCGAAAAAGGCATGACGCCGTTCCGCGCGGCGATCGAAGGCGCGCAGCAGATCGGCTTTACGGTGCTGGCGATCAGCATCTCGCTGGTCGCTGCCTTCATCCCGATGCTGTTCATGACCGGCGTGGTCGGACGCATCTTCAGGGAATTCTCGGTGACACTCGCTTTTGCGATCGCCGTTTCGACGGCGGTGTCGCTAACCCTGACGCCGATGATCTGCGCGCATTTCGTGCGCAAGCCGCCGAGCCCCGACGCCACCTGGTTGGACCGGGCGGTCGAACGCGTCTTGGGCGTCATGGTGCGCGCCTACGCGAGGAGCCTCGCCGTCGTGCTCAACTACCGCGCGCTCATGCTGCTGGTCATGGCCGCGACCGTGGTCGTCACCGCCATGTTCTACGCCAGAACGCCCAAAGGCTATTTTCCGCAGGACGATACCGGCCTGATCTGGGGCGGCACCCAGGCCTCCACCGAGGTCTCGTTCCAGGCCATGTACGACCTGCAGCAGAAGGCCGAGGCCATCGCGCGCGCCGATCCCGCGGTCGCGAATATCGGCTCATCGATCGGCACTTCGGGGTTCAGCGCTTCGGTGAACCGTGGCTCGCTCTTCATCAGCCTCAAGCCGCTGGCGGAACGCGGCGGCCTGTCCGCGCAGGCCGTCGCCAACCGGTTACGGCTGAAGACCGCCGATATCGCGGGCCTGCGGGTGTTCTTCTTTCCGATGCAGGACGTGCGCGTCGGCGGCCGCCAGAGCGATTCCTCCTACCAGTACACGCTCTGGGACACCGACTATAACGAGCTGCTGCAATGGGCGCCGCGCGTATTCGCCAAGATCCAGACGGTGCCGGGACTGGTCGACGTCTCGACCGACCGCGAGCAGGGCGGGCTGCAGGTCAACGTGTCGATCGACCGGGTCGCGGCCTCGCGCATGGGCGTGCGCGTGCAGGACATCGCCAACGCGCTCAACAATTCCTACGCGCAGCGGCAGATTTCGACTCTCTATACCCAACGCAACCAGTACCGCGTGATCCTCGAGATCGATCCGCAATATCAGCGCGACCCCTCCGATCTCGACCGCATCTATGTGAGCGGCGCCAACAACACCCAGGTCCCGCTCAATGCGGTGACCAAGATCGAGCGCGGGCTTTCTCCGCTCGTGGTCAACCACCAGGGGCAGTTTCCCGCGATCACAGTCAGTTTCGGCCTCGGTGAGAACGTGACCATCGAGCAGGCGACGCGGCTGATCGACCAGGCGGTCGCCGAGATGCACATTCCGGACACGCTGCACGCCGAATTTGCCGGCGACGCGCGGGCCTATCGGCAGTCGATCGGCGCGCAGCCGATCCTGATCATCGCCGCGCTGATTGCCGTCTATATCGTGCTCGGCGTGTTGTACGAAAGCCTGGCACATCCGCTCACGATCATTTCCACGCTGCCGTCGGCGGGTCTCGGTGCGCTCCTGGCGCTGCAAATCTTCGGTACCGAGCTATCGCTGATCGCATTCATCGGGATCATTCTCCTGATCGGTATCGTCAAGAAGAATGGAATCATGATGGTCGACTTCGCGCTCGAAGGAGAGCGCAAGCGCGGCCTCGTGCCGGAGCGGGCGATCTTCGAAGCCTGCCTCGAGCGCTTCCGGCCGATCATGATGACGACCATGGCGGCGCTGCTCGGCGCGGTGCCGCTGCTGATTGCGACCGGGCCCGGATCGGAACTGCGCCGTCCGCTCGGCATCACCATCGTGGGCGGGCTCCTGGTGTCGCAAGTGCTCACGCTCTACACGACGCCGGTGATCTATCTTCTGCTCGACAAGCTGCACCGGTCGCTGTGGGGCGCCCGTGTCCATCACGAACCCGGGCATTTGTTGCGGACTGCAGTCCGGGCGCTGCGTCCTTAGCGGCAAGCTGCCTGGCCTCGCGTAGGGCGGGCAAAGGCGCGATCCAAGGCTCAGCTCTTGCCAATCAAACGCCGCAGCGCCGCGCCCACGCGTTGAGAACAACTTCGTCGGACAATGCGCTGCATTCGGGTCGGGCGAAGCCGCGTGGGCACGGCGCGCGACAGCGCGGCCCATCTCGCGAGCCGAACTCTGCGCCTTTGCCCACCCTACGGGACTCGTGTACGTTTCCGGCGCGTCGCGCTAAGCCGACTTCGCGACCGGCGGCGGCAGATCCGCAAGCTCCTGGGCGTAGGCCTGGTCCATCCGCGGCGTCAGGCCGTTCTTGGCCAGTTCGTCGGTAAACATCTTCCGCACGACCGGAATCTCGTCGGCGTAGTCGATCTGATCCCCACCCACGCGGCGGCTGATCCAGGCCTTGGGCACGCCTTGGGCGTTGCGGATCGACACCACCTCATGCTTGAAGGCGAGGTAGCGCGCGGGCGTGGTGCCGCCGTTGAAGTGCTGGTGGAACCACATGTTCGGCGGCACGATCAATGTCCCGACCTCCCAATCGTAGCGACGCGGCTCGTCGCCTTCGGGCCACATCAGCGAATAGCCCTGGCCGGACAGGATGATGACGTGGGCGCCGGGTCCGTGCGCGTGGCCTTTCTTGTAGGTGCCGATCGGGAACTGCGAGATGTGGCTGTTCATCGAGCCCTTGGCCATGTTGAAGCGGATGTGGCCGCCGCCGGCCCCGCGTTCCTTGGCGCTGATCAGCGGCAGATTGACCGCGTCCGCCACGAAGTTGGTTACCAGCAGCAGACCCTTTTGCTCGCCCTTGGCGCTGAAGTATTCGGGCTCGCCGTTGAAGCGGTTCTTGAAATCATGCTTGGTGTTGAAGACGAACTCGACATCCTCGTAGAGATTGATCACAGGCGGCGCGTTGGTCACGGACACGAAGCGCGCCGGCGCCTGGCCGGAGCCGTTGAAGTGCTGGTGCCAGCAATTGAGCGGAATGGCGAACATCGCCCCGCTCTTCCACTCGAAGGTGATGCGCCGGCCCTCGTCGTTCCACACCGTGGTGGAGCCGCGGCCGTCGAGCACCAGGATCATCTCTTCGAACAACTGGCGCTGCGGCGCGAGCTTCTTGCCGGGCGGGATCTCGCAGACGTAGCAGTCGTTGGAGGTGCGGGACGCCTCATGATTGATGTAGACGCCGGAGCCGCCGCGGCGGGCCCAGGGCTTGAGCTCGACGGTGCGCAGATTGCGCACGTAATGGGCGCTGATGATGTCGAGGCCTTCCGCGCGCACCCAGCGCAGGTAGGGCGTGTCTTTCTCGGTCGAGAATTTCTTCGCCAGCTCTTCCGAAACGATGGCGTCCTTGGCCATGCCTTGCTCCTTGCCGACCAGAAATCAGCTGTCAGTCGCCCGCATCAGAACCGGGAAAGCAGACCTCGATGACCGATCACTGGTTTCTGACTCCTGGGATAGCCACGCATTTGTGCGCCTTCATCCGCAGATAGATCGCATCGCCGGTCGGCGTGCGCAACGACGGATGCGCCTTTGCCTGCAGCACAACATCGCCGACCCTGACGTGAAAATCCAGATAGTCGCCGAGAAAATCCTTGGCGCTGACGGTGCCTTTGTAAACATTTTCGCCATCGGCGGTTGGGGGCGGGCCTTCCGACAATTCCACGTCCTCGGGCCGCACCGAGACGATCACGGCCATGTTCCTGCTCACGCCTTCGCTGGCATGCGCCTTGAGCTCGCCCATGGCCGAGCGCACGACGCAGGTCCCGTCCGCGATCGTCTCGACGGTGCCGCCGATGAAATTGGTGCTGCCGACGAAATCGGCAACGAACTTGTCGGTCGGCTGCTGGTAGATCTGGCGCGGCGTGCCGACCTGCACGACCCGACCTTCGTTCATCACCGCGATCTCGTGCGAAAGCGCCAGCGCCTCGCTCTGGTCGTGAGTGACGTAGACGGTGGTGAGGTTGAGATCGCGCTGCAGCCGCTTGAGCTCGGAGCGCATGCGGTCGCGCAGCTTGGCGTCGAGATTGGAGAGCGGTTCATCGAGCAGCAGGAGCTGCGGCTCCATGACCAGCGCGCGCGCGAGCGCCAGCCGCTGCTGCTGGCCGCCGGAGAGCTTGGTGGCGTCGCGGTCGACCAGTTCGTCGAGCGCGACCGCCTGGAGCACGCGCATGACCTTGTCGCGGATCTCCTTCCTGGGCAGTCTGCGCACCTCGAGGGGGAAGGCGACGTTCTGGAACACGTTCATGTGTGGCCAGATCGCGTAGGACTGGAACACCATGCCGAAGTTGCGCTTGTTCGGCGCGACGAAAATTCCCTTGCCCGATGAGTAGACGAAGCGACCGGCGACCTCGATCTCGCCCGCGGTCGGCTTCTCCAGCCCCGCAATCGAGCGCAGCGTGGTGGTCTTGCCGCAGCCCGACGGCCCCAGAAGTGTGAACAGCTTGCCCTCCGGCACCTCGAACGACACATCCTGCGCGGCTTTGACGGCGGCGCCGCGCTCGTTGGCGTATTCGGTGTACAGCGATCTCACGCTCAGCACGTTTCCACCCCGCGTTTTTCATGTTTCTGCAATTCCGAACCGCCGGCCGGCGAGCTGTGCCAGCAGGACCAGGCAGAACAGCGCCACGATCAGCATGACGCCGAGGGCCGATAGCTCCACATACTGCCCATTCTGCCACAGCTCCCATATCATGATCGACACCACTTCGGTGCCCGGAGAGTACAGCAGGATCGAGCTCGAGAGCTCGCGGATCGAGACGATCATCACGTAGATCCAGCCGGCGAGCAGCCCCGGCTTCAATAGCGGCAGCACCACGCGGCGAAAGGTCATGCCCCAGGACGCGCCGCTCATCGCCGCCGATTCCTCGAGCTCCTTGTGGATCTGCAGCATCGAGGCCGAATTGTAGCGCATGCCGTACGGCAAAAAGCGCGTGACATAGGCGATCAACATGATCCAGAGCGTGCCGTAGACCCCGATGTCGAGATAGAGATAGCAGATCATGATCGCGAGCCCGAGCACCAGGCCCGGAAACACCAGCGGCAGCGACGCCAGGTTGTCGAGCATCCAGCGCCCCGGCATTTTCGTGCGCACGACGATCCAGGAAATGACCGCCGACACCAGCATGACGATGGTGGCGCTGCCGACCGCGAGCACGAGGCTGTTCCATACGGTCTGCGCGAACTGCGGATAGTCGAGCACCGCGCGGTAGGAATCGAGGCTGACCCGGCTCAACGCCGTCCACGAGGGCGCGCTGTAGAATTTCTGCAGCGACGACCACACCAGCACCAGGAACGGCAGCAAAACGATCACGACGAAGTACAGAATGAAGATCGCCGCCGTGAGGTAGCGCCAGCGGCCGAGGTCGATGGTGCGCGGGCGAAACCCCTTGCCGGTGACTGTCGCAAACCTGGCGCCCTGGCTCGAGAGTCGCGACTGCACGTAGATGCCGAGCGAGGTCAGCAACAGCAGTGTCACCGCATAGGCGGCGGCGAGCCCGATCTGGCTCGGATATTGGTGGATCGCCTGGTAGATCGACGACGTGTAGACGTGGATGCCGACCGGGAGCCCTAGCAGCGCCGGCACTTCGAACGATTCGATCGAGCGCACGAACAGGATCAGGAGCGATCCGAGCGCCGCCGGCCAGGCCAGCCGCAAGGTGATCCGCCGCGCGATCTGCGGCACCGAGGCTCCGCTCATCGCCGCCTGTTCCTCGAGCGACGGATCCATGGAGCGAAACGCCGCCGTCATCAGCAGGAACGCCATCGGCGAATAGTGCAGCCCGTCGACCCAGATCATTCCCGCCATGGTGTAGATGTTGAACACCACGGCATCGGTGTCGAACAGCTTCTGCAGGACGAGGTTGATGACGCCGATCTTCGGGCTCGCCAGCATGATCCACGCCACCGTGAACAGGATGCCGGGGATGACCAGCGGGATGATCGCGAGCGCGAAGAACAGCGTCTTGAACGGGGTGTTGGTGCGCTCGTTCATCCAGGCGAGACCGGTGCCGACGACCAGCGACAACACCGCGGCGCCGACGGCGAACTGCAGCGAGTTGAAGAACAGGCGCGCGTTGTCGCCGCTCAGATAGGCGGTGCGGAAATTCTCCAGCGTGTATTGCGCCGGCGCGGCGGCGCTCTGCGGCGTGAGAAAGCTCTGCCAAAGCAGGAACACGAGCGGGACCAGCGCGAGCCAGACCACCAGCGCGACCGGAACGCCGATCAGCACCCATTTGGAATCGAAACGCGACGCGGCATCGGGCAAGGCGACACGCCCGACCGCGTCGGTCACTGCAATGTCCCGCGCGGGCACAAATTTGCGGCTGGTTCGGTATTTCCCTCCCCACGCGCCCCGGGCTTGCCCGGGTCGCGGCTTATGCTGCGCAAGTCGGGCAAGCCCGACTTGCGTTGGGGAGGGGTTAGGGGTGGGGGTAGCAGTTGGCGGACGCGGCTCGTGCAACAACAGCTACCCCCCTCCCCACCCCTCCCCCACAAGGGGGGAGGGAGCACACCGAGATCGTGGCGCGTCCAGTGAACCTGTCGGATCTCAACGCTAGTCATGGTCGTGATGATGGTGATGACCGTGTCGATGATGGTCATCATCCTGATGATGGTGGCCGTGCCCGTGATCATGGTCGTGGTGATGCTCGTGCCCATGATCGTGATCATGATGGTGGATGCGCTGGTGCGGGCGGCCGCGGCGCGGGTCTTCGCTGAACAGCAGCGATTTGATCGTGACCGGCACCGTAAAGGACGGCATCCGGATGCGGCCGAGATCGATGTAGTCGAAATCGCGCAGCACCACGCCGTCGATCGCCAAGATCTCGCTCTCGACCAGCAGCTCCTCGCGCAGGATCGCACCGAGCGTCTGGGCGATGTCGCCGTCGAGCATGAGATAGATCGGCTTCTTGCGCTCGATGGTGGTGGCAAGACCGTGACGGATGCCTTCGGCAAAGGCCGCAATGCGCTCGTAGGACGGCGCGCCCAGCCAGCGCAATGCCAGCGCCACCTCGCCCTCGCCTTCGATCAGATCGAAGGAAGTGAAATGCGCGCGGATCGCCTTGGCGAGCTTGTCCGCCTCGACCACCTCCCCGCACACGTAAGACGGCTGCAGCACCTGCAGATTGCGGCGCGGCAGCAGCACGCCGGGTTGCGAGATGTAGCTGGTGTTGCCGCTGAGCTGTACACTGTATTCGGAGGCCCCGAGCGCGGTCGCGCGGATGCACTCGCCGGCCGGCAGCAGCGGCCATGGCAGCGCACCGGAATCGACGCGCCGACGGATGGCGTGGCCGAGGCGGCGTCCCAGGTCGCCGAAGTCGCGATCCTCGCGGCCGTAGACGTATTCCCCGACGCCGCCGGAAAACATGACGCCGTCGATCTGGCCGAACTCGGCGATCGGATCGGTCAGGTAGAGATGCTCGACCGCATGCGGCACCGGCCGCTTCGTGAGCGCCGCCACCAGCAGATCGGCCATGCTCTCCGCCACCTTGTCGAGCTGCGCGGGCGAGAGCACGTCGCCGGGCGACCAGTAGAAGCCGGCCTCGCGGGCGTGAAATTTGCCCGCCGGGTCCAGCCGGACGATGCGGCCGATGTCGTCGACCACCTGCAGCCGCCCCCCGATATGCAGCGCGGCGGTCGCGACCACGTCGCCCTTGGCGACGATGGCGAGCTTGGTTGTGCCGCCGCCGATATCGAGGTTGAGGATGCGCTTGCCCTCCTCGTACGACACCTTCGACGCGCCCGAGCCGTAGGCGGCCAGCATCGATTCCATGTGGTGGCCGGCGGTGGCGGTGACGAAATCGCCGCGCTGCTCCGCCAGCAGCCCGGCGATGGCCTCGGCGTTCTCGCGCCGCAGCGCCTCGCCGGTGAGGATGACCACCCCGGTATCGATATCGCCCGGCTTGACGCCCGCGGCCGCATAGGCCTGATCGATGATGATGCCGAGTGCGGCATCGTCGATGCGCTCGTCGCTGGCATAGGGCGTCAGCGCCACCGGCGACTGGAACAAGGTTTCCCGCGACACGACGTAGTAGCGGCTGGTGAGATCTTCGCCGTAGCGGCGCAGGTTGATGCGGGAGAAGATGACCTGCGTGCCGGACGAGCCGATGTCGATGCCGACCGTGACCAGCGTGACGTGGTCCTGGATCCAGATCGGGTTGTCTTCCAGCGGTCCGTCGGAGTCGAACTCGAAATGATCGTGGTCGTGATCGGCGTCGCCGTCGTGCTCGTGCACGAAATTCTGGCCGAGGACATGGTCGGAGAGCGTGTGGCTCTGCTTCTTGTCGTCATCGTCGGCCATTCAAGACGTGCTCCTCGCAACATCGGCGCTCGGTCGCCGTGCCGATTGTTATCGCATGCTGCCGATGCGAAGTCAGGATGAGCCGCAAACTCGGTGTTCTCCTCCCCCTTGTGAGCCCAAATGGGGGACACACAGACCGAGTTCGTGGCACTTTGCGCATTAAACCGGAACATGCGCCAGACCCAGGCCCGCCAGCGTTCGAGGCCAGGCCATGCATTTGGCTTCGTTGACAGCGGCCGGACACCCCGTCACCTTGCCCCGCTGTTTCTCTGGTTGGTCGCATTTTCTGCGGAAACCCAGTATCCAGCTCTCCGGAAAATGCCCCGATCCCCCATCGAATGGATGTAACCGTGACCGACAGCAAGACCCAGAACGGCATGGCGGCCGAGGCCTATATCGCGCGGCTCGGCGAGCGCGGCATCGAATATGTGTTCGCCAACGCCGGAACGGATTTTGCGCCGATCGTGGAGGCGCTCTCCCACACCAACAGCGGGAAGGCCCCGCGCTTCATGGTGGTCCCGCACGAGAATGTCGCCATGGCCATGGCGCACGGCTATTACCGCATCGCCGGCAAGCCGGCCGCCGTGATGGTGCACGTCACCGTCGGTACCGCCAATGCCATCAACGGCATCATCAATGCCGCGCGCGACAACATTCCGGTGCTGCTCGCCGCCGGCCGCACGCCGCTGACCGAGACCGGCAGCATCGCCTCGCGCAACCGGCCGATTCACTGGGGCCAGGAGGCGTTCGACCAGGGCGGCATGCTGCGCGAATACGTGAAATGGGATTACGAGCTGCGCGGCGGCCAGCCGGTGGCCGCGGTGGTCGATCGCGCCCTCGACATCGCCATGAGCGAGCCGCGCGGACCGGTCTATCTGACCTTGCCGCGCGAAGTGCTCACCGCCCCCTCGATCGATGCCCGCCGCGACACCGTGCGCCCGCTCGGCGCGATGGCGCCGGAACCCGCGCGCGCCGCGATCGAGGAAGCGGCGGCGCTCATCGCCAATGCCGAGTTTCCGCTGATCGTGACCTCGAGCAGCGGGCGCGTGGCGGCGGCGGTCGGCGCGCTTGCGGCACTCGCCGCCGATTTCGCCTTGCCTGTCGTGCAGGCTGAGGCGCGCGACATGAACCTGCCGACCGATCATCCCATGCATCTCGGCCACGATCCCGGCGCGTTGCTGCCGAAGGCCGACGTGGTGATCGTGATCGACAGCGCGGTGCCTTGGATGGCGCGCAACCATACGCCGCGCAAGGACGCCAAGATCATCCATATCTCCGCCGATCCGCTGGAGACGCGCTATCCGTTCCGCGAGCTCGAAGCTGACCTCCTGGTGACGGGCAATTCGCTCGCGGCCATGAACATGCTGCGCGCGACCCTCACCGAGGCGATGAAGGGAAAGAAGACCGCGATCGAAACCAGGCGCAAGGCGCTGGCGGCGATGCGCGAGGAGATCGACGCCAAGCGCCGCAAACTGATCGAGACCGTGAAGGACCAGACCCCGATCCACCCGGCCTGGCTCGCCGCGTGCATCAACCAGGTGAAATCGGAAGACGCTATCGTCATCAGCGAGCTCGGCGCACCGCTCGCCATGCTCAACCTGACCAAGCCGCTGAGCTATATGGGCGGGCTCCTGTCCGGCGGGCTCGGCTTCGGGCTCGGCGCCGGGCTCGGCGCCAAGCTCGCCGCGCCCAAGCGCGAGGTGATCGTCACCTGCGGCGACGGCTCCTACATGTTCGGCAATCCGTTGCCCTATCACTACGTCGCGCGCGCCGAAGGATTGCCGACGTTGACCGTGGTCGCCAACAACCAGCAATGGCTGGCGGTGCGGCAATCGACCCTCGACGTGTTCCCCGACGGCCACGCCGCCAAGGCCAACGTGATGGCGCTGACGGAGCTCAAGCCGTCGCCGGACTACGAGAAGGTGGTCGAGACCTGCGGCGGCCGCGGCGAGAAGGTCGAAGGCCCCAAGCAACTGGTGCCGGCGCTGGAGCGCGGCCTCGAAGCCGTGCGCGCGGGCACGCCTGTCACGCTCAACGTGCAGACGCAGGCGCGGAGATAAGGCCTGGAGGGCGGGCAAAATCGCCTGCCGTGGCGGCTTTGTGGCGGCCAAGTTCCGCCAAAAAGCAAAACCCCGCTCGGAGCGGGGCCTAGTTGATCGACTTCGGCGTAATTTTCGGACAGCTGGGGGATCGGGGGGGATCGGGGCGCCGTCCAACTCGCCATTTGATCATTAGTCGCGCCCCGGCCGGGAAAGGTTCAACGCAAGATGCGGAACCAGTGCAGGCACGCAGACCCACATTGGCCCTCCGCGGGGCCGCCGCAGGCACGGCGACGTCGGAAGCTCAGCAAACGACTCGATCTCTCCCTCTTGGTTGAGGACCATCCAGTCTGTTCGTTGGCCGGCATGGAACCGCGTCCAATGGAACTGGCGAAATGGTTCCGGTGGTAAAATGAAATAAACAAATGAACCGATTTTCCCCTGCCGACTTGATTGGGCGGGACGTGACTGAAGGGGAAAATTCCATGTCGATCGCATTCACCCGCCGGGGATCCGCCACCGCCGTGCCCGCTTACGCGGCCGGGGAAACTTCCTCCGATGAGATGCTGATTGCGCGCATTGCCGGTGGGGATCGGCTGGCGATGCAGACGCTGTTTGCCCGGCATCGCACGGCCGTCTACCGCTGGCTTCTGCGCTTCGTCGGCAACGAGGCCACAGCCGAGGACCTCTTGAGCGACGTGTTCCTCGACGTGTGGCGCCAGGCCGATCGGTTCCAGGCCCGCTCCTCGGTTTCGACCTGGTTGCTGGCGATTGCCCGCTTCAAGGCGCTCTCCGCCCGCCGCACCCGGAAAGATGCCGAGCTGGATGAGACGGTCGAGGCGACGGTCGCCGACCCGGCCGACAACCCGGAGGTCGTGCTGGAGAAGAAGAACCGGGACGCGCTGGTGCGCAAAGCACTGAACAACCTGACGCCCGAGCACAAGGAAATCATCGACCTCGTCTACTATCACGAGAAGTCGGTTGACGAATGCGCGCAGATCCTCGGCGTGCCCTCCGGCACGGTTAAGACCCGCATGTTCTATGCCCGCAAGAAACTGGCAGAGCTGGTCCAGGCGGCCTGAGCTTCGTTCGCCGCCAATCGTAAAGACCGAAGCGATTGGCGAAGCGGCTGGCGGTGCCGGCCGAAACCACCCTCCTCATTGCGCCTGCATCTTCCGACACAACGGCGCGTCGCCGTGGCTTGCGCACCAGTCGGTGAGCGCGGCCTCGACCTCGGCGCGGGTGATGCGGTGGGCATTTGACGAATTATCCGGCATGGCATCGAGCGGGTCGCCGCCGGGCGGTAACTCGGCCTGCGGCGGGGCTGCAGGTGGCGGGGCTGCCGGCGGCGGTACGGCAGCCACAGACGGCGGGGCCGGATTTGGCGCAAGCGGCGGAGCCGCATTTGGTAGGAGTGGAGGCGCTGCCGGCGGCGGTGGCAGGCGTGCTGCAAGAGCCTCGGTCGCGCGTGGGATCAGCTGCAGCGCAGCACCAGCCAACGCCCCTGCAATCGCAGCACCGAGATCGGGCTGGTACTGCGGCGCGTAGTATCGCGGCGCCACGTCGCGTTGCACCCAGCCGCGATGCTGATAACGCCACGGCACGTAGCCATGGGCAGGGGGCGGCGCATTGCGGTAGCGGTAGCCGCCCGGACCGGTGACAAGGAACTCGCCGGCATCGGCTTGGATTGCCGCAAAGGTCACCGTGGCGCAGGCGAGCAGCAGTCTTGAGATGGTGTTCATGGGGACTTCTCCGCCTGGCACAATGCGGTTCCCCAAATGAATTGGCGCTGAATGCCCCATTCAGAAACCGCTGCGGCCGGTGCGCTTCACCAACGCGCTGGGACTGACCCGGCGCCAGCGCCATGCTGCGGCCGCGACGCGTCTCGCCCCCGCGACGCGTTTGCGCCTGGGTTGTTGCCTATCTGACACGCCAACGCTGAAGCGTTGGGGGGCGAGCAATGCAGTTGCGCTGGCGATCAATCTTTTGTCGGAACGCGGCTTACGATGATCGCGCAAAGGATGAACACCGCCACATAGATCACGATCCACTCCGCAATCATGTCGCATCCTCCTCGGACCAGCACGATCAGCAGAGTAGATGCGGGGCGATGAACGCCGTGTGAGCGCCGTCACACGATGGCCGGTATCGCCTTAGGCCGCTTTTGTCCTTTCACCGAGCCGCCTTTCCTCCTCGATGACCGCCGCGTCTATCGCGGCGATCTTCGTCTGGATGTCGAGGAGCTCCGTGCCGCATCCCGACCCAGACGACATCACGGCCAGTTTTTCAAAGTCCGCCCCAGGCCTCGGGATCTGCTTTTCGGCCGTGTTGTGGTTCTCCATGGCCCGCCAAAGGATCTGTCGACGCTTGGCGACAAGGATTTCACGATATGCGGCCAGCAGCTCGACGTCAGACATCGCTCGATAGTTGAACATGGGTGTTTCCTCTTTTAGAGCGTCGCCCTCCTTTGCCTCATAGGCCAAGCCCAACCTGCCGTGTCCAGGCTGCGCACACCGGGATCGAGGTGCAGCTCGTTGCGGACGCACACGCCACGATGGGCTTGCGCCGGCGACGACCAAGCGAAATGACGGTTGTTTGCACACGGCCGCTCTGCTCGCGAAACGGCACCCGTCTTTTTTCATCGCTGCGTGTGTTGGCCATCGCCGTCGTCCAGCCGGAGCATGATCCCGAAAAGTTGCAGACTTTTCGGCAAGGTCATGCGACCGAATAAACGCCGCCGCCTGTACGTCCGAGGCGAACGGGCGCCTGTGCCGCAACGTGCGGCTTCCAGATATGTGTGCGTGCGCACGCAGGATTGCAAACGCCGGCGAGGCACGGCCCGCGCTCCCCCGTTCCTTCTTCACGATGTCAAACAGCCCGCTACGCAGCCTCCGACCGCGCAGCACATCTCGTTCCCGCGGCGCATTTCTGCGTCCGGGTTCGTGTTTCCTTTTCGCACCCGACCCGATGAGGGGCGAGCGGAGCGCCGACAGGCGCACGGGTGCAGCGGCACCCGCAGCGGCCTGCCATCGGCGCGTCCACGCGCGTCTTGCGACACCCGCGTTCGCGGTGGCAGGCCAGGCGCTTGCGAAGCGCCTTGGCGTCCCTCAAGGGAGGGACGCGCGCCTCTCGGCGCTCCACCGTGGCGGTTTTCGGCCGGGGGCCGCGCTTCCATCTCCGGCATTGCCTCCGGATCCGTGCAGCGAGCTCCTCGCAGCCAGGTCATAATGCCTGGCGGGCGGTGTCCCGGACCTCCCGAGTCCGCGGTTACGAGCCGCGGCCGCGGGACGCCACTCCCCGCTCCGCCTTCAGGATCGTCTCCGGAGACGCCCCTCATGAGCGAGGATGCGAATCTTGTACTATAAATTCGTTGTGTAGTCAACATAAAATTCGTTTCGTATCCGAGAATAAGACGTACTTGCGGCGCACGCCGGCATTTCCGCTTCATCGTCATGACGGCAACACTACGTCCCGCCGAATCTCCATTTGAAATTTCGGGTTGTCACGCGCCTTTTCGAGCTGCGTCAGACCTATGCGCTGCTGCTCGGCCTTAGTGGCGGCGGCTCGAATAACCGAACGCCAGATGCCGATCCCATAGGCGCGCCGCTCACAACAAGCGCTGCGTCATGAGAATGAGAAAAGCCAATGGAGTATGAGCCGAACATGTTGGACGTGACGCGGGAGCCAAACGGCCACATGAACTCGACCGCACGTTCTCGCCTCACCCGTCTGCGGCAACGGCGAGGCTTGCGCGTCGTCCCAGTCGAGGTGTTCGAAGCGGAAGTCCATTGGCTGGTCACGATCGGACTACTGGCCGAGTCTGATTGCGGCGATGTCTACCAGATCGGTCGGGCGATCGAGAAGGTGATCGAGCAAGCGGCGCGGAATTAATGCAGCGCGTTGCATTTCGATCGCGGTAGCTGCTCGCTCACGCTTGAAAAAGATTTCGGGAATTCCATGGCTCGATATGCTGGCGGCGGAAAGCGAACGGTGGAGACAACGCCGAGCCTCGACATTGGCGCGATCAAGCGCGCCGGCATCTTTGCTTCATTCGAAGAACGGCAACTTCGAGCTTGGGACGTGGACTCCAGCATCGCCGACTTGGCACCGTTCGAATGGAACGGGCATCAACTCGTTGTCCGTGATCAGCCAATCCGGGTCAGCCGCATGCCTTGCCCGCTGGAGGTGAACGCTTCTTTTTTGTCTGCGGTTGCGGACGATGGGTCTTGAAGCTGTACAAGCCGAACGGCGCTCATTTCGCATGCCGGGACTGCCATTGTCTGACCTATGCCAGTCGGAAGGCGGACTTGCATGAGCGGTGCAGGCTCAAGGCCCAGAATCTCCGGCAGCGACTCGGTGGCGGTCCAAGCTTGTTTGACCCGTTTCCCAGCCGGCCGAGAGGCATGCATCACCTCACCTATGATCGCCTGTGGCGAAGATATGAGAATGCCGAACAGCGGTCCCTCGCGGGTCTGGCGCAACTGGCGGCTCGACTGCACGACCGCCTGCGTTCTCGTCGGTGAACAGAAGCAAGGCAGTCTGGTGCCTAATAGCCTCTTCCCCAGCCGCTGGGGCCCAACGCGCTGCCGCGATTGTGGCGCCTAGGGTCCCGCAACCGTCACTTGGGGCTAGGGATAATTCCGCGTGTTTTGATCGGTTGGCGAAGGTGCTCGCAGTACCAATTTCCGAACTGTTTAGAGAGCCGCGCAGAGGCGCGGCGCCACCGAGACCGTTGCGAAGTGGTAGGCGGCGAAGCCGATAAGAAGCAACCCACGCCGCAGGGCGCAGTCACTGCTGTTGCGCCGAATCATTCTGGCCAGTGCTTGTTATCCACGCCTCAGGATTTCTCAATGTGCCCGGCACCACGACTGGAAACTTGGCTGCATGTTTCATGATGAATGTGGTGCGGTCGATGGCGGTCACCGCCGCTATGGCGAAGCTCTGTCGGAAGCTGGCATAGAACAGCGCATGTTCACGCTCCATTGTGAGCGCCCAGGAGTATTGAAACTGATCACTGACCTCCCGAACTCCTTGTCGGAGAGTGCGCGCCACTGGCAGCATCTCGAACAAGCTTGCTGGTATTTCTCCGATGGCGGCTTGCGCATTGGAGAACCACATTGCCTGTACGCCGCCGCTCGGCGGAACCGCGCTTCCTGTCGCCTCGAAATCCCAATTGTTGTCTTGCCTTGGTCTGCGGCGGCGTTTTAACGCGTGATGTTCAATCACGCGCTCGCGGCGAGATGGCGCGATCAATCAATGCGTTGCGCTTTTAGCAGCTGTTGGGAAAGCCGCTGGTAAGCGGGCGGCAAGGCGCTCTTCCCTTCCGCTTGACACCTCGTATGAGTAAGTGCAGTCATATCAAAGCAACCAGCGATAGAAGATGAAGAAGCACCAATTCTGGGCCTCTGGAGGAGTGGAAGCTAATGGAAGAGCTTGTCCCGGTCGCACTAGGATTCGTACTCGGTTTCGCCATCTGGCGCGGCACCCATAGGCCGGTCAAGATGGGTTCTTCTTCTGACTTCGGTGCTTGCATCGGCGTTCGCCGCAACCGTTCTGAGTGGGGAATATCAGGCGAGCTGGCTCTATCTGCTTGTCGATCTCGGACTTGCTGCGGTGGGCGTGTCCGCAGGTGGGATCCTGTCGCGCTTCCTGCTGCAGCACCTGCGACAACGAGGCGCCGCCCGGCTCCCGGAAAATTACTGATTCCCGGACCATCCGAAATTGCATCACAGGTTTTCAGGATAGCGCATGGCGCAGGACCACGACGATCCCTCGGGCCGAGCACGTTGGTTCCTGAAGCGTCGGATCGGACCTGAGGGATCGCACGCGCCCGAACAAATCCTTAAGGCGTCGCAGGCTCGGCATCAACAACTGTGGGAGCAAGCCGCGAGGTCGCGAATTGCGTTCCTGCCGCCCGGAGACGGCGCCGTGAACTGGACGCCCATCGGGCCCTCCGCGGTTCGCCATGGCAGCCCAGCCGGGAATCCCGTTGTCAGCGGCCGTATTACCGGGCTCGCGGCGGGGCCGGGAGGGCGCGTCTATGCCGGCGCCGCGAACGGCGGAGCGTGGTTCTCCGGGGACTTGGGGAAAAGCTGGGAGCCTCTGGACGAGTGGTTCGCGAAAGCCCCGTTACCGCCGACCGACAAGGATGCGGATTCGCTTGCGGTCGGCGCCATTGCCGTCAAGTTCGGAGCGCAGCGGGAAAACGACGTCCTGTTCGTCGGCACCGGCGAACCGGTTGGCGGCGACGTTGCGTATTTCGGCGTCGGCATCAAGGTCTCGAACGATGGCGGGACGAGCTTCCCGGCGGATCCGGAAGCAACAAATCTTGCCGGTCAGGCCGTCGATGAGATCGTCATCGACCCGGATGGATCGGGCGACCCGTTCGCCTTGGCCGCGACGACGGCGGGGCTCTATGCCAGGCCTGCGGGAAGCGATCGCACCAATTGGGTGAAAAAGAATCCGTCCGACGTCGCAGCCGATGGAGCGACGTCCGTGATCGTGGCCGGGAGGGGATCGAGCAAGACATATTATGCCGCTTTCAAGACGAGCAAAACCACCAAGGTTTATTCCAGCACCGACGGCGGCACGACTTGGCTACCTGTCGGCGGGATTGGGGCGCCTGAGGGACGCATTGCGCTGGCGGCATCGGAGACGACTCCTTCGGTCGTATATGCGCTGGCACATGACGGCAGCACGCCGAAGCTGTTTCGGCGGGACGGCAGCAACGATTTCAGGGTCATCAACTTCCAGCCCAGCAACCCGGACGTTCAAAAGCTTTTCGGGGAGCAAGGCAATTACGACATCGTCGTCGCCGTCGATCCGTCGTCCAGCGACACCGTTTACCTCGCCGGCTCAGGCATTACGACACAAGGGAGCTTTAACCTGACGCTTTTCGGCGGCGTGGTCGACTCGTCGGCAAATACGCTCACCGCCACCTATATCGGACTGGGAGTCCATGCCGATGCCCATTGTCTGGCGTTCGAAACCAAAACGGATGGAACGCACAAGGGGGATGTCATCTGGGTCGGTACCGACGGCGGCCCATTCTGCTCGACTCAGACCGGTGCGCCCGGCTCGTTCGCGCCCCGCAACAACGGCCTCGCCGTCACGCAGCTCACCTCGCTCGACCACCGCCTCGACACCGACGCGGTCGTCATTGCCGGCTGCCAGGACAACGGCACGATCCGCTATTGGGGCGAGCCGGCCTGGTATCATTGCGGTCCGGGGGACGGTGGCGGAGTCGCCATCGATCCGAATGATCCGCGTCGCGTGATGCGGCAGGGCACCGCCGCGCATCTGATGACCTGCACGGATGGCGCGCTCACGGATGACGTGCTCACGAACGGCGTTGGGTCATGGCTCAGTCTTTGGAGCGAGAATTTCTTCCCGCCGACCTCCGACGAGACGGCGAAGAAGGCCGAGAGCGGCAACACCCAATTCTATACGCGCATCAGAGCATTCGATGCGGGTGCCGGGGCCTCTATCGCTGCTTTTGGCACCAACCGCCTTTGGGTTACGAGTGACTGGGGGCGCAACTGGAAAACGTTGCCCTCGTATACGAATCCGCTGGCGGCCTCGCCCGCGGACCTTGATAAAGACAAGCTGATCGGTAGCGGTGTGGTCGATATCCGCTTCGCGACATCGACCCTTATTTATGTAGCGACAGAGACTTTCGTTTATCGCTTCGAGCAGACCGGCGGGGCTTGGGGACCAAACCCGCCGGATCCAATGAACATAGTGGGTCTTCCGTTCGGCCCCCCGTTATCGTCTATCGCGGTGGCGAACGCCGGAACCGGCAGCATCTACCTCGGATACGGCGGCTCGGGTGCGCATGACCGCGTCTGGTATTTCGATGGAAGCGCCTGGCACGGGACGAGGCCGGGCGGTGGCACGGGGATCCCCAACGTGCCGGTCAATGCCTTGGTGGTCGATCCGGCCAATGAGAGGATCGTCTATGCCGGCACCGATGTCGGGGTATGGCAGGGCACCAAGGCCCAATCCGAAAACACCTGGACCTGGAAGATTTTTTCGTCGGGCTTGCCCGAGTCCGCGGTGCTCGACCTCGCGATCCATCCCAAGGCGCGGCTGCTGCGTGCCGCGACGCACGGGCGAGGCGCCTGGGAGATCAGCCTAGACGCGGCCAGTGGTCACGACACCGACGTCTACCTGCGGGCGCACACCGCCGACAACGGCCGCCGCTTTCCCTGGGCCGAGAACGTTCCCGATCCGACAATGCCGGGCCGCTACACGACCCGCGCCCTCAGCCCGGACATCAGGATTTGGCGCAGCTCGAAGTCTTCACCACCGGCCGCGCTCGATTTCGTCGGGTTCGCCGATCTCGACCTCAACGCGAGCGCACTCGATCCGACCGGCGCCAACAGGATCTTCGTGCAGGTGCACAATCGCGGGAAGGATACGGCGGCGTCCGCCGGTGTCACGGTCTATGTCGTGCTCGCCAGCGCCGACAATGGCGTACCGGCACTGCCCGCCGACTTCGCGACGCGCATCCGCAACAAGGACACGAGCGCGTGGCCTGGCTGGAAGTTCGCCGATGTGGCCTATAAGACGCTCGGTGCCAACCTTGCGGCTGAGGCCTCGCAGGTCGTCAGCTTCGATGTGGACCTGTCGACCTGGCCACTGACCAAGGGACCGGTTTGTGCGGTGGCTCTGGTCTCTGCCGCCAACGATCCCATCGAGGGCACTGACACGAACGTCGACACCGCGCTCGCCAGCAACAAGTACATCGCGGCCAAGATGATGCAGGTGGCTGCATCGCCGGGCTTCTGGCGGCCCGGTGGGACCATGGTCAACCCGCGCTTTCAGCACAATGCAACCCTGCTGCACAGTGGCGGCGTCTTCGTTGCGGGAGGCTTCGGTTTTTCCGATCCTGTGCAGGGCGCGGAGATCAGCAACGCTTTCGCCAATGCCTGGAGTTCTAGCGCCATTCCCGGCCGGTGCAAGGCGACGACTCTGCTGGACGGCCGCGTCCTGCTCGTCTTATCCGGTATCGCAAATTACTTTTGGGATCCGGCAACTCGCGCGATGACACAGGCTCCCAATCGCCAAATCGCGATGGGATACGCTGCCTCGACGCTGACGCGGCTCAATGACGGCACGGTATTGATGATTTGCCCCGACGGGACAGAACTGTTCGATCCGGTGGCAAATTCCTGGACGGTCCTGGCGTTAACCGGCGGGCCCGCTACCATCCATACGGCCACGCGGCTTGGCGATGGCCGGATCGTGGTTCAGGGTTACTCCCAACAGGCCAATCAGGCGGTCACGATCGTGCAGGTGTTCGATCCGAAGACGCGGCCGATGAATTGGACATCCGCTGCGGCCAATACGCCCCTCGGGGCAGTCTATGATAATTCGGCAACCTGCCTCCCTGACGGCACCGTGCTGTTTATCGGAGGAGCCCGGTATGACAACAAGGGCGCCGTGAACACGGTGATCACCCTCGACCCCAATCCGACCAATCCCACATGGCGGCAAATGACGCCGATGCCGCAGCCGCTGATGGAGCACACCGCCACCCTGCTCGATGATGGCACAGTGCTCGTGGTCGGCGGCCGCCACGACTGGCAATTCAACTGTCTCGCGACCGTCTCGCGGTATGACTTCAAATCCTGGCACCAAGAGCCCAACATGACGTGGCCCCGCGCCAAGCATACCGCAACCAACCTTCCGACCGGCGAAGTGATGATCGCCGGCGGCTACAGCAGCAATCAAAACGATACCCCCAAGGATTGCGAGATCTACGTTCCGACGGTCAAGTAGCCGCTAAAGGACATTTCCTTCCTCGCGGCCGAGGCGGTCGAGAAACTCGATAAGAGCTTTTTCGCCCGCAAGCTTGGCCCCAGGCTCCGAACTGAAATCGGCGCCGCCAAGTTTGATCCCAAGCGGTTTTGGGCGGCTTTGAATTTCCCAGGTCCATACGGGCGGGCGGCCGCGAGAGCTTGTCACCACCAAATATTCTTCAGGGCGAAGTCGCATCGACATGTAGGACCTCTGAATTGAACGACCCCGGGACGCTTGAACGGCCCGAGGTCCTGGCGAGCCTCTCCCGAACCGGTCAAGCGCGCCGGCATCTTTGCTTCATTCGAAGAACGGCAACTTCGAGCTTGGGAGGTGGACTCCAGCATAGTCGAGTTGGCGCCGTTTCGATGGAATGGGCATCAACTGGTTGTCCGTGATCAGACGATCGCGATAAGGCGCGTCACCTGCCCGTTCGGTGGCGAACGATTTCTCTTCGTGTGCGGCTGCGGACGGCAGGTCTTGAAGCTGTACAGCCTGAGCGGCGCTCATTTCGCATGCCGCGACTGCCATTGCCTCACCTATGCCAGTCGGAAGGCGGACTTGCATGAGCGCTGCAGGATCAAGGCGCAGAAGATTCGAGCGCGCGTCGGTGGCGGGCCGAGCCTCCTGGACCCGTTTCCGCGTCGGCCGAGGGGTATGCATCGTCGCACATACGCTCGGCTGTTGGGCAAATACGACCGTGCGGAACAGCAATCCCTCACAGGTCTCGCTCAGCTTGCGAGCCGACTCCATGATCGCGTGCGTCACCGACGGGCAGCACATTGGCCGCATACGATGCTGGCCGCGTCCTCTTTCACGCTGGCGGCTGTCATCTGGATTGAGCCGCCGGCAGGGATGCGGCTCTGGGAATTTATTTTCCGTCAGAAGGTCGCGTAAACCGGCTAAACTACATCGGACCAACGGGCGGCTTGCTCACCCCCGGCGAGCAGTGTGCCTTCGCAAGCCAGAACTGCGCCCCCTGAGGCGATGAAAGGCGCGCGGCGCGGAGTCCTTGCACCGCTCGGGGTCATACTGGTCGCCCGGCGACCAAAGGCCCCCACCCCCCTGCTATGGTTTTGGGTCTTCCGGGTCCCATCTCGACCTCGGGGGGTGGGGTATGGGGCGAATAGCTGCCCAGCAAGCAAGGTGGCACCGGCCGCAGGCCGCTCAGGTCAAGGGAAGGACGTGCTCCAGTCTCGACCGCACCCAACCCGCAAACCGCCGCCGCGCGGCGGACGATGAACCGCTCCTAAACCAAGCCTTCCTGCGACGTTCAGGCTCATGCTGTCAGAGATATGGAGCGGTTCTACGATTCCACCGGCGCGTTACCAGAAAAGGAGATGCGTGATGAAGACCGCACTGCTGATGCTGCTTTTCCTCGCTACGGCGAGTCCAGTGTTGGCGGGTCCCCCTCGCGCTAACCGGGGTCAGCCTTCGACCATCACATGTGACACCGTCCGGGCTTATGTGAGCCTCCTGGGTTTGGCACAGGCCAAAACTATGGCTCGGGCCAACGGGATGACAGATGTGCAAGAACGGAGAGCAATGCAGTGCCTCGCACGAGGGGACTGACCGACGAGGGCACGACCGACCTGACCGCGCGTCGAACTCATCGCGCGCCGTGCCCATGGGTTCGCGACCAACACGCGCAGGACTTTAAGCGCTCGAAACCGCGATGAAGGAACTCGTAATCATTTTGCTTATCTGCTGCGGCGTTGCGACCTCGTCAGCGCAGGCGATCGAGTGCCTGAGTGTGCCAAATCAATCCGAGTCCGGCCGGTGGTCTTGGCGTGAAATCGAAGGACGCAAATGCTGGTACAAGAAGGTCGGTGCGGCGCCGCCAAAATCGGAATTCATCTGGCCTGAACACTCGTCGAAGGAGGCAACGGGAGAGTCAGGCCCAGCGCAACAAGAATTATCATCGATGCGGGCACCTGGACCGACGACAACGACCTTGCCGCAAATCGAGATCGCTCGCGTGACGCCTGTCGACCTATCGGCTCCGAATTTTCGTTTGAGCGACGGTCTGATTGACCTCATGAAAGGTTTTAGCCTCGCGGGCTTCCAGGGCATCGGTGGTGCCTGGGAGACGCCGCCCTATATAGCCCTTCC
>JGI12053J15887_10000079_pt1 | contig 28574 bp, 30 predicted proteins | sample MedBloCAOM1_O3_FD_15887 | JGI IMG/M metagenome (IMG submission 15887)
GCATGTAAGAATTACGCCGGTACGCCCTCCCGTTGGACGCTCAACTCAAAAGAGAAATTGTTATCAATGGCTGAGAAGGAGAGGAAGGGTTTGGTGACTTTAGGCGCCCGGGTCCTCATGTGGTCTGGACTACTGCTCGTGGTTCGCGCGAATTAACTGTGCATCCGCGACTTCGGCTCCCGCCACAGGCTGGTATTCACGAACTTGGGAGGGCAACGTTTCCGTCAAGCCTAGTTGGCGGCGCGCGATCANGTCGATGCGTTTAGGATTGCTGAGACCCGCTATTTCGAGCCGTAAGGATGAATTTAAAGCCGAGGCTTCCAGCCGCTCGGTACGGGCGGCTTCGAGCTGAAAGCTTAAATCAATGCATTTGAAATGCTGGTAAATGTAAAGCAGGAAGAATGCCGCAATTATGCCGCCGAGCGCCACGGTCCGGTAAAGATTGCGCATCTTTACCGGCTCCACGTTGCGAACCAGGCGCGTATTATCCAGCCGCTTCACAGTATGAAATTCAGTCGATGCCCGGCTCTTCTTCTTCCGCGTCATAGCTGTACCTTTTACTGGCGCCTTAAGCGGCTGCCAAAATCTCTGCACACCGCAGTTTCGCGCTTCGCGACCGCGGATTATTCGCCTGCTCTGCTTCGCTAGGCTGAATGACGTGTCTGGTGAGCACGCGCAGCGTGCCCGCACGCTCGCCTTCCTGAAATGCGTGCTTCACCAGGCGATCTTCGCGTGAGTGATAACTAAGCACCACCCATCGCCCTCCTGGATTTATTGTGGCCGGGGTCCGAGAAAGAAACTGCCCGAGTTCCTCCATCTCTCGATTCACCGCGATCCGCAGCGCCAGAAACGTTTTTGTTGCGGGATGCAGTTTCTGCCTTCCCCATTGCTTTCGGGCCCCTGCCACAGTCGTTGCCAAGTGCGCGGTATCCCGTAGGGGTCGCGCTCGCACGATCGCCTTGGCGATTCTTCTGGAATCATGCTCATCGGCTTCGCGATAGAGCAGGTCGGCAATTTCTTTTTCCGACCATTGATTCACAATTTCGTCTGCCGTAAGTTCACCTTCGGCATCCATGCGCATATCCAGCGGACCAGCTTCGCGAAACGAAAACCCGCGCGCCGACTGATCAAGCTGCATCGAGGAAACCCCCAAGTCGGCCAAGACCCCGTCCACCTTCGGAATCCCCAACTCTTGCGCGACCTCCGCAATCCTCGAGAAGGCTGACTTCACGAGTGTCACGCGATCCTTCCACGGCTTCAAATTCTCTCGCGCTAACGCTAACGCCCGTTCGTCCTGGTCCAGGCTGATCAACCTGCCCGACGCTAATCGTTTGGCGATTTCGGCTGAGTGGCCCCCGGCTCCCAGCGTGGCGTCTACGTAAATACCGCTTGGTTTTACATCCAGCCATTGCAACACCTCTTCAACTAATACCGGCGTGTGCGACTCAGTTCTGCTCACTGCTCACTCGCCGTTCTTGCAACGGGTGCTCTAAATTCCCAAATCTTCCAACGCCTTATAATCCTCGTCGGTGTACGGCGAATTCTTCAGCTCGTCCAACACCCGGGTGTGGTTCATCACCTCGAGATAATCAAGGTTGCCGAATACGTCCACTTCCCCTTTGGTTTGCGCCGATTCGCGCAGCACCGCGGGCAGCAGCACTCTTCCCTGCGCATCGAGCTCTACCGTTTGACCGTAATAACTCGTTCTCATCAGAAATTTCCGTTTCGCGCGGTTCTGCGAGGACACTCCTGCAAGCTTGTCCTCAATACCCATCCAGACTTTCATCGGGTAAATGCGCGCCGATTCTCCGGTTGGGCTGGTGATGTAAAACTGATTGCCGTACTCCTTCAGCCCTTCCAAGAACAAGGCGGGAATCTTCAACCGGCCCTTCTCGTCGACCTTCGCCGGATAGTTTCCCCGCAGATTCATGTGCCCCGCTCGGATTCACAATGTGATAGCCGTTTTTGGTCTTGATGGCCACACAACCACACACTAAAAGGAAGTCTTGGATGCGCAAAGAGCCCCCAAAACGCCTACAACTGGTTCAAAAATGGGTCTTTCTTGATCTTGCCCGGTGTTGCCCACAACGCTTTACTGCACCCTACTTACCTCTACTGTGCCCCACTTCACTCCACATTTGACCACATCATATGCGGCTTTTATGGCATGTCAAGGGGAAACGTGAAAAGTTGTAAAAAAAGTTGTGGAATAACGTATGCGCGTAATTTTCATTTTTCGCTACGACCCGTTGTGGTTTCAGAGGTTCGCACTTACCATACTTGGTAGTATGATTTTTACGTTCAAAAATCTTGATTCCCCGTTCAAATTCCCGCCAATTGGGGATGGCTCTCGAAATGTACAACCGAAAGTTTTTGTATCGAAGACCGTGTTCCATTCCGCGTGAGTGCGTGCTACTCTTTTCGGGTAATCAATTTAGCTTTTATTTCTAGGAGCGTTGCCATGGAATGGACCACACCTCAACACGAAGAGATCGACCTGAACTGCGAAATCAGCTCATACGCCAACGCTGAGCTGTAGTGCGATGACCGCTCCGCGGTCTGCTTGGATCCTGCTCGAATGCGCGTAAAAGTCCTCGGCTCAGCAGCCGGGGGTGGTTTTCCCCAGTGGAATTGCGCTTGTGCCAATTGCCAAAGGGTAAGAGCCGGAAAATTTCACGGTCGCGCGCGAAGCCAGACCCAACTGGCTTTTACTACCAACTCCAAAGTTTGGTTTCTCCTTAGCGCTTCTCCAGACCTGAGAACGCAACTCATCGCCACGCCCGAATTGTCTCCAAACCGTGCTTCGAGCGCTTCGGCTCGAATGGGCGTTCCTGCCGCAGCTGCGCCTGCGGCGGTCGAGTCCCCTATCGGCGGAGTGTTTTTGCCAAACGCCGATGTGGACTCCGTGGCAGGACTTCTTCATTTGCGCGAATTCCAGTCATTTTTTGTTTTTGCCACTCCCTCGGTTCAGTCCGCTCTACAAAAGGAGAATCGCGTGTTTCGCGTTCTCGATCGCGCGGACCCGCCAGTAAAGTGGGTGCGGCTCTCCAGCAAAGGCCGGCTGGGCTGCCATCTCGAGGAAGAGTTGGGCTCCGCACCAGAGTTTCTCTGCACCACCGTTCCGATGGGCGGCTGTTATCCCGATTATGTAAGCGAAGAACTGCGGCGAACACTCGTCGCCGAGGAAGCCACGTCGGCGTTCGTGATTCATAAGGGTGACAAAAGAATATTTTATGCCCCCGCAATTCCCGCAGACACAAAAATGGCTAACGGGCACGCCGGCGCATGGAGCTCCTGGATGGAAAATTGCGACGCGTCCTTTGTTGACGGAACTTTCTGGAGCGACGACGAATTAATTAAAATCGGGCGCAGCAAGAAAACCGCTCGCCAGATCGGTCACGTGCCGCTCTCCGGGCCCGGCGGAATGCTCGAGCAGTACCCCAAGAACATCAAGGGACGCAAAATTCTCATCCACATCAACAATACCAATCCAATCCTTGACGAAGACAGCCCGCAGCACCGCGCGGTACTGGATGCAGGTTTTGAAATGGCCTACGATGGTATGGAACTGGAGTTATGAACGCCCCCGTTAGCCCCATGGTAGAAAAAAAGATGCTGCCGGAAAGTGAATTCATCGCCGGACTTCACGCCATCGGCGAAGAACGCTATCACCATCAACATCCTTTTCACTCCTTGATGCATGAAGGCAAGTTGACGCGCGGGCAACTGCAAGCCTGGGCACTCAACCGCTACTACTACCAGAGCCATATACCGATGAAAGATGCGGCCATCCTGGCGCACAGTGAGGATCCGGCGTTCCGCCTGGCATGGCGCAAGCGTGTTATCGACCACGACGGGGACGGAAACAATCCCGGCGGCATTGAAAAGTGGCTCCGGCTGGTGGAGGCCACCGGACTGCCACGCCAGCAAGCGCTGCACGGCGACGGGATATTGCCGGCGACACGATACGCAGTGCAGGCCTATGTAAATTTTGTGAGCACGCATACGCTACTCGAAGCGGTGGCCTCTTCGTTGACTGAACTTTTCTCGCACAAGCTGATTACCTTGCGAGTCGACCGTATGCGCCAGCATTATCCGTGGCTGACAGGCGGGCTGGACTATTTCAATGCGCGTTTGACGCAGGCTCCAGAGGATGCGAAGTTCGCCCTGGCCTGGGTAGTGAAGAATGCGCGAACCCCCGAGGAACAGCAAAATGCCTACGCCGCGCTGCGCACCAAGTGCGACATTCTTTGGGCACAGCTCGATGCATTGTATTTTGCTTACGTCGAACCTGGGTGGCCGCCACCTGGCACTTTTACGCCGAGCGAAAAATGATGAGGTCGTCAAAGGCCATGTTATGGCTCCTGATTTAAATAGCCGTCCGCGCTTGTCGGCCGGATGCCGCCTGAACGACGCCAAGCAGCAACCACGCGTTTTGTTGATGCCAGAAAAAGCGCTGCGATTGAACGGGCCTAGCTTGGAAATTGTGGAACGCTGCGATGGACGGCACACCGTCCGCCAGATAGTTACTGAGTTACAGAAAATCTACGACAAAGCCGATCCGCAAAAGGTCGAGAGCGACATCTTAGGCTACTTATCTTTGCTGAATGATCAGCGCGCGATGGATTTCGTCGGTGAAGATGTCTCTGCCGGCGGTGGCGCAACCTAGCGGCCGAATTTTATCGGGCCGTTACACTCTTGTTGAGGTGACAGGGACTTCCATCTCGGCATACATGCTCTGTCACAAATCGGCTTTAGCCGCCGAACCCTGGCTTGTGGCGCCCGCGACACGATCAGCGGGCCAATCAGATATCATCTAAATATATAAATGAATAGCCCCGTTTCTACGCCTCTCGCTTTAATCGCCGAGCTTACGCACCGGTGTCCGCTGCACTGCGTCTACTGTTCGAACCCCTTGGAGTTGAATGCGCGCACGAATGAGCTTTGCACCGAAGCGTGGCGTAAGGTTTTTATTCAGGCTGCCGAACTGGGCGTATTGCAAGCGGACTTCACGGGCGGCGAGCCGCTGGCCCGCCCTGACATCGTGGAGCTTGTGAGCGCGGCACGCGCTGCCGGCCTGTACGTGAACCTTATTACCTCGGGATTGCCACTCGATCAAGCACGGCTGGAAAAATTGCTCGCGGCGGGATTGGACCATTTCCAACTCAGCTTTCAGGGAGCGCGGCCAGAAATCGCCAGCGAAATTTCCGGAACCACCTCCCATGCCCAAAAATTGCACGTGCTTGAGTGGCTTCGAGGCCACCACGTGGCGGTGACGCTGAATTTTGTGATCCATCGCCGCAACATGGATCAACTCCTGGAAATGCTGGCCATTGCGGAGTCTTCCTGCGCAACGCGAGTTGAGTTTGCCAATGTGCAGTATTACGGTTGGGCTTTTGCCAACCGGGAAAATCTGCTGCCCACGCGCGAGCAACTTGATTTTTCGCTGGGAATATTGAAGCAAGCGCAGGAGCGGCTGCGCGGCAAGATGCGCATCGAGTACGTGGTACCCGACTATTACGCGAAATTTCCCAAAGCCTGTATGGGGGGCTGGGGACGCAAGTTAATGTTGGTCGCGCCTTCGGGCGATGTTTTGCCATGCCATGCGGCGCGCGTGATTCCCGGCCTCACGTTTGAAAATGTAAAAGAGCGCAGCCTGCGCGAAATCTGGGAATCCTCCGCCGCATTCCAAAGGTTTCGCGGTGAAGAGTGGATGCAGGAGCCGTGCCGGAGTTGCGAGCGGCGCGAAATCGATTTTGGTGGATGCCGCTGCCAAGCCCTTTTGCTGGTGAATGATGCCGCGGCGACTGATCCGGTGTGCTCGTTGTCGCCCAATAGAAACAAAGTGGACATGCTACTAGGCCAGGTTGCCGATATTCCGGTCGCAGCGATGGCAACGGACGCAAAACCGGAATGGGTGTACCGGCAGAATCCGACCTAGTTTAGGCAAACACGCAAAAGATTGGAACTTTGTGTACTCAGAATGGTAAAAATAATTCCCGCGAATGCCGGTGGCCGAAGATCACGGGAACTGCCAAACACGGGGTTAACCCAGGTTCTCCCAGACGGTGTTTTCGAACGGCTTTTTCCTGCGACGGCGCATCAGACCCACGGCCGCCAAGCCTAAACCCAAAATCAGACCTGTGGCCGGCTCCGTGGCGGGAAACGTTATAGTATACGGTCCGGCAGTGAAGCTCCAGCCTGTGGCCTTTTGAAATTCGTCGCGCACAATAGCGCCATTCACACTGCAATTGCAGGGGTTGACGCCTAAATACCAACCATTTCCGGCAGGAACACCGCCGGGATCGAAATCAATGACTCTGGGACGATTGGTGGCATCGCCTTGGTAGGTCAAGACGCCGTCTGCCGATGCCGTACCGCCAAGCAATAACAAGAAGACCACGCCGAGTAATATTTTCAATTCAAATTTTATTTTCATTCCTGATGGCCCTTTTCCCGGATAACTTCCGTTGGTACGTGTATTCAAACCGGGCAAGGTCAGGGGACTGGTTTGCACTTTTGGGACCGTTTCGGGGTCCCTTACCCATGGTCATCCCGTCGGGTTTGCCGAAGCCGCAGCAGTGGGTGTCGGCAGACGTAGCACGATGCGAAAAAGGAAAATCAGGCTGCCGATCAGGACCAGAGTGCCAAAGATTGTCAGCGTGTTTGGCGCGCCGATGTGTTTAGCTACGCCGCCGGCGATTAGCGAACCGATGGGTTGCACGCCCATAAACATCGTGGCGTAAACCGCCATAACCCGGCTGCGCAGTTCATCGGGGACACGACTTTGCACGATGGTGTTGGTGGCGGCCATCTGAACCGTGGCGGCGAACCCCACGATGAGTAAAACCGCGGCAGAAAACCAGAACACTCTCGATTGGGAAAAAAGAATCAGGCAAACGCCACATATCATCGAAGTGCCGGCGATCCAGCGTGCCAGTCCTTTGTAATTCGTCCGCCCCGCGAAATATAACGCTCCGAGGACGGCGCCAACTCCCGCAGTGCTCATCAACAATCCAAATCCTTTGGCGCCGCGATGGAGAATCTCGCTCGCGAAGATGGGCAGGAAAACTGCGTATTGCAGGCCCAGTAGACTCAACAGACTAAGCAGCAACAACGCCGAACGCACCGGCATATCGCTCATCGCAAACCGGAAACCCTGGATGAAATTCTGGAATGGCGAACCTTCTGGACGCTTTATCATTGTTTTCCGTAAGCGCATGGCCAACAGCGCGGCCAGCACCGCGAGGAAGCTGATTCCGTTCAGCAGAAAACACCACGCCGGCCCTTTCCAGGCCAGCGCAAAGCCCGCGATCGCGGGACCCACCACCCTGGCGCCATTGAAAATGGAAGAATTCAACGCGATAGCATTCGGTAAATCCGCTTTCACTACCATCTGCACTAAAAATGACTGGCGGATGGGCACGTCAAAGGCATTCACAACGCCGACGAGAAACGCGATGAGAATCAACTCCCAAACTTTGATAGCGTTGGCAAACGTTAAAGCCGCCAGGACGAAAGCCAGCAGCATCGATACCGCTTGGGTCGCGATGACTCCGTAGTGGCGGTTATAGCGGTCGCCGACATAACCGCCGATCGAGGCGAGAAATAGAATCGGCACCTGGTTGGCAAATCCAAAGACGCCCAATAATGCCGCCGAGCCAGTCAATTTATAGACCAGCCACAACTGCGCGGTAGATTGCATCCACGTGCCGATGAGCGATATGAGTTGGCCGGCGATGAAGAGCTGAAAGTTGCGGTGCTGCATGGCGCGGAAGCGCGTAGACACTAGCGGAGGGTCCCTCTCCAGTTCGATGCGTGAGTTGATGACGCGTCATGCAACGCGTCACTAAACATTGTAACGGACAGATCGCCCTCAGAGGAGTGAATCAGCGGTGTGAGGTTAGGCTACGTGGCGAAGTTATGCGAATTTACGTGGGGAAGAGTGCTGGAAGCGATGTGTTGCAGGGTAATGAGTAACGCTCGCGCTAGTTTGGGGGATCCGGGGCGCCACCCACATGCACATGGCTCAGATCGCGCAGCGTAGCGCGATCTTCTGGACTCATACCGCGAGTAAAGTTCGGGTCGTTCAGATGCTGGTTGCGCGCGTACTCCGGCATGTTCTGGAGCACGCCCAGACGCTGCTCGATGGCTTTCTTTCGTTGTGGCGGCAAAGTGCGCCAGCTCGGCAGCACTTCATTTTTAATGTGATCGCGCTGTTGCGGTGTCATCTGCTGCCACACTCGTTGGCGGTCACGCATGTCCTGTTGTTGTTGCGGAGACAATTGCCGAAAGTGTTGTTCATTCTGGAGCACCCGCTGTCGATCTTCGGGGCTGAGGCGTTGCTGGTCATTTCTAGAGCTATTGTTGTAATTGCTTTGCCCGCCTCGTGAATATTGTCCGTCGCGCGAATATTGCCCGTCACGTGAATATTGGGTACTCGGCGGGCGATTGGGGTCCACTGTCTGGTGATTGATCGTGGGCCGATTAGGATCTACCGTTTGACGCCCTGAATTTCGCGTAGAGGGATTTACACTTCCGGAGCGAGCCGGCGGCCGGTCGTCGCGCGATACGGGCGCCTGACCCCGGCGCGCTGCATCGCTTGCCCCCCCAGACGTGCTCCCTTGGCGCGAAGTGGGAGCAGGAGGCGACGGTTGTGAAGGCCTGTTGCCGCGATCCGGTCGCTGTTCTGGAGGAGCCGTTCGTTGGGGGGGCCTGTTGCCGGTGTCCGGACGCTGCGCGGGGGCAGGGGCCGGTCGCTGCGCCGGAGCAGGAGCCGGTTGCTGTGCCTGCCTGCTACCATTATCCGGACGCTGCGCAAAACTCGGAGACATCAAGCTTGCGCTGAGAAAAAACGCGAGCAGATAGCCTTCGAATTTTGGCCTCCGCGTCATCCGCCCTTACATCTCCTGATCACTGGAATCATCAGGCGAAACGGGTTGCGACAATTCTGTTAAGGGTTCGAAGTTAGCGAGCACATCGTAGTCTTCAAGCACCGGCAAATCCTGATCCTGAATAATCTGGGTTTCCTCCCCAGTGTTGTTGGAACTTGCCGTGTTCGTACTATCCGGCTTACGGTGGCCTACCCAAACAGTGGCTAGCAGCAACATCGAAGCGGCCACCAGAATGCGAGGCGCTGCCCCCAGCCATGCCCACCAGTCTTGCTTCACAGGTTCAGCGGCAATGCGCGCACGCACGCGAACGTCGAATGCGGTGGAGGGCTCAATCTGCGGCAATTCATCCAACAAGCTGCTGACGGAACGAAATTCATTCACGCGCACGGTGCATGCTGGGCATGCAGCAAGATGCTTCTCCATCTCGCGCTGTTCTTTTTCTTTCAAGCGGCCGTCGATATATTCGAGAAGCCGGCTTTCCATTCGACTGCAACTCATGACTGCCTTCCCTTCCGTGCCCTTAACTTTTTGCTCGCAACGCCACGAGTGGGGCTAGTTCGACTCGCAACGTTTCATACGCCCGAAAGAGCAGTGACTTAAGTGCGCTTTCCGAGCACGACAAAATTTTCGAAATCTCGCCATAATCCAGCTCCTGATACTTGTGCAGCAACACCGCCGCGCGCTGCTTTTCCGGGAGCTTATCTATGGCGTGCCGGATCATCTCTCGCTGCGCCTCCTGCACCAGGTGCTCCTCGATGTTCGGATTTTTCTCCGCCACATCGAGCGGGCGCTCGTCACCTTCTTCCGAATCCACGGTGACCGGAGCATCCAGAGAGACTTCCATGCGCTGATGACGCGTGTCCCGGAGCGAATTCAGCGCCAGATTCGTGGCGATCCGGAACAACCAGGTGGTGAACTTCGCGCTCGGCACATAGTCCGCCCGCGCCCGATACACCCGGATGAAAACCTCTTGTGCCAGATCCTCTGCCTGCTCCCGATTCCGCACCATGCGGTAGAGGAAGTTAACCAGTGGCGTCCTATAGCGATGCAGCAGAAGCGCAAACGACTGTTCGTCGCCCGCCTTCACGTCCAGCATCAGTTGGACGTCGGTCCTGGCCATTGCCGACACACTGTATCAAACCCATGTATTGTCAGAAAGTTGCAAATCGTGGATGTAAAATCGGCGGGTCGTTAGCTACTTTATACATGGAACAAACGCCGCATTATCAGCAGGCTGGCTACTCCAACGAAGACCAGTAAGGCCATCCGCCAGTTAGGCTCGCGGTTTACTTCCGGAAGCAAGTCCGTAGCCGCCACGTACAGCGTCACGCCCCCCGAAAGCGGCAAAGCGTATTTGAGCTGGCTTTCCAACAGCGTGGTAAGCAGCACTCCTAACAAGGTGGCTGCCCCTAATAACCCGGAAGCCAGAATAGCGTTGCGGCGGCTCTGCCCGCTGGCCAGAACTACCGACGCAACCGTAAAACCCTCGGGGAGCTTATGCAGAAAGATGGCCACGAAAATTACCACTCCGAGCCAATTCGATACCAGGAAGCCAGAGGCGATCGCCACGCCATCAAAAAAAGTGTGGATCACCAGCCCCAGCAGCATGGTGGAACGAACATGGTGACGGCTGACTGCTTGGTGGTGCGTCTCTTCCCCAAAATGAAGATGCGGCGCGATGGTGTGCTCGAACAGATGAATCAGAAAATAGCCAATGAGGATCACCAGGAACGCGCTGTCGCCCGCCAGCCGAACCGACTCGGGTATCACGTCCAGGAACGCGACAGCCAGCATGTAACCCGCGCCCAAAGCCACAAAATATTGCAGGTTACGCCGCTGCCAGTTGCGATAAACAACGAAGTAGCCGCCCAGCAGGTTGCCGCCAGCGGCGACAAGCCCGAGAACGGCTGCTAATGCGATGCGAGTTGAGTCGGGATGCGGCATCTTGCTTAATCCAAGAAAAGCCGCGTTAACCGCTGTGGCGAAACAGGATTACATCGCCTTCCTGCACAATGTACTCGCGCCCTTCGAGGCGCACCTGGGCTTTTTCGCGGGCGGCGGCGATGCTGCCCGCGGCCAGCAGATCGTTCCAGCGAACCACTTCCGCGCGAATGAAACCTTTTTCAATGTCGCTATGAATTTCGCCGGCTGCTTTCACTGCCGTGGCGCCTTTTCGAATCGTCCATGCGCGTACTTCCGGCTCCCCGGCAGTGAAATAAGGGATCAAGCCCATCAGCTCATACGTAGCATGGATCAAGCGATTCAAGCCCGGCTCTTTCAGCCCGTACGATTCAAGTAATTCCGCGGCTTCTTTTTCGTCCATCTGCGCAAGCTCCGCTTCCAGCCGTCCGCAAATCGCCACCACCGCGGTATTCGGACGCCCTTGCAGCGCGCTCAGTTTATGTCGCTCAACTGCGGTAGCGAGCTCCGCGGCTTCATCATCGCCCAAATTCAGCACATACAACATGGGACGCTGCGACAAAAATAAAAATCCCCCAATAGGCTTGCGTTCTTCAGCGGTCAGTTCCAGTTCGCGCAAAGGCTTTTCGGATTCGAGATGTACTTTGCACTTATCGAGTACCGCCTTCTCAGCCTCCAGAACGGGATCTTTCTTTTTCTTTAAATCTTTCTCCAGCCGCTCAAGCCGCCGAGTGATCTGATCGTGATCGGCGAGGATTAACTCCAACTCCAGATTGGTAGCATCACGCAGCGGATCAATGCTTCCCGCCGCGTGCGGCACTGACGGGTCCTCAAACACTCGAATGACGTGCGCAATAGTATCCACTTCGCGTAGCGGCGCGAGCGCGTCGCGGTTGCGGTCTTTCTGCATACCGCCAACGTCCACATATTGCACCGTGGCATAGGTAATTTTTTTTGGATTGTATAGCTTCGCCAGCTCGACGAGCCGCGGCTCAGGAACCTTGGCGACGCCCACATGGGTCCCCTGCGCGCCAGGCTTGCCCTCGACACTGGCTTTGGTGAGGATTCTGAACAGCGTGGTTTTTCCGACCTGCGGCAGACCGATAATTCCTGTTTGCATAAACGCGATATGTTAGCACAGCACTCGAATCGCTTCGGCGAACGCCGCCGGATAGACGCCGCAACACTTGTGTGCTAACAAATTCGCACCGCCTTTTTCGCTAAAATCTTCAAGGCCGCAAAACAATTTATGACCACGACAGCTCCGATGCTCCCATTCGATTTGCGCATTGCAAAAGCAGCGCTCGCTGCCAAAGACGAGCGCCTCGCCCGCCTCATCGAAGAAACCGCCGAATTCCAGATCGAAATGGAATCGATGGACAGCCCCTACGAAGCGCTGATGGAATCCATCGCCTATCAATCCATCTCCGGCAAAGCCGCCGCGACAATTTTCGCTCGCATCAAAGCCCTGGGCACCAATGGCCGCCCGCCAACACCACAGGAGATGCTGAAATTCCGCCCCCAAAAATTGCGCAAAGCCGGCCTCTCTGGCGCAAAAGTTCTGGCCATGAAAGACCTCGCGCAAAAAACCATCGACGGCGTAGTCCCCACCATGGAACAAGCCCAGAAAATGTCCGACGAAGAACTCGTCGAACGCCTCGTCTCCGTCCGCGGCATCGGCGCCTGGACGGTAGAAATGTTTTTAATTTTCCGCCTCGGTCGCCCGGACGTCCTGCCCATCCACGACCTCGGAGTAAAAAAGGGCTGGTCGGTCACCTACGGCAAGAAACGAATGCCCAAGCCGAAAGAACTACGGGCTTTTGGGGAACGCTGGCGCCCCTACCGCACGCTAGCCAGCTGGTACATGTGGCGCGCCTTCGAACGTGCCGGCTACAAAGCCACCAACAAAATCAGCAAAGCCCTGGCCCGAAAGAAAAAAGCCAAGTTACAGCCTGCGAAAGGGCTTCGCTCAAAGAAAAACCGCACAGAGGCCCGGCGAAACCCCGAAAAAGTTTGAAACATTTACCTCGCTGAAACATCTCTTCTGGAGCAGCTATGAATCGGCGAAGCTTTCTCGCAGGAAGTGCAAGCATTCTTGCGTTCGGTGGTACGCCACGTTCCACGCGTCCGAATCAGGCAGATAAAGAAAAAAGAAAGGAGATAACTTCTGTGATCCAACAAGCAAGCNTCCCACTCACAACCATTCATCGCATCCAAGCAGATGGCATAACCGTCTTCTACCGCGAAGCCGGCCCCGCGAATGCACCCGTGGTGCTGTTGCTACACGGCTTCCCGACGTCCTCATTTCAATACCGCGAACTAATCCCCCGCCTCGCGGACCGGTACAGAGTAATCGCGCCTGATCTCCCCGGCTTCGGCTTCACCGAAGTTCCCCCTGCGCGCAATTACAAATACACCTTTGATTCCCTGGCTGACACGATTCTTGACTTCACCGACGCGCTGCACCTCAATCGCTACGCTCTCTATATTTTCGACTATGGAGCTCCCACGGGCCTGCGTTTGGCGATGGCCCGTCCTGAGCGCATCACCGCGATCGTTTCACAAAATGGAAACGCTTACGAAGAAGGACTAGGAGACGCATGGGCTCCCATCCAACGCTATTGGCGAGAGCCATCTTCAGAGAATCGCGAAATCCTCCGTAACGCTTTAGGCCCCGAAGGGCTTCGCTCTCAATACACAGACGGCGTCCCAAATCTGGATAAAATTGCGCCCGAGGGCTACACGCTCGACGCCGCAATGATTCAGCGGCCCGGCAACATGGACATTCAGTTAGATCTGTTTCTTGACTATGCCAATAACGTGAAACTGTATCCNGCGTTCCAGGAATATTTCCGCAAGTCCNAGCCGCCGTTGCTGGCCATCTGGGGTAAGAATGATCCGTTCTTCATCCCGCCAGGCGCGCAAGCCTACCTTCGTGACAATCCAAACGCTACTGTCCAGCTCCTCGACACCGGCCACTTCGCGTTAGAAACTCACGTGGAAGAAATCGCCCAGGCCATGAGGGAATTTCTTTTCAGAAACGCCGGGACTTCATCCAAAGCACAAGCGTCCCGACAAATTAGGGCTAAGCGGCTTCGCGCACCAACAAAAACATCGCAGCAATACCCGTCAACAACACCGCGCTTTCCAGCGAAATAGAAACACTATGCAACCGCGAGAATTCCGCAAGCAAGGGATTGTCCGCGCTGGTGGCTTGAATCGAACCCATCTGCGCGCGCAACGCCGCCATCTTAGCGCTCACTGTGAACTGCGAAATCAGCGTGGCCACAATCATGACTAGCACGCATAAGGCAGCCGGCGTCATGAGATTTGAGAACGAGCGAGCGCGCGCCAGCCGCGCCGCCAAAAAAATCACGCCACAAATGATCCCGCCAAAGTGCATGCGTGTTAACGCGAAGCCCACCATCACGCCGGCTTGATCACGCGTCGCGAGCACGTGGAAAGCCCCAGGCGCCACCACGAAACTTAAAAACACGTCGCTACCGAGCCACAGCCCCAAACTCAGAAACTCTAGCGTGCGCAGAAAGGTTGTCATGGGAGGTTCATCTACCAGCGGCAGCTACTGTGCCACGAGGCTCAATCAGTTAGTCTAGTTTTTCTTTAGGTGGGTCGGGGCTTGCGTGGTTTACCGACGCACCAGAATTAATCAACCGGTTTGCCGAAGAGCGCAGTACGTCCTCTACGGCGGCAATTAACGAAGAAACATTCTTCGTCGCCACCCTATGTACTCCAGCAGCTTTCGCCGCTATTTCCAGTTCGGGCATATCGTAGAAGGAAAATACAACAATCGCGGTGTTAGGCGACTGCGTGGAAATTTGTCTGGTCAGTTCAATGCTGTCTATACCAGGCATTACCCAATCTTTTACAATCACGTCCGGCTTCAACTCGATGCATTTTTGCAGAGTTTCCTCGCCAGTGGCTGCTTCCCCGCAGACTTCCCATCCCGAATGCTGCTGCAGCAAAACCTTTAAAATTCCCCGTGTTCCTTCATGATCATCAGCGATTAGGATTCTGGCCATAATTTACCAAGTCCCCGAAGTACTAAAACATTGATAATTCACTGTGACTGGCGGTGCCATACAGGTATTCCTGTAGGCGGACAATCGTCTGTAGGCTATCCTACAGAACACCCGAGCGNTTCAGCGCAATACTTCGNAATNCTTAACGTTTCTAGTATCCGGAATATTGGAATCCTAAGCAAATTATGCACGCTGACGTANCATGAGTGAATCAAAGAAGGGGTGTCGNCTATTCTCGATTATTAAGGACAGNACGCAAGGCGGTAGTCACGAAAAATTTCTTTTTGAACACACCTGCTCGCTCGCTCATTCAGATGATTATTGGAATGATGAGACACTTAGGTAAGGAATGGTGGGCGATAAAGGACTCGAACCTTTGACCTCTCCCGTGTGAGGGGAGCGCTCTAACCAACTGAGCTAATCGCCCGTTCGTGTTTTAGTTGTAACAGGAAGGGCCCCGGTTTTCAACCAATGCCGACCGCCACCTCTCGAGTCGTCGCGCAACTGCAACGCAGCATCGCGCGCGCAATCTACGGTAAAGAAGAAGCCATTCAACTTTCTTTGATTACCCTGCTGGCGCGCGGCCACTTGTTAATCGAAGACGTGCCCGGTGTGGGCAAGACCACCCTCGCGCAAGCGCTAGCCAAATCTTTTCACTGCACTTTTCAGCGCATTCAATTTACTTCCGATTTGCTGCCCAGCGACGTGCTGGGCGTCAGCGTGTACAACCCCGAGACCCGCGAATTTGAATTTCGCTCCGGGCCGATTTTCGCCAACGTAGTGCTGGCCGATGAAATCAATCGCACCACGCCGCGCACGCAATCGGCGCTGCTGGAAGCCATGAACGAAGCACAGGTAAGCATCGACGGAAAAACCATGGCGCTGCCGCAGCCGTTTCTGGTGATTGCCACGCAGAACCCCGTCGAACATCATGGCACGTATCCGCTGCCCGAATCCCAGCTCGATCGATTTCTGATGCGCATCAAAATGGGCTATCCATCGCCGGAGACGGAAAGAGAAATTCTGCGCAAACGAGTGGGAGTACGTGGTGAAAATCCCCTGGATGCCTTGGAGCCGGTCGCGGACGTCAGTGAAGTGCTTAGCATGCAGGATGAAGTCGCGCATATAAAAGTTGATTCCAGCCTGCACGATTATGCGCTGGAAATCGTGAACCGCACGAGGAATTCCGATCTGTTGGCCCTGGGCGTGAGTCCTCGCGGTACGTTGATGCTGCAACGCGCGGCGCAAGCGCGCGCTTTTCTCGATGGCCGCGATTATTGCTTGCCGGATGACTTCAAGAAACTCGCCGTGCCGGTATTTTCGCACCGCGTAGTGGCCAGTTCGCGCCATGCTTCGCTGCAGAAAAAATCGGAAACCACCGAATCGGTCCTGCGCGATATTGTAGAGTCTGTTCCCGTACCGCTGTGAACTTCTTGATCCTTGCCGAATTTTCTGTAGCCACCGGGGCGCACTTGTTTTCCAAGCCTTCGTTTTTACTCTCGCCCAAACTTAATTATTTCGTGGAAAAATTCTCCCCATGAGCTTCGCTCGCTCAGCTATCGCGCATCTTCGGGCAAGCACAGAGCGCTCGCCGGTGCGCACTTTTCTTTTGGCTCTTGCGGCCTTGGCGGTGGCGCTCCTGCTGGCACTATATTCCGGCGCCGCCGCGGAGCTGGGACAGTTGCTATTGGCCAGCACCTCGGCCGTCGCGGCTCTGGCGGTGGCAGCATGGGTAGCAGTGACCTTGGTGCCCGCCATGGCACGCCGGACTTCGCTGCGCTGGATCGGCTACAAAATGGAATACCGCGTCTCGCGCGCCGGTTGGATTTACCTTGGCGGAATTATTCTGGTGGCCTTGGCGGCGCTGAACACCGGCAACAATCTGTTGTTCCTCGTGCTGGCCTGCCTCATCGCCATCATCCTGATGTCCGGCATTCTTTCCTCGGTGACCTTGTCCGGAGTAGAGATGCGCTTGGAGCTGCCCGAACACATTTTTGCCGGCCAGCCGGTGCGCGCCAATATTCAATTGCAAAACGATAAGCACACCTTGCCGAGTTTTTCCCTGCGCGTGGAAGCCGTCAAACCGAAGGACGCTCCCGCGGTCGCCATGCTCGAAACTCCGGTGTACTTTCCATACTTGCCAAAACGCGATCGCGTGCAGCAAACCGTGCCGATGACTTTTATGCGCCGCGGAGTGCACCGGCAAGACACTTTTCGNATCGTGACCCGCTTCCCTTTTGGCTTCTTACAGAAATCGCGGCGGCTGGATCTGAAAACTGAGGCTGTCGTGTATCCCTCAGTTGCCCCAACGGACGAGCTAGTGGAGATTCTGCCGGGATTGCACGGCGCTTTGGAAAGCTTGTCGAAGGGACGGGGCCAGGATTTATATGCGCTGCGCGGCTATGTGGCCAACGATAGCGTGCGCCATGTGCACTGGAAAGCGTCGGCGCGTTCCGGTTCCCTCATGGTGCGCGAGTTTACGCGCGAAGATGATTGCCGAGTGCTACTGGTTCTCGATCCGCACATCAGCTCGGTGCTTAAACCTGGAAGCGATCCCGCCGCGCATACCGCCAGTGAACGATTCGAACGGGCCATCACTCTATGCGCCGCACTCAGCTGGCATTTTTACGAGCGCAACGCGCATCTGCAATTCCGCAGCGCCGGGGTGGAAACACGCCTGGCCCCCGCGGAAGAGATTGTCTTTTTGATCTTGCGATATTTGGCGCTGGCCAGCCCGCTGCCGCCCGATCCAAAACACACGCTGATCACCGATCTGGCGTCCTCGCCGGAATTGTTCAAGGTCATCGTTACCAGCCAGCCACGCGGGTCGATTCCCGCCAACGTGTGGTACTCGTCTTACGTAATTTTCCTGGATGATGTGTTGAAGTAGATTTGTTTTTGCGTGCCGATTCAGTGAGTATGCGAAAATGGCGCGTTGATGAGCGCGCCTTCCTCTCTAACCGCTTCCGAACTCAAACAATTCCGCGCCGAGTTGCTTGGCTGGTTTGCAACCTATCAGCGAAACCTGCCTTGGCGTCGCGACTCCGACCCTTACCGCATCTGGATTTCAGAAATTATGTTGCAGCAGACTCGTGTTGTGGCGGTGATTCCTTATTTTGAAAAATTCTGCGCACGATTTCCCGAGGTGCGCTCGCTGGCGGAAGCTGAAGAGGCTGAAGTACTTCGTATGTGGTCAGGGCTGGGCTACTACAGCCGCGCCCGGAATTTGCAGGCCGCTGCACAGCAGATTGTTCGTGAGCATGGCGGCGCATTCCCCGCAACGGAAGAGCATATTCGGGCGCTGCGCGGCATTGGTAAGTACACCACTAACGCAATTCTGAGCATCGCTTTTGGAGAAAAACATGCCGTCGTGGAAGGCAACGTTGCCCGCGTCGTAGCGCGACTCGAAGCCATTCGTGGAGACTTGCGCGAGGGCCCACGGTGGGAATCGTTGCAACGCACCGCGGACCGGCTATTGTCGCCCGAAGCTCCGGGAAATTGGAATCAGGCCATGATGGAGCTTGGTGCCACGATTTGCACGCCACGCTCACCGCAATGCTTGTTATGCCCGGTAGCCAAGTTTTGCCACGCACGCAAATTGGGAATCCAGGAATTCATTCCTGAGAAACGCAAGAAGCGCGCCACGGTGGACGTTCTGCTTGCGGCCGCGGTGCTAGTTGATGACCGCAACAGATGTGTTTTATTGTCGCCTCCAAAAAACGGCGCAGTAAAAGCCTCGTCGCACGATATCCCCACGCTGGTTTCGAAGATGTGGCACTTCCCAACGACGGCGGTCAGCGGAGATCCCGCGAGCGATCTGCGCCAATATTTAAAAAAAGTCGTAGGGGCAACCGGGCTGCCGTCGCAATTCGTAGCGCTTCGCAAGATTCGTCACGCGGTCACCTACCGGGCCATCAGCTTGCTCCCCTTCCGCGTGGAGTTTAAAAAATTGCCTCGTGTCGCGAATGCAAGAATAATCTTGTTGAAGGATTTTTCCGCTGTACCGGTTTCCAATTTAACCCGCAAGGTAGCACGCGCGGCGCTAGAGGCACTCGATCGCTGATAGTAACTTCCGCGGTAGCCCTGTACCACGCCGAGGAAGCGATGCCCGACAGCCGAATGCTACGATGATCGTTATGGCCACTGCCACCACCGCGACGAGTGTGAGTGTGCTTCCCGCCGAGCGTTTTTTTCGCGCTTCGTTGTTGCTGCTGGTCTTTACTTCCTTGTGCACCTTGGCGTTGACCGGAAAGCTTGATCCCTTCACCGCTCTTCTCGCACCCGTCGCGGTACTTTACAAAGGCGTTCGCTGGTGGCGAGGATTCCCTAACGAATTGCAGAACAGCCGGGCAACCTGGTTGGTCATTGCCTACCTCGGATTTCTTCCCCTGGATATGTTCATACTTTCGCGCGTGCTGGTGCAGAACTCCGCCAACCCGCCGCTATACGCGGCCCTGATGGCTGCCGTGCACTTCCTGATGTTTGTAATGCTGGTGCGCTTATACAGCGCCGCGACTGACCGCGATGCAGTGTTTCTCACCATGTTGTCCTTCGCAGGCATCCTGGCGTCCGCGGTTTTAACCGTGGACACAACATTTTTGCTTTGTTTTTTTGCCTTCTTAATTTTCGGCGTGGCCACCTTTACCGGCATGGAGCTACGTCGCGCGGCAAAAGGCGCGCTGACATCCGCGGTGCCGGCCGGGCAGATCGAGCGTGAACGCCAACTGAATCGTGCGCTCGGGTACGCATCGCTTAGCGTTGCGCTGGGAGCGATCCTCATCGGCGGCACGCTTTTCTTTTTCTTCCCGCGCTTCAGCGCCGGCTACCTGGGGCGAACCAGTTTCAATCCCGCGCTGATGACCGGATTCACCGATGATGTGGAGTTGGGCCAAATCGGAGAAATCAAGAAAGATTCCACCATCGTGATGCGGGTCCAAACCGGGAAACCGGTGGGCTATCCGCGCCTGCGCTGGAGAGGCATTGCGCTGGCCAACTTTGACGGCAAACGGTGGACCTCCTCGGAGAGTCGCCGTGAGGCGCTATCGCCGAACTCCGACGGCTGGGTTTATCTAGGTGACGGTATGCCCCGTGGCGATGCGCGCTCGCCAGGACTGCTCTACACCATTTATATGGAGCCCCTCGCTTCGGACGCGATTTTTGTGCCCGGCAAAGTAGTGTCGCTGCGTGGAAACTTCAACGGCGAAGCAGGCAGCAGGTCGGCGCTTAGGACCTACCTCTACAGAGATTCCACCGATTCGATCTACAATCCGTTTCACAATTACACCGCCGTGCGCTACGCAGGATTCTCGCGGCTGCCTGGATTGGACCCCCTAAAATTGCGTGCCGCGGGAACCGACTATCCCGATGACATGAAGCAAACGTATTTACAACTTCCGGAATTGGACCCGCGCATCGCCCCGCTTGCCGAGCAGATCACCGCGCGAAGAACGACTCCCTACGACAAAGCCGCGGCCATGGAACTTTATCTCCGCAGCAAATATGGCTACACCCTGGACTTGAAAGGCAAACCAGGAAGCGATCCGCTAGCCCATTTTTTGTTTGAGACCCGCGCGGGGCACTGCGAATATTTTGCTTCCGCTATGACCGTTATGCTGCGCACCCTTGGGATTCCCGCTCGCGAGGTCAACGGATTTTTGCCCGGTGAATACAACGATCTCGCCGGCGATTATGTTGTTCGCGCGAGCGACGCACACAGCTGGGTGGAAGTTTTCTTTCCGGGAAACGGATGGGTCACCTTTGATCCCACGCCGGCCGGCCCTGAAAATGCCGGCGGCATTTTATCCCGCGTGGAGCAATACCTGGACTGGCTTTCGCTGACCTGGAACGAATGGGTCATCAGCTACGATTTCGCTCATCAAGTGGTGCTAGCGCAGAACCTCAAAACCAGCTCTCGCAACTGGAGCGACTCCCTACGCACCTGGTTTGAAAAAAAACAGCAACGCGCTCGCAGTTGGATGAAGGATTGGGAGTTCCAGCATTCCAGGCTGCGATATCTGTTGCCCGTCGCCCTGGTGTTGTTCCTGGTGATCTTGCGCGCCGACATGATTCCCGAGTTGATACGCCGCCTCAAGGTATATGCCCAGATGCGCGTAGGTCGCTCCGCGCAGACTAACCCGCAGCTCGCGGCGCGCCTGTATTCGGAATTGCTTCACGTCCTGAATAAGCGCGGAATCTCGCGCCAAGAAACTCAAACGCCGCTGGAGTTTGCGGCAGCCATCGGAGACGCGCGAGTTGCGCCCGCGGTGCACGAGTTCATCGATATTTACAGTCAGGCTCGATTTGGCGAAGCCCCCTGCAACGCGGTGCGGCTGAGGGAGCTCATGTCGCAAGTGCGCCAGTCATTCCGTTCGCGCTAAGCCAAAATAGCAAAGCCAGCCACAACACCCGCGCGTGTTACAATAAAAAGCGCGTAAACGCCGCAGCAATCCCCGCAAATCATACATATGACTAAAGTCGGATTCGTCAGCCTCGGATGCCCCAAAAACCTCGTCGATAGCGAGGTGATGATGGGCATTCTCGCGCGCGGAGGCTACGAACTAACGCCGCGCGCGGATGAAGCCGAAGTGTTGGTCGTCAACACCTGCAGCTTTATCGAAGCAGCGCAAAAGGAATCCGTGGACGCCATCCTGGAGATGGCCGAGCACAAGAAATTTGGCGCCGCCAAAAAATTAATCGTGGCCGGCTGCCTGGTGGAACGCTATCGCGCGCAAATTCTGGAACAAGTTCCTGAAGTGGACGCTATCGTCGGCACTGGCGAAGTAGAGCGCATCCTTGAGGCCGTGGAAGGCCATCTGCGCATGTTGCCGGCTGCCGCGCCGGCATTCCTCTACCACGACCTGACGCCGCGCGTGGTCACCACTCCGCCCCACGCCGCATACATAAAAATTGCCGAAGGCTGCGACCATCCCTGCACCTTTTGCATCATTCCGCAGTTGCGCGGCAAATTTCGCAGCCGCCGGTTCGAATCGGTCGTGCGCGAGGCGCAAAACCTGGCCGCAGCCGGCGCGCGCGAAATCACCTTGATTGGCCAGGACACCACCTCCTACGGCGAAGACCTGGGCTTGCGCGATGGACTAGCGCAACTGCTGGCACGACTCGCGCAGGTAGAAGAGTTGCAGTGGGTGCGCTTTCTTTACGCTTACCCCAATCGCGTGACGCAAAAACTCCTGGATACGCTGGCTTCGCATCCGCGCATCGCCAGATACATGGATATGCCCTTGCAGCACGCCAGCCGCAACGTGCTGGCGCGCATGAAGCGTGGCTCGCATGGCGACGCCTTCTTGAAATTGCTCGAGCGTATTCGCGCCACCATCCCCGGAGTTTCGCTGCGAACCTCCTTCATCGTCGGCTTCCCCGGCGAAACGGAAAACGATTTCGCTGAACTGTGCGATTTTGTGCGCGCCGCGAAGCTTGACTGGATGGGCGTCTTTGAATTTTCGGATGTGGATAACGCTGCCAGCTTTCCCCTCCCTGACAAAGTGGACGCGGCGACGATTACCGATCGCCGCAATCAGCTGATGGCTATTCAAACGAAAATTTCGCGCGAAAATTTGCGCGCAAAAAAGGGAACCACCGCCATCGCGCTGGTCGAAGGCCCCTCAAAAGACAATCCATTGGTGTGGGAAGCGCGGCTCGAGGGTATGGCGCCGGAAATCGACGGCAAAGTTTATTTGACCGATATCGAAGTGGCCGGCCAGGCAGCCGAAACCGGCGACGTGGCCCGCGTCGAAATCACCAGGACCGACAACTACGATTTGATCGCGCGAGTTGTGGAAATTTTGCCGCGCAGCGTCGCGCGGGTGGATTCATCGTCGACCATTCCGCCCGGCGTGCATCCCGTCGAACAGCTCACGCGGATTTCTACCGGAGCGGCGCTGAGAGTGCTGGGATAGCCGCCAGTCAACTCGGACAAAACCTAGCTCGTAAATCGCGGCCCGCAGGTCTCCCCAAAATCATTTAAGCTATCCGTCTGTAACCTCGAAGCATCCAAATAATTTACTCGCGCCGAACTCGAATGGCGCTACAAACCAGGCAGGACGATATGAAACACAAATGCCCAATATGTAAAAGCGCTACGGATTCTACCGTGCATGCGGATTTTCCGTTTTGCAGTGAACGATGCCGCGAGCGCGACTTAGGGAATTGGGCCAGTGAAAAGTACGTGGTGTCAGAGCCGATCTTCAATGAAGATGACAGCGAAGAAGGCGACCGCAAAACCATCATTCTCGATTTGCCCGACCGCGGCGAAGCGGGACGCTGATTTCGTGTCACAGCTTCCCTGATCGCGACGCGTATACCAGCGATCTGCTGCGCGCCAATCGCCTTCCGAAATAACCCTGCCATCCGTTCAAACCACAACTAGCGCATTAAAAACTGACTCTGATCTTCCTGCTGCGATACCCTTGACGCAATGACGGCGTCCACTGAAACCAGCACTGCGCACTCCACACGAGGACCCAAGCCGCACATTTCAGTTCTCCTGGCGACCTGGTTCGGCCTTGGATATTTGCCCAAAGCTCCCGGAACATGGGGTTCTCTCGGAGCCATAGGTCTGGTCTTACTAATGGCATGGGCCAACACGCAAAATCACTCCTCGACGTCAGCCGTACCTGCAAATGGAAATTTTTGGACCACCGGATTATTACCTGGCTCCGGCGAAGTGGCGATTACCCTCATGATCGCAGTGATGGGCGTCATCGTGGCAGGCCGCGCCTCGCGATATGCGCAAATCGAAGATCCTCAATGGGTGGTCATCGACGAAGTCTCCGGCCAGCTCCTAACCTACTATTTATTTTTTTGGCGCCTGCCCCTCAACTGGAAAAGCTGGCTCTTGGGCTTTATACTTTTTCGTGCCTTGGACATCTGGAAGCCGTTCCCCGCACGGCAACTGGAGCATCTGCCCGGCGGCTGGGGAATCATGGCCGACGATTGGATGGCAGGCATCTACGCTGCACTAGTGTTGCAGGTCGCGTTACACTTCAGAGTGCTATGAAACTAGGCTTGGGCGGGGCAGTCGAAAAAAACGGCAATCCACGCATCGAACGAATCGCGCCCACAGCGGCGATTCCCGGAGGCGAGATCACCATTCATGGTAGCGGCTTCGTGTCGCGCGCTCAGGCCCGCCCGTTGGTGCGCTTTGGAGAAGCCGAAGCCAGCCTGGCGCTGTCGAGCGGCAAGCGCCTCATCGCGCGCGTTCCCGATGGAGCGACAGGCGGCGTAGTACGCGTGACCAGCGCCGAACAGGAAAGCCAGCCCTTTCCCGTCGCCATCGGCTTGCAAATCGCCGACAACCTGCATCCCGTGGGTAATCCGGCGGTCGACGCGCTTGGCAATATTTATGTCACCTTCAGCGGTCCACGTGGTCAGCGCGTCCCGGTTTCGCTCTATAAGGTGACCGCCAACTACAGCATCAAGCCCTTTGTCACCTCTTTAATTAATCCCACTGGCCTGGCCGTCGACAAAGCCGGGAATTTGTTCGTATCCTGCCGCCACGACGGCACCATTCATCGCATTACCCCCGATGGCCGCAGCGAGGAGTGGATCGAAGGCATGGGCGTAGCCACCGGAATCGCGTTCGACAAGGACGAAAATCTTTATGTAGGCGATCGCAGCGGCACGATTTTTAAAATCAGTCCCAGCCGCGAGATTTTTGTTTTTGCCACCTTGGAACCTTCCTTCGCCGCCTATCACTTGGCATTTCATCCCAGCGACGATTTGTACGTGACCGGGCCGACCACTTCCAGTTTCGACCGCGTCTATCGCGTAAGTCAGGGCGGCGAGGTAACAATTTTTTACCGCGGGCTTGGGCGCCCGCAAGGATTGGCGTTCGATCGCGACGGGAATCTTTATGTGGCTGCCTGCCACGCGGGACATCGCGGCATCGTGCGCATCACTCCACAAGCGCAGCCAGAAGTGGTGCTCAGCGGATCAGGGATTGTAGGACTCGCGCTCCAGCCCTCTGGCCGCGCCATCGTAGCCACCACCAACGCGCTCTTTACGCTCGATTGGGATGTTCGCGGCTTGCCCTTGATCGGATAAACCATTAGATGAAAGCGGAAATCATTGCCGTCGGGTCTGAGTTGCTTACTCCAGACCGGCTGGACACCAATTCCCTTTTTCTCACCGAAGCTTTAAACAAACTCGGTATTGAAGTGCTGCGCAAAACGATCGTAGGCGATAATCCCGAGGAATTGCGCGACGCGTTTGCGGGCGCGCTTAAACGCGTCGAAGTGGTTGTTTCATGCGGAGGGCTGGGTCCCACCGCCGACGATTTGACGCGCGAAACGGTGGCGGACCTTCTGGGCCGGCGACTTCAACGAGACGATCGCATCCTGCACNCCATCGAAACCCGTTTTCGCAGCTTCCGGCGCGACATGCCGGAAATCAATGCTCGCCAGGCCATGGTGCCNGAGGGCGCCGAAGTGTTGGATAACTCGCGAGGCACCGCGCCAGGACTGTGGATGGAACAAGGTGACCNTGTAATTGTGCTGCTACCCGGTCCGCCAAGAGAGATGCGCGCGCTTTTTGAAGAAGCCGTTGCAGCGCGACTGGCTCGGCGCTCCACAGGACTCCGGCTTTTTCATCGCGAACTGCGCGTAACCGGATTGGGAGAGTCGCACGTCGAGCAGCGCATTGCACCGATTTATACCCGCTACGAAAATGTGAACACTACGGTATTGTCTGCGCCCGGCGAGGTGCAGGTTCATCTGCGTTTGTGGAGCGATCAACCGGACCAGGCTAAGAAAACCCTGGACGAGATAGAACGCGGCTTCGATATTGCTCTCACCGACCGGATTTTTTCGCGTGATGGACAGGCCTTGCACGAAGTCGTGGCTCGCGAATTGGCGCTACATAACACGACGATTGCGGTAGCGGAAAGCTGCACCGGAGGATTGCTGTCTCAGAGACTGACCAGCACCGCGGGCAGCTCCAGTTTTTTCCTTGGCGGTGTAGTGTGTTACAGCAATGAACGTAAAACCGCCTGGGCCGATGTGCCGCCGGAATTGATTGCCACCAAGGGTGCGGTGAGTCCTGAAGTCGCTGTGGCGCTGGCCGATGGAATTCGGCGGCGAGTGGGCAGCGCATTGGGCTTGGGCGTTACTGGAATTGCAGGACCGGGTGGTGGCAGCGAAGAAAAGCCCGTGGGTACAGTGCACATCGCGCTGGCGCACGCCGCGGGCGTCGGCGAACGCGCTTTGACTCTTCCGGGAGATCGCGATGCCATTCGCTGGCAAGCTTCGCAAGTCGCGCTAGACATGGTGCGCGTGCATCTTTTATATAACGCTGGAGAAGGCAAATTGTCTTCCAAAGCGCAAAGCCGGATTTTCTAAGAACAACTTTCAATGAGGCCAGAGCGATGCGCTTGTTTGTGGCGCTGCAAATTCCGGAACCAGGTGAGGGAGAGCATTGCGGCGGTCCGCCAGCGATTCACAACGCCAGAATCGCAAATGAAATGGGTGTCCCCAGAAAAGTTTCACGTAACCCTCAAATTTATTGGAGAAGTCGCGCTGGAAAAAGTGGAAGAAATCGCCAAGGCTTTGCGGGAGGTGCAAACTCTGGGTCACGTGGAAGTAGTTTTTCGAGGGCTGGGCTGGTACTGGAATGCGAAGGGCTTCGGGCTTTTCATGGCAATGATCGACCCGTCCGATTCGTTGACGATGCTCGCAAACAGAATTGAATGCCAACTCCTACCTTTGGGTATAGCGCCATCGACCCACGAGTACCAAGCACATCTTACGCTGGCGCGTTGCAAGCAGCTCCAACAGCGCTGGAGGAACACCATACCGCAGGACATTATTTCGGTGGCCAACGAATACAAAGGACACCTCTTCGGTTCCGTTAGGGCTCAGACATTCGACTTCATTGAAAGCAAGCTGGACCCCGGCGGCTCGAAATACACCACGGTGGAGACATTCCGATTCGCCGCAACGGCGGCCGCTTAAGCCATGTTTGGAATATCCATCACACTTCTCGGCATCGTGGTCACCGCTTATCTGTTGGGATCCATTCCGTGGGGACTTCTGATCACAAGAATTTTTGGCAGTAAGGATATTCGCGCCTCCGGCAGCGGCAATATCGGGGCGGCCAACGTCACGCGCGTAGCCGGCCCGGCCGCTGGCATTCTGACTTTGGTCCTCGATACTGCGAAAGGCTACGCGGCAGTTTGGTTGGCAGCGCAATATTCCCACGACAGCGCGACCTGGATGATGATTGCCGGCCTCGCGGTTTTGCTGGGGCACTGCTTTCCTATCTGGCTCAATTTCAGAGGCGGCAAAGGCGTGGCGACCGCGTTAGGAGTTTTTTTGGCGCTTTGCGCCCCTGCAGCTGTGGCGGCGCTGGCGCTGTTTGCGCTGGTGGCCGCTTATTGGAAATATATTTCGCTCGGATCAATCGCCGCGGCTGCCGCAATGCCGCTGCTCATTTATTTTTTGTGGGCGCCACATCATGCTCCGCCAACAGTTATTATTTTTGGAACGATGGCGGCCACCCTGCTGATTATTTATAAGCACGACGCCAACATCCAGAGGCTCATGGAAGGTGTCGAGCCAAAATTTTCTGCCGGCAAGAACGACAAAAAGGAATGACCAGGATCGCCATCCTTGGCGGAGGTAGCTGGGGCACGGCGTTGTCCATCGTATTGTCCCGCAGCCACAAGGCGCATGAACTTTCCTTATGGATGCGTGATCCGGCCTTGGCGTATGCAGTCAGCAAGAGTCGCGTGAATGAGCTGTACCTTCCGGCATGCGCGATCCCGGCGGCCGTCGCTATCACCAGTGATCTCGCCCAGGCATTAGGCAACGCCAACATTATTGTAGGAGCTATGCCTTCCGCGTATGCGCGGACGGTGTACTCCCGAGCCTTGCCATTTATTGAGAAAAGTGCGCGCGTTTTCGTTAGCGCTACCAAAGGCCTGGAGCCCTCGACGCACTTGCGCATCACCGAAGTACTGTCACAGGCATTGGTGGACAAGTTTTCGCCGGCCCCCGGTTTGGCAGTGCTTTCCGGCCCATCTTTCGCCTTGGAAGCCGCTCGCGGAGACCCTACTGCGGTGGTGGTGGCATCCCGAAGCCGGGAACCGCTGGTAAGCGCGCTTGGTACCGAACGTGTCGCGGATTATGTTCAGGCCGAGTTTGCCGGACCGTCATTCCGCGTATACACCAACGACGATGTGGTCGGCGTCGAGTTGGCGGGCGCGATGAAAAATGTGATGGCCATCGCCGCGGGCGCTTGCCAAGGATTGGGGTTAGGTACCAATGCGATCGCCGCGCTGATCACCCGTGGCCTCGCGGAAATGGTGCGCCTGGCCATAGCGCTGGGTGCGCGCGCCGAAACCTTGAGCGGGCTCGCAGGCCTAGGCGATCTGGTGTTGACGTCCACCGGCTCTTTGAGCCGGAATCGCCAACTGGGAATTGAACTCGGCAAGGGACGCGCTCTGCCGGAGATAGTAGCCGGCATGCGAATGGTTGTTGAAGGCATCGGCACCGCGGGCGCCCTCTTAGCACTGGCAAACGAGTACCACATTGAACTCCCCATCACGGCGCAGGTACATGCCATTCTGCACCTGGGAAAATCCCCCCGAGAGGCCATGGAAGAAATCATGGGCCGCCCTCAGAAGCGGGAATAGTTATCGCGGTGCCCTCCCGCCAGCCTCCCATTTCTTTAGTCATAGTCATTTACGTAACAATATAGTAATATATCT
>JGI12053J15887_10000080_pt1 | contig 28507 bp, 39 predicted proteins | sample MedBloCAOM1_O3_FD_15887 | JGI IMG/M metagenome (IMG submission 15887)
AGCTAAAATCCACAGTGAGCCCGCGCTGATAAAGAGGAGTGTGAATTGCGAGCCGCAAACGCGGCGATGCACGCCACCAGCCCGATAGTGACGGTCAGCGCGGCGGAAAATGCGAATTTTGGCGGCGCCGGCCTATCCACGATTGATGACTAACATGCGTACAAAGAATCGCTCACGCGATTTGCTGTGAGCTAACACGTAAAAACTGAAATCACGAAAATGGTTGCGGCAACCGGCCAAACAAAAACCCCACATGCTATACGAGCACGTGGGGCATTAATACAATTGATGAATTCCGGAAGCTAACTCTTTTCGTCTACGGCTTCTTCCTTCTTGGGACGCTCTTTCTTTTCTTTTTTCTTGAATTCGTAGCCTACCAACTCAAGGATGGCTACTCTGGCGTTGTCGCCGACGCGGTGGCCGGCGTGGATGATGCGGGTATAACCGCCTGCGCGGTCGGAAAATTTCGGCGCGATTTCACTGAACAGTTTCTGGGTGATCGCCGGGAGCATGATGTACGAAGCGGCCTGCCTGCGCGACTGCAGCGTATCGCGTTTGCCCAGGGTGATGATCTTTTCCGCCACGGGACGCGCGGCTTTCGCGCGCGTCAACGTGGTGGTGATGCGCCCGTGTTCGAACAGATTGGTGACCAAGCTGCGCAAAGTAGCACGGCGATGGGACGGGTTGCGCCCGAGCTTCGATCCTGACTTGAGATGTCGCATGATTTACCGGGTCTCGTGCCGCAATTACAGGCCGAGATTTTCCTCCGAGGGAGCCATGGTGGTCTGGCTCGGAAGCGGCGGCCAGATGATGCGTCCGTGCTCGTCGAATTTCATGCCCAGCGCGAGGCCCATCTTCACCAGTATATCTTTGATCTCATTGAGCGATTTGCGGCCGAAGTTTTTAGTCTTCAGCATTTCATTTTCGCTCTTCTGCACCAGCTCGCGAATAGTCTGAATGTTGGCGTTCTTCAGGCAGTTGTAGGAGCGTACGGAAAGCTCCAACTCTTCTACGGAGCGGTCCAGATGCTCGAGACGCGGATCGTGCGCGGTGTCAGGCAGCGGTTCGATGCTGTCGACCGGCTCCTCAAAGTTGATGAAGATGCTCATGTGGTCTTTGACGAGCTTGGCGGCGAGGCCGATGGAATCCTGCGGAGTAATGGCTCCGTTGGTCCACACTTCGATCATCAGCTTTTCGTAATCGGTCATTTGACCGAGACGGGCGGCTTCGACGGAATAATTCACCTTGCGCACCGGCGAATGAACGCTGTCCACCGGGATGTAGCCGATAGGCAGATCTTCGTCATAGTTGCGGTCGGCAGCCACGTAGCCGCGGCCGTTCTTCACGCGCATTTCGATCTGCAGGCGGCCACCTTCGCTGACGGTGGCGATGTACACGTTCTTGTCCAGCACCGCGAAATCGGCGTCTTCCTCAATTTGCGCGGAAGTGACCGGGCCGGGATGCTCGAAATTTAGAAAAATGGTCTTGGGCAGGTCGGTGTTCAGCTTAATGGGTACCTGCTTCAAGTTGAGTATGATGTCGGTAGCGTCTTCGACTACGCCCGCGATCGAGGAGAATTCGTGCAGTACGCCCTCGATTTTGACGGCGGTAATGGCTGCGCCTTCGATGGAGCTCAGCAGGGCGCGACGAAGCGCGTTACCCACCGTGGTGCCCCAACCGCGCTCAAACGGCTGCGCGGAGAATCGCCCGTATTTTTCGGTAAGCGATTCCAGTTCAGAGGCTAGACGCTTTGGTTTCTGAAAGCCCTTCCACATCGTGTTCCTTCCTTCCGGGGCTTCGCAGGCCCCAATACTGTTTGATGACAATAGATATCGAAACGTCACCGAAGCTGTTGGCCGGCCTTGCTGCGGCCGGGACGGAAATTACTTCGAATAGAGCTCGACGATCAGCTGTTCCGTGAATGGCGGTGTCTGTACGTCTTCGCGCTTGGGCAAGGCCACGACCTTGGCTTTGAAAGCTTCACGATCCTGCTCGAGCCAGGGAACGGCGCTCTGAGATTGCGCGACGTTACGAGCTTCGAGGATCATGGCGTTGTCGTGCATGCGTTCCTTGATGGCGATCTCGTCTCCCACGCTCACCAAGTAAGAAGGAATGTTGACCTTCTTTCCGGTAACGCGGACGTGACCATGTAGCACCAGTTGCCGTGCCTGCGCGCGTGATGACGCCAAGCCGGCGCGCCATAACACGTTGTCCAAGCGGCGCTCCAACATGATGATCAGATTTTCGCCGCTGGGGCCCTTCATGCGCGTGGCCCGCTCGAAATACAGGCGGAACTGGCGCTCGAGAAGACCATAGGTACGCTTCATCTTCTGCTTTTCGCGCAACTGCAAGCCGTAACCGGCGACTTTCGGGCGCCGCGACTGGCCATGCTGTCCCGGAACGAAGTTGCGCTTTTCGATGGCGCACTTTTCGGTGAAACAACGCAGGCCTTTTAAGAATAATTTCTGCCCTTCCCGGCGGCACAGGCGGCAGACTGCTTCTCTATGTCTTGCCAACTTCTATCTCCCTTCCCAAAAATTTCTTTGCAGGCCAGACATTTTTGTCAGGCGCTGAATAGCTTGAATCTTTGCGTCAAACACGACGGCGCTTCGGNGGTCGGCAACCGTTATGNGGAATCGGCGTGATGTCGCGAATTAATACGATGTGCAATCCGGCAGCTGCGAGTGCACGGACCGCGGATTCACGNCCGGAACCTGGGCCCTGCACACGAACCTCGACGCTCTTCATACCGTACTGGTCGCGCGCCACTCCCGCGGCAGCCAAGGAAGCCTGCTGCGCGGCGTAGGGCGTGCCCTTGCGGGAGCCTTTGAAGCCAATGGCCCCAGCGGAGGACCAGCACACCACGCGGCCGTCCTGATCGGCGATGGTGATCTGCGTGTTATTGAAAGACGCAGCCACGTGCACGACACCGTGCGGAATGACGCGGCGTTCGCGCTTCTTCTTGAATTCCTTCTTGCGCTTGGTTGCCGCGGCCGGTTTACCGCCGGGTGCGACGTCCGGTTGTGCGTTTTTTTGCTGCTCTTTTGCCACGTGTTACTCCGTTTCTTTTGACCTTTAATTCCTGGACTGAATAACTCTCCGGCGTTAGCCCTTCTTGCCGGTAACTTTCTTCTTGGCTGCCACTGCGCCGCGCCGCGGTCCCTTACGGGTGCGCGCATTGGTGTGCGTGCGCTGGCCACGGACCGGCAAATTACGCCGGTGACGAACGCCGCGATACGCCTGAATTTCGATCAGCCGGCGAATATTCATCTGGATTTCTTTGCGGAGATCGCCTTCGACGCGACCTTCCTTTTCAATTTCCTGACGCAGACGATTGGTTTCGTCTTCCGTGAGATCGCGGATTTTTTTATTGAAGTCGACGCCCGCTTGATTGGCGAGCTTCCGGGCGCGTTCCTGCCCGATACCATAGATCGCTGTGAGGCCGACCCACAGGCGTTTCTGCGGCGGAAGATCGATACCTGCAATACGTGCCATACGTTCTCCTTATTCCCCTTAGCCCTGGCGCTGCTTGTGTTTCGGATTCTGGCAAATCACGCGGACCACTCCACGCCGGTGGATCACCTTGCACTTGTCACAAATTTTCTTAACCGATGCTCGTACTTTCATTTTCCCTGTTCCTTCTTTGTGCGCTTACTTGTAGCGGTACACGATGCGGCCACGCGTAAGATCGTAAGGCGAAAGTTCGACAGCTACTTTGTCTCCCGCAAGAATGCGAATAAAATTTTTGCGCATCTTGCCGGAGACGTGCGCCAGAACCTGATGCTTGTTTTCGAGCTCAACGCGAAACATCGCGTTGGGCAGCGGCTCTTTGACCGTGGCCATTACTTCAATGGCGTCTTCCTTGGTATTGCCGGAATCGCCTTTCTTTTTGTCGTCTTGAACCGGTTTTGCCATACGCTCCTATTATCTCGCTGNTAATCTCGTCAACTTGCCAAAACAGCACTTACCACGACGGGCCGGTCATTTCTTTCGGCCGCGTCAAGATCCATGGACCATTGGCCGTGACTGCCACGGTGTGCTCAAAGTGAGCCGACGGGCTGCCATCCGCAGTTTCGGCCACCCATTCATCGCGCATGCGAACTTCCGGTCCGCCCGCGTTTACCATGGGCTCGACGGCTATGACCATGCCCTCTTGCAGCCGCGCGCCCCGTCCAGCATCGCCGTAATTCGGAAGATTCGGTTCATCGTGCATCTTGGTTCCGATGCCGTGTCCCACGAACTCCCGCACAACGGAGTAGCCATTCTGTTCCACCCAACTTTGTACCGCGTGGCCAACATCGCCAAGCCTGTTTCCAGCGCGCATTTTATCAATGGCGCGATCCAGCGACTCACGGGTGACGTCCAGTAACTTTTGAAGTGCCGGACTAATTTCTCCAACCGGAACGGTGACGGCAGAATCCGCATAATAGCCGTCAACTTCCATCCCGAAATCGATCGAAACAATATCGCCCTCGCGCAACTTACGCTTCGGCGAAGGGATGCCGTGGACGATTTCGCCATTCACCGAAGTACATAGCGAACACGGATAACCCTTGTAGCCCTTAAATGCCGGCTTGCCAGGCTTTCCGGCCAACTTCTGCTCGGCCAGTTTCTCCAGATCCATGGTCGTGACGCCAGGCTTCACGGCTGCGCGCAACGCCGCCAGAACCTCGTGGACGATAAGCCCAGCGCGATGCATTTTTTCCAGTTCTTCCGCGCTGCGTAAATGAATGGCCATCTCGTTTCCGTTACTCGTATTGCCACAAAAAGCTCACTGCGCCTTGTTCACTATGTCGAGAACTCGCTTCGTAACTTGCTCCACGCTCTGAGACGCGTCCACATCTTCCAGCCGCCCGAGCCGCCGGTAGTACGCCGCCAGTGGCGCCGTCATCTTGGCGTACGCTTCGAGCCGTGGCGCTACGATTTCTTCGCGGTCATCGGGACGCTGCACCAACTCGCCACCGTCGGCGTCGCAAATTCCCGGTACCTTCGGGGGGCGATCATAAATATTGTAAATCTCGCCACCCGTCTTGCACATACGGCGCCCGGTGATCCTGCGCATCAGCAATGCCGGATCAATTACAAAATGAACTACCACCGGTTGTTTCAATCCATGCTGCCTGAGCAGTTCGCCGAGCCATTGAGCTTGCGCCACGGTACGCGGAAATCCATCGAATACGAAGCCGAACGAACAGTCCGGACGCTCGATGCGCTCGGCTACCATCTTCAGGATGATGGAGTCGGGTACCAGTTCCCCGCGAGCCATCAACGGCTTGGCTTGTTCGCCCAGCGCATTTCCCAAAGCGATATTTTCGCGCAGCATATCGCCGGTCGAAAGATGCGGCACTCCGTACTTCTTGGCCAACTCCTGAGCTTGCGTGCCTTTGCCCGCTCCGGGCGGTCCGAGAAAAATAACCGCGCGTTGCAGCCGACCCACGAGCCGGGAGTCCGGCACCGCTCCGCTCTTCTCCATTACCGCCGGCCACGCAACCGGCCCTTTCGAGCGAACCCTTCGTAATTGCGCATGACCAATTGCGCTTCCAGTTGCTGAACGGTATCCATGGCTACGCCCACGACGATCAGGAGTGAGGTGCCACCAAAATAAAATTGCACACCCAGGCCCTTGAGGAACCACACCGGGAAGTGGCGGTCAAACCAGCCACCGATGCCCCAGCCGAGATGGTCAAGATGGATACCCGCAATCATCCATTCCGGAAGCAAGCATACGAGCGCGAGATATATGGCCCCGATAAAGGTGAGTCGCTTCAAGATGCGGCTGACGTGCTCGGAAGTGGTGCGTCCGGGCCGGATTCCCGGAATGAACCCGCCGTTCTTGCGCATGTTGTCGGCAAGCTCCGTGGGATTGAAAACGATGCCCACGTAAAAAAAGGCAAACACCAGGATCAGCGTGATGTAGATCAGGGTGTAGAGCGGCTCGCCCCACTTGAGCCGGTCCGCGATAGTGCGTAGGAAAACGTAGCGCGTGCCAAAGATCAAGGCGATCGTCGCGGGAAACGCCAGCAAAGAGCTGGCAAAGATCGGCGGAATCACGCCGCCGGAATTCACCCTCAGCGGCAAATATGTGGATTGTCCCCCCATCACGCGGCGGCCCACCACGCGCTTGGCGTACTGCACCGGGATGCGGCGCTGGCCGCCCTCCACGAACACGATGAACGCAACGACGGCAATCATTAGTGCGATCAGCAGAATCAAAACGAGCGGCGTAAGCGCGCCCCACTGACCGGACTTAGCCAGTTCATACAGATTGATGATTGCGCGGGGCAAGCCCACCACGATGCCCACAAAAATGATCAGCGACATGCCATTGCCGATGCCGCGCTCGGTAATTTGTTCACCCAGCCACATGATGAAGGCCGAGCCTGTGGTAAGCGCCAGCACCGTCATTATGGTGAAACCGAAACCCGGATGATAAACCAGCGACTGGCCGTTCAGGCCCTGAGCCTGCAAAGTGCCCGCGATCGACAACCCTTGCACGATACTTAGTACGATCGTCAGGTAGCGCGTATACTGCGTAATTTTGCGGCGGCCTAGCTCGCCCTCTTTCGAGAGGCGTTCGAGGTAAGGAAACACCACCGTCATCAATTGCAAAATAATAGATGAGGTGATGTACGGCATGATGCCGAGCGCAAAAATCGTCATGCGGCGGAAATTTCCGCCGCTGAAAAGATCGAAAATGCCCAGCACCGAGCCGGCAGCCTGATTGAAAAGCTGATCGAGAACGCTGGTGTTGATACCGGGGATGGGGATGTGCGCGCCAATGCGATACACCGCCAGCAGAGCCAGCGTGAACAAGACACGGTTCCGCAAGTCTTCTATGCGGAACATGTTTTTCACGGCTTCGATGAAGCGATTCATGCTTTTCTGTGCTGCTCCCTTTTATGCTTGACGACCAATTCTTGAAGCCTAGGCCGTCGCCAAAACCTCAAATGTTGCTCCTGCCGCGGCAATCTTTTCCTTCGCTGACGCGCTGAAAGCATGCGCGTGAATGGCAATCTTCGCGGTCAGCTCACCGTCACCCAAGACCTTGATGCGGTCCTTGGCACGGCGAATAAAGCCGTGCGCGCGAAGCAATTCCGGGGTCACCGTTTCGCCGGCGGGGAAAACGTTTAACTCATCCAGGTTGACCACCGAATAGGAAACCGAAAACGGATTATGAAATCCACGCTTGGGCATGCGGCGATGCAACGGCATCTGCCCGCCCTCAAATCCGCGACGCCGTGAATAGCCGCGGCGGGATTTCTGCCCTTTGTTGCCGGCTCCTGCGGTCTTGCCCAGCTTCGAACCCATGCCGCGACCGACGCGAACTTTTTTCTTGCGCGAGCCCACCGGCGGCTGAAGATTGGACAAGCTATAAGACTTACGTCCCTCGCCGCGGCCTGCCGGAGTCGCTGGTTTATGGTGACCGCGCGGGCTACCTGCCTTACGGCCGCGTGGACCGCCTGCGGGTCTATGTGCGCCTGTTTTTCTTCTGGCCATGGTTAGTCCACCACTTCCACGAGATGTCGTACTTTATGAATCATGCCGCGTGTTTCGGCGGTGTCCTGGCGCTCGACCACGTGATGCATGCGTCGCAAACCGAGACCCTTGATGGTGGCGCGCATATCGTCGGTGCAGGAGATGGCGCTGACCACCCACTTGACCCTGATGGTGCCGCCCTTTTTTGGCTCAGCGTGCTCGCTAATGACGAACTGCTTGCCGAAATGATGCCCGCCGGACTTTTTCACGGTTTTGCCGTGACGAACTTTTTGGCCTGCTACTTTTTCGCTCATTAGACCGTCCCAACCGCCTCACGCGGCTCCCTGCCGCGTATTTCATCAACTGTTTTGGAACGAGTTTCAGCCACGTGCGCAGCGTCTTTCAGGCTGAGCAAAGCGGCAAAGGTGGCTTTTACGACGTTATGAGGATTAGATGTGCCAAGCGACTTAGTTAGCACATTGTGTATCCCCGCTACTTGCATGACTTTACGGACCGGGCCGCCGGCAATTACGCCAGTACCTTCGGATGCGGGCTTCAGCAAAACCTGGGCTGAGCCGTAATTTCCAATTACTTGGTGAGGGATGGAAGTACCCTTCAAGTTCAGCTTGATCAGGTTTTTCTTGGCCTGCTCGATAGCCTTCTTGATCGCCATTGGCACTTCACGGGCTTTACCCATGCCAAAACCGGCGTGTCCGTGGCTGTCGCCCACCACCACCAGGGCTGAGAAGCTGAGGTTCTTGCCGCCCTTGACTACCTTAGTGACGCGGTTGATGGCGATGACGTCATCTTTCAACTCCGAAAGATTGACCTCCAGCAGCCGCCGAACCGCTAAACTGTCTCGCAATAGTTGCTTCGACATAGGCTTAAAACTGTAACCCCGCTTCCCGCGCCGCGTCAGCGAGCGCCTTCACACGGCCGTGATACTTATAACCGCCGCGGTCAAACACTACTTTTTGCACCCCGGCGGCTTTAGCGCGTTCGGCCACCGCTTTGCCGATCACTTTTGCCGCCGCGATGTTGCCGCCACCCTTGAGATTCTTTTTCGTTTCTCCATCCACGGAACTCGCCGACACCAGCGTCTTACCGCTGCGGTCGTCAATGACCTGCGCGTAAATATGGCCCAACGAACGGTACACACAAAGGCGTGGGCGTTCGGTGGTGCCCGAAACTTTGGTGCGCACGCGATCGTGCACCCGCTTGCGATGCAGGTCCCGAGATAATTTACGAACTCTAGCCGATGCCACTGTTTCTTCTCCTTGGCGCCAAGCGCCCGGACAAAATCAATAAAATTAAGCGCCGCCAGCCTTGGCTCCCGCTTTGCCGGCCTTTTTCTTGAGGCGCTCGCCAGTAATGCGGATGCCTTTCTGCTTGTAGGGATCTGGTGGGCGCAGAGAACGCATGTCCGCGGCAACCTGACCAACTTGCCCCTTATCCGCGCCGGTGATCACGATGTGCGTCTGCTTTTCGACGGCGACCTGAATACCTTCAGGAATGGGAAACTCGATAGGATGGGATTTCCCCAGGGCGAAATTCACGATTTTGCCCTTGAGCTCCGCGCGATAGCCAACACCCACGATATCGAGATCCTTTTTGAAGCCTTGAGTGACTCCCTGAACGGCGTTGGCTACCAGCGCGCGAGCGAGACCGTGAAGAGCGCGATGGTCTTCTGTTTCGCGCAACGCGGTGAGCACGCCATCTTTCTGCTCAAACGAAATCCCGCGGGGGATCGCGAAAGAAAGCTTACCCTTGGGTCCCTGCACATCGATTTTACCCCCCTGCATGGCGACTTTAACGCCCGAGGGAAGCGGAATTGGTTTACGTCCGATACGTGACATCAGTTCTGTCCCTTAACTACGAAATTGCTGCAAACAAATTCCTGAAACAAACTTTGTTACCAAACTTCACAAAGAAGCTCGCCACCCATTTTGGCTTTGCGCGCAGCGCGTCCGCTCATCAAGCCCTTGGGCGTGGTCATGATGCTGATGCCCAGCCCGCCAACCACCGGACGAATGTCCGAGACGCCCAGGTAACGGCGCGCTCCCGGACGCGAAATGCGCTTGAGGCCAGTGATCACGCTGCGGCGATCTGGCGTGTACTTCAAAAAAACACGCAGCATTTTGCGCGTTTTGTTTTCATCCACCATTTTGTAGGTGGAGATGTAGCCTTCATCTTTCAAGATGCGCGCAATCTCGGACTTCAGCCGCGATGCGGGCACATCGACTCTTTGGTGCTTGGCGGCCGCCGCGTTGCGGATGCACGTCAGGAAATCGGCAATGGGATCCGTCTGCATATTTCTCCTAAATACCTTTACCAGCTGGCTTTCGTGACGCCGGGAATTTCACCCTTGAGCGCCATACCGCGGAAACAAATTCGGCACATTTGAAACTTGCGAATGTACGCACGAGCGCGGCCGCAAACGCGGCAGCGGTTGCGCACGCGAACCTTAAACTTCGGCTTCTTCAAACTTTTGGCGATTTTTGCAAGGCGTGCCATTTATTGCGCTCCTCCTGGAACGCGAAGCGGGAAGCCAAGCCCCTTCAAGAGCTCGCGACCTTCTTCATCGTTTTTTGCCGTGGTGGTCAAGGTAACGTTCATGCCCTTGATTTTGTCCACGCGGGTGTAATCGATTTCGGGAAACACCAACTGATCCTTCAAGCCGAGGGTGTAATTGCCGCGGCCATCGAAAGCGTTGAACGGCAGACCGCGAAAATCGCGCACACGTGGTAGAACCACGTTGCACAAGCGGTCGAGAAATTCGTACATCCGGTCGCCACGCAAAGTAACCGCACAGCCAATGGGCATGCCTTTGCGAATCTTGAAGTTGGCGATGGACTTCTTGGCCTTGGTGATCATGGCTTTCTGGCCGGTGATCTGGCCCAGTTCCTGCGCAGCCGTATCAAGTAGCTTGGCGTTCTGGCTGGCTTCGCCAAGCCCGATGTTGACGGTGATTTTCTGCAGCTTCGGAACGGCCATATTGTTCTTCCAGCCAAAACGCTTCATCAGCGCCGGCACCGTTTCGTTGCGATATTTTTCCTGCAATCGACTCTTCATTGCCTTCCTTCGCCTCGTCTCAAATTCAAATACCGTTACTTACTTGTCCAGCGCGGTGTTGCACCGGCGGCAGCTGCGAACCTTGGTGCCGTCCGGCAATACCGTGTGGCCGATGCGCGTATGCTTGCCGCAACTGGCGCAGACCACCATCACATTGGAAACGTTGATGGACGCCTCTTTTTCCACGATCCCGCCCTTTATATTTTTCTGCGGATTGGGGCGCGTATGGCGCTTCATGATGGCCACATGCTCAACCACCACGCGATTTTTCTTCGCGTCGATGGAGAGCACCCGGCCGCTCTTGCCCGCATCTTTGCCCGCAATCACCCTTACATTGTCGCCCTTGCGGATGGCGATAGTGTGCCGCTCGGTTCTTTCATGCCTCAATGTCATGAGCTACCAAACCTCCGGAGCCAAAGAAACAATTTTCGTGTACTGGCGCTCGCGCAATTCGCGAGCCACCGGACCGAACACGCGAGTGCCCACGGGCTCACCCGCGTCATTGATCAGCACCGCGGCGTTGTCGTCAAAGCGGATGTACGTACCATCCTTGCGCCGCGCTTCTTTTCGCATGCGTACCACTACAGCCTTTACTACCGTGCCCTGCTTCACCGGACTTTCCGGCGTGGCCTCTTTTACCGAAGCAGTAATTACGTCGCCCAGTCCGGCTTTTAATCCTGCATCGCCACCCAGCGGCAAAATGCACATCAGCTTTCGAGCGCCGGAGTTGTCCGCCACCGTAAGCCACGTTCGCATCATGATGCTCATTGCGCTGCTCCTCGCCCGGTCAACTCTACCGACGCATTACGCGTCAATATTTCTTTAAGCCGCCAGCGCTTGAGCTTTGACAGCGGACGCGAAGCCACAATGCGCACGGTGTCGCCGGTCTTGGCCTGGCGCGTTTCATCATGGGCGTAAAACTTCTTTGAAATGCGCACCACCCGGCGGTATTTCGGGTGCTGCACCAACCGCTGCACTTCCACCACGATGGTCTTTTCCATCTTGGCGCTGGTTACCTTGCCGGTGAGGATGGTGCGCTCGCCGCGCTGATCCTGCTCCGCCGCCGGAGCCTTCTGTGTTTCAGTGGTCATTACGCCTTCCCTGCCTTCTTCGTCTTGCTAGTACGTTCCGCCGATTTCTTAGCCGGCTTGGCCGCCGCAGATGATTTTGCCGCCGTCTGTTTCGCAGGCGTTGCTGCCGCTTTTTCCGGAGGCTTCTGCACACTCTTTTCCGTGCCGTTATTGGGGCCCGCCGTGCCGTTCAATTCCTGTGCGCGCAAATGTGTTTTGACGCGCGCCAGATCCTTGCGCGCATCGCGCAAACGCTTCAGCGCTTCCGCCTGCCCGGTGGACAATTGAAAACGCAGCCGGAAAATCTGCTCGGTCAATTCTCTTTCCTGCACCCGCAGCTCGTCGTTGCCTGCTTCACGAATCTTGTCAATACGGCGCGGCATACTACATGCCTCCTGCGCGAGTCACGAACTTCGTGGGAATAGGCAGCTTGTGCGCCGCCAGCGTCATGGCTTCCTTGGCGGTCACCTCATCCACGCCCGCCATTTCAAACATGATGCGGCCGGGCTTCACCACCGCCACCCACTTTTCCGGAGCGCCTTTACCTTTACCCATTCGCGTTTCCGCCGGCTTCTTCGTGAACGGCTTATCCGGGAAAATTCTGATCCAAAGCTTTCCACCACGCTTGATGAATCGCGAAATCGCTACGCGCGAAGCTTCGATCTGGCGGTCGGTAATCCACGCACACTCGAGCGCTTTCAAACCGTATTCGCCAAATGCCAAATCGCTGCCGCGCCAGGCTTTGCCCGTGCGGCGGCCGCGCATTTGCTTTCTGTACTTCACCTTCTTAGGCATCAACATCGCTGTGTTCTCGCTCCCTAATCTCGTTTAACTCTTGCTCGCGTCGTGGCGCCTTGAACTACGCTACCGCAACGGTCTCGCGCTCTTTTTGCACCTTCGAAGCGCGCTTCGGCACGTTTTCACCCTGATAAACCCAGCACTTCACACCAATCACGCCGTAAGTCGTATTTGCGCGCGCCATGCCGAAATCAATGTCCGCTCGCAAAGTTTGCAGCGGCAAGCGGCCTTGCAGATACCACTCTTTACGTGCGATTTCCGCGCCATTCAACCGGCCAGCTACGCGAACCTTGATCCCTTTGCAACCGAAACGCAGCGCGGAGTCCACTGCTTTGCGCATAGCGCGGCGGAAAGCCACGCGCTTTTCAAGTTGCAACGCGATGGATTCAGCCACCAGCTGCGCATCGAGTTCCGGGCGATGTACTTCCTGAATATCGATGTGCACTTCCCGCTTGGTGCGCTTTTGCACGTCTTGCTTGAGCTTGTCGATTTCCGCGCCTTTGCGACCGATGATAATGCCGGGGCGCGCAGTGTAGATGCGCACCACCAGCTTGTTCGCGGCGCGCTCGATATCGATAGAGCTGATGCCCGCGCTCTTGAGCTTTTCTTTCAGCTCCGCGCGCAGCTTCACGTCTTCGTGAAGAAGCTCAGCGTAGTCGCGGTCAGCGTACCAGCGGGACTTCCACGGCTTGTTGTAGCCCAATCGAAATCCGTACGGGTGTGTCTTCTGTCCCATGCTTATCCTCTTCGTCCAAAAACTCGTGTAACAGCCAGGCCGACCACGTTATTTCTTCTTGCCCTTCTTCGGCTGTCTGCCCTGTTTGCCGGTTAATGCTTTACGAACCCGGCGCGCCGTGCCGCGTACACCTTTTTGCGCTTCCGTTTCGGCCTCAATGGCGGCCACGCGTTCTGCTGCAGCAACGTGATGTTCAGCCACACCTACCCAGAGATGCGCAGTGCGCTTCTGGTAACGGAATGCGCGGCCCATCGGCGCGGGACGCAAACGCTTCCAGCGTGTGCCCTCGTTCACGTAGCAGGTGTTGACGTACAGCTCATCCACGTCCAGCGGCGCGCCAGCATCTTCAGCCTTGCGTTCGGCATTAGCGATCGCGCTGCGCAAAACTTTTTCAATGTGCTTAGCGGAACGCTTTTGCGTGAACCGCAAAGTGTGCAGCGCGTCCTGCGCTTTTTGCCCGCGAATCAAATCCATAACCAGCCGCGCTTTTTGCGGCGACATACGCACATGCTTGGCTAGCGCGTGCGCTTCGATGTTTGCTTGTGCCTGTTGCAATTCAGCCATGTCTTAAGCCCTCGGCGCCGCTGCTGCTGGTGCTGCGCCTGCGCCGCCTCCCGCTGGTGCTGGTCCGGCTGCGCGTTCGAGCGCGGCCTTCACGCCGTGACCTTTAAACGTGCGCGTGGGAGAAAATTCGCCCAGCTTGTGGCCAATCATTTGTTCGGTGACATATACCGGAATAAATTTCTTGCCGTTATGCACCGCGATCGTGTGACCAATCATGTCTGGCACGATCGTCGAGCGCCGCGACCATGTCTTGATTACTTTTTTCTCGTTACGGGTGTTCAGGCCTTCCACCTTTTCGCGCAAATGCCCGTCCACGAACGGTCCCTTTTTTAATGAGCGTCCCATCGATCCCCTATTCCTCCACTCGACGCAAGCGGCTCCATTGAGCGCGCCGCATTTTCTTGAATCCCCGCACTGGCCCCGGCACACGATGCGACCTGGGGCAGAAGGGGCAAACGAAGCGCGTGCCTTGCGCGTTCGGAATGCGCTCTACGATCACGCCCCAGCCGGGCTTGCACAGCTTGTACAGCACTGGCTCCGGCGGAACAATTATCGGCTTCAGGTTCGCGCGCACCGGCTTGGCTACCACTTTCGACGCCGGCTTTTTTGCCGCGCGCTTAGGCCGTGAGCGCTTCACGGAAGCCCTGGTGCGCCGGGCCGCCGCCGTCCTGCTGGTCCTCGATGAACGTGCTGCTCTGGTCGCCATCACTTCTGCTCTCGCCGGGCCGCCGTGCTTAGGCTCCCCGGAATCTCCCTCAGTTACTACTGCTCGCTACTTGTTAAACTCTTTCCGCTTACTTCCTGCGCTCCACAATGTTTCTGTCCGTGCGCTTATTGTTGCGGGTCTTTTTGCCCAGCGTCGGGAAAGCCCATGGCGTTTGCGGATGATTGCCCTTCACGCGGCCTTCACCACCGCCGTGCGGATGGTCAACTGGGTTCATAGCCACGCCACGGACCGTGGGACGAATGCCGCGCCAACGCGTGCGCCCGGCTTTGCCAAAGGTTTCGTTCTCGTGATCAAGATTGCCGACCTGGCCGACCGTCGCCATGCACTCGATGGAAAACTTGCGAACCTCACCTGACGGCAGCTTCACCAGGGCCAGATCGCCTTCCTTGCTGAGCAACTGCGCCGACCCGCCGGCGGAACGCACCACCTGGCCACCGCGTCCGGGATACAGCTCCAGGTTGTGCACCATGGTGCCCGGCGGAATGTGCTTGAACTGCAGTGCATTGCCCGGAAGAATGTCCGCGCCTTCGCCAGTGGAAACCGTGGCACCAACTTCGAGTCCTACCGGATGCAGAATGTAACGCTTCTCGCCATCGGCGTAGTGCAATAGCGCCAGGTTCGAGCTGCGATTGGGATCGTACTCAATCGCCGCTACCGTGGCGGGCACGCCAAGCTTGTCGCGCCGAAAATCCACCTGGCGGTATTGTTTCTTGTGGCCGCCACCGCGGTGCCACACCACAATTTCGCCGTGATTGTTGCGGCCGCCGGTGCGTTTTTTTGGCTCGAGCAGCGCCTTCTCCGGCTCCTGCTTGGTGATGTGGCTTTTATCCACGACGGTAATAAACCGTCGCGACGCCGTGTATGGATTAAAGCTTTTCAGTCCCATCGCTGCCTCTTACTCTTTTCGTTTCTTACTGCTGTAAAACAATGGCCCGGTATTACAAATTCTCCGCGTACTCGATCATCTTTTCGCCTTCCGCAAGCTTCACGTAGGCTTTCTTCCAATCACGCCGGTAGCCTTCATTCTGGCCGCGGCGCCGCATCTTGCCGTAAAAATTGGCGGTGCGTACGTCAGTTACTTTCACGCTGAAAATCTGCTGCACTGCTTCCTTGATCTGCGTCTTGGTGGCCTTGGCCGAAACTTCAAAAACCACGGTGTGCTGCGTCTCTTTTACACCCAAGCCTTTTTCGGTAATGATCGGGCGACGAATAATTTGGTAGTGAGGTGTAGACATCGATTATTCCTTGCCCTTTTTCTTGGAGGTCTTCGCCGGCTTTTTGTCGGCGGCCTTGGGTTTCTTAGCAGCTGCAGGTTTCGCGGCGGCTTTCGTTTCTCGCTTCGGCGCCGGCGCGATGGATTCCACGTCGGGAGTTGCCGCCGGAGTTTTTTCCGGATCGAGCGAATGGCTTAGCCGCGCCACAGCTTCTTTTGACAGCACCAGCAGCTCGTGCTTCAACAAGTCGTAAGGCTGAAGACCGTTGGGCGCCACCAGCGTCACACCTTCAATGTTGCGGCTGGCACGTTCCAAATTGGTGTTCTCGCCGTAAGCGACGATCAACGCGGACTTCTTGTGATTCAGTTTGCCGAGCACACCCAAAAATTCTTTGGTCTTGTGATTTTCCAGCTCCCAATCTTCCACTACAGTGAGCCGCTGTTCGGTAAGTTTTGCCGACAATGCCGAACGCAATGCGCCCAGCAGCATCTTTTTTGGCAGCGCGTAGCTGTAATCCCGCGGCCGTGGTCCATGAACCGTTCCGCCATGGCGCCAGAGTGGCGAGCGGATGGAGCCGACACGCGCGCGTCCGGTGCCCTTCTGCTTCCACAGCTTCCGGCCCGCGCCGCTGACTTCGCTCTTGTCCTTGGTCTTGTGCGTGCCCCTGCGCAGCCCGCGCAGATACCAGCGCGAAGCTTCATGCAAAAGGTGCTGATTCACCTTGACACCAAACACGGCGTCGAGGAGATCGAGCTGGCCGACCTTGTTGCCCTTTAAATTGACTACGTCAACCACCGGCATAATTTCGTTTCCTTACTTAACTTTTTTGTTAGTGTTTACCAACGCTTTGCGAACCTTGTGAATAAAAATGTACGTCCCGGCTGGGCCAGGCACCGAGCCTTTTACCAGCAACAAATTTTCGTCGTTATCAACTTTCACGACTTTCAAATTCTTGGCGGTCACGCGCGCGTGCCCCATGTGACCTGGAAAATGCTGGTTCTTCCAAACACGCGATGGGAAAGAACTGCCACCGATGCCTCCCGGAGCTCGATGAAACATCGAACCGTGGGTGGCGTCGCCGCCGCGGTAGTGCCAGCGCTTTACGCCGCCCGCGAAACCCTTGCCCTTGCTGATCCCGCTGACATCCACCAACTCGCCAGCCTTGAAGTTTTCGACCAATACCCGGTCGCCGACTTTGGTTTCGTCCTTCGATTCTTCCAAGCGAACTTCGCGGAGGACTTTCATGGGCGCCGCGCCGGCTTTCTTGAAGTGGCCGGTCATGGCTTTGTTGACGCGCTGCGGCTTGACGAATTCTACGAGGCCCAGTTGGGCGGCTTCGTAGCCGTCGTTAGCAGCAGTGCGGCGTTGCACCACCACGCAAGGGCCCGCTTGCAAAACCGTGCAACCCACCAATGTGCCGTCACCCTGGAAGACTTGCGTCATTCCCAGCTTGATTCCGATAATCCCGTTGACTGCCATGCCTTCTCTCTCTTCTCTTCGGTTTTAAAGTCTCTAAAATAAAAATCGTTACTTCGCGGTATGTCCAAAAGCCTTGATTTCTACGTCCACGCCCGGCGGCAGATCGAGCTTCATTAACGCGTCCACCGTGTCCGGTGTGGGTTCGAGAATATCGATCAAACGTTTGTGCGTGCGCATTTCGAATTGCTCACGCGATTTCTTGTCCACGTGAGGCGAACGCAACACCGTCCAGCGATTGATGGTAGTGGGCAGAGGAATCGGCCCAGCTACATCTGCACCGGTACGCTTCGCGGTGTCCACAATTTCCTTGGTGGACTGGTCGAGAATTCTGTGATCGTACGCCTTCAGGCGTATACGGATTTTGTCGCCTTGTCTCATAAATTATTCGATGATCTCCGTGACCGCGCCTGCGCCCACGGTGTGGCCGCCTTCGCGAATCGCGAAGCGCAAACCCTTTTCGAGAGCTACTGGGGTGATGAGTGTGACTTCGCAGCTGACGTTGTCGCCGGGCATCACCATCTCGACCCCTTGCGGCAGCTTCACGTCGCCGGTTACGTCCGTGGTGCGGAAATAAAACTGTGGACGGTAGCCGGTGAAAAACGGTGTGTGGCGCCCGCCTTCTTCCTTGGTCAGCACGTAGGCTTCGGCCTTGAATTTGGTATGCGGCGTGATGGAGCCCGGCTTGCAAACTACCTGGCCGCGCTCCACATCTTCTTTTTCCGTGCCGCGCAGCAGGAGGCCAACGTTATCGCCCGCGAGACCTTCATCCAGCAGCTTGCGAAACATTTCCACGCCAGTAACCACTTTCTTCTGCGTGGGGCGGAAGCCCACGATTTCGATTTCTTCGCCAACTTTTACCTTGCCGCGTTCCACTCGCCCGGTAACTACCGTGCCGCGGCCGGAAATGGAGAAAATATCTTCAATGGGCATGGCAAACGGCTTATCAATGTCGCGCACCGGTTGCGGCACATTCTTGTCCACCGCATCCATCAACTCGTCGATGGCCTTTTCGTACTTGGCGTCGCCGTTCAAAGCTTGCAACGCCGAGCCGCGAACGATGGCAATGCTGTCGCCGGGAAATTGGTAGCTCTTCAAGAGTTCGCGTACTTCGAGTTCTACGAGCTCCAGCAACTCCGCGTCTTCCACCATGTCGCATTTATTCAAGAACACCACAATGGCCGGCACGCCGACCTGCCGAGCCAGCAGAATATGCTCGCGCGTTTGCGGCATGGGGCCGTCCGTGGCCGCCACCACCAGAATGGCGCCATCCATCTGTGCCGCGCCGGTGATCATGTTCTTGATGTAGTCCGCGTGGCCCGGGCAATCCATGTGCGCGTAGTGGCGGTTCTGCGTTTCATACTCCACGTGCGAAACGGCAATGGTGATGCCCCGCTCGCGCTCTTCCGGCGCGTTATCGATGGAATCAAACGCGCGGAATTGCACCTTGGGATTATGCTTCGACAGCACCTTGGTGATGGCCGCCGTCAAAGTAGTTTTGCCGTGATCAATGTGACCAATGGTCCCAATGTTCACGTGCGGCTTATTACGTTCGAATTTCTCCTTCGCCATCTGTTTCTCAGCTCCTCAAATCAAAGTCGTTTTTGCGGCCACTACAAATTCTAAATTCATCTTAAATCTGGGATTAACCCCGAGTACTCTTGCCTTTGTTCTTGTCGATAATTTCTTGCGCGATCGAATTCGGCGCCTCGGCGTAATGCGAAAAGTGCATGGTGAAATTCGCGCGACCCTGGGTGCGGCTGCGCAAATCCGTCGCATAACCAAACATCTGCGCGAGTGGCACTTCCGCGCGGATCACGTTGCTGCCAGAACGATTCTCAGAACCTTGAATCGCCGAGCGGCGAGCGTTTAAATCGCCATAAACAGCGGCCATGTATTCTTCCGGAACGACCACTTCCACCTTCATGATAGGTTCCAGCAAAACGGGCGAAGCCTTGTGGCAAGCTTCCTTAAACGCCATGGAGCCCGCAATTTTAAAAGCCATTTCAGAGCTGTCTACATCGTGGTAGCTGCCGTCAATAAGCACCACCGCGACGTCCACCATAGTGAAGCCGGCCAGAATGCCGTTATCCAGAGCTTCGCGAATGCCCGCTTCAATGGGAGCGATAAATTCGCGTGGGATCGAGCCGCCAATAATCTTGTCGATAAAAAGGAAACGATGTTCTTTGTCGAACTTCCACTTGCCCGCCGGCCCGCCAACCACTTCCTTGGCCAGCGCGTCGAGTTCGTCGGTGGACATTTCCTTCATGTTCTCGTGGCTGGAGCTTGGGATCGGATGCAGTTCAATCTTGCAATGCCCGTATTGGCCACGACCGCCGGTCTGCTTGATGTATTTCCCTTCCGCAGTGGCCTTCTTGCGAATCGTTTCGCGATACGCCACTTGCGGACGGCCGACATTGGCTTGCACGTTGTATTCGCGCAACATGCGGTCCACGATGATCTCGAGATGCAACTCGCCCATACCGGAAATTAAGGTCTGTCCCGTGTCGGGCTCGGTAGAAACGCGGAAAGTAGGGTCTTCCTGCGCAAGCCGCTGCATAGCCACACCAAGCTTGTCCTGATCGGCTTTGGTTTTTGGTTCAATGGCCACGGAAATAACCGGGGCGGGAAAATCAATTGACTCAAGTACTACAGGCTTGTTTTCATCGCAAAGGGTGTCGCCCGTATTCACACTCTTCAAGCCCACGCAGGCGCAAATATCGCCGGCGTAAACGATATCGATTTCTTCGCGCTTATTGGCGTGCATCTGCAGCAAACGGCTGATGCGCTCGCGGGTGCCTTTTCCGGAGTTGTACACGTAGCTGCCGGATTTCAAAACTCCGGAATAAACGCGGATATACGTGACGTGGCCGACAAACGGATCGGACATAATTTTGAAGGCCAACGCCGAAAATGGAGCATCGTCAGAAGCGCGGCGCAGTTCGACTTCATCAGTGAGCGGATTTGTGCCTTCGAGCGGCGGCACATCCACAGGCGATGGCAGATAATCGACAACGGCATCCAATAAAGGTTGAATGCCTTTATTTTTGAACGCCGAGCCAGCCAGCACCGGAACGATTTTCAGCGCCAGCGTGGATTTGCGAATGGACTTGCGCATTTCCTCGACGGAAAGTGTGCCTTCGGTGAGGTATTTGTCGATCACTTCGTCGTCATGCTCGGCAACGTATTCGACCACTTTGTTGCGATGCTCCTCGTAGAAAGCCTTATCTATGGCGGAGCCCTTCAAGGCTGCGGCCACATCAGGCCGTGAATCCACGAAAGCCTTATCCCACAATTTTTCAACGGAGAACTCTTCGAATTTGGCGCCGAGAGTTTCTTCCAGCCAGACAATAACTTTTTGTTCCAGAAAATCGATGATGCCGATGAAATTATCTTCGCGGCCCAAAGGAAATTGCAGCGGTACCGGGTGGGCTCCAAGTCGCGCACGAATAGTGCGGACCACGTGATCGAAATCCGCTCCCATGCGGTCCATCTTATTCACAAAGCAGATGCGCGGCACCCGATATTTATCGGCCTGGCGCCACACCGTTTCCGATTGCGGCTGCACGCCAGCTACGGAGTCAAAAACGCAAACAGCGCCGTCAAGCACTCGCAACGAACGCTCGACTTCGACAGTAAAGTCCACGTGGCCGGGTGTATCGATAATGTTTACGCGATATTTCTTGCCATTGCGTTCCCACGACGCGGTTGTAGCAGCGCTAGTAATCGTGATGCCACGCTCGCGCTCCTGCTCCATCCAGTCCATGGTGGCGGTACCTTCGTCCACCGAACCGATTTTGTAGGTCACACCGGTATAAAAAAGAATACGCTCCGTCGACGTGGTTTTCCCGGCGTCGATATGCGCCATAATCCCGATGTTGCGCGTGTCTTCGAGTTTGAATGCCCTGCCCATGTGTCCTTGTTCAGCCTGCTTTGCAGATACTTGTTTCCCAGATTCCGGTNTTGCCGTTCCTTGCTTCGTCGTTTCCTGTTGCGTTGAGTCTTTTACCGGCACGATTCAACCTTCATTCCATTGCGTTAACGCTGTTACCAGCGATAGTGCGCGAAAGCCTTGTTGGCTTCCGCCATGCGATGCACATCTTCTTTTTTCTTCATGGCGCCGCCGCGAGCGTTCGAAGCGTCGATCAACTCGTCAGCCAATTTGTCGATCATGGTCTTGCCAGAGCGTTCCCGCGAATACTGCAGCAACCAGCGAATGGCCAGCGATTGCCGCCGGAAAGGATTTACTTCCACAGGAACCTGGTAGTTCGCGCCGCCGACGCGCCGAGTTTTTACTTCCAGTAGCGGCTTCACGTTCTCGACCGCCTTATTAAAAATCTTCAGCGCATCGTCGTTGGTCTTCTTGGCCACCTGCTCCATTGCGCCATAAAACGCGCGCTGCGCAGTCGATTTCTTGCCTTCCCACATCATCGAGCAGATGAACTTATCCACCAGTTGGCTGTCATAAACCGGGTCACTTGCTTGCGGCCGGCGGGTAACTAGTCCTTTGCGTGGCATTGCTGTGTATAGCTCCTTCAGAAAATTGCAAAACTCAAAAAGCTTGCGAATGTTGCTGCGAATTCGAATTCGTTTACTTGGTCTGTCCGGCCTTCGGGCGCTTCGCGCCGTATTTCGAGCGGCCCTGCTTGCGATTTTCTACCCCCGCGGCGTCCAGCGTGCCGCGTACGATGTGGTAACGCACTCCGGGCAGATCCTTCACGCGGCCGCCGCGCACTAGAACGATGGAGTGTTCCTGTAAATTGTGGCCAACGCCGGGAATGTAAGTGGTGACTTCGATCGAATTCGTCAGACGCACACGCGCAACTTTGCGTAACGCCGAGTTCGGCTTCTTGGGAGTTTGCGTGTACACGCGAATGCAAACGCCGCGCTTCTCCGGGCAGCCCATCAACGCAGGAGACTTGGTTTTAACCTGGACCTGCTCGCGGCCCATACGTACTAGTTGCGAAAACGTCGGCACAGTTATTTCCCTCAATGGCGCGCGCAATTTTCCGCGGCTCTCGCAAGGCGCGCGCACAAAAATGCGCGAGAGCGCAGTCCAATGCTGAAAGGTCTACTGCGAATCCGGAGATACCAGCAAGAAACTCCGTGCGCACTCCAAGAGGCGGACGTTCGCTCCTGGCTTCGATTCGGAGAGGCTTACTCGGCTTTGCGGGACTGGCGTCCCATTCCGGCCGCTCTTCTGTCCCATTCCGTCGTGCAATGTTCCGGGACCGAAGAATTCCTTCCAACTACGACCGCTACCCACCCGCGGTCGCCCCCGTCGGGAAAGAAACTACCCCGACAAACAACGAAGTATAAGGAAGAAAACGTGCAGTGTCAAATTATCTTCGAAACGGACCATGTGGAAATCGGGGCAAAATTGGCACTTTGGCCCCGCCTTGCCTGCCAAATTTGGGATTCTAACTAGTCTGGAACTCTTGCCGCCCCCAACAGACACATTCATCATACAGGTCTACACATAACTATTGCAGTAACAATCATTTACGAGTTCCTGCTATATCTCAGCAGGTAATGGGCTACCACGGGGCCATCACCCGGCGTTGGAGAATTACCGCTTGACGGCTGGCGCGATTTCGCACCCCCTTTATCACCCAATCCAGCGTATTTCGCGGCGCGTTTTTCACGATCAGCTTTTCACGCTCCTTTTCAACCGATTCCATCTCTGCCCTTAGTGCAGGGTCCAGGCTATTTCTCAGTTGCTCCCATTCCCGATTGGCTTGCTCGTGGTCGTAGCCGCTGAACTTCGGGTGCCCTGCAGTGAAGCGATAGTCACGGACCAGCCTCAGGCCCCTTAGCCGCGTCACTCCTCCGACCATATATTCAATGCCCCAGCCTAATTTATTGGTGCGTGGATCCACTCGCGGAGTATTGCGGATCACCTCAGCAGAGATAGCCCAAAAGCAGCAGTCCGTGGCGGGAACTTCGTAAACGCCGTGGTCCAGTTTCGCGAGCGTGTCCCGATGGTAGACATGGGCATTGAAATCCACGTTTGGGGCGTACACTCCAACGCCAAAATCTCGGATGTACCGCACCGCTTCAGACAGCACCAGGCCAACTTTCTCCGGCCAGATATCGGCCTGAATGTGAACGAAAACGTCAGCGTCAAAGCGATCGAGGGCGGCGTTCCATTGCGCGGTGAAATACGCGTCGTTGCCGACGTGTCGCCAATGAAGGTGACGGAGTCTGAGACTATCGTCAGAGTTGATTACGGTGATCTCACAATGCGGTTTGAAGAATTTTTCTAATATGGCGGCGTGCTGTTTTTTGCCTGGCCAATTAAAAATAAACGCCTGGACCCGCATATTCCCCCTGGGAATTTCTATNTCGTGAATCATACCAAGTGTCAATGCACGCCAATACCACAATTTCCTGTACGTAACGTGCGTGAAGTCCGGNAGTCGGCAACTACTNTGCGAAAACAGGAACAAATTTAAGCGTTCATTCAGACGGCGGGGGTATTTCCTTATTATCGTTGACCCCCTCGTCGCCGAACGGCCATAACCCGGTGGCCCTCAGGAATTCAAACTGATGTTGCGCGCGCAACATTGCAGCGGTTTTGTTTGCAGGCCAGGGTCTGGCGAATCGTTCCGGACGGTCCGCAATCCAAAAAGCGGCCATGGCCATGAGCGTGGCATCCTGCGCCAGTACATCCGGCTTTACTTCCTCCAGGGCATCGGCTGCGGAATGGTGTGTGTATTTATATTCGGGGGAATCCTGATTCATATTGATCCCCGGCAAGCCGGCCATGATAAAAGGCCCGGTGTCTGTTCCAAACTCAACCTTGTCGGTTACCCTGACGCTGCGAATGTTAGCCAGTGAATCGACAAAACTCTGAAAATCTCCAACGAGATCGTCGCGGCCGCCCAACTGAAATTCCTTGACCGGCCCTTGTCCCTCATCGAGCACCAGATCGCCAAGATGGTTAGCCATTTCCGATTGATGCTGTTTTACGTAGGCGTAGGAGCCGAGCAAGCCTTGCTCTTCCCCGTTAAACAGTACGAATCGTATTGTGCGCCGCGGGCGCTGGCCAGATCGCAAAATGGCCTCGGCAGCAGCTAGGACGCTAACGGAACCCATGCCATTATCGGTGGCCCCTTCCGACAAATCCCACGAATCCAGATGCGCGCCGACGACCAGAATTTCCTCCGGATGTTCACGACCGCGAATTTCTCCGATGGCGTTCGCAGTTTCCACCGGGCCGTCGCTGAAGGTGTTGTGCACGTTCAAGCGCACGTGAACTTTTTTGCCATTGTCCAAAAAACGTTCGAGCTGGTTCTGATCTTCAGTGGTGAGCGAGAGCACTGGTATGTTGAAATCCGCTGAAAATCCAAGAATGCCAGTGTGGGTGAGGTTCATACCCTCACTTTTGAATCCGCCTTGACCGCCAAAGATCGCAACTGCTCTATTTTTGGCCATCAGTTTCACAAAATCGCTGAACTGCGTAAAAATCAGCATGCCGTCCTGGCCTTTTTTTGGTTCACCTTGGGCGACCATCAAGATAATTTTTCCCGTAAATTTGGCGGGCTCTTTCTTCTCTTCATCCAGATTGAAAACGTTGGCGGCAACCAGTTCGCCTTCGGCGCCGGCCGCGGGAGTTGATCCCGTCCACCCCATGGCATCAACGTTGAGTCGGCGACGAATAGGGGTAGTTAACTCGGCCTGCGCGGTGCCTCGCGTCCATCCTCGCCAGATATGGAATTTTTCAGCATGAACATTTTCCAGACCAATGGCGCGCATTTTGCCGAGGCTCCAATCAACAGCTTTTTGAGACTCCGGCGACCCGGTGACACGGGCACCAACATCGTCGCTTAGTTGCGTCAGGTATTCGAAAGCGTGGGATTCGACCAGGCCTTCACCGGCAATTTTGACCAACGCAGCTCTAGTCGCTTCTTCGATCTCCTTGGCCACAACAATCGCAGTGGATAGGCCAAGAAGTGCACAAAGAACTGCGAGAATCTCAAAAACACGAGGCATTAATTTCTCTCCTGATATCCAGTCTATCGCACGGAACTGCACCATGCACTTGAGACGGACCCACCCGTACAAGGGTTTTCAGCAGCTGATAAATATCATTGCGGGTGGCAGAAATTTCGACACTACTGGAGCAAGCTTCTTCTTTGCGTCTTTTCCCGAGAGCACCTAAACTGCGAAGTGTGTTTAACAATCGATATTTCATTTCCGTGAAATCGGGATACGCTGCGGCAGCGTTTCTTGTACTGGCGGCTGCTTTGCCGATTTTATCTGCACAGCAGCCGGGAGACCCTTCGAGGAAGCCGCCGGTACAATCAGATCAAAACCCCTATCAAAAAAACAACGAGAAGCCTGCTACCGCCGCACAGACTCCCGCACAAATCGAGCTGCTCGAAACGCACATCCGCTTTGAGGCCGATGGCGCAAGCCGCAAAGAAGTGCACGCGCGAGTGCGCATCAATACCGAACTGGGGACCCGACAATTCGCGCGGCTGAGTTTTGACTATAATCGCGCATTCGAAACCGTAGAAATTCCCCTGGCGCGCATCACGCATACCGGCGGTGGCACCGCTGACATTTTGCCAAGCGCNGTGACCGATCAACCAAGTCCCGCGGTCCTGGACGTCAGCGCTTACCAGGATATTCGACGCAAAACGATTCGAATTCTCGGGTTACAGCCCACGGACATCCTGGAATATCGCGTCGTTACGATAACAACGCATGCCCCGCTCNCGCCGGATTTTTATCTCTTCCACACTTTTGCGAAGGACGCCATCGTTACGCAAGAACAATTCGAACTGGATCTGCCTTCGTCACGCGCCGTGCAACTACGAGTAAATCCGGCCACAGCCGCTAGCTACGAAGGAAAAACCGGCGAGGGCGCGGAAGCGCGCGTGATTCGCCGGTGGGAATACCGCTGGAGTTCCCCGGAAGGTAAAGCGAAGAGCTCGCAAGGTCCTTCTGTGGAACCGGACGTAGCGCTTACAACATTTACTTCCTGGAAGCAGCTCTCCGCGCGGCTGGCGGACAAATTTGAAGCCACAGAAAATATTGCGCCGGAAGTGATCGCGAAATCGAACAATTTGACCAAGTCAGCCGAAAAACCTGAAGAAAAAATCGAAGCCATTTACGATTTTGTGTCGCAAAAAATCACCACGGTAGAGCTGCCGCTGGAATCAAATGGCTTTCAGCCACGTGCGCCAGCGGAGATTCTGTCCTCCGGTTACGCAACTCCTCAAGACAAAATGGTTCTATTCTCGGCGCTTACACGCGCCGCACAGTTGCCTTCGATCGTGGCCCTCGCAGGCGCGCCGGACGCGGCAGAACAAATGCTTCCCCGCCCTTCCATGTTCACACATGCGCTGGTGTGGACCGGAAAAGGCGGGCCTGGCTTTTGGCTGGACCCCGGCATGGAAGTTGCGCCATTTCGCATGATCGGCGCCAATTTGCGTGGCCAGCCTGCTTTCTTGCTTTTGCCCGATGAAAAAGAAAACGCTTCGCTGTCGCGATGGTTGACGGTACCTGTCGATTTACCGTTCGCGGCCTCGCAGCAGGTAAATGTGGACGCCGTCCTGGCCGCGGACGGCAAGCTGAGCGCCAAAGTGCATTATTCGCTGCGCGGCGACAATGAATTGTTGTTGCGCGTGGCCTTTCATCAAACAGCAAAAGAGAAATGGCCGGATCTCGCCCAACTCCTCTCCATCTCCGATGGATTTCGAGGGCAAGTGACAAACGTGACTGCATCGGACCCGTTGAACACGCGGCAGCCTTTCTCAGTGGATTATGAAATAGCTATGCCAAAGTTTGTGGACTGGTCGAAGAAACCCGTGCGCATTCCCGCGTTGCTTCCTCAATTAGGTTTGCCCGACGCGTCCCCCAACGCAACCGCGGGCGCAGCAGCCTCCGCGATCGATCTCGGCACGCCGCTCGATGTGGATACCCGCGCCACGCTGCAGTTGCCCCCCGGAACAACCGCTCACGCGCCTGCGGGAACCTCGGTGGAACGCGACTATGCGACCTTTACGTCGAAATACACGGTGCAGGGCCCGGACTCTGCCGGGAATGTAACCGTGACCGCCTCACGGCACGTTCATTTCTTGCTGCGGGAAGTCCCTGCTGCACGTGTTATGGATTACAAGACTTTCGTGCACGCGGTGCAAAACGACGAAGCNCAGGATTTTACGTTGGAACGGGCCACGTCGGCGGATGATCCCGCGAAGCCCACGGTGAAAAAGACTTCCGCGCCGGCGAAACCTTAATTCTGCTGCTCCAATCAGAAGGAAAAAATGGAGAGGGATTCATTTCAAAGCCCAATGGGAAATTGGCGTGTAAGGGGGGAAGCCGCATCTCGCGCGGATTGCCGAGCTAACAAGTAACTCTATTTCACCTGCAGAATCTCTCTCTCTTTAGTGGCTGATAAATCTTCCATTTTTTTCGTTTCCGCGTGAGAGATTTTTTCGAGTTCGTCGAGCCCGCGCTTCTTTTCGTCTTCGCTGATTTTCTTATCTTTTTCGAGTTTTTCGACCGCCTCTTTCAAGTCGCGGCGCACGTTCCTTAGCGCGGTGCGGTGATTCTCAAGAATCTTGTGCAGTTGTTTCACGAGATCCTTGCGGCGCTCTTCGGTGAGCGCGGGAATCGGGACGCGCACGACTTTGCCGTCATTCGTGGGATTAAGGCCCAGGTCGGAGGTGCGGATGGCCTTGTCGATCAAAGACACCACGCTGGGATCCCATGGAGCGATGACGATCATGCTGGGTTCCGGCACCGTGAGTGCCCCAAGCTGATTTACGGGCAGGGGCGAGCCATGATAATCGACGCGGATGCTGTCCAGCAGCGACGCATTGGCACGCCCGGTGCGCAACGTCCCTAACTCTTTGCGAAAATCCTCGACCGCTTTTTCCATGCGAATTTTCGCCGCGGCTAGAGCCTCTTTTGTATTGGTAATCGCGCTCATGAACACCTCGTGAGAAATACAAAGGTGAATCGATGTCTGTTGTGTTTTTTGATTCCCACTACCGTTTACATCCGCCGCGTCAGAATTCGCAACATTGCAGCATATTCTACGCGGGTATCACCGTTGAACCAACGCGCTCCCCTAACAGCACGCGCTGAATGTTTCCATGACGATTCATATTAAAAACCACGATAGGCATGCCATTGTCCATGCACAGAGAAATCGCGGTGGCGTCCATTACTTTTAAACTTTTGTGCAGCACGTCGCGGTAAGTCACTTCGGAGTACAGCTTTGCTCCCTTCACTAATTCGGGATCGGCGTCGTATATACCGTCCACGCGCGTGGCTTTTAGAATTACGTCGGCCTTGATTTCCATGGCTCGGAGTGCGGCAGCCGTATCCGTGGAGAAGTACGGATTGCCAATGCCAG
>JGI12053J15887_10000081_pt1 | contig 28480 bp, 23 predicted proteins | sample MedBloCAOM1_O3_FD_15887 | JGI IMG/M metagenome (IMG submission 15887)
CCGATTTGAACTTATCGGCAGGGGCGGACCCGTCCGTCGTAGCCCCTGTAGGTTCCGGATGCTCGATCGTAGGTCCGATAGTGCTGGCAGCCGCCTTCAGCGCTGGTGGCGCGCTGGCGCGGCTCGTGCTCAGCCCGCTTTGGTGATGGAGCTGTTTCAGCCGGCTTTGGTAACGGAGCTGCTTCAACCGGTTTTTCTGCCGGTTTGCCGGTCTCGGGCGGCACTTCTTCCGGTTGCTTTGCGGCGGACTTCTCTTCCACGGCGGGTTTCTTGTCTTCCACAGCGGCGGGTTTCTGCTCCACGGCCACTCCACGGTGTCGTTCGATAAACTCCTTGCATTGAATCGGGAAGACGATCTCTCCCGAAGTGGTCAGCCCAATCGGCATACAGCCGCCAGGCGGCACATCTTCGTTCACCGAAGGTTGCGCTGGAGCGGCGTTCGGATTGACCGCGCCAGTTGTCTGAGCGAGCGCCGCGCCGCTCATCACCGAGAGAAGGAGAGCCAATAAATGCTTCATGCGATCTCTCAATCAAACGTTCTAGGGAATGTTCCACCACGCGTACTGGGTAATTTGTCATCTTTGTGGCGCGAATGAGCGAGCTGTCGTACGAACGTTCCCCTTCAACCGCGTTCAACGAGGATGAGGCTGACATTAATCATCGAAGGGCAGCAGAGGCTCAACTTCCGACCAATCGATGACCTCGAAGATCATTCCGCGCTTGAGCATCTCGGCTTCGAGATCGGCGGCATGCATCTTCCATTCGGGAGTCTCCCGAACGCGAAACCTGCATTCCTCGCCCTGCTCGGTAAGCGCATCGTCAGCCGCGAGCGCTCCACGGACGCTATGGTACATCATGGTGAGGCTGTCGTTCGTGAATGCTTGATAATTCATCAGGTCTGCCGTCTGTGCGCTACGTCACTTTAGTGTCCGGAATGACGAAATCCCGCTATCCAGCAAGGTTCCTTCAAGATAATCTAGCCGGATTCGACCATCGATTACGGATCTAATGGCTTTTTTTCGTCCATTTGTCTTGGCGGTGGCCGTTTTGGCCGCCACAACCCTGAGCGCCTACGCCGATAAGCGCGTGGCGCTGGTGATCGGCAATTCTGCATACAAGAACGTCAACCGACTCAAGAATCCGGCCAATGACGCGGCGGCGGTCGTTGCCATGTTTAAGAGGGCCGGGTTCGACTCGGTTGATTCGAAGCTCGACCTAAACATCGTTGAAATGCGTCGCACGTTGCGCGAGTTCGGAAATAAAACGCGCGACGCCGACGTGGCGGTAATCTACTACGCCGGTCACGGCATCGAACTCGACGCCACCAATTATTTGATTCCGGTCGATGCGATGCTTGAGACCGACACCGATGTGTTCGACGAAACGTTTGCGCTAGACCGCGTGTTGGTCGCCATAGAACCTGCCAAACAACTTCGTCTAATCATCCTTGACGCCTGCCGCGACAATCCATTCGCAAAGACCATGAAGCGAACTATTGGTTCGCGGGCAATCGGACGCGGGCTTGCCAAGGTCGAACCGTCCAGTCCGAATACCGTGATCGCCTTTGCGGCCAAGGCGGGTTCAACGGCATCGGACGGCGATAGCAGCAACAGCCCGTTTGCCACGGCGCTTGTCGATCACCTTTCGAAACCCGGCCTTGATCTGCGCAAGGCGTTCGGTTTTGTGCGCGACGATGTTTTGAAAGCGACGAACAATACGCAGGAACCGTTCGTCTATGGCTCGCTGGGCGGCAACGACGTGGCGCTGGTCCCCGCTACGCCTGCGCCGACTGTGGCGCCAGTTGATCAAGATGCCGCCATGCAGCGCAATTACGAGTTCGCATTACAGGTTAGCAGCAAGCCGGTTTGGGACGCCTTCGTCAGCAAGTATCCGTCAGGGTTTTACACCGAACTGGCCAAAGCACATCGCGACAAGCTCGCGGCGGAAGCGGTGCGGATAGAAGCAACGAACAAGGCGAAGGCTGCACAGGAAGAACAGACTCGGCTTGCTATGGAAGGCGCGAAAGCCGCCGAGCAGGCTAAGGCCGCCGAACAGGCAAAAGCCGCCGAACGTGCGCGCGTTGCCGCCGAGCTTGCGAAGACAGCAGAGGAAGCAAAAGTTGCGGAAGCCGAGCGCGTAAAGGCCGCAGCAATAGCCAGGGCCGTCGAGGAGGCGAAAGTTGCGGAAGCCGCGCGCATGAAGGCCGCCGAAGCGGCTAAAGCCGCCGCAGATGCGAAGATCATCGTCGAACAGAAAGCCAAAGACGATAAGGTGGCGGCGTTAACGCCGCCGACTGACAAATCCGGTCAACCAACGGCGGTCGATCTTCCCCGTTCGCTTCAAGCTGAATTGCGCCGGGTCGGTTGCAACACCGGATCGGTAGACGGCAATTGGAATTCGGCATCACAGCGGTCGCTTGATCTATTCAACAAGCACACGGGCATGAAGCTTGATGTGAAGGTGGCCAGTGTCGATGCGCTCGATGCCGTCAAGGGTAAGTCATCGCGCGTTTGTCCGCTGATTTGCGATCATGGGTTCAAGGCTGATGGCGACCTTTGTGCAAGGATTACGTGTCGGGCGGGTTACGAAGTTGGTGATGACAATACGTGTGAAAAAATTGAAGTGAAAAAGCCGACCGCGAAACGCGAGGAGCCGAAATCAAGAGCGGCATCAGAAACTGCGAAGTCACAGGCGTCGGGACAAGTTTTCTGCGGGCAAGGTGGTTGCCGGCCCGTCGGGAAAGGCTGTCGAATGGTTTATGGCGAGCTTACTGGCGGCAGCGGCAGATATTGGGGCAATAAAGAAGTTTGCAATTAAGAGCCATGGATAGCGAGCTAGTAAGTCGGGCAGCCAATGCGTCGGGCGATCATCGGATCAGGTGTGTGATGCTTGCAACGTCGATTTGGAACAATCGAATGCGCGCCACTCAGTTTGCATTTGTGCTTTGCTCAATGTGGCTTTCACCTGCAAATGCAGGAACGGTTCTGATCACCGAGCAGGAAGCGAGCTTACCAGCAAAACGAGGTGTCGCATTCGATTCCCGTGGCATCACGCGCGCGCCGCGCGTCGAATTGGTTCAGCCGGTTGAAGTCGCCTATTCACCCATGCGCTTTCAGATCAGGTTCCAACCATCTGGCGGAGCCACGGTCGATCTCACGACGCTTCGAGTGACATATCTCAAGACGCCAGATGTAGATATCACATCGCGTGTGGGGCGATTTGTGCAACCTACCGGGATTGATATACCGGATGCGGAAGCGCCAGCGGGTGAACATTATCTTCGTATCGAAATTACGGATTCGGAAGGTAGAGCCAGAAGCTCGGTGTTTTCCCTGAAAGTGTCGCCGTAGCTTTGACGCGGATCTGGTTCGGGGCTACCTGGGTAAGCTTCAATAGTTTGGCACCCGATGCGTCCGGCAATTAGACGGACCATCGGCCGCACCTCTCCGCATTTCGGGTCGCGACTCGGTGAACCTGTTTCGTGCGCCTGCAGCCACGAAACAATTTGGCGGGCGCGATGAAGCCATTTTGCTCGGCGAAGACGTCCTGAAACCTGGATGCACCATAAGACCTCGATCGAATAAAGAGGTCAGATCATGTTGGCATTCATTTTCAGTTTCGTTTATCGGCGGGCTTGCAAGAAATATCTCACCGACATGCGTCACCACCGATGGAACACAGTGGCGGCCGGCTGAGGCGGCGGCGTTATCGTGGTACTGAGGCCACACCTGCACTTTTTAGTGGCAACGTGGCAGCGCGTTGCGCTTGAATTGGCGCTCCATCGGCGCCAAAAGGTTCCGTCGCAGCCCAGATGGACGCCCTGATGATATCGAAATGTATTGTCTTTCTTTTCGGCGCCGTCGCGCTCGGGGGCTGTTGCCTGTCGGGAAACGGCTGCTATGCGCCGGTGCCGGGAGCTCCGATCGCTTGGGACGGTCTGGGCTCACCCCCGACGGAGACAGATGAAGTCCCTGAGGATCGGCCGAGGAAGTACACGCAGCGGAAGAAAGAGATTGTCGCCGGACCGATTGGTGACGTTCCTACAGGGCCAAATCGCAAGCCTCAGTCCGATGAAGCGTGGGCCCGGCAAGAGGCCGCCGATCAGGCCGATGAGGCCAGGCTGAGAAAACAATTGAAGATTTGCAGCAACTGCTAACCGGCGCCGGCCCGCGAAGACGCGATCGCCAGTGTGACGTGCTGAACAGGGCCCCTCGAGACAGCCGGCCTAAAATCCCAGAAGTGCCAAGCCAACCCAGCTAAATGCGAAAACTGCCACGCTCGAAATGGCGATGGTCCCGATTGGGATCGAAAGCCTGATGATCTCTCTACTCATGTCGAACACCGGTGACGCAGGGCCGGGTGGCACGACGCCGCCGGCCGACAAGTACGCGGGCATACAACTCCCGTTAATGTTCGTCTGTGGAATGCGCGGTAGGTTCAACGCACATGGCCGTTGGCGGAAATTTCTAAGCCGCTGCCGGTGCGGGGATACTCCATCCGGTGCGTGGGTAGTCTTCATTCGTCACCGCATTGGATTTTGTAAACCAATCAATCAGCTCAGATTTCATTTACCGCCCCGCTTAAGCCTTTCATCCCGAAGGCGTGAGAACTTCCGTTCAAAATCGGGACCAACCCGACGGGGAGCGTAACGGTCAGGCCGAAAACGGCCCGAACCTGTCGTGACGCGGCGGTTACGGTCGACCAAGGGGATGCACCCATGATCATGGCTTATGTCAAGATGGCCTTTGCGGCGGCAATGATGCTCGTTCAGCCTATTCAACACGGCTACGACCGTGGTCAGGTCGGCGACGGCGTTGCTGTGGCTTCGTCCCGCGATGTGTCGTCAAGGCCTGTGCAACCTGCATCCGCGCAGAGTTCATCAAAAGAGATAGCTCAACGCGTGACGGCGACTCGCGGAGAAAGATCGAAGCCCGCGGCACACGCCATTATCGCAAAACAGGTCGCATCAAATTCCAGAGCAATGCAGCGGACAAAGCTCGCGAATTTGCAGCCGGCGGGCAACGCTGCTGCCGGTTCCGATACGAAGCGAGCAAAGATCGTGGATTCGCATCCCACGGATAATGCCGCTGCCAATTCCAATGCCAGGACAATCCAGGAGCAGGTGATGGCTGCCAAGGGGCTCGCGGAGCGCCTGACGGCCGCCGCTATGGTTCAGGCGCCGGAACCAAAAGCGAATAACACCGGCAGCTCCGATCACTCGACCGCGCGTATCAACGCCGAAAAGACCGCAGCTGTATCGCCGAACAACACGGACCATCTGGTTGCGATTCTGATGGCTCGCCCGGAAATCAAATCGGTGTCGGATCTGGCCGGCAAAAGCATTGCAATAGATAACAGGCAATCTGCATCTAACGGGAATGTTCGGACCGCGATCGCGGCAGCGGGGGCGGCTGAGGTCCAACTGAGCGAGGGGCAAACGACGGCGATCAATCGGGTGGCCAGTGGAGAAGTGCCGGCTGCAGTCCTGACTTTGGTGTCTCCAGAAGCGGCGGAGGCGTTTCCTGACATCGCAGGTTTCAGGATTTTTCGAATCCCGATCTCACCTCGTTCATTGAAGGTGCGGCTGGATACACGCTGACAAACCGACCATCCAGACTGGTCAACGCGATAGGTCTGCTGACGGTGCAAGTGGCTTGCCGCATTCGCTCAGCAGTTTCCGCAAATCGCGGATCGGCGGAAATACTTCCTGATTCCAGTCCGCACCCTGTTCATCATACGCGGCCTGCTCCATCTCGACGACCGCGCAATCCTCCGCGAACACCCGGCTCGTGAACCAGGCCAGTAGCGGCCAGGCAACATCGAGCACGCCGGGAATCCTGGGTCGACGCACCGATAGCACCACAAAGGCGCGGTTACGGCACTGTGCGGCATCGACCGGCGTATAGCCAAGCCAAACGCTCAAGACAGGCTCGTTGCCGCGTGTCCACATCCGCAGGGTTTGATAGGGATACTCGGTTCGAACGGTCATCAGGTCTCGTGATGTATGCGACCGTCCGCGTAGCCCACCGACGATCACCGTTTCACCCAGTGGCGGCTTCTGATCGGGGCGCGAAAAACTGTAATCGACCTCCATCCAGCCGTTGCCGGCGCGGCTAGCGAGATAGCGCGGCGTCACTTTGCCCGTGGTCCTGAGGTGCAGAAACTGATGATTCATGTCCATCAGGTTTTCGTGCATGAAGCTGTAATGGCAGCGAACGAGTTTTCCGAACCGGCGCGTCTTGTAGGCTGGCTCGGCCGACGCGCCGATGCGTTCAAGCGGGCCGGCGGCGGGAGCCATGCCCGGCCATACAAAGATGATTCCGTCACGCTCAAAGCATGGATAAGACCGAACGCCGTTCGGCAGCTTGCCTTTGCCGAGATAGGGAACGTCGATGCATCGGCCCGAAGCGTCGTAGCGCCAGCCATGATAGCAGCATCGAACCGTGCAACCGTCGACTGCTCCTTTGGAGAGCGGTACCTGCCGGTGCGCGCACCTGTCCTCCAATGCAAACACAGCACCGTTGTTGGGACGCACCAGTACGATCGGCTCGCCGGCAAAGCGGGCGGCGAATGTCGCACCGGCCGTCAACTCGCGCGACCACGCAACGGGGTACCAGTATTCCGGATGCACTCCTATCTTGCGCAGGTCGAACGATGGACTTGGTCCCGCTGATCCCGGGATATCCTGCGACGCCGTCATCGCTGCAACCCACCGGCTTACGCCAACGCCCGCAGCTCGCGCGCGGCGGCGACCATGTTGACCAGCGCGGGCTTCACTTCTTGCCATTTGCGCGTCTTCAAGCCGCAGTCTGGATTGATCCAAAGCTGCTCGTCGGCAAGGCGCAGGCGGGCAAGCCTCAGCAGGTCGGTCATCTCGCCGATTTCGGGCACGCGCGGCGAATGAATGTCGTAAACGCCGGGGCCGATCTCGTTGGGATATTTGTAAGTTCTGAATGCGTCGAGAAGCTCCATCTTGGAGCGTGAGGTTTCGATCGAGATCACGTCGGCATCCATGGCGCCGATGGCGTCGATGATGTCGTTGAANTCGGAGTAACACATATGGGTATGAATCTGGGTTTCGTTGCTTACGCTGGATGCGCAGATTCGAAAGCTCATAACGGCCCAATTCAGATAGTCGTTCCATTCGGCCCGACGCAGCGGCAATCCCTCCCGCAAAGCGGCCTCGTCGATCTGGATCATCTTCGCGCCCGCTCTCTCGAGATCGGCGACCTCGTCGCGGATCGCAAGCGCAATCTGACGGCATGACGCGCTGCGCGGTATGTCGTCCCGCACGAAGGACCAGTTGAGGATCGTCACAGGTCCCGTCAACATGCCCTTCATCGGCTTCGTCGTCAGTGACTGGGCATATTGCCACCACTCGACCGTCATCGGCCTCGGACGCGAGACGTCGCCGAACAGGATCGGCGGACGCACGCAACGCGAGCCGTAGCTCTGCACCCAGCCGTGGTTGGTAAAGGCAAAGCCGGAAAGCTGTTCGCCGAAATACTGCACCATGTCATTGCGCTCGAACTCACCATGGACCAGGACGTCGAGGCCGATTTCCTCTTGCCAGCGGACGGCCCGCGCTGTCTCCTCGTAGAGGAATGTCCTGTATTCGGCATCGCCAAGTGTGCCTTTGGTGTGCGCAGCCCGCGCTTTCCGCACCTCCGGCGTCTGCGGAAATGAACCGATGGTGGTCGTCGGGAACACCGGCAGCTTGAAACGCTCACGCTGCGCCTTGGCGCGCTCGGCAAAGTCGCCCGTGCGTCGGCCCATCGCCGTCGTGACCGTTGCCATCCGCTTCGCCACCGCCGCATCATGGACTTTAGGTGACGTTCTTCGCGAAGCGGCCGCCGATGCTGATGCAGTCAGGATATCGCTGACCGAATCCCGGCCGCCCGCCAGCGCTTTGCCGAGCGTCGCAAGCTCCGCCATCTTTTGAACCGAGAATGCGAGCCAGGTCCTCAGGTCGGAATCGAGATCGGTTTCCTGGTCGAGATCGACGGGAACGTGCAGAAGCGAACAGGACGGCGCAATCTGAATCTGATCTGCGCCGCGCTTCTTGACAACCGGCTCAAGCCGGTCGAGCAAACCTGCCAAATTAGCCCGCCAGATGTTGCGTCCGTCGATGACACCGAGCGACAGCACCAATCCTTTGGGCGCCTTCTTCAGCACGTCGGATAGTTGGTTGGGTGAACGAACGAGATCCAGGTGGAGCCCGGCGACCGGAAGCGACATCGCGGTATTGAGATTATCACCAAGCCCCCCAAAATAGGTCGTCAGCATGATCTTTAGCGCAGGCAACGCCTCTGAAAAGGCGGCATAAGCCTGACGCAATGCGTCGCGAGCCGCGGGGTCGAGATCGAGCGCCAGACAGGGCTCGTCGAGCTGCACCCATTCGGCGCCTTCGGCCGCGAGGCGACGCAACACCTCGACATAAACCGGCAGCAGGCTGGGAAGCAGCGACAACGGATCGAGCGAAGTATCCTTGCTTTTTCCGAGCTTCAAATAGGTCACGGGGCCAATCAGCACCGGCCGGGTCTGGTAACCAAGCGCTCTGGCTTCGCGATATTCATCGATCGGCTTCAAGGACGACAGCACGAATGGCTGTCCCTTGGCAAATTCCGGCACCATGTAATGATAATTGGTGTCGAACCATTTGGTCATTTCCTGAGCCGGCATCCCGTGGCCGTGCTCATGGTGACCGTGTGCGCAGGCTTGATCAGACGTTTTCGTTTCCGATCCGCGCGCCATGGCAAAATAGGTCGCGAGCGAAACCGGGCCGCTCTTCCAGCCATATATTTTGGGAATAGCGCCAACCATGACGCTGGTGTCGAGAACCTGGTCGTAGAATGAAAAATCATTCGACGGAATGACGCTGATACCGAGCGACTTCTGGCGCGCCCAGTTCTCAGCGCGAAGTGACCTTGCGGCCTCAATGAGAGATTTTTCGTCTGACTTGCCCGACCAGTAAGCTTCCAGCGCCATCTTGAGTTCACGGCGCGGGCCGATGCGCGGCGTGCCGAGCGAAGCGACGGAAAGGGAAGAAGTAGACATGGCTTAACCCCTGAAGTTGGGGGCAAAGGCCAAAGTGACACGTCTGGATTCCGGACGGCCAAAGGCGCACGCAGAATCGCAACGCACCACCCGGACACCCCGCCCGAGGACGTATTGTGTTGTCGAGGCAGGTCTCCTGGCTCGCGGGTCAATGCTGCTGTCCGGCCTTCCCGAAACCTTTGCAGGTTTCAGTGACATCTTTAGACAGCGGCTCACCGCTTACAGTTGCGGGGGCAGCTCCGGCTTTGGCTTACGCCGCACCGGCTTCCCTCTTAGCTTCGGGAAACCTTCCCGAAGAACCACGACGAGTTCAGTTAAGGTCAACAGTGATCTCAGTCAATCGTGCATGTGACGATCGCAACGACTGTGCTCCATAGCTTTCGATTCCGAACACGGGGCCATCCAGACATATGATTACCTCTGCGATATAGNTTCAGGGATGATGGTCTGGACGATCGAGGCATCCAGGGCTTCGTAGTCGTGGAGCCCNATCGTCGCGTAAAGCTCGGCGCGGGTCTGCATCTGATCGACCANCTTGTGGGCACCGCCGTCACGCTTGATGGCGGCGAACAGATTTTGNTGCGCCTTGTTGGCGACGCGGAGCGAAGACACCGGCCAGATCACCATGCGGTAGCCCATGGCTTCGAATTCCGACGCCGTGAAATAGGGTGTCTTGCCGAACTCCGTCATGTTTGCCAGCAGCGGGACGCCGGAAACGCGCTTTGCGAATTCCTCAAACATCTCGCGCGAGCTCATGGCTTCAGGAAATATCGCGTCGGCGCCGGCCTCGAGATAAAGCCTGGCGCGTGCCACCGCGCCGTCGATGCCTTCGCTGGCGGCGGCATCGGTTCTTGCGATCAGATAAAGATGCCGGCGCGCCTTGGCGGCGGCGGCGACCTTCGCGGCCATGTCACGCGCGTCAGCCAGCTTCTTGTCGTTGAGGTGGCCGCATTTCTTCGGCAATAGCTGGTCCTCGATATGAACCGCCGCAGCACCAGCATCCTCGAAGGTACGCACCATGTTCATGACGTTGAGCGCCTCACCGTAGCCGGTGTCGCCATCGACCAGCACCGGTAGACCGCTCGCCCGCGTCACCTGACGGATGAAGAACGCAACCTCGTCGATTGTGACAATGCCGAGATCCGGCAGGCCCATCGATGCGGTCATCGCCGCTCCGGACAGATAGAGCGCGGAGAAACCGGCGTCCCGGGCCTGAAGTGCCGCCATGCCGTTATGGGTTCCGGGCATCTGCAGGATCCCCGGCTGGCTCAAGAGATCGCGAAAGCGAACTCCTGCGGGCTGATCGGCAAGCGTCGCGCCGATGAGGTAGGTCATGGCGAACTCCTTACGCCGCCCGCGGCGAGATGGTGGCCTTGCCACGCTGTTCCAGCGGTACAAATTTCAGATTTTCCGGGCCGACATAATTCGCCGCCGGGCGGATGATCTTGTTGTCGATGCGCTGTTCCATCACATGTGCCGCCCATCCGGAGGTGCGGGAAATCACGAACAGCGGCGTGAACATCGCGGTCGGCACGCCCGTCGCGTGATAGGAGACCGCGCTGAACCAATCGAGGTTGGCGAACATTTTCTTGGCGTCGGCCATCACGGCCTCGATCCGGTCGGCGATTTCGAACATGCGGGTGCTTCCGCCTTCGACGCTCAAGCGACGCGCCACTTCCTTGATCACCTTGTTGCGGGGATCGGCGATCGTATAAACGGGATGGCCGAAGCCGATCACGACCTCTTTGGCCGCGACCCTGCGGCGAATGTCGGCCTCGGCCTCGTCGGCGTCGCGGTAGCGCTTTTGAACCTCAAACGCCACTTCGTTGGCGCCGCCATGCTTGGGACCGCGCAGCGCCCCGATCGCGCCGGTGATCGCGGAATACAGGTCAGCTCCGGTGCCGGCGATGGAGCGCGCTGTGAAGGTCGAAGCGTTGAACTCATGCTCCGCGTAGAGGTTCAGCGAGGTGTGCATGGCGCGTTCATGCGATGGCGGCGGCTTTCTGCCATGGAGCAGGTGCAGGAAATGCGCGCCGATCGACTCGTCGTCGGTTTCGACCTCGATACGGCGGCCGTGGTGGGCATAATGATGCCAGTAGAGCAGCATCGAGCCCAGCGAGGCCATCAGGCGGTCGGCAATATCGCGCGCGCCCGGCTGATTGTGGTCGTGCGCCTCCGGCAAGATACAGCCGAGAGCCGAGACGCCGCTGCGCAGGACGTCCATCGGATGCGCGGCGGCCGGCAACAGCTCCAGCGTCCGCAATACCGCCAGCGGGAGTCCGCGCAGGGCCTTCAATTTGGCCTTGTAGTTTCGCAGCTCGGATGAGCTCGGCAGGCTGCCATGGACGAGAAGATGCGCGATCTCCTCGAACTCGCAGGTTTCTGCGATATCCAGTATATCGTAGCCGCGATAATGCAGATCGTTGCCGGTCCTGCCTACCGTGCAGAGCGCCGTATCGCCGGCAACCACACCGGAAAGCGCCACCGACTTCTTCGGCGTGGGTCTTATGTCCGTCATGTCGGCTTCCCTATCGTTTGCCGGCCGCGCGGTGGACCACAGAGGGCGCATCAAGGCGCCAATCGAAAATGCCGTGCGCGGGTTTCTTTCCCATATGTTCTGGATCGACCGTGAAGCTGAGGTCGCTCAACTCTCCGGCTTGCAGCGAAGGCAACCGTTCGACCGCCGCGATGAAGCGATCTTGCTCGGCCTCTGCGATCACACCTTCCGCCAACGTTCTGAATTTCTGGATGTAGTCGCGCCGCCTGAAAGGGCGAACGCCCAATGGATGGGCGTCAGCGACCGCAATCTCATCGCTGATGATGGAGCCGTCCTTCAGCGTGACGACGACACGGCCGCCGAATGCTTTTTCGTTTGCGTTGTGGCTGTGATAACGGCGGGTCCACTCGGGATCCTCCGATGTGCTGATCTTGCGCCAAAGCGCGATCGTGCTTTCGCGCGCCGCGCGTTCGGACGCATAGGATCGTTCGTGGTGCCAACCGCCGTCCTCAAGCGCTACGGCGAAAATGTACATGATGGAATGGTCGAGGGTTTCGCGGCTTGCTTTCGGATTCATCTTCTGCGGATCATTGGCGCCGGTACCGATCACGTAGTGAGTGTGGTGGCTGGTGTGGATGACGATGCTTTCGACCTTCGTGAGGTCGCCGATTTTCGGTCCCAGCCGGCGCGCAAGGTCGATCAGCGCCTGGCTCTGATATTCGGCCGAATGCTCTTTGGTGTAGGTGTCGAGAATAGCCCGCTTGGGCTCGCCGGTTTCCGGTAGCGGCACAATGTATTCAGCCTCGGGGCCACCGAGCAGCCATGCGATAAAGCCATCTTCGCCTTCGTAGGCAGGGGAGGGTGCGCCTTCGCCGCGCATGGCCCGGTCGACGGATTCGATGGCCATCTTGCCGGCGAAAGCCGGCGCATAGGCTTTCCAGCTTGAGATCGCGCCTTTACGCGATTGCCGCGTGGTGGTGGTGACGTGAAGCGCCTGCTGAACGGCCTGATAGATCGTCAGGGTCGGCAATCCCAGCAGCGCGCCGATGCCGGCGGCAGCAGATGGGCCGAGATGGGCGATGTGATCGATCTTGTGTTCGTGAAGGCAAATGCCCTTCACGAGATCGACCTGAATTTCGTAAGCCGCAGCCAGGCCGCGGACGAGATCTGCGCCCGACATCCCGCAATGCTGGCCCACCGCCAGCACCGGCGGAATATTGTCGCCGGGGTGCGAATAGTCGGCGGCGAGGAAGGTGTCGTGAAAATCAAGCTCACGAACGGCAACGCCGTTGGCCCAGGCAGCCCATTCCGGTGAAATGCGTTGCGCTCGGTCTAGTCCGAACACCGTTGCTCCCGGTTGGAACGGATGCGCTTCGGCTTGTGACCGCGCGCTTGCAACGGGATGCCGCGCGAGCGAGGCGGCAGCGACGGCGGCATTGTCGATGATGCGGTTGGCGATCATTTCCGCGACGTCGCTCTCGACCGCCACGGGGTCTGCGGCCACTTCGGCGATTTTCCAGGCCAGCTGATCGGCGCGGGCGAGACGATCGGCGGATTTGAAGGTTCGTACGCTGTGCTGCTTCAAAGCGTCGCTTCCTGTTTGATCTGACGGGCCGCGATTGGCACGGGATGCCCGAGCTCGTTCACCGCGACCATCTCGAATGTTCCGCGCACCGCGGACTTGCGTCGGCCGCTGATCAGGTCTTCCCGGATCATATCGACCGCGACGGTCATCGAGCTTCGCCCGACGCGGGTGATGGACGCAATGAGTTCGACGAGTTCGCCGACACGGATCGGTTCGTGAAACTCGATTTTGTCGGATGCAGCCATGACGACGTTTTGGCGTGCCCAGCGGGTGGCGGTGATGAAGGCGGCTTTGCCCATCAGGTTCAGCGCATGGCCTCCGAACAGCGTGCCATAGTGATTGGCTTGCTCGGGAAAGATCATTTCCGCAAACCGGGTCTGNTCCTCCCGGGTCTGCTCCGTCGGCGCGATCGCTGCCGGGACCGTCTGCATTTTCTTGCTCCAGCGGCTTGTATCCCGCTACAACTTCGCAATATCTACAAAGATGCACGGCCGGAATGGCTGAAAAAGCGTAGTTTTGCGAAGAAATACATCCCGGCTTGCGAAGTTTGCGAAGGTGGCGAGATGAAAAAGACCTTCATGGGCGTGCGCTTGAAAAGGCTGCGTGAGGAGCAACGCCTGACGCAGGCGGCGCTCGCCGGCAAGCTCGGCATCTCCCTGAGCTATCTCAATCAGCTGGAAAACAACCAGCGCCCGCTCACGCTGCCGGTGCTGCTTGCGCTTAATTCCGTGTTCGGCCTCGATGTGCAGTCTTTCGCCGAGGATGACGAAGCACGTTTGATTTCAGATCTGCGCGAGGCGCTGGCCGATCCTGCAGTAGGCGAATCGATCGCGACAGCCGAACTTCGCGAGCTCGCGCTGAACATGCCGGCGGTCGGCCGCGCGCTGGTGGGCCTTAACCAAAGATACCGGCACGCTGCCGAGCAATACGCCGCGATCTCGGCGCGGCTCGGGGAAGACCGGCAGGCGACGGCGGCCATCCTGCCGTCCACGCCGTTCGAGGAGGTCCGCGACTTCTTTTATCTGCAGCATAACCACATTGCCGAACTCGACGAAGCGGCGGAAGCGATCGCCAATCGAATGGAGTTTCCTGTTCGACAGATGGCCCCGGCTCTGGCGTCGTATCTCGCAGGCCGACACGGCGTGAAAGTGCTGACCGATGCCGCCGACGAGTTGAGTCTGGGCATGCAGCGCCAGTTCGATAGCGAAGCGCGAATACTTCGTCTCTCGCCAAGCCTGCGGCCGGGCCAGCAGGCTTTTCAGATGGCGACGCAGATCGCCATCCTGGAGCTGGACGAGGAGATCCGCTCCATCGTCGGCAAGGCGAAGTTTACCAGCGACGAATCGCGCGGCCTGGCGCGTATCGGGCTTGCGAATTATTTTGCCGGTGCGCTGATCCTGCCTTATTCCATCTTCCTCGCCGAAGCGGAGCGGTGCCGCTACGATATCGAATTGCTTGGGCATCGGTTTGGCGTGGGCTTTGAGACGATTTGCCACCGATTGAGTACCTTGCAACGTCATAGCGCGCGCGGAGTGCCGTTCTTTTTCATTCGTGTCGATCGCGCCGGAAACATATCGAAGCGCCAGTCGGCGACAGATTTCCATTTTTCCCGCGTCGGTGGGACCTGTCCGCTCTGGAATGTTTACGAGGCATTCGCTTATCCGGGAAAAATCCTGACGCAGTTGGCGCGGATGCCCGATGAGCGAACCTACCTGTGGATCGCCCGAACCGTTTCGCACGGCCGGGGCGGATACGGGGCGCCTGCCAAAACCTTTGCGATCGCGCTTGGCTGCGACATTCGTTACGCCGAGCGCGTCGTCTACTCCCAAGGCATCAAGATCGATACCACCTTGGCGACGCCGATTGGCATGGGTTGCAAGGTCTGCGAACGCAAGGGTTGCCCGCAACGGGCGTTCCCGCCGGCCGGCCGCGCGCTTAATATCGACGAAACTCGGTCTCACTTTGCCCCCTATGCCACGTCGCCCTGAAAGCCGGCGCCTGGTCTTTGCCATTTGCGGAATGGCGGACGCCTGATACTGCGGAAGGCGGCCTGCCGTGTCTGATTCTGCGGGCCCAATTATCCGGGCCAATTATCCGGGCCAAGAGATTTCAACCCAAAATTTTTTGAGGTTTGGCTGTCACGGGCCATTGACAGTTCGCAACGAATGCTACCACATATAGAGGTCACGGTTCCACTGGATCGCAAGATTTGGTGGCTAAGAGGGAAGCCGGTGTATCGCGCATTGCGCGGGATTCCGGCGCTGCCCCCGCAGCGAGTTGCTCCCGAGTTTACGTCACTGATGCCTTCGCATTGGGAAGACCGGGAGCAGTCACGACCTGCGAGCCAGGAGACCTGCCGCGACACCAAAAAACGTCCACGGGCGGGGTGTCCGGCGGTCGCTCGCATGCTCGTGCCGGCGTTTGCCGCCGCGCAGCCTGCAGCGCCCTGTCGGCCTCCAGCCCCCCAAGAATTGCAACACGCAACACACGGGGTCTGCCAATGTCACTGTCTCTCGATCGCGAAGCCGCCAAAGCCGTTCCTTTCATTCAACTGCGTCCGGAATCTTTTGCCGCAGCAGCGGCCGAACCGCCGCTGCAGGTGATCAGGCGCAACGGCACGGTGTCGGCGTTCGATTCCGGCAAGATATCGGTCGCGATGACCAAGGCATTTCTTGCCGTCGAGGGTCACACGGCGGCAGCTTCGCGCCGGGTGCATGAGTCCGTTGAAAAGCTCACCGCAGAGGTCGTTGGCGCGCTTACCCGAAGGATGGGCGAGGGCCGCACATTTCACATCGAAGACATACAGGACCAGGTCGAGCTGGCGCTGATGCGCAGCGAACATCACAAGATCGCGCGCGCCTACGTGCTTTACCGCGAGGAACGGGCAAAGCAGCGTGCGCAGGCGGAGGCGGCCCAAGCAACAAAGCCGGCCGCCGAACCATCGCTGCATGTCACGCTTGCGAATGGAACGCGTGTGCCGCTCGACAACGCCCGCGTGGCGCTGATCGTTGAAGAAGCCTGCGCGGGCCTCGACGGTGTCGATGCCGCGCCTGTTCTGACGGAAACCTATCGCAACCTCTATGATGGCATCAGTTATGACGAACTGGCGCTGGCCGGCATCATGGCGGCGCGCACGCTGGTGGAGCAGGAGCCGAACTACACCTATGTCAGCGCACGGCTTTTGCTCGACAAGCTCCGCACCGAGGTGCTGTCGTTCGTGCATTCTACGCCGGTCAGCGCTACCCAAGCCGATATGGCGACCCGCTATGCGGAATATTTTCCGCTCTATGTGAAAACAGGCATCAAGGCCGAATTGCTTGATTCGGACCTTGCCCGCTACGACCTGAAGAAACTCGCCGCGGCCATCAAGCCGGAACGCGATCTCTCGTTCCAGTTTCTCGGCCTGCAGACGCTGTATGACCGCTATTTCCTTCACGCCAGGGGCAACCGCATCGAACTGCCGCAGGCGTTCTTCATGCGCGTCGCCATGGGGCTGGCTATTCGCGAGATTGACCGCGAAGCGCGTGCCATCGAGTTTTACGATCTGCTGTCGTCGTTCGATTTCATGGCATCGACGCCAACGCTGTTCAATGCGGGGACGCTGCGGCCGCAACTGTCATCCTGCTTTCTCACCACCGTCGCCGACGACCTCGACGGCATTTTCAAATCGGTCAAGGATAACGCGCTGCTGGCGAAATACTCGGGCGGACTCGGCAATGACTGGACCCGGGTGCGCGGCCTCGGCGCCCACATCAAAGGCACCAATGGCGAAAGCCAGGGCGTGGTGCCGTTTCTGAAAGTCGCCAACGATACCGCGATCGCGGTCAATCAGGGTGGCAAGCGCAAGGGAGCGGTCTGCGCCTATCTCGAGACCTGGCATATCGACATCGAGGAATTTCTCGACCTGCGCAAGAACACCGGCGACGATCGCCGCCGCACCCACGATATGAATACCGCCAACTGGGTGCCCGACCTGTTCATGCAGCGCGTTGAAGCCAACGCGGAGTGGACGCTGTTCTCGCCGGATGAGACGCCCGATCTGCACGACCTCTACGGCAAGCCGTTCAGTGAGCGCTACGCCTTCTATGAGGCGAAGGCTGCGCGCGGTGAAATCCGGGTGTTCAAGCAAGTCCGCGCCACGGANTTGTGGCGCAAAATGCTGACCATGCTGTTCGAGACCGGNCACCCCTGGATCACCTTCAAGGATCCCTGCAACCTGCGCTCGCCGCAGCAACACGTCGGCGTCATACACTCGTCCAACCTCTGCACCGAGATCACGCTCAACACATCCGACGACGAGGTCGCCGTTTGCAATCTCGGATCGGTCAATCTGCTCAATCATATCCGCAACGGCAGGTTGGACGACGCACGGTTGAAGCGCACCGTGGCGACCGCGATGCGGATGCTCGACAACGTCATCGACATCAATTTTTACACGATCCCCGAAGCGCGTCGCTCGAACCTGCAACACCGTCCCGTGGGTCTCGGACTGATGGGGTTCCAGGATGCGCTGCAGGCGCAAGGAATCGCGTTTGCGTCGGACGCCGCGGTCGCCTTCGCCGACGCNAGCATGGAGGCCATTGCGTTCCATGCGATTTCGGCGTCGGTCGATCTTGCCGCGGAGCGCGGCCGGTATCCGTCGTTCAACGGTTCGCTCTGGAGCCAGGGCATCTTGCCGATCGATTCGATCGAGATCCTTAGCGAGGCGAGGGGCGGCCTTGCGATCGATCGCTCGACCACACTCGATTGGGCTGGTCTGCGCAACCGGGTCAAGACAACAGGCATGCGCAACTCGAATGTGATGGCGATTGCCCCGACGGCGACGATCTCGAACATCTGCGGTGTCGCGCAATCGATCGAGCCCGCCTACCAGAACCTCTATGTCAAATCGAACATGTCGGGCGATTTCACCGTGGTGAACGAATTTCTGGTCCGTGATCTGAAGGCGCGCGGGCTATGGGATGAAGTCATGGTCAATGATCTGAAATATTTCGACGGCTGCATCGGCTCGATCGACCGCATCCCGGACGATCTCAAAGCCCTCTATGCGACGGCGTTCGAGATCGACAGTGTCTGGCTGATCGAGGCCGCGGCGCGCCGGCAGAAATGGATCGACCAGTCGCAGTCGCTCAACCTCTACATCGCCAATCCGTCGGGCAAGAAGCTCGACGCGCTCTACCGCCTGGCGTGGTCGCGCGGATTGAAGACGACCTACTACCTGCGCTCGCGCAGCGCGACCCATGTCGAGAAATCCACGCTGAAGGGCACGGATGGCAAGCTCAACAGCGTCACGTCGATGACTGCGATCTCGGCAAGCGCGCCCATCGTGCTGCCCCCGGCTGCGACCGCACCTGATCTATCCGGTGCGATCGCGTGTTCCATCGATAACCCCGAATGTGAAGCCTGCCAGTAAGCAGCACCAAATCCTTAGGAAGAACCACATGCTTGACTGGTCCGACACTTCAGCCGCCGTTGCAGGCCCCGCCCCGGTGCCGTTTGTCCTGACGCCCGACCACGCCATCGATCAAACCGGGTTAGGGGTCATCGATCGCCGCGGCGGCAGGGTTTCGGTCGACGAAAAACGGATGATCAATTGCCGCGCCGACGTCAATCAGCTGCTGCCGTTGAAATATAAATGGGCGTGGGAGAAATATCTCGCCGGCTGCAACAATCACTGGATGCCGACCGAAGTTTCGATGCAGGCCGATATCGCGCTGTGGAAATCACGCGACGGTCTCACCGAAGATGAGCGTCGCGCGATCAAGCGCAACCTCGGATTCTTCGCGGCCTCGGAGAGCCTCGTCGCCAACAATATCGTGCTGGCTATCTACCGCCACCTCACCAATCCGGAGTGCCGCCAGTATCTGCTGCGGCAATGCTTCGAAGAGGCGGTTCATACCCATACATTTCAATATATCGTCGAAAGCCTAGGCCTCGATGAGGGCGAGCTGTTCAACATGTATCGCGAGGTTCCCTCGATCACCGACAAGGCGGCGTGGGCGCTGAAGCATACCCAGCATCTTGACGATCCCGACTTCAAGACCGGTACACCAGAGGCGGATCAGGCATTCCTGCGCGATCTGGTCGCTTTTTACGTCATCTTCGAGGGCATGTGGTTCTATACCGGCTTCGCGCAAATCCTTTCGCTCGGCCGCCGCAACAAGATGATCGGCATTGCCGAGCAGTATCAATACATCCTGCGCGACGAGTCGATTCACCTCAACTTCGGCATCGACGTCATCAATCAGATCAAAATCGAAAATCCGGATCTGTGGACCAAGGCGTTCCAGGACGAAGTCCGGGCCATGATTCGTACCGCCGCGGAACTGGAGGCGGCGTATGGACGGGACACCATGCCGCGCGGCTTCCTTGGCCTCAACGCCGCGCTATGCGAAACCTACATGCACTTCATCGCCAATCGTCGCTGTGCGCAGCTTGGATTATCGCGGGTGTTTGACGATACGGAAAACCCATTCCCGTGGATGTCGGAAGCGATGGACCTCAAAAAAGAAAAGAATTTTTTTGAAACCCGCGTCATTGAGTACCAGAACGGCGGCGCGCTTAATTGGGAGTGATCGGGACAGCGTGGGGATCAGCACCTTATGAAGTTGATCGTAAGCGTCGCAGAGACGGTTAGCTGGTGAGAGGCCCGCGCNGTGCGGTGGCTCTTCGGAGCGTGGCGGATTTGCACACCNTGTTGAGAGCCGTAAACGTATTTATCGCGCGGCTTGTGTCTGCCGGACGCGCCAGGCAACGAGTTTGCCTGATGGCTCGAGATCGAGCGGTTCCAGAAAATCCGGGATCTCGCCGCGGCTAAGGCGTGCGGCGAGGCCATCGGGCGCCAGTTTGGCGAACTCGATCTGGTCGGAACCGCCAGCGCACATGACGATGTAGTCCACCCGACGGTCAGACAGAAGCTGCTGCGCCATCGCAGGCGCAGCCAGCATGACGTGCAACATCGCCAGATTGCCAACGTTGTTGCGGTGATAGGGCGCTGCGAAAACAGAGTGCCCCGTGGCTGCAAGGATCGCCGGACCGAGATCGATCGGCGCCATCACGCGGCCGCGGGCTAATGCTGCCAGTGGCGCGAGGCTGGAAACTGTGCGGCACGACGCCGCGGCGTCCTGTTTGGCAGTCGTCCATTGTGGCTTCACGATCTGGTCGATCATGGGCCGCGCGACCAGACCGCTCGCTGCAAAGCTCGCAGGAGAGGCGACAAGCGCTGCGAGCAGGAGCTTTCGTCCTTGCTCGTGACCGGTCCACAGGGTCGCGAGGCTGACGGCAAAAGTCGGCGCCGCCACGATGGTCGCCCCCGCTGAGCCACGCATCTGCCAGATGCTGATTCCGATCAGGGCCGCAAGAGTGACGACGGCTGCGATCAGGCGAAATCGAGAACGCGGTGCTGCCCGGAGCATCGCCGTTGCGGCCAGGAACAGCGTCAACACCGGGAAGCCATAGAAACCGGGAATTTTTTGCGGTTCGAGCTGCAACATGGTGTGAAACGACATCGTTTCGGCGACCTGGTCGAGCCAGAGCGATGCCACCAGTGGATCGACCATTGCATATGGCGATGCCAGACATTCCGGAAACAATTTGAAGAAAGCTGCGAGCAGGATCAGTCCTGTTACCGCGGCCGCGGCAACGCGCGCGCCCAACTCTGGCTGCCACGCAGCGACACCCGCGACGATCATCAGGCTCCCGCCGCCGCCGGCGATCAGCAACAGAAACGGGCCTCCGAACGCATCGCACACGGGTGTACCGAGGGAATGCGCGGGCAGCAGCAGCGCGGCGAGAAGCAACGACGAGCCCGTCAGTGCCGCACCAAACGTGCATACCTGACGCGATACGAGCTGGCCGCGCCAGATCAGAAGGCCAAGGATTGCGACGCACGCCGTCGCAATCGCCGGCAGCATCTCCAGCCCGATCGCCAGTGACAACGCCGCGGAAAACCCTGCAAGACTCGCATCGACGCTGCTCCGCTCGATCCCCAAAGTCAGGAACAGAAAGCATAACANCAACACGATCTGGAAATTGTGNTGATCGATCGCGCCGGCCCGGAAGTGAATCNGAGCCGGGACTGACAGCGCGGCGAGCACAATGGCGGCCAACTGCNCCGCAGGTTGGTTCACGTCGTCACTCATCCGTTTTGCTATTGCTGCGACCAGAAGCAGGGCTGCGCCGAAAAGCAGCGTCGGCCANACGAACAGGGTGATTGCCTCCGCGCCCGCCGTGCCCGCCAGCGGTCGNAGCATCAGGATTAGCGCTGCCAGAGGTACATCAATCACGCGCGACCAATGCATCAGGGAGCCCGGTGGATCGAGCCGGGGCTGGATCAANTCGAACCAGCCTTGTCCGGCGATCAGGTCGTTCACNTCGACCAGGCGCATGGCGTCGTCGGTCGACATGGCGTCAAACACGCCACTGTTGATGCTCGGTGCGGCNAATGCCAGTGCGACCGCGGCGCACAGCATCAGAATCACNATCCTTGGATCCGCAGCACCGCGCTCTACTGTCGGAACACCGCTCGCTGCGGCGGAACGGTTCGACATGGTAAATACCTCAGTTCTTACTGAGGTACTCCCATAAGTTTTATGAAGGTTTAAGTTGATTGCGACAATCGGCAATGAAAGACGGGAAAAGCATCGCCAGGCAAATGGTTTCCAAAAACAAAATCAGGTGCGTCGGCTGACCGGCGCACCTGATTTCTTTGCTTGGACCCGCGTAACGATTCCGCCGAATTAGTCGAGATTAATTAATAGGGACAGATGTATCGACCCCAGCGGTAGCTGAAGTAGCATCCGCCGCCGTAGATGCCGATGCCCCCACCGCGACCCCAGCCTCTGCCGCGACCCCAGCCGCCGCCACGGCCCCAGCCGCCGCCACGGCCCCAGCCGCCGCCACGGCCTCGGGCCTGTGCCGATGTCGTGGACGTGCCGACCAGGACGGCAGACGTGCTGACAACGTAGACGAACATCAAGGCCAATGCCGCCAGGCAGCGCGTGAGGATGGAATAGCGTGCGGTAGAGATATTCTTAGCCATTCAGGATCTCCCGGTAGTTCCAATCACCAAACTTCCAAACCTGCCTCATTCGAATTTGCAAGACCTGCTTTTCGTTCCGGTGCGTGCTAAGATCATTTTTAATATAGTGTTCTTGATAGTGTTCTTGCGGCTTTTTTGGGATGCTATGGGGAAGGGTAAGCGAGGTCAAGTTACAGCCTTTGTCGCAGAAAATGATGAACGGCTCAAACATCGGATTCGCGCCTGTAGATATTGTGCATTGCGCAATTTTCTCTTCGATGAACAGAATCAAATCTGCCAAAAATGTGACTCAGCAAGTGTGATTTGGCCAGTTGCATTGGCAAAAGCCAAATCCAGCTTCGCCGCCCGACAATCTCCTCGATCAATCCCCACACAATCCATCCAAGAGTGCTGATGTCAAAACAACATATCTACGTGCTCGGCCTGAATACGTATGACCATGATGTGAGCGCCTGCCTGTTACGCGACGGCGCCATCGCGTTCGCCATCGCCAAGGAGCGCATCACGCGTGAGAAGCACGCCACCGGCTTCTACAAGGAGGTGATCGATTATTGCCTGGATGCCGAGGGCATCGCGCTTGAGGACGTCGATCTGATTGTTCGGAATTGCTACATCCTTCCTGTTGCCGAAATGGAAGAGCGGCTGGTCTATCAGGACATGCCGGGGTTCCTTCCCGAATATGAACGGGCTGAGGCTTCCAAACATCCATTGTATCTGTCGCGCTCCGACAAGGTGGTGTCGATATCCCACCATCTGGCGCACGCCTACAGCGCCTTTGCCGTATCGCCGCTTGAGGATGGCGTTGTGATGATTGTCGATGGCGTCGGCAGCTATCAATCTGACGTCGTCGAACCCTATCCGCCAACCGATAGCGCCACGCCGCTCGCTCGTGAATCCGAGAGCTATTATAAATTCAGCGGCTCAACGATCGAATGTCTGAAGAAAGTATGGATGGAGCCCGACCGTGGCTTCCTGAGCGACGAATTTTACAACATGCCCGGACTTGGCGCGCTCTATAGTCGGGCTTCGACCTACATCTTTGGCGACTGGAACAAATGCGGCGAGCTGATGGGGCTAGCGCCTTATGGCCGCCCCGAACAGGTCAAGCGGCTGCTCGAGCTCAACGACGGCACATTGCATGTTCCGGATTGGACGACCGACTTCAAGCAGCCTTACGTCATGGACAGCGGCAGCTGGGAAGGCAGTCCGTCGATGCGGCATTGGGAGGATCTTGCCTGGCGGGTTCAGGACGATACCGAAAACGTACTACTTGCGCGTGCCCGGTGGCTGCGCGAAACCACCGGCGCCAAAAATCTGTGTATCGCCGGTGGCGTCGCGCTGAACTGCGTGGCCAACGGCCGGGTTGCGCGGGAGTCCGGATTTGAGAATGTCTGGATACAGCCGGCCGCCGGCGACGACGGTATTGCGATCGGCTGCGCCTATTACGGTTATCTGGAGATTCTTAAACAGCGCCGCTCATTCGTCATGGACCACTCCTACGTCGGCAAGCGCTACACCGACAAGGATATCCACAGGGCCACCGCGAAGTTTCTCGTTCGCATTCAGACGTCGGCGGTTCGCAGCGAGAATATCTGCCGCGAAACGGCAAAATTGCTCGCCGAGCAGCGCGTGATCGGCTGGTTCCAGGGCGGTTCTGAGTTCGGACCGCGGGCGCTTGGCAATCGCAGCCTGCTTGCGGACCCGCGCAAGCCCGAAATGAAAGATATCCTGAACAAGCGCGTCAAGCACCGGCAGGCGTTTCGGCCGTTTGCGCCGATCGTGCTGGCCGAACGGGCAACGGAAGTGTTCGAAGGCGGGGAGGATTCGCCGTTCATGTTGATCGCCAAGAAAGTTCGCCCCGATTGGCGCGACAGGATTCCGGCGGTCGTCCATGTCGACGGAACCGCGCGGGTTCAGACCGTTCGGGAAGAAACCAATCCGGTCTTGTACCGCCTGCTGAAAGAGTTCGAGGCGCTGACCGGCGTTCCCGTGTTGATCAACACGTCATTCAACGTCAAGGGCGAACCGATCGTGGAGACGCCGCGCGACGCCGTGATCAGCTTCTTGACCACGGGAATCGACAATTTGATCCTGCACGACACGCTGATTTCGAAAAATGCGCTTCACCGTATCGTCGGACCGCTGGTCGGGGTTTATACCGACGTCGCGACCATGGTCATGGCGAGCACGCGGCCCGCGTGAATCGGCAGATACGCCTGACCGCGGTGCGGAATCAGCCGGCCTTGGCGGTGGCCGGCTTGGGAAGCGGCTTATCCTGCTTTTTCGACCAGGAGATGTAGTAGGCGACGATGGTCATGATCGCTATTCCCGTCACGCTGACGAAAATCTGCGCGAACAGCGAGCCCGAACTCATCATTAGTTCGAAGTGCCCGACGAAGGAAAGGAAGACCCCGACGCAGAACACCGCGAGCGACTGCTGACCGCAGACGACGACAGGATCGAAAATCCGCCATTCCAGGCCCGGCCAGTCCTTGGGTACAAACCTGATGACCAAAATCACGATCACCACGAAATGCAGGAAGCGATAGGGTGCGAGATTGGTCTTGTCGTTGGGATTGAAGGTTTCATAGAGCCAGCGCGGGAACAGCGCGCCGAAATCCGGAAATTTTCCGGCCATGGTCATCAGCAGCGCCAGGACGAGATACGCAAGACAGAAATACAACGTGATCGGCGCATCGATAATCGCGCGTGATTTCCTGGCGCCGCCGAGCGCGCACCATGAGCCAAAGACAAACAGCACCTGCCAGCAGAACGGATTGAAGTACCAGGTACCGGTGGGATAGGCCGGCAGATTCCAGCCGAACTGCCGGGCGGCGAGCCACAGCGCGATCGAAGCCAGCATCGTCAGCCCGGGCTGCCGCAGCATCATCCATAACACCGGTGGAAAAAGTCCCATCAGCGCGATGTAGAGTGGAAGCACGTCAAGATTGACCGGCTTGAATTTCAGCAGCAATCCCTGACGCAGGGTTTCGATCGGGTTTTCGACGAGCCCTGCCACATTGAATTCGCTGATGATCTCCGGATCGCTGAAACGCTGCGCGACATAACCGATCGAAACAATATAGATGACGAACAGGATGACATGAGCAACGTAGAGCTGCCAGACCCGCTTGGTCAGGCGCGTGGCGCCAACGGTAAAGCCGCGTTCGAGCATCATNCGGGCGTAGACAAAGGACGCAGTGTACCCCGAAATGAAAACAAAGAGATCCGCGGCATCGCTGAAGCCGTAATTTCTNGTGGTGATCCAGTTCACGACGTTGTCGGGAATNTGATCCAGAAAAATCGCCCAGTTTGCGACCCCGCGAAACAAATCGAGCCGCAGATCGCGTCCTTTTTCAGGGAGGGTTGCGTTGATTTTCATGGGTCCGTTTCGACGTGATGCTTTCGGGAAGATCGGGCGGGGGACAGGGTGTCAGCCGCGCGAGCGACCAAGATTGTCACAGCGCAGCATAATGACTATACCGGTCAGGAAATGTAGCATCGGGGCTGGGAATCACCGGTCAAATTCCCGATAGCCGATTCTATACTATCCCGGCCGCTTCCACCACGCGCTTCCATGTCGCATATCTCACGAGGCCCCGACATCCATGACCGCACGTATCTTTAAGCCCGCCAAAAACGCGATGCAATCGGGGACCGCCAGGACCAGGGAATGGCAGCTCGATTATGAGCCCGAGCAGCCGCGTGCGATCGAGCCTTTGATGGGCTGGACCAGCTCCGGCGACATGAAGCAGCAGCTCACCCTTCGTTTCGACACCAAGGAAGAGGCTGTGGCCTATTGCGAGCGCAAGGGCATTCCCTATCAGGTGATTGAACCGAAGGAGCCGGCGCGTCGGCCAGCCGCCTATGCCGACAATTTTGCATTCCGGCGCGGCGAACCCTGGACCCATTAGGGTTGCCATCGCTGGCGGCAGATCCCAAGCATTGCCACCGGACCCGAAAGTTCTGGGTTGCCTAAGGCGGCGGCGCAATGACACCATGATGCGAGCCCCAATGCCCAGATTGCGGCGCACCATAAACCGCTGAAGGCCATGCCGCTTCATTCCACTACCGACCCCACCTCGTCCGATTTTGCACGCAATGCCGAGGCCATGCGGGCGCTGGTCGCAGAACTCCGCGAGAGGCTCGATCAGGTCGCCGGCGGCGGCGGCGAAGCATCGCGCGTCAGGCATACCTCGCGCGGCAAGATGCTGGCGCGTCAGCGCGTCGACCTGCTGGTCGATCCGGGAACGGCGTTCCTCGAACTATCGCCGCTGGCGGCCTACGGCCTCTATGGCGGCGACGTACATTCCGCCAGCATCATCACCGGGGTAGGGCGGATCTCCGGCCGCGAATGCGTGATCGTCGCCAATGACGCGACCATCAAAGGCGGCACCTATTATCCGATGACCGTGAAGAAGCATCTTCGCGCGCAGGATATCGCGCGGCAGAACAATCTGCCCTGTGTTTACATGGTCGATTCAGGCGGCGCGTTTCTGCCGCAGCAGGACGAGATTTTCCCGGACGAACGGCATTTTGGCCGCATCTTCTACAATCAGGCGCAGATGTCCGCCCAAGGCATTCCGCAAATTGCGATTGTGATGGGCTCCTGCACGGCGGGCGGCGCCTATGTTCCGGCAATGTCGGATGAAAGCATTATCGTGCGTAACCAGGGCACGATATTTCTCGGCGGACCGCCGCTGGTAAAGGCCGCCACAGGAGAGGTTGTCACTGCAGAAGAGCTGGGCGGAGCGGATGTGCACTCAAGGCAATCAGGCGTTACCGATCACTATGCGCAGAACGACAGCCATGCGATCGGCATTGCACGGCGTATCGTCGCCACGTTGAAGCAGCCAGCACGCGCCAACTTGAACATGCGCGAACCGCGCCAGCCCTTGTTTGCGCCCGATGAAATCTATGGCGTGGTCCCCGCTGACGGACGCAAGCCGTACGATGTCCGCGACATCATCGCGCGTCTGGTCGACGGTTCGGAATTCGACGAATTCAAGAAGTTGTATGGCCAAACCCTGATTTGCGGCTTTGCCCATATCTGGGGCTATCCGGTCGGCATCATCGCCAACAACGGCATCCTGTTCAGCGAGAGTGCGCTGAAGGGTGCGCATTTCATCGAGCTGTGCAGTCAGCGCGATATCCCCCTGGTATTCCTGCAGAACATCACCGGCTTCATGGTCGGCAAGAAATACGAGGCCGGCGGTATCGCGCGCGACGGCGCCAAGCTGGTGACGGCGGTGGCGACATCAGCGGTGCCGAAATTCACCGTCGTGATCGGCGGCTCCTACGGGGCCGGCAATTACGGGATGTGCGGCCGCGCCTACAGCCCGCGGTTCCTCTGGATGTGGCCGAACGCCCGGATCTCGGTGATGGGCGGCGAGCAGGCGGCGATGGTGCTGAGCCAGCTGCGGCGCGACAATATCGAGGGCAAGGGTGGCACCTGGTCGGTCGAAGAAGAGAACGAGTTTCGTGCGCCGACGCGTGCGCAATTCGAGAGCCAGGGCAATCCGTACTACGCCACCGCCCGGCTATGGGATGACGGCGTGATCGATCCCGCCGATACCAGGCTGGTGCTCGGCCTTGGTCTTTCGGCCGCGGCCAATGCGCCGATCGAGCCGACCCGCTTTGGCCTATTCAGGATGTGATGATGGATCGGCCCAAACATTTCAGGCGGTTTCGCACCCTGCTGATCGCCAATCGCGGCGAGATCGCCTGCCGTGTTATTCGTACCGCTGACGCGATGGGGCTGCGCACGGTTGCGGTCTATTCCGAGGCCGACCGCGACGCGATGCATGTCGCTATGGCCGATGAGGCGGTGCTGCTCGGTCCGGCGCGGGCGCGGGACAGCTATCTCAACATCGAACGCGTGATCGAAGTTGCGCGCCGCAGCGGCGCCGAGGCCGTGCATCCGGGCTACGGCTTTCTGTCCGAAAGCGCGGAATTGGCGCAGGCCTGCCTCGATGCCGGCTTGGTGTTCGTCGGTCCCACCGCTGACATGATCAGGACGATGGGCTCGAAGTCCGGCTCGAAAATGCTGATGGAGAAGGCCGGCGTACCGCTGGTGCCGGGCTATCACGGCGAAGCCCAGGACGAGGCGACGCTGGCGAAGGCCGCCGGCAAAGTCGGCTTTCCGGTGCTGGTCAAGGCATCCGCCGGCGGCGGCGGCCGCGGCATGCGCATCGTGCGTTCGGCCAGTGAGCTTGCCGCGGCCATCGTCAGCGCCAAGCGTGAGGCCAAGGCCGCCTTCGGCGACGATCGCATGCTGATCGAAAAATTCGTCGAAAATCCC
>JGI12053J15887_10000082_pt1 | contig 28461 bp, 25 predicted proteins | sample MedBloCAOM1_O3_FD_15887 | JGI IMG/M metagenome (IMG submission 15887)
CGAGCTCTCCGATATCGAAAACAAGATTGCCGCGGCGCGCCGCTTCTTCAACAACGCGGTGCAGGAATACAACACCGGCATCCAGCAATTCCCCGCGGTGCTGATGGCAGGGGCGCTCGGATTCACGCAAAAGGAATTCTTCGACGTCGGTGTCGAGGAGCGCAAGGTGCTCGAGCAGGCGCCGCAGGTGAAGTTTTGACGTTTCGATTTCGCCTCCCGGATGCGATGCAGCGCGCAGCCCGTGCGGAGCGGTGCACCGCTGAACCGGCGCCGCCACAAATCGAAACGGTCCCGGGTCTGCAGTGCATCGCTTCGTGCTTGGCACTCGCGCTGCATGGCACCCGGGACACGCGACTCTGAGCGTCACCCATGGCCGCCTACGGGCTCTACACCCACATCCAGTCGAACAAGCGGCGATCGATTGCGCTGCTGATAGGGCTGTTTTTTCTGGTCTACCTCCTCGTCTATGCCGGCGCCCTGGTCGGCGAGACCCTCACCAATGACGCGCCGCTCGACGTGCTCATGCGCGCCGCCCTGAGGGATGCGCTCTATGCCGCGCCTTGGGCGACGCTCGGCACGGCGTTGTGGATCTGGATTGGCTACAAATTCCACCAGTCGATGATCGACGCGGTGACTGGCGGACGCGAGGTGACGCGGCAAGAGGAGCCGCGGCTCTACAATCTGCTCGAAAACCTCTGCATCTCGCGCGGCATCCCAATGCCGAAGCTCAAGGTGATCGAGGATGACAGTCTCAACGCGTTTGCTACCGGCATGAACGAGAAGCAGTATTCGATCACGGTCACCTCCGGGCTAATCAATTCGCTCGACGATGCGGAGGTCGAATCCGTGCTCGGGCACGAACTGACCCACATTCGAAACGGCGACGTGCGCATGCTGGTGATCGCGGTGATCATCGCGGGGGTGATCGCGTTCTTCGCCGAACTCGTCTTCCGGTTGATGTTCCAGGGCGGATTGAGCTGGCGCAGCAGCCGCAGCAGCGGCGACCGCAAAGGCGCGGGGGTCGCAATCCTCATCGCCGTCGTGCTGATCGCGGTCGCATGGATCCTCTCGATCGTCATCCGCTTCGCGCTGTCGCGCCAGCGCGAATATCTGGCCGATTCGGGCTCGGTCGAGCTCACCAAAAATCCCGACGCGATGATCTCGGCGTTGCGCAAGATCGAGGGCCGCGGCGAACTGCCAGGTGCCACCTCCGCCGTCATGGAAATGTGCATCGATAATCCGCGCGGCGGATTTTCCAATATCTTCGATACCCATCCTCCGATCGACGCGCGCGTGGCAGCGCTGGTCAAGTTCGCGGGCGGCCACGATCCGGGACCGCTCGCGCTGCCGGAGCCCGGTGAATCAGATGCGGCCGAACAGCGGGAAGAAAGTGGCGATCAGCCCGCCACCGGCGGACCTTGGGGCGCTACACCGGAGACTGAGGACGGGGCGAAGCCCTTCCTGCCCGCGCGGCCGCCGGTCGAGCTCGGCGGCTCCGCGTCCCCAACCATCGAGCCCGGCCCGTGGGGGCCGCACCGGAAATAGCGCGCTCGTCAACCAGCCCGCTGCCTTGCGCGCGCGATCCGGCTTCAATGTCCTTCGAAGGTAATGAGCGTGCGCACCGGTACGTCGAGCTTGCGCAGCTTGTCGGCGCCGCCGAGATCCGGCAGGTCGATGATGAAGCAGGCCGCGAGCACCTGCGCGCCCAGTTGGCGCAGAAGCTTGACCGCGCCCTCCGCAGTCCCGCCGGTGGCGATCAGATCGTCCACCAGAACGACGCGGTCGCCCTTCTCCACTGCGTCCTCGTGCATCTCCATCTCGTCGAGGCCGTATTCCAGCGAATAGGCGATCGAGACCCGCTTGTGCGGCAGCTTTCCCTTCTTCCGGATCGGCACGAAGCCGGCCGAGACCTGATGCGCCACCGCGCCGCCCAGGATGAAGCCGCGCGCCTCGATGCCCGCGACTTTGTCGATCTTCGATCCCGCCCATGGCTGAACCAACTCATCGACCGCGCGGCGAAAGGCACGCGCGTTGCCCAGGAGCGTGGTGATGTCGCGGAACATGATCCCGGGCTTGGGGTAATCCGGGATGGTGCGGACCGACGCCTTGAGATCGTGCTCGAATTCCATGCTGATCATGAGTTCTCTCGTAGAAGACCTGGCGGGCTTGCGCGCAAACTCACTCTGGCGAACCATGCGAGCGCGCGCAACCGGAGACGGGATATGCCGTGGTGGATCGATTGACAATGTCGCGGGCCCCGATCGTGCCGATCATCGGCGGCGGACCCGCGGGCATGTCCTGCGCACTCTGGCTGCACAATTACGGGCTGCACCCTGTCATCGTCGAGCAGGAGACCGCATTGGGCGGCATGGCGCGGCGAAGCCCCTATCCCAACGAGGGGCTGCTCGGCCAACCGGACCAAACCGCACGCGAGAACGCGGCGAAGTTTGCCGGGCACATCGGCAAACTGGGGATCGAGACCTGGCTCGGCGGCCAGCCGCAGCGCCTCCGGCGTGAAAGCGACGGTTTTCGACTCGAAATCGTCCTCTCGGGCGAAGTAACCGCCCGATCCATATCGGGGCCGGCCCTGGTGATCGCGACTGGAACGCAATTCCGCGGCGAAGGTTGGCTGGACCAAGTCAAGAATGCGCGACAGCTCGCGGCGGCCGGCCGCGTCCATCTCGGTCCGGCCGCGGTCGGCGAGCCGGATGCCGATTTGGGTGCTCATGTCGTCGTGGTCGGCGGTGGCGATAATGCCTTCGACGTCTCACGCATGCTGGCCGAGAAGGGCGTGCGCGTGACCTTGGTCATGCGCTCCAAGGAGCCGAAGGCACGGCCGCTGCTGGTCGAGCGCCTGCGTCAGTATCAAGCCTCGGGAATGGCGGAGGTGATGGCGGAGCGCACGGTTGCGGCACTCGAAGAAGCCGGGTCGAGAATTCGCGTGCGATTGGACGACGGCGGCGAGATCACGGTCGATCATGTCGCTCTCCTGTTCGGCTACCGGCCGAACACGAGCGAACCATGGCTAGCGGAGCTCGCGTTGGAGAAAGACCTGCGCGGCTATCTCGTTGTCGACGGCAACATGGAAACGTCCTGTCGCGGCGTGTTCGCGGTGGGCGACGTGGCCAATCCCGGGCATCCGTGCATTGCCACTGCGATCGGGAGCGGCACGATGGCCGCGCGGCGCATCCAGCAGGTGCTGGCGCGGGAGAACGTGCCGCCCTCGGGCCCGTAGGTGGTCAGCGCGGCCCGCGCGGTCACTACTTCCGGCTCTCGGGGAGGTAGCTCTCATCGACGAATTTCGCCGGTTCGAACGGTACGTCGCGCGCAAGCACACCTGCCTGCTGCATGATGTTGAACACGCGCTGTAAGCTGGCGTCGGCAAGGGAAAGATCGCGCGACATGATGTCCATGCTGAGCGTGTCCTCGAGCGCGCGCCGGGCAAATGCGGGGCTGGTGCGCAACTCCTTGGCCCCGAGCTCTGCAGATTCGTCGGGGTGCGCGAACATGTATTCTGTGCCCCGCCGTAGCGCCTTGAGAAAGGCGGCGAGAACCGCGCGATTCTTGCTTGCCCAAGTCTCGTCGACCATGACCGAAACGAACTGATAATCGGGAACGAGCTTTGCCATCGCGCCGAGATTGGAAAAGCCTTCCGCTTCGGCTTCGTAACTCAAGGGATAGGGCTGCAAGCCCATATCGATCTTGCGCTCCTTGAGCAGCCGCGCGCGCGTAGGCGAACCGCCGACCGCCTCCACCTTTACGTCGTTCAGGGCAAACCCGCCGGCTTTGGCAATATCGGCGACAAAGAACGTCGTGCCCTCGTGCATCGACACCACGCCGATGGTCTTTCCCTTGAGATCGGCGAGGGTCTTGATCTCGGGTTGCGCGATGATGAAATGCGGGGGCCGCTTGGCGATGCCGGCGACGATCCGAAGCGTGCCGCCCTTGTAGGACTCGGCAATGACGCTTTCAATCGAGGCGATTGCGATCTGGTGCGTGCCGGCGCGCAGATCATGAAAGATCTTTTCCGATGCGTCGTAGACCTCGATCTTCACATCGAGACCCGCCTCCTTGAAGAAGCCCTGCTTTTCAGCAGTCCATGCCGGCATATAGAACACGGTACGCGAGACCACGGGAACCCGCAGCGTGGTTTGGGCTTGCGCGAGCGCGGGCATGGTCAGCAAGACAACCGAAGCCGCGTATATGATCCGGCGTGACAAAGCTCTCCAAGACATTGTCTGCTTCCTCTCTGACGGCGAGATTCTCTCCAGTCATGCCAGCGAAAGCGGGCATCCAGCATCATCGCAAGCCGCGGCGAACTCCGCCTGCTGGTGATTACTCGCTTGCGCGAATGACGACAGCGCGGGCTGCGTCAGCGGATGCCACCCTTGTTCTTGACCTCTCCGATATAGGATTCGAAGCGCTTGCGCAGAGCGGAAAGCTGGCCTGGATCGGTGACCATCTCGGCAAGATCGTTGGCCACGTTGTAGTCGAGGATCGGTTTCAATCCGAACGGCGGTGGAACATCGTTGCGCGCCGACCAAGTGCCGATCCGTGCCTGCTGTTCCTTCGCCATGTACCATTGCAGATAGAGTTTAGCTGCGTTGGGATGGGGGGCGTCCTTGAAGATCGCACCGAGCTGTCCCCAGATCGGGATGGCATCGTTTGCAGGGAACGCCACGTCGATCGGCTTGCCTTCGCTCTTCTCCACCATCGTATGGTGCAGCATCATGTCGAAGGTCGCGAGGCTCTCTCCAGCGGCCACACTGCGGACCACGCCGAGGTGACCCTGGATGAACTTCGGCTCGGTCGCCATGTAGTCGTCCATATACTTCCAGCCGTATTTCTTGACGATGGTCTGGAAGGCAAAGAGCGTCGCGTCATCGTCGTTTGGGTATGCCGTGATCAGCTTGCCGCGGAACATGGGCTTGAGAAAATCGAGCGCCGATCGCGGCGCCTCCTCGCGCGTCACCAGCTTGGTATTGAAGGCTGGCGCGATCGCGAACACGTTGATGGGCGTGTAGGCGCCGTCGGCATCGCGGAAGCGCGGATCGAGCGCCCCGAACCCCTCCATCTTGAACGGCAGCAGCGCGCCCTCCCGCTTCCAGCGGATGAATTCCTGCACCGCCTGGAAGGTCACGAAATCGACGTCGAGCTTGCCTTCCGCGAGCTGCTTGTCGATCGCGGGCGCAAGTCCGCCCGCATAACCGCCGGTCACCCTCACCTTGATGCCCGGGAAGCGCGCCTCGTACTCTTTCACCCAGCCTTCATAGAGCCGCGTCGGTCCGCCGCCATAGATCGACAGCGCGCCCTCGTCTTTCGCCTTGGCGTAGATTTCGTCGAGGGTCTCCGCGCGCAGCGGCGATGCCGACAAGCCGACCAGCGCTGCAGCAAGCAATGCGGCGAAAAGCGTCCTCATGTTTCCTCCCGTGCGCTTCGGCACCTTTGTTGAGGCATTCTGGCGATAGCGACAGAAGCCTGTCAAATAACGCAGGGTTGTCTATCGACCTCCTCCTTCGAGAGGGCAGTGTTTCGCAAGGCTCATCAGCGTGAGGCGGAACAGGGCTCAGCGCCGCTTCTTCAGCACCCTTCCTGCCACGGCGTCGAGCTTTCTGAGCAGCGTCTTGTCGCGCGCCTCGGGCGCGGTGATCAGCGCGGTGTCGAGCGCGCGGTCGGAACCGATCGGACAGGGCTCGTGCTCGCGCGGGAAATCGCGCGCGAGCCGGGCCACCAGCCCCCTCGCCTTCTCCGCGTTGGCCGTGAGCACGGCGATGATGTCCTTCACCGTTACCGCGTCGTGGTCGGGATGCCAGCAATCGAAGTCGGTCACCATGGCCACCGTCGCGTAGCAGAGCTCCGCCTCGCGCGCGAGCTTCGCCTCCGGCAGGTTGGTCATACCGATCACGGAGTAACCGAGCCCCTTGTAGGTCATGCTCTCGGCAAGGGTAGAGAACTGCGGCCCTTCCATGCACACATAGGTGCCGCCGCGCACGATCTCGATGCCTTCGAGCCCGGCGGCGGCCGCGACCCGTTCCTGCAACAGCGGGGAGACCGGGTGCGCCATCGACACGTGTGCGACGCAGCCCTTGCCGAAGAACGAGCTTGCCCGGTTGAAGGTGCGGTCGACGAACTGGTCCACGAGCACGAACGTCCCGGGAGGCAACTCCTGCTTGAACGAGCCGCATGCGGACAGGGAAACGAGATCGGTCACGCCCGCACGCTTGAGCACGTCGATATTGGCACGGTAATTGATGTCCGACGGCGAGAGCCGATGACCCTTGTCGTGGCGCGACAGAAACACCACCGGCGTCCCCGCGATCTCGCCGATGCGCAGCGCAGCCGACGGCTCGCCCCAGGGACTCTTTATCTTCTTCTGCCGCACGTTCTCGAGCCCCGGCAGGTCATAGATGCCGGAGCCGCCGATGATGCCGAGCACGGCTTTGGTCATGAAACTCCCCTATGCGCGCAACTGCGTCGGTATTCCCGCCGGCCGCGAACGGCGCCATCAGCTTGATCGGGCGGTTCTGTCATCTGCCCCGCGCGCGGGCCCGCGCCGCACAAACGCGAATGGCGGCTGAGCGCGGCTGCTTTATCTTGTCTCACGTGGAAACCGCGCGGTCGAAGGACCGCAAGCGCGGCCGCATCCGAACCGCCATTGTCATGCTCCGCGTTGGTTTTGCAACTCATACCCCCTACAGTGCGTCAGTCCGCAACAGAGGCATCGATCATGTCCAATTCCGGCGTCCTCGACACGCGATTCCGTTCGGCGCTCGAGCGGATGGCGGTGCAAGGACGGCTCCATGCCTACACGGCGCCGATCGACCCCTATCTCGAGGTTGCCGCCGTCATGAAGAAACTCGATGGCGGACCGGCGCTGTTGTTCGGCGCGGTCGACGGCTACGACATGCCCGTGATCGGAAACCTGCTGTCGTGCCAGGCGAATTGCGAGGCCGCCTTCGGCATCGACTTCAGCGGTATCCGCGAATTCGTCGGCCGGGCGCTCGGCTCGCCGCAACCGCCGGTGCTGGTGGAGAAGGCGCCGGCCCAGGAATACATCCACACCGACGATATCGATCTTGCCCGCATGCTGCCCGCGCTCCACCACACGGCAGCCGACGCCGGCCGTTACGTCACCGCCGGAATCGTGATCGTGCGCGATCCCGACACCGGCACCTACAACGCTTCCTATCACCGCCTCCAGATCGTCGGCAGCAACCGTGCCGCCATCAAGCTTGACTTCGGCCGTCATCTGCGCCTGGCTTTCGAGCGCGCAAAACGCAAGGGCGAAGCCTTGCCGATCGCAGTGTGCATCGGCTCCGACCTGGCGCTGCACTACACGGCGGCGACCATGGGCTCGCAGATGCCGGAGCATGCCGACGAGATCGCCGTCGCTGGCGGACTGTGCGGGCGGCCGCTCCCGGTCGTAAAGGGAGTCTCGCAGGACCTCTTGATCCCGGCGGAGAGCGAGATAGTGCTGGAGGGCCGCATGCTGGTCGACGGCACGGTCGTCGAAGGGCCGTTCGGCGAGTTCGTCGGATATCTGTCGCCCGCCGACCAGGCGCCGGTGTTCGAGGTTACCGCGGTGACTCATCGCGACCGGCCGATCTACCACGCCATCAACGGTTACGGCCGCGAGACCATCATGCTGCGCAAATACGTGCTGGAGGCAAGCCTGCTCAAGGTTTTGCAAGCCGCGGTGCCGATCGTGGTCGACGCCGAAATGACGGCGGGCGGATTGCACCGTTTCCATGCCGTGGTGCAGGTGCGCAAGGCCACGCCCCAGCAGGAAGGCTTGCAACGCAACGCGATCTTCGCCGCCTTCGGCGCGCTCAAGGACCTCGACCTGGTGATCGTCGTGGACGAGGACATCGACATCCGCGACCCGCATGACGTGGAATACGCGCTGGCGACCCGGATGGAAGCCTCGCGCGACCTCATGGTCATGCCCGCCGCCCGCGGGCACGAATATATTCGCGTCGGTCAAAATGGGATTCGGGCAAAGCTTGGCATCGACGCCACCATCCCGTTCACGGAAAAGCCGCGCTTTGCCCGCTGCGAATTCGAGAAGGTCATTGTCGACCCGAGCACCCTGTCGGCAGATCCACAGGTGATCAGGGCGCGGCTTGGTCTCTGAGCTCACAGACCACACAAATTGGTCTGCGCAGCTTTGCTCGCCCTACGGGTGTGATGCTATGTCCGCGGATATTCCGTCGGCGGGCGCGGCGTGAGCTTGTCCGGATGCAGTTTCACGTCGTGCCAGACTTTCTTCTTGGTGAAATAGAGCAGCCCGGACATCACGATCAGGAAGATCACCACCTGCATGCCGATCCGCTTCCTGGCCTCGAGGTGCGGCTCGGCGGTCCACATCAGAAAAGCCGAAATGTCCTTGGCATATTGTTCGACCGTCATCGGCGCGCCGTCGGTGTACTCGACGCGCTGATCGGTCAGCGGTGGCGGCATCGCGATGCCGTGGCCGGGAAAATACTTGTTGTAGAAATTTCCGGGCGGCAGCATGACGCCCGCGGGCGGGCTGTCCTGATAGCCATGGAGCAGCGCCGTGACGTAGTCGACGCCCTGCTCCTGATACTGCGTGAACATGTCGCCTACCCAACGCGGGAAGCCGCGCTCATAGCCACGTGCCTTCGCGATGATGGACAGGTCGGGCGGCACGGCATTGTAACGCGCACGCGCCGCCTGCTCGTTGGGGAACGGCACCGGGAAATAATCGGCGAGCCGGGCGGGGCGAGGCTTGACCTCGCCCTGGTCGTCGGGCTCAGCCGGGACCTGGTATTCGGCCGCGATGGCGGTCGCTTGCGCGGTCGTGAAACCGGGGCCGCCCGCTTCCGCCAGGGTGCGGAACGCGACCAGCTTCAGGCCGTGACAAACCTGGCAGACCTCGCGGTAGACCTTGAGACCGCGCTGCAGCTGCCCGCGATCGAATTTGCCGAACGGTCCCGCGAACGACCACTTGTTCATCGGCGGCGCCGGGGCGTCGTGCTCTTGCGCCAGCGCGGGAGCGGCCAGCGCGGCCAGCGCAACGGCGAGAGCGAGAGTGCGCGCAATGACCATGGTGTGTGGCCTCAAGCCTTGGCGAGCGGTGGGGGCGGAGCGGGTGCCCCGAGCGGCGGCTTGCCTTCCAGCAACACCGATTCCGCGATCGAATTCGGCAGCGGCTTGGTTTTCTCAACCTTGCCCAGCACCGGCAAAATCACGAGGAAATAGGCGAAGTAGTAGACGGTGAAGATGCGCGCGAAGAGGACGTAGTTCCCCTCTGGGGGCTTAGAGCCGAGCCAGCCCAGACCGATGCAGACGATGACGAACGCCCAGAAGAACTGCCGGTAGAGCGGGCGATACCGTGCCGACCTTACTTTCGAGGTATCGAGCCACGGCAGGAACGCCAGGATGACGATCGAGGCGCCGAGCGCCATCACGCCGAGAAGCTTGTTCGGGATCGCGCGCAGGATGGCGTAGAACGGCAGGTAATACCATTCCGGGACGATATGTGTCGGTGTCACCGCAGGGTTGGCCGGGATGTAATTGTCGGGGTGGCCCAGAAAGTTCGGGATGTAGAACACGAACCACGCGAACAGGATGCAGAACACGACCAGGAAAAAGCCATCCTTGATCGTCGCGTAGGGCGTGAACGCGACCGTGTCGCGCTCCGTTTTCGGCTCGATGCCGGCCGGATTGTTCTGTCCGGCCATGTGCAGCGCCCAGACGTGGAGCACGACGACGCCGACGATGACGAACGGCAACAGATAGTGCAGCGAGTAAAAGCGATTGAGCGTCGGATTGCCGACCGAGTAGCCGCCCCACAGCCAACTGACGATGGATTCCCCCACCAGCGGGATGGCCGAGAACAGGTTGGTGATGACGGTCGCGGCCCAAAAACTCATCTGGCCCCAGGGCAGCACGTATCCCATGAAGCCGGTCATGATCATGAGCAGCAAAAGGATCACGCCGAGAATCCACAGCACTTCGCGCGGGTCCTTGTAGGAGCCGTAATACATGCCGCGAAACATGTGGATGTAGGCGGCGAGGAAGAACATGGACGCGCCGTTGGCGTGCAGGTAACGCAGCAGCCAGCCGTAATTGACGTCGCGCATGATCTGCTCGACGGAATTGAAGGCGAGGTCGACATGCGGCGTGTAGTGCATCGCCAGCACGACGCCGGTGACGATCTGCGCGGCGAGCATGAAGGAAAGGATGCCGCCGAACGTCCACCAGTAGTTCAGGTTGCGCGGCGTCGGGTAAACGATGAACGACGAATAGACGAGCCCGGCGATCGGCAGCCGCCGCTCCATCCATTGCATGAATGCGTTTTGCGGCTGGTAAGTCGAATGTCCGCTCATGTTCGAACCCTGAAGGATGAAGTCGAGAGGCGGTCAGCCGATCCGAATCTTGGTGTCGGACAGGAATTCGTAAGGCGGCAGCGCGAGGTTCAACGGCGCCGGTCCTTGCCGAATGCGACCGGAGGTGTCGTAGATCGAACCGTGGCAGGGACAGAAGTAACCGTCATATGGCCCCTGGTGCGCGATCGGGATGCAGCCCAGGTGGGTGCAGATTCCAATCAAGACACTCCACTGGCTGTGGCCGGGCTTGACGCGCGCCGAATCCGGCTGCGGATCGGGCAGCTTCGCCACGTCGACGTTCTCCGCCTCCTCGATCTGCTTCTTGGTGCGGTGATTGACGTAGATCGGCTTGCCCCGCCAGAACACCTTGATGACCTGACCGTCGGCGATGGGCGAAAGATCGACCTCGATCGGTGCGCCGGCCGCAATCGTCGAGGCGTCGGGATTCATCTGCGCAATCAGCGGCACCAGCGCCGCGGCGGCTCCGACGGCACCGACGGAGGCCGTCGCAATATAGAGAAAATCGCGACGTGTCGGCTCGGCCGAGGACATCGTGGTCACGGTATAGTCCCTTTCTTGTTCCGTCAGTCCGCCCGCAGCCAGCTTGCGCAGGCTGCGCGCTGCCTGCAGCCGAACCTGTGCAGGCTGTGTAAACTTGCCTGCGTGCAGGCGGCCACGGCTTCCTCCGGCGCCCGACACGGAGACGCCGCCTGGCGGCGGCGGGCGAACCGGCCGCTCCCCTCTCGCAAGCAAGCGTTAGGTTGCAAGCAAGAGGCCAAGCGGCTTAATCCAGCGGCGTTTTATTGGCACCCTTGCCAAAGGAGCGCAAGTGGGGAAGGCGCGGGCCTGCACCGCAATGACCAAAAGTCGCATAACTCGTTTGCTGCCCGCAGGTTTTCGGCCCGGACGCCGCCCGTTGCGCGGGCCGGAGCCGGCCCACCGTGGACCCGGTCGTCCGGGGGGATTCCCAGCGGCCGCAAAGCCGATTCTTCACGCCGCTGTGGCCGCTCAAAAGATAGGCCGACCGGATCGGGAGCAAGCTTGACCCCACACCTGCGCGTTGCGCTGCTCGAGCCCGATATTCCCCAGAACACGGGGACCGTTCTCCGTCTGGCCGCCTGCCTCGGCGTCGAGGCGCACATCATCGAGCCGGCGGGCTTCCCGACCACCGACCGCGCCTTTCGGCGGGCCGGCATGGATTATCTCGACCAGGTGGACATCTTGCGCCACCAGAGCTGGGAGGCCTTCGAGGTTTGGCGCAGCCGAGCGTCCGCGCGGCTGATTCTCTTCACCACGCGCGCGCAGTCGTCTTATCTCGACCACGCGTTTCAGCGCGGCGACATCCTGTTGTTCGGGCGCGAGTCGTCGGGCGCGGGTGACAAGGTGCACGAAGCCGCCGACGCGCGGCTGGTCATTCCGATGCGGGAAGGCCTGCGCTCGCTCAATGTGGCGATGGCGGCGGCAATGGCGGTGGGCGAGGCAATGCGACAGATCGCGTCGGTGCGCGCGGAAGAGGTCACGCGCGCTGATGTCTAGAAGCACGAGGCGGGTGAGGGACAGTACACGCCCCAAGGCGTTGCCCCTCACCCGCATCGCTCGCTTGGCGCTTGTCGTCACCCGCCGCTTGCCAAGTCCCCACGCAAGCGGGGGGTTCGACATCGCACTCCCCGATCCCCCACATGCACAACTTTTCCCGAAACAATGGCAAAAAAAAGCTCAGTTGCAATTTTCTCCCGTCCAAACACCTCGCGCGCATCGCGTTCACGCCTGCGATGGTATCGCCATGCCCGCAGGTGACGGCTGGCCGGCCATGTCCTAAAGGGAAGACCGGAGGTTTCGATGAGCAACGATCTGCTCGAAACGCGCAAAGCGCGGGCGCGCGCGTGGTTCGAAGCGCTGCGGGACGACATCTGCGCAGCATTCGAGATCGTGGAAGCCGATCCTGCCGCCGCGCCGTTCGCGGATCGCACCGCGGGACGATTCGTTCGCACGCCCTGGAGCCGTAGCGATCACAGCGGCGCGGACGGCGGCGGCGGCGTGATGTCGATCATGCATGGCCGCGTATTCGAAAAGGTCGGGATCCACGTCTCGACCGTTTTCGGGGAATTCGCGGCTGAATTCCGCAAGGAGATCCCCGGCGCCGAGGCCGATCCGCGGTTTTGGGCGTCCGGCATTTCGTTAATCAGCCATCCGCAAAATCCCCACGTGCCGGCGGTGCACATGAATACCCGCTTCGTGGTGACGACCAAAGCGTGGTTCGGCGGGGGCGCCGACCTGACCCCCGTCCTCGACGCGCGCCGCACGCAGGGCGATGCCGACACGATCGCGTTTCATGCCGCGATGAAGCAGGCTTGCGACGCCCATGCGGGCGTGGCCCCGTACGAGAAGTACAAGCGCTGGTGCGATGAGTATTTCTATTTGAAGCACCGCAAGGAGATGCGCGGCATCGGCGGCATTTTCTACGACTACGTCGACAGCGGAGACTGGGACGCGGACTTCGCCTTCACGCGGGACGTGGGGAGTGCCTTCCTGCGCATTTATCCCGAGCTGGTGCGCAGGAATTTCGCCACGCCCTGGGGCGCAGCCGAACGCGAGGAGCAGCTCGTGCGCCGCGGCCGCTATGTGGAGTTCAACCTGCTCTACGATCGCGGCACCATTTTCGGGCTCCGCACCGGCGGCAACGTCGAATCGATCCTGTCCTCGCTCCCGCCGGTGGTGAAGTGGCCGTGATCGATCTGTCATCGACGGCGCGTATGGTCCCCCTCCGAGCCACGATCAGGAGGATGCCATGGCGTTTGAGCCCGGAGATGTCGTATTTCTGAAATCAGGGGGATCGCCCATGACGGTGGCGGCGGCAGGGGAGGACAGCGTCGACTGCCTTTGGCTCGGCGAAGAAGGTGAATTATTCCGTGAAACCATCCCGACCGTCGCGCTGATCATCGGAGCGGATTCGGCCGACGAGGAAGATCACGATGAGCATGACGACGAGGAAGAGTCCGAGCACGAAGATACGGATTCCGAGGAAGCCGACGAAGACGAGGTCAAGCCCGCAAAGAGCAAGCGCAAGGCGGGCTGACGGCATCTTTGTCGCTGCAGTGTAACGCCGGAAGGTCGAACGTTGCACCCGCTCGATCCGGGGTTCGCTGCGCTCGGTACGGGCCCATGACGCTCCATCCGGCCGCGCCCGACCATCAATGCACGAATGCATTGACGATCATCACCGCGCCGCCACCTAGCACCATCGCGTCGAGTATCGCGGTGTGCACATGCACAGGCAGGCGCGTGGTCAGCGCCTTGGCAACGAAAGCGCCGGGAAATGCCACGCAGCCGATGAGTAGTGCAATCGCGATCACCTTGGCGTCTATGGCGCCCGCGAGCCCGAAGGTCGCAAACTTCGTCAGCCCGATGCCGATGGAAATGACGGCGTCGGTCGCGACCACGGCGGCGCCTTCGAGCCCTGCTGCCATCAGGAGCGACAGCAGGATGATGCCGGCACCGACGGTGCCGCCGGCGAGCGGTCCCCAGCCAAAGGACGCCGCAGCCAAGCCGCGGGTCGAGAGGGCAAGCCCGCGCCGTCGCATCAGCCGGCGTAGCGGGACGCTCGCCATCAGCATTCCGCCGATCACCAGCGCTGCACCTTTGCCGGTGAGCATGGTATAGCCCCAGGCGCCGAGCGCGCAGGTCGGCACCGCTGCGACGAGCACAATCAGCGCCCGAGGCCGATCGACGAGCGGCCAAAACGCCGCTGCCCGACTCGTATTGGTGAACAGCGCCGACAGCGAAAGGATCGGCACGACCGGCTCGGCGCCCACGATCGGCACCAGCACCAGCGGCATCAGCGCCCCGGTGCCGTAGCCGGCGACCCCGCCGACCACCGACGCGACCAGCGCCATCCCCGCGATCAGGACGAGCTCCAGCAAGGAGATGTTGGCGAAGCCGGAGAAAAGCGATTCGAGCATCACGGCGACCTTATATCAGTGGCCGTCCTCTCCGACCCGGTCTCTGCCAGCGCGGGCCACGATCGCCCAATGCGGCAATCAAGGTCCAGCCGCAGCCGCGACATCGATAATGACAACTTTGTAATGAAACCCGGCGGCCATCCCGCGGTTATCACTCAGGGCACGAAAGTGTTCGGACATCCAATGACATTTTCCCGTCGGTGCGTACTTGCGGCCATGTTGCTGTTTTGCAGCGGCGGCTTGGCAGCGGCGGGGGATGCGCGTTTCCAGGCCTCCGACGATTTTGTCCTGACAGGGGCGCAGGAGGATCTGATCTGGCAGCGAATGGGCCGAGAGATCCCCAACGATGACGACGGTGTGCCGTGTGGATGCAAGGCGTCGCTTTTCTCGGAGGTGCCTTCCTCGGTGACGCTTCACGTTTTGCCGGCAGCCGTCACCGCCCAGATCCCGATGCTGAAGCCCTACAAATACACGACGCTGGGCAAGCGATTGTTGATCGTCAATCCGGACGACAGAAAGATCGTCGACATCATCAGTCCGTGGAAGATCGTCGACGTCGTCCACCCGTAGGCTCGGGCAGTGCAGCCGGGTTTCCCTGCTCGCTGTCCATCGATCGTTCGCGCCGCGCGCGATAGCGCCTTAATCCGCGCTCGGAAGACGTCGCATGGTGAATTCGATACGATCGCCGGGCAACACGCGCCAGGATTCGATCTCGGTCATGTAGGCGGCCTTGGGAAAACGGCGGAACATCTCACGCGCTTTCTCGCGGGCGGCTTCGCGCGGCAGCGCAAAGGTCTCGCGCCGGAAGGCGTCGCGCGCGCGGACGTTGCCGGCGAGCGCTTTCGCCGAACGGCGGGCGACGTCGGCTGGACGACGGGTGGTGTTCATGACACGCCTCATGACCGCAATGTAATGCGAAATAGCGCAGCGGGCGAGTCGCACCGCGGCCAACTTCCGACTCTGCGAGGAACAGGGCTTGCTCCTCGCTGGGTGTCGTACGAACTTGACCGCCGCGCTCTCCGGCGGGCAAGGCGACGTCAGGAGTGGCGCGGGGAGGACGCACTCGCCGGAAGGTTCATGACCGTCGCGTCCGCGATGGCCGACAGGACCGCCCGGTCGTCCGGAAAGCCGGCCTCGATCCATGCCTTCTCGGCCGCTGTGAGGGCAGCGCCCAGGCGGGGCCCCGGCGTAATGCCGCGCGCGACGAAGTCGCCAGACTTGAGCGGAAAAACCGGAGCGCTCCAGCGCGCCGGCAAGGTTGCGAGCAAACGCCACCGTTGATCCGCCGCATCCTCGGATGAGCGCGTCCAGGCAAGCAGCGCGCGATCAGTGTAGCGTTCGGCCCCGAGGCGATAAAGCAAGACCCGCCCTTCCCGCTCGCCCCAATGGCTAGAAATGTGCCACCAGCCGTCGGCCATCGAGGCGAACCGCGCATATTCCGCATTGGTCAGGCGCAAGCGCTCACGCAAGCGCTCGGCGTCTTCGGCCACGGATACACCGAGCGCCCCGAGGCGGCGCACCACATCCGGCGCGAGCGCAAGCGTCGCCTCGAGTTTCCTCATGTTGGCGTGACTGGCGAGCAGCGGCACGCCGCCGAGAACCTGATCGAGCAATCCTGCTTCCGTCATCGCGGCGAGCACCGGGACCGCATGCTTGGCGAGCAGAAGCTTGATGAGTTCGGCGCGGACGCGCTCGCGGGACAATTGGTCGAGGCCGCCGCGCCCGGCGATGCAGGCGGCAAGCCCTGCCGGGTCGAGCGCGCCCTCACCATAGGCGGCATGAAAGCGAAAGAAACGCAGGATGCGGAGGCAGTCTTCGGCGATGCGCGTGGCGGCGTCGCCGATGAAGCGCACGCGTCTTGCCTCGACGTCGGCGAGCCCGCCCACATAATCGTACACGGTGCCGTCGCGCGTAGCCGAGAGCGCGTTCATGGTGAAGTCGCGACGCTCGGCATCGCGTTTCCAATCGCGCCCGAACGCCACCTTCGCATGGCGCCCGAAGGTCTCCACGTCCTCGCGCAAGGTGGTGACCTCGAACGGCCGCCCATGGACCACCACGGTAATTGTGCCGTGCTCGATACCTGTCGGCACCGCCTTGAAGCCTGCGGCCTGGGCCCGGCGGATCACCTCCGGCGGCAGCGCGGTGGTGGCAATGTCGATATCGCCAATCGGTTCGGCCAGCAGTGCGTTGCGCACCGCACCGCCGACGACACGGGCTTCCTCGCCAGCACGGTCGAGCACGGCAAGCAGGTTGTTGAGCGGCGCCTCCTGCAGCCATGCGGCATCGACGCGACGCAGAGGCTCCGTCACTTGGTCTCACCCGGCACGAACCGGCCGTCCTCGATCCGGGCGGGAACATAGGTCGAGCCCGGCGGTGAGCCGCCCCACTGCGCGAGCACGATGAAGCTGCCGATCGTGAGGACGAGCGCGGCCATCAGCAGCCAGGCGATGCGCGGAAGCGTCCAGGAGTCCGGATGCAACACGCCCGCCTTGGTCGCCCACAGGAAGATGGCGTAGGCGATGAACGGCGCCAGGAACAGGGCGATTTCGGTAAGGACCGGGCGGATCATGGCAAGCCGAGTGCGTTCGGAGTTATCATCCGCGCTCTCGGTACGATCCCCAGACGCATGACGTCATCATACGCGAAAGTGAACGTGCCGGTAATCCGCGACATTCGTACGGGAGACCTGGGCGTCATCATGCATGCTATGGTCACAGGATGCCCAATCTGGTGGGCATCGAATCAACCTTGATAGATCCGTTCGTACAAATTGCGAAGGATGCCCGCGGTCACGCCCCAGATGTAGCGCTCACCGAACGGCATTGCGTAGTACTTACGCTTGATCCCTTTCCAGTCGCGGCTGTGCAGCGCGTGATTCTGCGCGTCCATCAGGAAGGCAAGCGGCACTTCGAAGGCGTCGGCGACTTCCGCTTCGCACAGCACCAGCTTGTAGTCGGGACGGATCCGCGCGACCGTCGGCAGGATGCGGTACCCGGAGAACGTGAGATAAAGGTCGAGATACCCGATCGGCTCGATCAGTGTTGGCGCAAGCCCTATCTCCTCGCCGGCTTCGCGCAAGGCGGCATCGGCGGGGGTCCGGTCGTGCGGATCAATTTTGCCGCCGGGAAACGCGATCTGGCCGGGATGGCTCGGCAGCTCGGTGCGCAGCGTGAGCAGCACGGTGGGCTCGGGACGGTCGACCACCGGAATGAGCACGGCGGCCGGCCGCGTCGCCTTGACCCCGGCGCGCTCCCAGAGCGAGGGATCGAGGTCGAGGTCGCCACGCGTCGCCGGCGCCGCGTGATCGTCGAGCGCGGCCGGCACGTCGAGGGTAAGCCGCGCGCGAGCGCGCCGGAAAAAGTCGTGGCTGGTTTCGCCGCTCGGCAGCGCCACGTCCATCAAACAAGTCCTTTCAAGCTGTCGGCCGGGGCCATCGCGAAGAACTCCCCCGCCGAAGCAATGCCGAACATGCGTCGCCCGCCGATGTCGCGCTCCTCGCCGAGCTCGACGAGGTCATAAAACAAGGCGCGCGTCACCTTGGCCCAGAGGTCGCGCCGCACATGAAGGTAGGGCTTGAGGCCGCCGGTCTCCGGCTCCGGCTCAAAACGCAGCGCGTGATCGGGCCCGCATGCTACCCAGTCGTCAACGTTGGTGCGGAACTGAAGTGATTGGCCGCGGTCGCCTTGCTCGACTTTCAGCTCCACGGCGAGGAATGGCGCGTCCTCAACGACAAGCCCGCATTTCTCGACCGGCGTGACCAGGAAATATTTGTCCCCTTCCCGCTTCAACACGGAAGCAAACAGTTTTACCAGCGCCGGTCGGCCGATCGGGGTCTTGAGATAGAACCAGGTGCCGTCCGAGGCGATGCGCATGTCGAGGTCGCCGCAGAACGGCGGATTCCAAAGGTGCACCGGCGGCGGTCCCTTGCGTGACGCATCGCGCGCAACGCCCGCGATGGCGTCCAGGCCGTGTCGGGTCTCCGTCTCCTGCGCCATGGTTGCGATATGTCCTCGGGAACGGTCGCGGACAAGTGTAACATTTCGCCTGCGCCGCCAGCGAGCCTCGACGGGCCCGGACGTGGCGTCCCCCAACGCGCCGGCGAAGGCGCACACGGTGAGCGGAGTGCAGCGCGTCAAATTTCGATGCGGAAACCCACTTCGGACAGCCCCTCAGCGGGGATCTTGAAAAAGTCAGGAGCGCGGCTCGCGATGCGCGTGAGGAACGCGAAGACTGCAAACGGAACCGCCGCCATCGCCGAATGCTTCGCGCGGCGGGCGACGATTTCATGCGCGATGTAATAATGCACATGCTCCATATCGGCGGTGAAACCCAGCATCTGGCAATTCTTGAGCGTCAACGGGATGTCCGGCGTCTGCATGAAGCCGAGCCGCACGTGGACGTGATAGATGCCGTGGCCGAGGCGTTCGATCGCGTGGCGCTCCCCGAACGGAACACGCGGCCGCCGGTCGGCGATAAAGGTCATCAGCACCAGGGTCTTGTGCATCACGCTGTTGTGCTTGATGTGATGCAACAGCACCGGGGATGCGCCGTGCGCCACTTTTGTCAGCCACACGCCCATGCCAGGCGGGCGCGCCACGACCATGTTGTCGATATTGTCGATGAACTGCTGAAGCGGCATCGACATTTCTTGCAGACGTTGGCGCACGAGCGATGAGCCATGATGCCAGCACAGCATCAACCCGACCATGACGCCGCCGACGGTGATCGGAAACCAGCCGCCCTCGAAGATCTTCAGCGAGTTGGAGGCGAGAAAGATCGAATCGACGGCGCCAAAAACCACGATGATGAGGATTGCGAAGGCGGGCGGCCACTTCCAGCGGGTGATTGCGACACGATAGAGCAGGATCGTCGTGATCAGCATCGTGCCGGAGACCGCGATGCCGTAAGCGCCGGCCAGATTGTCCGAGGTCTTGAACAGGACGACCACCAGCAACGTGCCGGCCATCAAAAGCCAGTTAGCCGTAGGCACGTAGATCTGGCCGGCTTCGTCGCTCGACGTCGGCACGATCCGCATACGCGGGCAAAGCCCCATCTGCATCGCCTGCCGGCTGAGGGAAAACACGCCCGAGATCAGCGCCTGGGAGGCGATGATGGTGGCAAGCGCCGCTAATCCGACCAGTGGTATCAGCGCCCAGTGCGGCGCCAGTTTGTAAAACGGACTGTCGACCGCGTGCGGATCGGTGAGAACCAGCGCCCCCTGACCGAAATAGTTCAACAGCAACGCGGGCAAGACCAGGCCGAACCAGGCGCGGCGGATCGCCGTGGGCCCGACATGCCCCATGTCAGCGTAAAGCGCCTCCGCGCCGGTCAGCGCGAGGAAAACGCCGCCCATCACCGCGAAGGCGATGACAGGATTTGCGGCGACGAAACGTGCCGCCTCGATCGGGCTGAACGCTTTGAGAATTTCCGGCGCGGCCCAGATGTTGATGATCCCGAGCAAACCGATGACGACGAACCAGACGACCATGACCGGACCGAACAGCCGGCCGATGCTCGCAGTCCCGCGCCGCTGAATCATGAACAAGCCGATGAGGATAGCGAGCGTGAACGGCAAGATGAATTTGTCGAATGCCGGCGTTACGAGCTTGAGGCCCTCCATGGCCGAAAGCACTGAAATGGCCGGGGTGATGACGCCGTCGCCATAGAGCAGCGCCGCTCCCACGATCCCGAGCAGGACCAGAATCTGAACCCGAGGGCCGTTGGCTACGCGCTCGGGCGCCACAAGGGACAACAGCGCCAGAATCCCACCCTCGCCATCGTTATCGGCGCGCAGAACGAAGACGATGTATTTGAGCGAGACCATCGCCATCAGCGCCCAGAAAATCAGCGACACCACCCCAAGGACATCGGCAGCGACCGGCGGGGCATGGCCGGTGGCATTCAGGGCGACAGAAAAGGTGTAGAGCGGGCTTGTGCCGATATCGCCGAACACGACGCCAAGCGCGGTGAGCGCGAGGAACCAGCCGTTGCCTTTATGAGCAAGTTGGCCGGGGTTAGACCGGTCGGCGGCCGGCGGGGTGGTCGCGGCGCTGCGGCTGGAGGCATCCATGGGGCATCATTCCGCCGAAGAGGTAAGGCTCGTTCCGGGGTCGGTCCGCGGCTGCCCTGCAAGATTCAGGTCACCGGCCAGCGCAGGCATCATGGCCGATAATGACGGTTCCAAGTTCGTACTTTGTCCTTGATTGCAGCCATTTGCACCAGACTGGAGCGTCGCGTCTTCACAATGAATTCAAGGCCTCCCGCCCTCGCTTCGCCATGGTTTGCCTGGAACTTGTGCGGGTGACCGGCTGTTTCCCCGATCGTGATCGCACCCGAACTTATCCACCGCCCAAAAGCCCTGGGTGGAAAAGCTCAAGAGTTCAAGCGTTCACAGCGCCTTCGGCCGGGTTCGTCGTAGGGCGATCGTGGCAGGTCCTGACCCCAGGCGGGATCGCACCCGGTGGAAAAAAGCGTAATCTCCGGGCAGTTCGGGGATGGATTCGGAGCGCCGAGCCATTCTCTCATGTGATATTTGGCCCGAATGTTGCACGTTTTTTGGTCAAACCCGGTCGGCCAGCACGGCGATCCGGACCCTGACACACCCGGATAACAGCCGGATAACAAGGAACTGACGTCATGGCGGTAGCCACCGAAGGACTGGAAAAGCTCGAAGACATGATCGTGCGCCAAGCCGAGGCGACAGGCGCCCAGGTTGCTGCCGCCAAGGCCGCGATCGGCAACGTGATCTTTGGGCAGGAACGGGTGGTCGAGCAGGCCCTCATCACCGTGCTTTGCGGCGGACACGCGCTGCTGATCGGCCTGCCGGGCCTGGCCAAGACCAAGCTGGTTGAGACCATGGGCATCGTGCTCGGCCTCGATGCGCGCCGCATCCAGTTCACGCCGGATCTCATGCCCTCAGACATCCTGGGCAGCGAGGTGCTCGAGGAAGGCGCCGGCGGCAAGCGGAGCTTCCGGTTCATCCCCGGCCCGATCTTCGGTCAGCTCCTGATGGCGGACGAGATCAACCGCGCGAGCCCGCGCACCCAGTCGGCGCTGCTGCAGGCCATGCAGGAGCACCACGTAACCGTCGCCGGCAATCGCCATGACGTTCCGCGCCCGTTTCACGTGCTCGCGACCCAGAATCCGATCGAGCAGGAGGGCACCTATCCGCTTCCGGAAGCGCAGCTCGACCGCTTCCTGATGCAGATCGACGTCGACTATCCCGACCATGAGGCCGAACGCAAAATCGTGTTCGACACGACCGGCACGGAAGAGAACAAGCCGAAATTGACCATGACCGCCGATGACCTGCTGGCCGCGCAGCGGCTGGTGCGCCGGCTGCCGGTCGGAGAATCGGTGGTGGAGGCGATCCTCACCCTTGTGCGTTCTGCCCGTCCCGGCCCCGAGGCCGGCGAGACCGGCAAGCTGATCTCCTGGGGACCGAGCCCGCGCGCCAGCCAAGCACTGATGCTGGTCGCGCGCGCCCGCGCTCTCGTCGACGGCCGGCTCTCGCCCTCGATCGACGACGTGGTCGAAATGGCCGAACCGATCCTCAAGCACCGTATGGCGCTCACCTTTGCCGCGCGCGCCGACGGCGAGAGCGTGGAAGCCGTCATCGGCAAGCTCAAGACCCGCATCGGATAATCGGATGGCAGCGGCAAAGCGACGAGCCGACAAGGACGAAATCGGGGCTACGCAGCACGCGAATGCGCAGGCGCGCGCGCTGGCGGAAACCCTGCCGCGTCTCATCCTCGAGGCGCGCCGCATAGCCGCCACCGTTATCCACGGGCTGCACGGCCGTAAGCGAGCCGGGCCGGGAGAAAACTTCTGGCAGTACCGCCGCTTCCTGTCGGGCGAGCCCGCGCGCCGCGTGGACTGGCGACGCTCGGCACGCGACGAGCATCTCTACGTGCGCGAACAGGAATGGGAGGCCGCGCATACGGTGTGGCTGTGGCCCGATCGCTCGCCGTCCATGGCATTTCGGTCGACGCTGGCCCAGGACTCCAAACTCGACCGCTGCCTCGTGGTCGCTTTCGCGCTTGCCGAAATTCTGGTGCAGGCCGGGGAGCGCGTCGGTGTGCCCGGCCTGATGCGGCCGACCGGCAGCCGCAACGTGCTGGACAAGATGGCGAACGCAATCCTGCATGACGTGAGCGAGCGGCCGAGCCTGCCGCCCGCCTTCGCGCCGTCCGCGCTAGCGGAGATCGTCGTGGTCTCGGATTTCTGGAGCCCCATGGCGGAGGTCCGCGCCACGCTTTCACAGCTCTCGGCCACCGGCGCGCATGGTCACACCGTGCAGATCGTCGATCCGGCCGAGGAGACCTTTCCCTATTCCGGCCGCGTCGAGTTCATCGAGCCGGAAGGCGGCGGTTCCATTACCGCCGGCCGCGCCGAAACCTGGAAGGCCGAGTACGACACGCGGGTTGCGCGCCACCGGGCCGAGATCAGGGCCGAGACAGACCGACTCGGCTGGAGCTTCACCATCCACCGCACCGACCGGCCGGCGACCGAATTGCTGCTTGCGCTGCACGCCCGGTTGGGCGCACCGCCTCCGGGCGCAATGATCGGCGGCCGTTTGAGCGCGGCGAACCCGGGTAGACACGCATGATGCTCGTGTCGCCGCCAAATCGTCTTCACAGCGGAGCCCGACGATGATGCCGTGGCTCCCGCTCGGCTTCGCGCAGCCACTGGTTCTGCTCGGGCTCTTGAGTTTACCGGTGTTGTGGTGGCTGCTGCGGCTCATTCCTCCACAGCCCCGCCGGATCGCTTTCCCGCCGACACGGCTGCTGTTCGACATCACCCCGAAGGAGGAGACGCCGCAACGAACGCCCTGGTGGCTCACATTGCTGCGTTTGACGCTCGCCGCGCTGGTCATCATCGCCGCTGCCGGTCCGCTGTGGAATCCTCCGGTTGCGACCGCGACCGCGAAGGCGCAGCTCGCGCTCCTGATCGATGACGGCTTTCCGGCGGCAGGGACCTGGGACGCGCGCATGCGGACCGCCGAGGACCTGATCGCGCGCGCGGAGGCAGACAATCGCGGCGTCGCGCTCATCCCGCTATCGGAGCCGACGCGCGACATTTCGTTCGAGACGCCGGCGGCGGCGCGGGTGCGGATCAAGCAGATGAAGCCGAAGCCCCATGCGGTCGAGCGCGCGGATGCGCTGCCCACGCTCGGCCGGTTCCTCGGCGCCACCCCGGACGTCGAGTTGGTCTGGCTCACCGACGGCGTCGATCTCGGCGGCGGCAGCGACTTCGTCGCCGCGCTGGGACGGCTGGCGGAGCAACGTCCCATGACCGTGGTCGAAGGCGGCATTGCCGGCGCACGCGCGCTCTCGAGCGCCGACAATGCCGCCGGGGCGCTCACCGTGAAAATTTTGCGTGCGACCGGTGCCACCACGGAGACCGGCACCGTGCGTGCGCTCGACCTCAAGGGCCTCCCGCTCGGCGACGCCGCCTTTACCTTCAAGGATGGCGAGCGCGAGACCGAAGCCGAACTGACGCTCCCGGTCGAAATCCGCAACGACATCGCGCGGCTTGAAATCGCCGCCGAGCGCTCGGCAGGCGCGGTGGCCCTTCTCGACAAGCGTTGGCGCCGCCGTTCCATCGGTGTGATCACCGGCTCGAGCAGCGACACCGCGCAGCCTCTCCTGGCATCGACCTACTATCTCACGCGCGCGCTCGGCCCCTTCGCCGACGTGCGGCTCGCCGACCGCGGCTCTCCGGCGCAGGCGGTGGGCCAATTCATCGAGCAGCGCCTGCCGATGCTGATCCTTGCCGATGTCGGCAATGTCGCCGAGGCCCGCGATCAACTCACCCGTTGGGTCGAAGAGGGCGGCGTGCTGGTCCGCTTTGCCGGACCGCGTCTCGCCGCGGCCGACGATGATCTCGTGCCGGTGAAGCTCAGGCGCGGCGGGCGCGTTCTCGGCGGCAGTCTCTCGTGGGAACAGCCGCAGCAACTCAACGCGTTCTCACGTGAGAGCCCATTCTTCGGAATGACGGTGCCGACCGACGTGACCGTGAGCCGTCAGGTGCTGGCCGAACCCGACGCCACACTGACCGAGCGTACCTGGGCGACACTCGCCGACGGTACACCGCTCGTGACCGCCCAGCGCCGCGGCAAGGGCCTCGTCGTCTTGTTCCACGTCACCGCCGATACGCGCTGGTCAGACCTGCCGCTATCGGGCACATTTGTCGAAATGCTCAAGCGAATCGTGTCCCTGGCCGGTTCGGTGACAGCGGCCGATGGCAGTGCCGCAAGCGGGCGCGGCGCACGGGAAGTATTGCCGCCGACGCGTGTTCTCGACGGCTTCGGCATATTCGGACCGCCGCCTCCGACTGCACGACCGGTGCCGGCAAGCTTCGGCGGACGCGCCACTTTCGATCATCCCCCGGGCTTCTACGGACCGCCCGAGGGATTGCTGGCGGTAAATGCGCTCGCGCCCGCCGATCGTCTTGCGCCGCTAGACGTATCCGCGCTCAATGCGCGCCGGGAGGCCTATAGAATGAGCGAACCGGAAGATCTGCGCGGGCCGATTCTGCTAGCCGCGCTTGGGCTGCTTGCGCTCGACGCATTGGTGATATTCCTGCTTTCCGGCGGGATGCGGCAGCTCCTGCGGCGCCGCCGCGCGGTGGCAACCGCACTCGCCATCGGGATCCTCGGCAGCATGCTGGTCGGATCGCCGCACGCATTTGCGCAGAGCAACGACGAGCAAGCCTTGAAAGCGACGCTCGAGACCCGGCTCGCTTACGTCATTACCGGCGACGCAGAGGTCGACAGGATCAGCAAGGCCGGCCTGCAGGGCCTCACCCTATTCCTCGCACAGCGTACCGCCCTCGAAGCGGGTGAGCCCGTCGGCCTCGATCCCGCGCGCGATGAACTCGCCTTTTACCCCCTGATCTATTGGCCGGTCGTGCCAAGCGCACCAAAGCCGACGCGCGAGGCGCTCGAACATATCGACGCCTATATGAAGCAGGGCGGCACCGTGCTGTTCGACACCCGTGATGCGGTCGAGGCGCCTCCGGGGGCCGGCGGCGATACCCGCGGCCCGGGCATGCAGGCTTTGCGCGCCATTCTCTCCTCGCTCGATATTCCCGAACTCGAGCCGGTGCGGCGCGACCATGTGCTGACCAAGACCTTCTATCTCCTGAAGGACTTTCCCGGCCGCTTCAGCTCCGGTCAGCTCTGGGTCGAGGCGCTGGCAGCCGCGAACGAGGACGAGCCGGCAAGCCGGCCGGCGCGCGCGGGTGACGGCGTGTCGTCGATCATCATCTCCTCGAACGATTTTGCCGGGGCGTGGGCCATGCGCCAGGACGGTCAGGCGATGCTTCCGCTGGTGTCTGCCGAGCCGCGTCAGCGCGAATTTGCCTTCCGCGCCGGCGTCAACATCGTGATGTACACGCTCACCGGCAACTACAAGGCCGACCAGGTCCACGTTCCAGCGTTGCTGGAACGGCTGGGACAATGACATGGGCCTCATGGTTCGAGGCGCGTCGCTGCGCGACGCTCCTCACCATGAGGACGATCGGTCTTCCTCATCCTGAGGAGCGCCCGAAGGGCGCGTCTCGAAGGATGAGGCCCGCGAAGTAATTTGTGTGAGGACGTAGGTTGAATCTCGGTATTTCATTCTCGCCGCTCGTTCCCGCCTATGTCGTCTGGGCGGCGGCCGTCGTTGCGTTCGCGATCTCGCTGCTGCTCGTATTCGGCCGCACCCGCGGCGCGCTCGTGCGCACCATTGCGCTGGCGCTGTTCGTGCTCGCACTCGCCAATCCTTCGATCACGCGCGAGGACCGCGACCCGCTGACATCGGTGGCGGTCGTCGTCGTCGACAAAAGCCCGAGCCAGGAATTCGGCGACCGGCTGAAGCAGACCGAGGCGGTGCGCGCGGCGCTGGCCGAACGGCTCGCGCGCATTCCCGGCATCGAAGTGCGATTCGTCGAGGCCGGCCAGGCCGACGGCGAGACTGACGGCACACGGCTGTTTGCGGCGCTGTCCTCGGCGCTGTCGGACGTCCCGCATGACCGCGTGGCCGGCGCGCTGTTCATCACCGACGGGCGCGTGCACGATGTCCCGGGCGAGGCGGCCGCGCTCGGCTTCGCAGCGCCGGTGCACGGGTTGATCACCGGCCACAAGAACGAGCGCGACCGCCGGGTCGTGCTCACGACCGCTCCCCGCTTCGGCATCGTCGGGCAAACGCAAACCATTACCTTCCGCGTCGAGGATCAGGGCGCCCCGCCCGGATCGGCGCAGGTGACGGTGCGCCGCGACGGCGAAACGATCGAGAACCGCGCGGTGCGCGTCGGCGCTAGCACCAGCGTCAGCGTGCAGATCCCTCATGCCGGGCCGAACATCGTCGAGATCGAGGCATCACCGCTCGATGACGAGCTCACCGGGGTCAACAACCGCGCGGTCGTCTCGATCGACGGCGTGCGCGACAAGTTGCGCGTCCTGCTGGTTTCCGGCGAGCCCCATGCGGGCGAGCGGACCTGGCGTAATCTTCTCAAGTCCGATGCGAGCGTTGACCTCGTGCATTTCACCATCCTGCGCCCGCCGGAGAAGCAGGACGGCACGCCCATCAACGAGCTCTCGCTGATCGCTTTCCCCACCCGTGAGCTGTTCCAGCAGAAGATCAACGAATTTCAGCTCATCATCTTCGACCGCTACGCGCGGCAAGGGGTCTTGCCGATCATCTATTTCGACAATATCGCGCGCTATGTGCGTCAGGGCGGCGCGGTGCTGGTGGCAGCGGGGCCTGACTACGCCAGCCCAACCAGCATCTGGCGCACGCCGCTCGACGTCATCCTGCCGGCCGAGCCGAGCGGCCGGATGGCCGACGGCGCGTTTCGCGCCCAGCTCACCGATCTCGGCAAGCGCCATCCGGTGACGCGCGGCCTCGAAGGCTCCGATTCCGACCCGCCGCACTGGAGCCGCTGGTTTCGCCTCGTCGACAGCCGCGCTGCCAAGGGTACGGCAGTGATGCAAGGTCCCGACAACAAGCCGCTGCTGCTGTTGTCACGGGAAGGCGAAGGCCGCGTCGCGCTCCTTCTTTCCGACCACATCTGGCTGTGGGCACGCGGCTACGAGGGCGGCGGCCCGCATATCGATTTGTTACGGCGGTTGTCGCACTGGCTGATGAAGCAGCCCGATTTGGAGGAAGAAGCACTTCGGCTGATGGTGCGCGGGCGCGACCTCACCGTGCAGCGCCAGACCATGTCCGACACCGTGAACGAGGTGACGCTCACGACGCCGTCGGGCAAGACCCGCACCTTGACCCTTTCGGCCGCCGAGCCCGGCGTCTGGCGCACGACGATCGAAGCGAACGAGCTTGGGCTCTGGCGCGCCACCGACGGTACGCTCAATGCCCTGGCCAATGTGGGCCCGGCCAATCCGCGTGAATTTACCGAGGTGACCTCGACCACCGATGTGCTTGGCCCGCTTTCGAATGCCACCGGCGGCGATGTCGTGCGGGTCGAGGACGGCAGCGGCGTGCATCTGCCGCGGATCGTAGCCGTGCGCTCGAGCGACACCTATCACGGCGACGACTGGCTGGGATTCAGGGTGCGGGAAGCCAGCGTGGTGCGTGGCATCGGCGTGCTGCCGGTGTTCGCCGGACTGATCGGGCTCCTCCTTCTCGTCGGGAGTCTGGCCGCGACCTGGATGCGCGAAGGCCGCTGACCCAGGTTTCTCTCGAAGAAGCCGGACGCACGCCGCATCGGTTGCGGCGCGCGTCAATGCGCGCCGTCTGACTGAGGACTTTTTGCAACACGCGAGATGAATCGAGACTGACCGATCGGTGAATCGGCATCGGCCGATTGCCGCAATGTTACATTGTTACTAATGTCGCCACATCGGCCGCGGGAATAGGTCTGCTGCCGATGTGAGACGCGCCAAGCGCGACGACGATGAACTGGTTCCGATCACGTTCGAGTTTGAGTTCGTACCTGGCGCTGTTTGCGGTGGCCTTCCAGCTCGCATTGTCTTTCGGGCACGTGCATCTTGACCGCTTCGCGCCGGTATCAGCAGACGAATTCACACTCGCCAGCGCAGACGCATCGAGCGACGCACGCACTGCGCCTGCCAATCCACCGGATCGAGAAGGGCTTGCGGATGACTGTTGTCCGATCTGCACGCTGATCCATCTCGTTGGCGCATT
>JGI12053J15887_10000083_pt1 | contig 28373 bp, 20 predicted proteins | sample MedBloCAOM1_O3_FD_15887 | JGI IMG/M metagenome (IMG submission 15887)
GATTCCGAAGAGAAGCACGGCCCGCGAGCGACATCGACACTGTAGTGGTGGATAGTCTGAAAGCGCTTGACCCCGAATGGCCGATTAGAGAAGCGGATATCATTGACGTTCCTTTCGTCTTCGCGGCGTATACAGGAGAGTGCTCGTGCTAACCGCGAAATCGCGTTTCGTTGTGCCACGTCAACGCGGAAGTGTCCGGCCGCCAATTCGGTGAAATGCGTGTATCGTTGTATTTGTAGACTGTGCCGGCCTTGTCGCGCGGGCCGCGCGAGCCATTCGTCCGGTTTGTCTGTCGGCCGGTCCGCCCAGGCGGGCTTGCCCCAAAGCGCTCCCTCCCCGTCGCTGGTCTGCCGAAGCAGATGATTTCAGGTGATGGTGCGGTTGTGCGGCGTGCCGAACAGGTGAATCAGGTCGGGCGCGCCCAAGCGCTCGGCACGGTTACTCATTGGCAAGGGGTTGTAAAGCTGGATTGGCGCCATGTATCAAACCGTACCGGCCCGGAGGTAGGAACCGAATTCAGGCTTGGGGTCGGCTGGGCTGCAGAATCAGGCGCCGAGCATTTTCAGAACAAATCGCGCGCAACTCGTCCCCAGCAAGGTCGAGTTCAGTCAATCCGCGGGCCGTGGCGGTGATAGTCTTTTCGCCGGCATGCGGATAGTCGCTGCCGAAGAAAACATGCTGCAGATCAGTTATTTGCATCAGAGCCGAAAACACAGAACGATTTGCCGACAGCGCGAGATCGAAGAAGAGGCGCCGCAATTCCGAGTGGATTCCGTGGGGATTGTTCGCCCGAAATTTAGGAACAACGGCAAGCCGGGCAATTCGCTCAGCCAAAAATGGAATTGTTCCGCCGGCGTGTGAAAAGATGAACCGGGCGTCCCGACTCCGCCCAAACGTGCCATGATTGAGCATGCTTACAATTGCGCGGGTCGTGTCAAATGGAAATTCTAGTGTCGGAATCGGGATTTCCGGCAGAGACCCCCATCCCGCGGACACGGTCGGATGGAAAAACACCGCAGCTTTTCGACGACCGAGCTCGTCGAAAAGGGGAGCGAAATGAGGGTCGCCCGGATAGCGGCCGTTGTAGTTGGTAAGCAGGCCAACGCCGTCGGCTCCCAAAGTGTCGAACGCATATTCGATTTCGGCAAGGCTGAGATCGATGTCCGGCAACGGCAACACGGCAAAGAAGCCAAAGCGGCCGGGATAATCGCGCTTGAGACCACACGCGTATTCGTTGCAGTTGCGCGCGAGCGCCTGCGTTTCCGCTGCATTGCCAAACCACACGCCCGGAGATGAGATCGACGTGACCGCTGTCTTGATCCCATTTTTGTCCATGGCCTCGATTGAAATGGAGGGGCTCCATTCCGGAACCGCTCCTATAAGGCCTTGCATGCCAATACGCTCGCCGAGAGCCGCTACGTAGTCTGGCGGAAGAATATGATGATGAACGTCGACGAGGTTCTGCATATGGAGGATCTGGCCCGTTTAGAACTAACTCAGCTGTGCCATCTCGCGACGTATCAGCTCACCATATAGATCTACGAAGTGCGAAATCGCATTCGACAACGCCCTTGTATGACGTTCTCCGACGGGCAAGCTGAAAAACACATCGCCGCGCGATGCCACCAATACGCCCTGCAACAGGCTCTCGACATGGAATAGCTGAGCAAGCCTCCGGCTAATGGGCGGGATATCTGCCGGTGTTGTGATCGGGCGGTTTGCGAAATGGATGGTGAACATCGATCCGAGTCCGGTAATCTGGACTGGGACATTACTCGAAGCCACGCGTTCATTGAGCTTCCTGCGAAAGGCCTCGTGTTCCTCGAGAAACACTTTTGCACGTTCGCGTGTAAAGACCTGTGTTAGTCCCGTATATCCCGCCGTCATCGAGCAAACGTTGTTATTGAATGTGCCGGCATGGCGAAGGGCATTACTGCTGGTCGGATCGTACCGATCCATGACGTCTCTTCGGCCGCCGAATGCTCCGCTCGCCAAGCCACCACCGATGTATTTGCCCAGCGTTGTCAGATCCGGTGCGATCCCGACAATACCCTGCATTCCGCCGGGCCCACATCGCGACGTCTTCACCTCATCGAAAATCAACAGCGTACCGGTTTTTTGGGTTTCCCGCCTTAATGCGTGGAGAAAACCCTCCGTAGCCGGAATATTGCCGGCGGCGCCGAGGATCGGCTCGACGATGACGGCGGCGAGATTTTTGGCGTGCTGTCGAATCAGTGCGGTCGTGCTTTCGACCTTGTTGAACTCGGCCACCACGAAATCGAAGGGAACATTGATGGGGCTGCTGCCGCCTGAAAAAGCAAGAACGCCGCCATGATAGGCCTCACGGAAAACCAGCACCTTCGAGCGGCCGGTGACGGCGATCGCCGTGACAATTGCAAGAATGTTGGCCTCGGTGCCGGAGTTGCAAAACCGCAACTTCTGGATGGATGGAAACCGCTCGTTGATCGCCGACGCCAAGCGCTCTTCCATCGTGGTCGGCGCCGCCAGCACCACGCCCCGGTCGAGCGCTTTCACAATCGCGGCCTTAATGCGCGGGTCCGTGTGACCGTAAAGTCCGGCGGAGAATTCGCCGACGAAATCGCAATAGCGGTGTCCGTCGATATCCCAAACCTCGGCGTCTTCGCCGCGTTCCATTGTGAGCGGGAACGGTTCGAAATAGAGGACGGACCGCGTATTGCCTCCGGGCATGACGCGCTTTGCTGCTTCGAATGCTGCCGCGCTTTTGGGATTGCTCCTCGCATAGCGCTCACGCACGGACGCCAGCGCTGCGTCGATTGAGAGGTTTCCTGGGGCCGGTGCCAACGCGTTGCTGCCCTTCGATTGTTCGTCGTCTCGGTCGGGAGACGAATCACTGCCGGTTCGAGGTCGCAATCTCGACGACGCTCGACGCAAGGAGTTTCAGGCTCAGGCCAAAATCGTCCATTTCCATGTGTTCGTCGGGATTGTGGCTACCGTTGGCGTTGCGCACGAGAATGATGGCGGCCGGAATGCCCAATCGCGCGAACATGGCCGCGTCATGACCGACGGTCGGCATGGCATGTGTCTCAACAGCGATATTCTGCGCTGTCCGGCCGACGATACCCGCAATTTCTGAATCTAATGCGAGCGCGCCGGTTCCGACCCGTTTCCCGAAATCAAACCGCACATTATGTTCGCGTGCGAGAGCTTCCGCTTTTGAAACCAGGAAGCGATGCATCGCTTCCATGACGCTGTCGCTGATGCTCCCGATATTGAGCGAGAACGTGATCTCCCCGGGTACCTTGGTCATCGATTGGTGGGCCGAATCCGTTTGGAAAATCCCACATGTGAAGACGAGATCATCATGCCCGGCTTCGATTTCCTTGCGCCAATGCTCGTCGGCACCGGCGATCAGCTTGACGGTTGCCATCAGTGCGTCGCAGCGCAGATGACGCGGAACGCCGGCCGAATGTGCGTACCGCCCGAAGCACTTGGCGAAGGGATGGCGGATATTGCCACGAATGGCGGTCGCAATGCCGGCAGGACGGCCCAGCTCCTCGAGCAAGGGGCCTTGCTCGATGTGCAACTCCAGATAGACGCGAACGCGATCGAGCGGCACGATCGGGCGATCTCCGATATCAGAGGCCAAGACGCCAACATGCGCCAAGTGCTCGAGCAGCGTCTTGCGGCTATCGAAACGGCGTAGGCTTTCGGCTTCTGATCGGCTAAGTTGGCCGGTGAACAGCTTGCTGCCGAGATATGCCGTCCCAAACCAGGGGCTTTCCTCGCCACGAAATCCGAGAACCCGCAAAGTCTTGCGCGGCGCTAGCCCGAGTTCTTGAAGCACGCTGAGCGTACCGATGCCGGCAATCACTCCGGCCAGTCCGTCATAATTGCCTCCGCGCGGCACCGAATCGATATGCGAGCCAATAAGCAATTCGGGACTGTCATCGAAGCAGCCTGGCGCCGTCACATTCACGTTGCCGACGCGATCGTATTTCGCTTCCAGGCCTTGGGCGCGCGCAAAATCAATCACCATCTCGCTCGCTGCTGTTTCGACGTCCCCGTACGCGTCCCGGGAGATACCGACGCCGTCGCTGGTGCGCTCTCCGATTTGCGCGAACAAATCCGCAAGCAAGGGCATCAGCCGGTCGACCGCTTCAAGCAGTTCATTGTGCATCATTTCTCGCTTTTCACTGGGCTGACGAATCGGCCGTAGCCGGGCTTCGCGACGACGGTGCCGTCGTCATAGACTCGCTGGCCGCGCACGAAAGTGGCCGCGACAACCCCCGCCATCATCATACCCTCGTAAGGAGTCCATTTGATTTTCGAGGTCATGTTGCGGCCTTCGAATTTGCGCTGTTCGCGGCTGAGCACGGCGATGTCCGCATCCGCACCGACGCCAAGGCGGCCTTTTCGTGGATAGAAACCGAAGTGCCGCGCCGGATTCTCGGCCGTCATCCGCGCGACGAAGTTCGGCGACATGGACCTTTGCGCCACGGCCGTCGTGTACAGCGCCGGGAGCAGCGTCTCGAGACCGGGGATACCAGAGCCATTCTTGAAGATGTCAGGATCGGACTTCCGGCTTTCGGGCCAAGCGACATGATCAGTTGAGATCAGGTCGACGTCGCCCGCTTGGAGGCTCTCCCAAAGGGCCTCGCGTTCCGCCTCCGCCCGGAGGGGTGGGTTCAGTTTCAGGAACGCCCCGAGGCGGATCATGTCCTGTTCATTGAAGATCAGATAATGCACGCAGGTCTCGACGCTGACCTTCGTTCCCAGCGAGCGATAGTGCTTCGCGATCCGGTTTCCGGCAGCGACCGAGCTATGCACGATGTGACAACGAACGCCCGTATGCGATGCGAGCTCAAGGATCTGCGCATCCGCCACCAGTTCGGCGACCGGAGGCCGGCTGCCGCCATGGGCGGCCGCGCTCCGGTCTCCCTTGGCAAGCCGCCGGTTGACCAGGTGGGTGACCAGTTCCTGGTCTTCGTTGTGAAAGGCGACCGGAACCCCGACCGCCGCAGCCTCACAAAAGATGTCGTACATCTCTCCCGTGGAAAAGCGCGGAAACCGCACGGGGTGATATTCGTAAGTCGATAATTTGATCGAGGCCGCCCCCGCTTTCACAAGATCGCGAATGCTGCGGGCATCCTGCCCCTTCGGCGCAGTGGCATAGAGCCCGACATCCACGACTGCCAATTTGTGCACTGCTTCGATTTTGGCCTGCAACCGCTCGACCGAATTGATCGGCTCCGGCTCGTCGAATGGCATGTCGACAACTGTGGTCACGCCGCCTGCGGCTGCCGCGCGCGTGGCATCGCGCAATCCTTCAGTGCCTTCGAAGCTTCCGGCGTGGACCTGGGCATCGATCAATCCGGGAAAGAGGAGACAGTTCGGAAACATCTTGGTCTCTCGCGCGTGCGGCAAGGGTCCGCTGCCGATCGCAACAATCTTTTCTCCGCGTACGCCGACATAACCTCCCGCCAGCACCGAGTCGGGGAGCACGACGTCACCGCCGATGACCAGATCCAGAAACTCCGATTGCATATCGCGCCTTGTCGTTTGCCTTTTGAAGCTTACGGGTGAGCCAGCCATCGATCCAATCAAACCGACACGATGTCGCGCACCCGGCAATAGTTGCGCCCGGCGATCCGACCCAAGGGAGCATATCGCAAGGGATCGATCTTGCCTTGCGCTACCAATCCACTTTGCGCGTGCATTAGCAAAATGGCGCCAACGACCATATGGCTGTCGCCGAACCTGATGATCCGCCGCAACCGGCATTCGAAATGTATCTTGGCTTCTGCGATCCGGGGAACCGCAATGGATTCCGACGGAACCAACCGGAACTTCGCTAAATCGACCTTGCGGATATTCGCGGGTGGCTGTTCGCCGCAGCGCTGAACTTGCTCGGCGATGTCCTCGGAAACTGTATTGATCACGAATTGGCGCAAGCGACGGATATTAGCGAGCGTGGTTTTAGGCTGTTCGCCCGGGCCGACTGAAAATGCGAGATAACCGGCTTCGACCGAGGCAATCATGAAACTGCTGAACGGCGCGACATTGATGCCTTTATCAGCATTGATGGTCGAGACCAGTGCAATAGGACGCGGGATCACCGCACCGGTCAGTATCTTGTATCGTGCATCGAAGTCCATCGTGTCGAAGTCGATTTTTTCGATTCGATTGTCGCTCATATTTTTTGAGCCGGTAGCTGCGCTTTCCAACATGGGCAATTACGCGTCAAGTTCACGGAAGGCGGACCGGTATTGCTCGATCAGAACGGGCACATCGGTGTTCAAAACGCAGCCATCCCGCACAATCTGACGACCATGCACCCACGAATGATCGACATTGGGAACTACACAGTGTGCCAGCGCAGCGATCGGATCGTCGAGCGCGCCTACAAGCTCAATACGATTAATATCGATTGCGATGAAGTCGGCCGTGCATCCCGCCTGCAGTCGTCCAATATCCGAGCGGGTTAGGAGGTTTGCGCCACCCAATGTCGCCCATTCCAAGACCTTGCGGGCATCCAACATCGTGCCCGCGTGCGAGTGCGCACCGCTGCGCGACAGCAGCAAGGCCATTCGAATCTCGGCAAGGAAATTCGATGAATCCGCGGCCCCATCCAGTCCAAGCCCGAGCGGCACTCCGGCATACACGTAGCGGCCGGCTGCCACGACGCCCGACCCAAGCCGGAGATCCGAACTCGGGCAAAGGCAAATGCCCCAACCTTTCTCGACCAGGATGTCAATTTCCTCGTCATCGATGTGAACGCCGTGCGCGAACCATGCGTCCGCATCATGCCACCCCGATTTCTCCAGCCGGCGAAGCGGGTGGACCCCGAATTTCTGCAGCGAGAATTCGGTTTCTTCCGGTGCCTGACCCAAATGCATGTGAAGCTGGACACCTCTTTCGCGCGCAATCGCCGCGGTGTCTTCCAGAAGTTCCGCGCTGACCGAGCGAAGCGATGTCGGCGCAAGAAAAATGCGACTGAGGGCGCCCTCCGAAGAATCATGATACGCCTCGATCACCCGCTCGCAGTCTGCGATTATGTCGTCGTCCTTCTCGATGAGCTGTTTCGGAAGGAACCCGTGCCGGCTTTGATCGATATTCTGAAAGCCCCGACCGAAGTGAAATCGAATCGGAATTCGCGAAGCAGCTTCGAAATGATCGTCCGCCTTGATATCATTTGGCCACAAATACTGATTGTCCACGACAGTGGTGCAGCCGCTCTTGGCGAGCTGAATAAGAGTGATTTCGGTGGCAAGCCTGACATGCTCGGGCCTAAGCTTTGACCAATATGCCGACAGCGACTGCAACCAGCCTCGCATGTGTGCGCGCTGACTAGCCAGCATCCCCCGATGGATTGTCTGAAAGAAATGGTGATGCGTATTGACGAACCCCGGGAGCACGATGTACCCGGCGAGATCGATGATTTCGTCGGCTTCACGCGGCAAGGCGGACGTATGATCGACTTGTTTGATCCAACCGTCCTGAATGAACATCCCGCCGCCGGTGATCTCGCGCCGCGTTCCATCCATGGTCGCGAGAACGTCAGCGTTGCAAATAAGGAGTGTACCCATATCTTGAACTACTTTGCTCCGGGCCGGACACTTTGAACTAGACGACCTTTCGTTCACTCTGCGGCGGAAGCAACTTGTCGGTATAGATGTCCTCCATCTTCGGCCTCCTGCCGCCGAGCAGTTCCGTAACCTGTCCGGTGGTGCTCTCGAATCGCTCACGATCGACAACGCTTAGGCCGTGCTGACGAACCCACGGGGTCACCAAGCAGCCGTCGTTCATCAGTTCGTTGCGATCAAGCTCCACGTTCTCCTTCAGCAGTCCGTCGCGGCGCATAATCGAAGCAACCGCGCCTTTGGGATCGGCCAGCATCTCGCGCGTGCCTTTGACCGTTCCGCGGATGAACGCTGCAACCGTTTCGGGATTTGCGGCGCAATAATCTTTCTTGCATACGAGGCAGAGCGAATAAAGCGCCAACCCATGCCTCGAGTATTGGAAATAGCCGATATCGTCCTTCGGAATCCCGGCCGCCATCATATTGATGACCGAGGTCGTGAAGAAGCCGACGGCAATGTCGGCCCGCTTTTGGATCACCATTGTGTCCCGTAGCGCCGGCGACACCGACAAAAACTCGATCTTCGATGCATCGACGCCGTTGAGTTGGCAGAGCGCCTTGAACAATGGAACGTTCGCGGATCCGTCGGTCACCGCAACCTTACGGCCCTCGATGTCCTTCATGGCCTTGATGCCCGACGATTTGAGGTAAACTGCGGCGCTCGGGGCGGCATCATAGACGACGAAGACAGCCGTCATCTGGCTTCCGGGATTCTCCTGATTGAACTTTCCGAGAAGATTCGGATCGACCAAGCCGATGTCGAGCGCACCGGCAGCAAGCTTTGTCAGGTTGTCGGAGGAGCCGTAGCCCCGATCCACCGATACGTTCAGCTTGTCGTCAGAAAAGAAGGCCTTGTCTTGAGCAATAGTCCAAATCGCATGATTGGATTGCCAGACGAAATCTACCGCGAAGCGAACGCGGGCCGGTACGGCCTGGCCAAAGCTCGATCGCGGGTGTGAGAGCGTTGCTGCAGCGGCTCCTGCAAGAACCGATCGGCGGGAGATTCTGATCATTTGGTGTCCTCAGATGCTGCATAGCGTCCAGCCGATTGATGCTGATTGGTGCGTCAGAAGGTCTCGGCGACTTGCTTACAAATCAGGCTGAAGGCCGCGATAGCGCCCGCCGCAGCGGCACGAAGTACGTGCCTTCATCAGATTACGGAGCCCAATCAGCTGAAAGCCAGTTGGAAACGGTCTGCTCCGAGGGTATCATACGGTACGAACTCGGCTAGGCTAGTAGCACACGCGTAAACGGATGCAGAGATCGAGGACCAAAACTATCGATGCGCCTGTGCCGCGCGATGTGGAAGCAGTGCCGATGAGGGCGGAAGCCATCGCCGGTTCCCCAGGGCCTGTTAGTCCGTCAGCCGAGCAGATTCGCTTGCAGGTGGCGCGCATTGTCAGTGCACCAGCTTTCTCGAGCGGGCCGCGAACGAAAAACTTTCTTCAATACATTGTCGATCAGACTTTGACTGGCAACGCGCGACGCCTGAAACAATATACGATTGCAACAGAGGTGCTGGGCCGCGATTCGAGCTTCAATCCGGAAGCGGATCCGATCGTTCGCCTGGAGGCTGGAAAACTCCGGCGCGCGCTCGAGATGTATTATTTCAGGACGGGCGGAGCCGACACAATCCGGATTTCGGTGCCCAAGGGAAGCTACGTTCCGCGCTTTGATTTCTACGATCCCAGTGCATTGGCTCCTGCACCGCCATTTCACCCGACGTCAAATGGCCAAGCCGCCTCAGTCGATACATTGAGGCGGCAATTGGACGCGCAGCCTGTTGTCGTTTTGCCGTTCAATTATCAGCCGGAGAAGGAAGCTTGCGGCCTGTTTACGGCCAGCCTTGTCGATCAATTGATCGTCGAACTCGCCCGTTACCGGGACATTTCGGTCATTTCCCTCGAGTCCGAGTTGAACAGTCCGTCCAACTCGCTAGCCGCCGGCATTGCCGCCAAGGCGCGATTTGTCCTCTCTGGGCGAGTCCGGCAATCCGAAACCCACACGCGCGTGACCGCGCGGCTACACGACGTCGAATCAAGCTCGATCATCTGGACTGAATGCTTCGATCTTGAATCAGCGACCACGTGCCTGGAAACCCAGGACCGCGTGGCGGCCTATATCGCCGGCATGATCGCCGATTACTACGGCGTCATTTCACATACCCTCAGTATTCGAGCTGTGCACAATTTCAGGAATGCATGGAATCTGCAGGACTCCATCCACCGTCACCGTTATCTGGCTCGCACGCTGACGGAACGTGTCTACCGGCTCGCGCGAACGGATCTGGAGTACAGCACCGAACATGCCCCCGACCACCCGACGGTTTGGGCGGCGCTTGCCCACACGATATTTTATGGAAATGTGCTCGGATTCGACCGCGACGACGATTGGAAGACGCTCGTCTACCGCTACGCTCAGCGTTCATTCGAGCTCGACCACAAATGCGCCTTTGGCCACGTGGTGATGGCACTTCATCAGCTCTACCATCATCAATTCAACGACGTCTTCGAAACGTGCGATCGGATTTTGGAACACAATCCTCATGCACCGAGTACGAAGCTCAGCGCGGGATTTTTTCGCGCATTGGCCGGGGATTGGGATTCCGGATGCGAGATGCTGACCGATGCACTCGGCACACTGCTTCATCCGCCCGGCTGGGCCTATCGCGTGACTTTCCTCAACTATTTCCGGCGCAGGAAATACAGACAAGCGCTGCACGAAATTAACAAGTACCATGCGCCGGACCACTTCACGCCGTCGCTTTTGCGCGCAGCGGCGCTCAGCCGGCTGGGTCGCCTCGACGAAGCGAAAATCGCCGCTTCTGAGGTATTACGAATTTCTCCGAACTTCCAGAACATATCGGACAACTATTTCCGCTATCTCGTTCCATTCGAGGATATACTCAATCAGTTGACAGGCGCTTTGCGATCGACCGGTCTCCTCAAATGAAGGATCGAACGTCATTATTCGGTATATTAACCCGATCAGGTCAGCAATTCACTTCCCCGGAACGCCCATCGCGTCATCCGTTTCTCGAATATCACGCAAACAGCATACATGGCGATGCCCATTGCGCCGACGACGATGAGGCCGGCAAAAACAAGCGGAACTTCAAATCGCGACGAAGCTGAAAGCATCATATACCCTATGCCTTGATTGGACGCGACTGTCTCAGAGATGACAGAACCAATAAAAGCCAGTGTGATGGCGATCTTGAGAGAGGCAAACAGGTAGGGCGTGGAGCGCGGTATCCCGACCTTGGTCAGGATCTCCCACTGGTTGGCGCCGAGCGAACGAAGGACATCTCTCATTTCAGGTTCGATCGTTGCAAGGCCGGTTGCGACGTTCACCGCGATGGGAAAGAACGCCACGCTGAAAGCGGTGATGATCGCAGGGATCGTCCCGATCCCGAACCAGATCACGATGATCGGGACGAGAGCGACCTTTGGAATCGAATTGAAGCCGATCAAAAGGGGATACAGGCCGATATAGACCATGCGCGAGGCGCCCACACAGAGCCCGATGAAGAGACCGCCGAGCACAGCCAGAACGAAACCGATAATTGTCGTGAACAGAGTTTGCATGCTGTGATGCCAAATCTGTTCGCGATACTGGATCAGAGTCTTGAATATCAGACTCGGCTGCGGCAAAACGAACGACGGTACATTGAATAGCCAGCAGGCAAACTCCCAAAACAAAAAGAGCGCAAGTGTGACGGCCCATGGCGTGACGAACTGGATACGCCTGTACCGCGTCATAGTCCGTGCTCGTTGCTGATCTGCTCACGCAGGCTTTGCACGATATCGATGAAATGCGGCTCGAACGTGGTTTTCAATGTACGCGGGCGCGGGATATCGATGTCTTTGGTGTGGATGATGTGGCCTGGCCGCCTGCTCATGACATGAACGGTATTAGACAGGTAGGCGGCTTCGCGCAGATCATGCGTCACTAGCATCGCCGTGAAGCGTTTTTCCAACCAAAGATTTTGCATGACCGACCACAGCTCTTCCCGCGTGAAAGCGTCGAGCGCGCCGAACGGTTCGTCGAGCATAAGCAGTTGCGGTTCATGAATCAGCGCACGACAAAGGTTTGCGCGCTGCTGCATGCCGCCGGACAACTGCCATGGGAATTTTTGTCCGAAATTGCCGAGGCCGACCGATGAAAGCAGCCGCTCCACGGCCGCTACATATTCGCTCCGGTAACTTCGAAGCCGCCGTTTGTGCGGCTCGACAATTTCGAACGGAAGCATGATGTTCGACAGCGTGGTTCGCCACGGCATCAGTGTCGAATTCTGGAAGGCCATGCCGACGCCGTCGACCGGCTTGGTCACCTTTTGACCGCCAACATAGATCTCGCCGCTTGTCGGCAAGAGGAGGCCAGTCAGTAGTTTCATCAGCGATGATTTGCCGCAGCCGCTCGGTCCGACGACAGCTACGAAATCACCCTTCTCTATCGTGAGATTGAGATTTTCGACAGCCGATATGGCTTCCTCGCCCTCGCCGTAGGTAAGGGCGACGTCGCTCATATCTACCAATGCTGAATTCGCCATGCGGAATTCTAAATGCCCGCCGATGCCAAGGAACTTATCGCGGACAAGCTACCATTTGCCCGGCGCGAGCTTTTCGACCATTTCGTCGTAATTGTCCGATAAGGGAAGAAGGATCGGATAGCTTATACCGGCGTCCATCCACTCCTGCACCCTATCCTTGATGTGCGACGCATTGCCGGAAATTGTCAGAGCATTGACGATGTCGTCGCTGACGAGCTTCGTGGCCTCTTCGACCCCGCCGGGCCGCGCGGGCCATCCACCCATAGTGTTGTTGATGCGATCGAGCAATTCCGGCTCCACTCCTGCTGCCTTGCCGATGTGCGGTTGTTGCCCGAGATATTTCGTAATGAGGTAGCGCGTGCTTTCCAGGGCCTTTTTAGGATCGTCCGACATCGAGATGTTGATGAGCTCGGGTCGATCGAAATTATCCAAGGAACGTCCGGCGCGCTTCGCCCCTGATTTCAGGCTCTCGACCATACCGCGCGTGTATTCCGCGGACAAAAGTCCATTCAGAAGGGCTCCATCGGCAATTTCGCCGGCAAGCTCCGTCATCACCGGGCCGGTGGGGCCGATATAAAGCTGGACGGGTCTCGGTTTGCGTTCCACGCCATGCCCAAGGTCCAGGCTGATGTCACGCAACTTCACGAACTCACCCTCGACCGTGATCTGCTCGAGGTTGAGCAATCGGCGTACCGCCTGCAAATACTCGCGCATCTGCGTGACCGGCTTTTTGCGTTCGATTCCCTGCTTCCACGCCAATGGTTCCCAATAGGCTCCCAGACCGCAAATGACTCGGCCGGGCGCCATTTCATCGAGCGTCGCAAGCGTGACCGCCATCAAGGCCGGTCCGCGCGTCCAGGAATTGACGATGCCCGTACAGAGCTTGATTCTTTTCGTCACGGCTGCAAAGGCGCCAAGGACCGAAAATGCGTCGCGTGCCAGCCGCGTCTCGGTAACCCACGCGGACTCAAAACCGAGCCGTTCGATCTTCTGTACGAGCTCGATCTGCTTCGAGACAGAAGGCCGATCAAGAAAGCAGAAGCCAAGTCGGTCCATTTGCATCTACGATCCCTGCAGTATGCGAAAAGCGCGAGAATTAATGGCCCCACCCCAGCAGGTTGCAGCCGTGGCGAACATCACGAAGCGCAGGCTTACGAGCCTATCCCACCTTTTTTCACGCTCATACCGTGAGGGCAGGTTTTTACCGTGTGATACTGTCGAACAGAAGCGGCATTTCTAACGATCGGATCCATCAACAGAGACGGCAAGGTCAATTCAAATGGGCACGCTGCTGGTTCGCAATGCTGCCGTTCTCGTCACCATGGATGGCAAGGGCACCGAAATAGAAGATGGCGGCATGTTCATTCGAGACGGCTGGATCGAGAAAACTGATATTGGCCCGCGGCTTCCGAAGACTGCAGACTCCGTCGTCGATCTTTCGAACTGTGTCGTTCTTCCGGGTTTCATAAATGGTCATCACCATCTCTATCAAACGCTCGATCGCGCTTGCGTGGCAAGCCAAAGCGCAAATCTGATCGGATGGCTGAACGGGCTGTATCCACGTTGGGCAAAATTGACGCCGGACGACGTCCGGCTGGCGATGGAGATCGGGCTCGCGGAGCTGGCGCTATCCGGCTGCACCACCGTCGCCGACCATCACTATCTTTGGGTGAATGGGAACGTTGCCGAAGATCATTTGGAGGTCGCAGCCCGGGTCGGCATCCGATTCCATTTAGGCCGCGGCTTTCAGAATATTGGCCAAACCAACGGAGGCTTTGCGCCGGACTCGCTGACGGAGAAGGACGACAATATCCTCGCCGATTGCGACCGGGTGGTAAGTCGCTTTCACGATCCAACACCGGGAGCTCTCATGCGCATTTTTATCGCGCCCGGCTCCGTGCGAACTGTCACGCCCGATTTGCTGCGGGAATCTGCCCAGATGGCGAGAGACCTGGATGTAGGCTTTCACATGCATCTTGGCGAGACAGCCAGCGAGATCGATTTTGTCAGGGAGAGATCCGGCTGCCGCCCGGCTGAGCTTGCAGAAAGCCTGGGTTGTGTCGGCGAGAACACGTGGTTCGCGCACGCCGTTCATCTCAACCGCGAAGACGTCAAAGTCCTTTGCAATCATCGGTGCGGAATTTGTCATTGCCCGAGCTCGAATATGCGCCTTGCGTCCGGCATTGCGCCAATTCAGCAGTATCGAAAGCAAGGATTGAAAGTTGGCTTGGGTGTCGATGGCTCGGCCTCCAACGATTCGTCAAATCTGTTCGCGGAACTGCGACTCGCATTGCTGTTGTCGCGCGTCAACGTGAAGGCGCCCGATGCTTTGCTGGAACCCCGCGCCGCACTGGAAATGGCAACTGCCGGCGGGGCTAGATTGTTGGGACGTGATGACATAGGACGGCTGACGCCGGGCTGCGTGGCCGACTTCATCGCGATAAAACTCGATCGAATCGAAATGCTCGGTGCAGAAGATCCCGTTGCGGCGATTGCTTTATGTGCGCTCAATCGAGTCGATCATTCCTGGGTGAATGGCCGTTCGCTGGTCGCGGACGGTATGCTCCGGAGCGTCGATATCGCCGCCCTTGCCGAACGTGTCCGACGGCGCGCCGTCAACTAGGCAATTTTCCGTTCGGATTGAGGCGGCAGGAATCGATCGGTGTAGATGTCTTCCATCTTGGGCTTGACGTTCACACCAAACGCTTCGGCCACTTGGCCGGTAGTCGTCTCAAAGCGCGCCCGATCAATCGTGCTCATGCCGTTCTCCTTCACCCACGGCGTCAACAAAGAGCCTTCGATCATCAATTCGTTGCGGTCGATCTCGACATTCTCCTTGAGCAAGTTGTCCCGCTTCAAAATGGAAGCCACGGCGCCCTTGCGGTCCGCCAGCATGGCCTTGGTTCCTTTGACTGTGGCCCGGACGAAGCCGGCGACAGCCTGAGGATTGGCGGTGCAATAGCTCTTCTTGCAGACGAGGCTCAGGGAATAGAGTGCCAATCCATTCTTATTGTATTGCAGATAGCCGATATCCTCGCGCGGCACGCCCGCAGCGGCGATGTTGATGACGGCGGTGACGAAAAAGCCGAGGGAGGCATCTACCCGCTTCTGAATTACCATGCTGTCTCGCAGTTGACCGGAAACGTTGGTGATATCGATCTTGTTCAGGTCAACGTTGTTGATCTTGCACAAGACTTGAAACAGCGGCCAGGTCGCATCGCCCTCTGAGATTGCGAGTTTTTTGCCTTCGAGATCCTTGATCGTCTTGATGCCAGAAGATTTCAGAAAAATAACGGAGCTCGGCGCCGCGTCGTAGACGATGAAGACTGCGGTCATCTGATTGTTGGGATTCTCCTGATTGAATTTGGCCAACAGGTTCGGATCGACGAGCGCAATGTCGAGTGCGCCGGCTCCGAGTTTCGTCAAGTTGTCGGCGGATCCGAACCCACGCTGTATGTCGGCATCGATCTTCTCTGCGGCGAAGAATCCCTGATCCTGAGCCATGGTCCAAATCGCATGGTTCGACTGCCAGACCCAATCGACAGCGAACCGAACACGCGGCGTAGTCCCCTGTCCAAAAACGACTCGCGGCAACGCCGCAAGCGTCGCAACACCGGCTGTAAATGAGCGGCGTGTGAAATTCGTCATTTGGCTCTCCTCGAAATGAGACGCACGATCCGCTCGACTTGTTCTCCGGACAGCAAATTGAGTGCTGGACTTTCGGCCGATTTGATCGCCCGGCGAACCTGAAAGCAAGTGGGAACCGGTACTACCCTGGTATCTTACGATGAGCAGCTTATCCGCTACCACGAGATATTCGACTGGCCACCCTTCTGGAGTATAGGTCGGCGGAACAATGAGCCAGGATCGGGGTCATTCGCCGCTTCCTGGCTCCAAAGGATAAGGGACATGATCAGTTCGGACGAAAAGAGGCGCATTCTAAACTTCAACGAGCGCGTGGACCCCGCCTCAACCGCATTAGTCGTGATCGACGTGCAAAACGACTTTGTCTCGCCGCAAGGCGTGTGCGGTCAAGTCGGGGACGATGTCGCGGCCGCACATGCCATGGTATCTCGTCTCATCCCCCTCATTGAATCTGCCCGCAAAGCCGGAGTGCTGATTATTTTTATGCGCACGATCTACGACGAGCCGGTGCTGAGCCCAGCCCTTGCGGAGCAGTACGAACGGCGGCGCTATCCAAACAGCATTTGCCTGACCGGAACGCCGGGGGCGGAATTCGTCGATGGTGTCCACACGCGGGACGAACCTAACGAGATGGTGCTCATAAAACACCGCTACAGCGCGTTTTGGGGTTCACCGATCGATCTAGCCTTGCGCACGAACGGGATTCGTACAGTCGTGCTGACCGGCGTCGCAACCGAGGTCTGTGTCGAGTCCACTGCGCGCGACGCGTTCTTCCAGGACTATCAAGTTGTGATGGTGGACGATTGCGTGAGCTGCTATTCGCCCGAAAGGCATAACGCCGCTTTGACGGTCGTAGCGCGGTCGTTTGGCGTTGTTGCAGGATCCAAGAAAATCCGAACGGTATGGGATGCGGCAGTTCCAGGGAAACGCAATTGGCACCCAGATGCGAAGGGTGCGAGGGCACTTACAGAATCTCGACAGCTCTTGGAACCCAAGCACACCGCTCTTCTTCTCATCAACTTGCAGCGAGATTTCCTGGGCCCCTCAAGTGTCAAAAACTTTGGACCACCCCTTTCCCAGATCATCCCCGCAGCCCGCGACCTCCTTGAGCAAGCTCGCGGAACGGATTGTATGGTCATTCATGCGCCTGCTGCTTATGAGCCTTCCGAGCACACGCAGGGTCTGATCGGCGCTTCAGATCTCGCTAAACTCTGCCGGCCCGGTTCCGAGGGCGCGCAATTTGTCGACGGATTCGGCCCGGAAAGGGCCGAGCAGGTTGTCAGATGTAGTCGCTTTAGCGCCTTTGCCGACACGCCGCTCGCGCTGCTGTTGCGAAGCAACGGCATTCGCACAATCGTGATAGCTGGAGTTACGACTGAGTGTGCCGTGGAATCGACGGTGCGTGACGCCGCAGCGCGCGATTACTACATTGTGGTCGCCAAGGATGGGGTTGCAAGCGCCGATCCCGCCGTCCACGAAGCCTCGATGCAAACGATGGCTCGGTATTTTTCTGTTCCCGCCTGGACCTCGGAAATCGTGACGCACTGGACCGCACCGACGCGCCGGCACGTATTGGCGTAATGCAGCCGCTGACAATTCTTCGGCACCTACACGAGAGTCTAGGAGCATTCAGCGAGTTGAATCGATTGTGATCGGCCGACGATGATGGGGTGGGTATGAATCTATTGGACCATCTGATTCGGAGGGGCAGATGGACAAGGGGCCTATTGCGCAACCGGCTCCGCGGATTCGCGGCATGCAAAACCGGATTCCCGCCCTGCTCCCGCCGGTTCGCTCAAAGGGGTAACGGGCCGAAGTTCGGGGGAGGGATGCGGCGCTTCGAGACCGCCTCATATGCCGAAGCGATGTTCAAAAGAATGTCCTCCTTACCGGGCTCGGCGCGGAACACCAGCGAGAATGGGAGGCCAGGCGCCGCAATTGTGGTCGGCGTGCGCGATGGAGCCGATACGTAGCGCTTTCCGTCGGCCGAAAGCGAGAACACCGGGTCGTAGACAGTCGTCACATAGCCTGCCGGGATCAGCACCTCCGTTAGCCCCGCGTTCGGCCCGCTGAGCGACTCGGGAGCCAGGTTGCTGGGGATGTCGTACTGATGCGGGTGACCGATCAGACCCGGCGGCCACGGCGTGTGTAGGCGCACCAGCGCATTCAGCTTGTTCTCCAGGATCACCATCATGTCGACTCGGCGTAAGAGCTCGCGCAGCATGATTCGCTCGTTGACGCCTTGGCGGCCAACGAGTGGATTGCGCAGATCGGCGACCTCCTCCCAGTTCTTGAAGGCCGCGCGCTGATCGTCGCCCCAGAATTTCGATCGCGCGTTCAGCGCCGCCCAGTCTGCCAGGCTCTCGGCAAAGCCCTTGGCCTTCCAGTCCGCGGAGCGCCGCATCAGGTATTGCGAAATGTGGAACCGGAACGCCATCGCCAGCTCCTGCTGCTGGATGGTGGCGAGACCGAGATTGGAGGGCGGTTCGATCCGCCCCTCTGCCATCGCCACGCAATAGTCGATCGGCTGCATGGTGCCGGTGCCGAACACCCGGCCGGGCAGGAACTCGGTGGGCACGATCGCGGCTGCGAACTCCTTGAAGACGGGCTGACCGTCACGCCCGAGCCGAAACAGCAGGTCGGGCATGAAAACCGGCACTAGCCTCGCCAGTGCGCTGCGGAAATCGGTCTTCATCTGCTCAAGGTCTGGGTCGCGCCGCCACAGCGGATCAGACGATTCCACCAACGTCGCACCGAGCGTGCCGCCCAGCACCGTCTTGATCTCTTTCGTGGCCGCGGTGACGATCGGCTCCTCGGTCTTGGAGCCCTTCGGATAGACCATGGACTCGCGGATCACGCCGATGCGCATGCCCTTCAGTGCGCCCGACGTTGCCGACGACTTCACATGCTCGGCGTAGGGCGTGATCAAGACCGATGAGCGCGGCACCGTCGTGTAGGGATCGCGTGGGTCGTAGTAGCCCTCCACCGGGTCCTTGAGCGCATCGAGGATCCTGGCGCAGTCAGCGATCGTGCGCGCGTGGATCCCGCTACGGTCGCAATAGATGTCGGCTCCGATGGCACCACCGTCGAAGCCCAACATCGCCTTGTGCGGCAGGATCAGCGCCACCGCATTGTGGTTGGAGGGCCCGCGACAGGAGGCGCGAGTCTCCTCGCCGAGGCTGGCCATCACCATGTTGGTGCTGACCGAGACCGCCGACCCGGAGCTCGAGCCGAGCGAAGCCGCGCGCGTGGTGTCGTAGGGATTGGACGGATTGCCGCCCCAGGTGCTGCGCTGATAGCCGAGCGTGGACGGCAGCATCTTGTCGGGCTTGTGGCGGCCGCCGGGATCGCCCGCGCGCCCGTTGTATTCAGTGTTCACTGCCTTGGCGAAGACGATTGCGCCCTTGCTGCGTAGCTGTTCGACCAGCAGGTGGTCCCGCGCCGGGAAATCGATGTCGTATGCCGCGTCGCCTCCACCGGTGGAGCGCATGTCCTTGGTGTCGAACGGGTCCTTGAATGAGAACACGATGCCGTACATCGGCAACTTCTCAAGATCGGGATTTCTCCCGAATTGGGCATCGAGCTCGGCCGCTCGCTCAAGCGCGTCGGGAAAGTGGCGAAAGTATTCGCACACCGGCGGTGCGCCGTGCGGAAGCGGTCCTAGCGAGGGGTGGCGATCGAAATCACGGCGGCAGGTCACCGAGCGCTCGCCGCGGATGTTTAGCGTCGCGAGTGCATTCACTTGGCCGGCGTTCGGAATACCGACAATCATGCCGAACTGCTGCTGCACGCCGGGGTCGGAGGCGGTCGCCTCCATGCGGCCGTATTCGAGCGGCGGCCCTTTGTATTTGTCGAGGTCGGGCAGGACTGTGGAAGCCTTGACGGTCTCGGTCGGGAAGCGCAGCGACGTGCCGGCGCGCACCGTGCCGACCGCCGGTGCTGCTAGCGCGCCGTCTTCGGTGACGAGCGCGCTCGCGACCCCGTTATAGGCGCGCACGCGCGCGAGGTAGTGCTGTACAACAGCGACGCAGGTCGTTTCGCCCACCCTGATGGCGGAATGCAATTCGTCGATCGTCGCCTCTTCGAGCCGAAATGGCTTGTCCAGTGCAGGCAACTCCTTCGTCATTATGCCCTCTTTGCCGGATTTTGAGAGACTTAGAAGTCAGCGTGTCGCGCACCCACTCTGCGCACCATAGCATCGGCGCTGAGGACAAGACGTCGGCCGGCATTCGAAAGCGAGCCACCCCGCCCAGCACCATCACTGAACTACTCGACGCTCACCTGCGTCAAGCCCTTCACTTTCGGACTCAGCGCGCGCGGACTGAGGATCGTCGAACAGCCAGGGCGCGTCTCAACGACGAGGGCATTCGCCTGCACGACTAGCGCATTGCACGGTCGAATGTCTCGAAGGCTTGGGATGAGCGGCGGCCGAATGCCTGCATTTGGAACGAATGAGAGGCGCTGCTGCTTTGCGCTCTCGACTGCTTTCGAGTGCGCTGCAGGCTTTCAGAGCTCAGAGCGCTGACCGATTTTGGGAGACCCGACGAGGCGCATCGAGAGAACTCGGGGAGCACGAAGTAACTGCCGGCGGCAACGCAAATGACATTTGGCGGAGGAGTGTGGCCGACGGGACGCCATGCGGCTCGTGCTGCAGGCCGATCCGCTGGCCGAAACGTTCGTGCCGTCCACCTGCAGGATGCTAGAACCGGCGACGTCGACTCGTTCCCCGTGATCACCTACAGCCGGTGCACAGCCTCAAGCATAGACACAAGCCAATCTCCTGATCAGAGATGGTCACAATCGCCGATCACCAGGGTTTTGAAAAGAGGTAGGGTCAGAACGGCGCTTACCCTGCACGAACCCCGAAATTCGGTTACTATCGAACGCCGACCCTTTTCGCGTTGAGGCTAGCCAGCATGGTCGATGTTGTTCCTACGATCAGTGTGCCCACGTCCTCTGGAGTTAGGGACATTGAAGTCAGAGAACCGAGCGCTCCGCTGGCTCCTGTGTCGCACATAGAGCCTAATCTGCGTCGCCTGCGAGTATACTTGGCGGTGTACGAATGTGGCGGCGTCCACCGAGCGGCGAGAAAGCTGCATCTATCCGAGTCATCGTTAACACGTGCCGTCCAACAACTCGAAGCTCAGGTAGGCCGGGCGCTTTTTGAACGTAGACCCCGGGGGATGGTCGGCAACGGATTTGGAGCCATCCTGGCCGAGCGTACCCGTCGGGCCTTGAAACATCTGGATTTGGCCGAGACGGAAATCCTCAACAGTCGGCGGGATGCGTACGCTGTTGGACGATCGCGAGGCTTTTCCGCGAAAGTCACTTATCGTCAGCTTTGCGCGCTGATCGCCATCGCAGATTACCAGACCCAGACTGTTGCCGCGAGGGAGTTGGCATTAACACAGCCAGCGTTGACGCTATCGCTTCGGAGTCTCGAACGCCTCGTCGGCGAACCTCTCTTCCTTCGTACAGCACGCGGCATGGTCGCGACGCCAGTCGGCGACATCCTGTCCCGTCGTGCGAAGCTAGCGTTTTCAGAAGTTGTCGCCGCTAGCAGCGATATTGCCGCGCGAGCGGGGACACTTTCTGGAAGCGTTGTGGTCGGGGTGCTTCCGTTGTCTGGTACGTTGCTGGTGCCACGCGCTGTCAATCTTCTTCTGCGCGAGCATCCCTCCATCCAAATCAAAATGGTCGACGGTACATATCAGTCCCAAATACAAGGCCTCCTATGCGGCAATATAGATCTCATCGTGGGTGGTTTAGACTATCGATCGCCCGCTGAAATCGTCCAGGAGCCTCTTTTTGATGATTGGCTTTCGATCGTAGCGCGCAAGGGGCACCCGCTTTTTGCCAGAGAAACCCTTTCACTGACCGATCTGGCGGGCGCTGAATGGGTTGTATCACCCGGCGGCACGCCTGCACGTATTAGCTTCGATCGGGTGATGTCGTCAGCCGGCCTCGGTATCGGCTCCAATCCGATTATTGCGAATGCCTCGCCTGTGCGAGCCTTGTTGATGGAAAGCGATCGTCTCGCCGCGATGTCGCGGCATCAGATTCATTTTGAAGAATTCACGGGTCTCTTAGACATCCTTCCCATTAAATTGAGTGGGACAAACCTGGCAATTGGAATCCGTATACGGGCGGATACCCCTCCATCCGCTTCGGTAAATGCTCTCATTCGTCATCTCCGCGAACTCAGCGCGGACATGCGTAAAGTGCGGTATTGAACGCCTCATAGCTCCCTCGTGGTGCTGACGGCAGCAGTTATCGGGGGAGTTCGGAGAAGGCGCTGCGAGACGCGCTATAAGAATTAAGCAACACTCCACGCAGAAATGAAAATACCCCCCGTGGCAACCACGCCACAAAGTCACTTTGGAATGCAAGCAAAATGGCGCGGCTGCGTTGGCCTGGAAATTGCGCCGTTCACTCGTCTGGGTGCTGCGCATCCTGACACGCAGGTTCGCGTGAGCATTACGTCCGAAACCAACTAACGAGGTATCGCTATGCTTTCGCAGGAAGACAACGACCTGCTCACCCGCGTCGGACCTGGCACCCCGATGGGGAACCTGCTGCGACGTTTTTGGATACCAGCACTACTCGAAGAGGAGATCGTGGAGCCAGATGGCGCACCTGTAAAGCTGCAACTTCTGGGAGAGGATTTGGTCGCTTTCCGCAATACCTCGGGCAAGGTCGGCATTGTTGATGCTTATTGCGCACATCGGCGGGCGCCAATGTGTTTGGGCCGCAACGAAGAAAACGGTCTACGCTGCGTCTATCACGGTTGGAAATACGACCATGGCGGCAATTGCGTGGACCTGCCTGCCGCAGGCGACAAGGATGCAGTGAAGGAACGAATCAAAATCACCGCTTATCCCACGCGGGAGCACGGTGGTGTGGTTTGGGCCTATATGGGCCCACCCGAGAAGATGCCCGAGTTGCCGAACTTCGAGTGGACGCGGCTTCCGAAGATGCAGCGCACGTCTACAAAACGGCTGCAACGTTGCAATTGGGCACAAGTGGTCGAAGGCGGAATCGATTCGGCACACGTTTCCTTCCTCCATCGAAGCAAACACGGACAACCTACGGTCAAAGCACCTGGCAGCGCAGGAAAGTCGACCGTTCAAGAATCCACGCCTGATAAATATCTGATGATGGATGGAAAGCCGGTGTTCGACTCGCAGGAAGTTGAGCATGGGCTGATGATCTCCGCGCGTCGCAACGCCAATGAGGGGTACTACTACTGGCGCGTAAATCAGTTTATCGTGCCGTTCTACACCATCATTCCACCGCATCTAAGCAACCAATTCACGGATTCAAGTCGCGCGGCCTACTACGGCCACATCTACGTTCCTATCGACGACGAGAACACTTGGAATTGGTCATTCACTGCGAGCCCGCATGCCGAGTACTCGCAGGAGGAATGGGATTTCCAAGGCGGCAAGGGCGGCTACTGGGGTCCCGTTGACGACAACTATCATCCGCTGCTCAGCGAAGCGAACAACTACCGACTCGATCTGCACAAACAGCGGACCGAGTCCTACACCGGCATCGACGGCATTCCCAATCAGGATGCGGCGGTTCAGGAAGGAATGGGTCCGATCGTAGATCGCACTAAAGAGCATCTGGTCAACTCCGATCGAGGCGTGTCGCAGTTTCGCCGGGTTATGTTGCGGCTTGCGAAGGACTTGATGGTTGGTAAAGAGCCCGGGGCAGCGGGGAAGGGCGAACTCTTCAACGTGCGCTCGGTGACGTGCGTGTTGCCGACTACGGTCCCAATCTGGGAAGGGGCGAAGCATCTGTTCCAGGGGGCTGCGGCCGGAACTCCGCCCCCTCAGAATTGAGTGAACAAATAGGAGATGCCATGAGGAAGTACGCGAGCATGATTGGCCGAGCACTGCGGGGTGCCATCTGGCTCTTCGCAGCGACGACTTTTGCGTCGCTGGGCGCCCCGGCCCACTCGCAGACTTATCCGAGCCGTCCGATCAAAATGATCGTGCCATTCACGCCGGGCACCAGCATGGACATCGTAGCGCGCACGGTCGGCGAAAAGATGACTCAGAGCCTTGCGCAGCCAGTGGTGGTTGACAATCGCCCCGGCGCCACAGGCATCATTGGCAGCGACGCCGTAGCAAAGGCGCCGCCAGATGGCTACACTCTGTTGGTCACCAGCAATAACATCGTTGTTGGGCCGCTCCTCCACAAGTCGGTGCCATTCAATCCTCTGACCGCTTTCGCCCCGATCACTATCACTTCGTACAGCGCGATGACGTTGGCCGCGAGCATCAAAAGCGGCATCAGAACCGTCGCTGAGATGATCGTCTATGCGAAGGCTAATCCGGGAAAGCTGAACTATTCCTCGCCTGGAACCGGGACCACGCAGCATTTGTCCATGGAGGCGCTCAAGAACGTGATGAGCGTGGATTTGGTGCACGTACCATACAGGGGGAGCGCCGGCGCACTGACCGATCTGCTGAGTGGCGAAGTCAGTGTCGCTTTCGTGCCGATTGATCTAGCAACTCCCCATTACAAGGCGGGCGCGTTGAAGGCACTGGCGGTTGGTAGCCCAGCTCGGCATCCGATGCTGCCCGATGTTCCCACGTTGCAGGAAAGCGGTGTTCCGGGCGTCGAGTCCAACCCATGGCACGCGATCGCTGCGCCAAAGGAAACACCGCGACCGATCATCGACAAACTCAATGCGGAGGTTCGCGCAATTCTGAAAATACCGGACGTGCGCGAGAAGCTTGAGGGGTTCGGCTTGAAAATCGAGACCGGGTCTCCGGAAGAGATGCAGGCTTTGATGGAACGTGATTCGGCAAAATCTGCGGAGCTTATCCGCAAAAACCGAATTTCCGTCGATTGAACCTTAGCAAACGGCGCCGAGCCAGCTTTGGCCGAATAGATTGCGCGTGCCAAGGTGACGTGTCGTTATCCTGACAGGGCGTTAAAATGTCTCAAATCGAAATCCATGCTGTAAAGACGGAAGACGACGTGATGTTAGATTTCGCGTTCTTTCCGCCAAGATACGTCGACGATTTCATTTTCGTCATCACGCATGGGGCCGCGAACAGTTTTTATGCTTCGCCCGTTTGGTTCGTAGGGCGGGAGTTGGCGGCGCGCGGCTTCGGCGTCGTGGTCACCAACAATCGCGGCCATGATTGGGTTACGCATAATTTTTATGATCAGCGCTGGCTAGGTGCCGCGTTCGAACGTATCGAGGATGGGGTACTCGATTATCGCGCGGTGTTTTCCTGGCTGGAAAAGCGCGGTCACCGGCGATTTGTTCTTGCGGGACACAGTCTGGGCGGCCTGAAGGCGGCCTACATGCAAGCTCATCATCCGCATCCGGGCGTGCTTGCCCTCGCCATGTGCTCGTCGCCGCGGTTGCCTGATGACAAGGTGTGGGTGTGGGAGAAGCACGTGGAGATACTCAACCGGTGCAACAAGCTGATCGCCGAAGGCAAGGGTGATGAACTCCTGATGGTGGAAATGCCGACTAACACGCCGGCAATGAGAGGGCTGATGTCAGCCGGGACTTACGTCAATAAGTATGGTCCAAACGCTCCGACAACTACTCTAAATTTCGCCGAAAGAATCAAAGTGCCGGTATTCCTGGTCGCGGGGAGCGGAGAAAAGCCACAACTTTCCTTCTCGATTGATCTCGAGCCGGCTTTGATTAATGCGCCGAGCGTGACGCGACTGGAGATCGAGGGGGCGGATCACTTTTACACTGGCCGGCACTCAGCGGTGGCAGATGCCGTAGGAACATGGCTCGGACAATTCCGGCACATCCAGGCAGGGAGGTAGGTCAACTGACGTTGGGTTTTAAATTCCAAACCTCAGGGCTGAGTGGCGCGGCGAGCAATCTCTACGGCTAGCTTGTCGCCGGCCGCGAGAATGTAACGTTCCCGCTTCTACTCTACGACTTGCCAGGTCATCTCTCATCACTGAGTTGGACACCACCGGGCGGCACTACATATCCCTCGACGACACGCCGCTCGCGGTTTGCGAAAGAACCGCTGAGAGTCGAGCAAGGGAGATCTATGTGCATGACCATCATGTTGACTGCATAAGCACAACCTAGGGGCACCGTATTTGCGACGTCCGCATCAGTCTGACGAGGGACAAAATGTCATCTGATACAAGGCCACGCAACCGCAGTATTTACCCGGTGACGTCGCGCTGGGTTCGATGGGCGCTTGCGTTCACGCTACTGTTCGGCGCTGCGATCTATTTTATGCCGCTTGCACGCGCCAGTCTCCTGGTGACGAACGCCACATTCCTCACGATGAAGCCTGGCGAGACCGCGCCTGTCGTCGGCTACATGCTCGTCGATGACTATGGCAAGATCATCGAGCTCGCCGCCGGCGCGCCATCCGCTACAACCAAAGCTACGACGACTTTTGACGCGACAAACAAGATCATAATTCCCGGCTTTGTTTCGGCGCACAGCCACGTCTGGCAGAGCGCGTTTCGCGGACTCGGCATTAATCACAATACCGGCGAATGGCTGCAAGACCTAGCCCTCCATTCCCGCGCTGCGACGGATGACGATCTCTACTGGTTTACGCTTCATGGCGCGCTCGGTCATCTGGTCCATGGTATCACCAGTGCATTCAATTTCGGTTACAACGTCCGCGTTGGCGAGTACAACAACACACAGCTCCGCGGCCTGCTCGACTCGCGCATGCGTTTCGTACACGGCTTTGCGCAGCATCGCTCCATTCCGGTCGAGGAGCAGTACCAGAGCTTTCTTCGCTACTACGACTTTGCAAAGCAGTATTTGAACGATTGGAAGTTCCTCCGTGTCGGCATCTTCGGGGATGGCGCGTTGCTTGAGCACGCGAGATTCGACAAGCGCTTGATGGATCAATTCGGAGTACTCAATCAGACGCATTTCCTCTCCGAAGCATACAGTCTGACCCGCGATGGGCACCGGATAGGAAAGGAACAGGTGCAGAAACGGTTCCAGAATTTCATCGACGCTAACACACTTGGGCCGAACCAATACTTCGGTCATTTTATACACACGAATGACGCGATGCTGAAGCAGGCCGCGGCCGCTGGTTCTGGGATGTCCTGGCAGCCGCTCTCGAATGGCCGTCTCGGTTCTGGCATCGCAGACATTCCGAAATATGTCGCGCTAGGGGTGAAAGTCGGCATTGGCGTCGACGGTGAGGCAAGCGCCGATATAGCCGACCCGTTCGAGAATATCCGCATGGGCCTCTATTTCATACGCGCCTCATACGGGTACGCTTCGATCATGCAGCCAATCGACGTCCTGCGCATGGCCACAATGGGCAGCGCCGAGGTGATGGGTATCGCCGACAAGGTTGGCTCGCTCGAAGTCGGGAAATACGCGGATTTCATCGTAATCTCGCCGCCATCACCGGTATTCGACCCGGCTGCGACGATTGTTTTTGCCGTAAACAGTGCAAATCTCGACGCCGTATACGTGGGCGGCGAGAAACTTGTCGATCATCTGGCGCTGACACGCTCCGACATGGCCGATGTCAACAAGGAGGTCGAAATGCGCGTCGGCCGCCTCCGGGCAACCGTGCGGAAACAATAATCAGTCCGCCCGCTTAAGAGCTGATGATTCGCACAATGCCCTTTTACATCGACGGCTATGCACTCTCCTCTCTTCGTTCGTAATGGCCAGGAGCTTGATACGGCCAGCCTGAGCCGTTGACGATCCCTAACGCTCAACTGAAAGGAAGCGGTCCAGCGAATGTGGCTCAGGCTATCGATTTGACCTGCGCGGCGTGCTTGATGCGCGGCGTGCGGGCCTCGGAGAAACACGCGAGCAATATCAGCAGGCATTGGAAGATGCCGTGGAAGCGCGTAGCGGTGCTCAATTGAAAATCGAGGTCATCCGCAAGACCGTCGCGGCCACACAAACTCGCCAATTCCTGGACATGGTGACTGCGAACGCTGCGAAGGCGGCAAGATTGCCCGATTACGGGATCACACGCGGCTGTCGCGCCGACATCGTCGTCAGGGATGCTCTTTCGGTGCACGAAGCCTTGCGAATGCAACCGCTACGAAGGCACGTGATCAAAGACGGACGCGAGATCGTAGGCACCAAGATCACGCAGGAGTTTGCGAAGCTCTTGAGGCCAGGATCAAAGCTCACCGCACGGGTTCGAGCGTGGTCGTCGAGACAGGAAGCAGGCCATTCGTCTTCATCGCTGAGGTGGAGAAGACCTATCGTGCGCGCAGTCGCGGTTTGAAGGCCGTGGACGGGGTTTCATTGGAGCTGGGCGCAGGAGAATTCGTTTCGATCATCGGTCCGTCGGGCTGTGGCAAAAGTACGTCACTGATGATGACGTCCGGTCTCATACCGGTTTCCGCCGGGCGGATCGTCATCCAAGGGCAGCCGGTCCATCGCACTCATACCGCGGTATAGCCGCCGTCGATCAATAGGTCTGCGCCCGTCATGAAGGCGGACTCGTCGCTGGCGAGGAACACCGCTCCTGCCGCTATCTCCCCTGGCGCACCGAGGCGGCCGAGCAGTGTATTGTGGGAAGCTCGAGCGGCTTGGACCGTGTC
>JGI12053J15887_10000084_pt1 | contig 28267 bp, 27 predicted proteins | sample MedBloCAOM1_O3_FD_15887 | JGI IMG/M metagenome (IMG submission 15887)
GTTCCATGCGCACGACGTTGACATAGACTTTGGGCGGCAAGCCGATCGACGACTGAAACAGCCTGAAGAAATGCGCGCGCGAAAGACCAGCCTCTTTCGCCAGCGTATCGATGCTGGCTTCGCCGCCGGCATTGCAACGAATATATTCCGCCGCGCGCCTGATCCGCCGATCGCATGCCGACACGTTCAATTCGCGGATCGATCTCGGAAAGCTCTTCCAGGGCGTGAAGCGCTCGATCACCGCGATCATCAATTCCGACAACAATGCTTCATATTCGGCACTGCCTTCGGGATCTGCCATCATCTCGGACGCGAGATCCATCGTGAGTTTTCGGATGCCCGGCGATACCTCGCCATGGGGAGTTCCAAAAAACCCGGGCGCGCCGCTTGCCGCCCATCCCGGCCGAAAGGCCTTCAGCCATTCAGGCTCGACATACAGAGCAAGGATAAGCGTCCGTGGACGCGCCGGATCGTGAACATAGGAATGCAGCTGCCAGCCGTCGACGAGGACCGCGGTGGAATCGGTCAGGGCATGAATGCGGTTGCCGACCACGAACTGGGTATCCGCGCCCGCCACCTTGAACAGGACATGGCAATGCGGGTGCGCATGGCGGACCAGCGAGCCATCCATATCGAGCAAGGCGACCCTGCCGAAATTGCCGTGTACGATCCGCAGAGCCGTCGACATTCTTGCCTCCAGTCAGGCGTTGGACTTCCAGGGAATGAGCCGCCGCTCGATCTCATCGGCAGCGGCCGCGCGACGAAGCCGACAATCGCGGCGGTCGGCAGGCCGACATACGCATGACCGACCTGCTTGGTGTCGACCGTCAGAACCTGCCAAGCGTTTTCGAATTATGACGCCGACGCCATCATTGGCGCAACCCGTTTCCGAGATCGTGACCAGAAAAAGCCCCAGCTTTATTCCCGCCACGGTCGAAGGCAGCGCAGGACTGCCACGGCACGATGGCAGCGCGGTCGCTTGCCATCTGGCATAATCTGCCGATACCTCTCCAACAAATCACATGAAGGCGTCGCGAAACCACATCATGACCAGCACAGAGACCATCAGCTTCGAACTCAGCCAGCCTGCTTTGCAGGCGCGCCGCAACGCCAAATGGAACCAGTACGATGCGGATATATTGCCGGCCTTCGTCGCCGACATGGATTTTTCGGTTGCCGCCCCGATCCAGGCCGCGATTGAGCGGATCGTCCGAGACCGCGACTATGGCTATCCGTTGCGCAACGGCGAAAAGGCGGACCGGCTGGTCGCGAGTGCGTTCGCCCAGCGGATGAAATCCCGCTACGGATGGGAGCTCTCGCCCGACCTTGTGCTGCCGCTCGCGGATCTCGTGCAAGGCACCTATGCGCCGGTCCTGGCATTCTCCGATCCCGGCGACGGCGTCGTTCTGCAAACCCCGAATTATCCGCCGTTCCGCGACGCCATCAGCTCGACCGAACGCGAGCTTCTTGCGCTGCCGATGCGCGACGACGGGACCCGCTTCGCCTTCGACATGAAGGAGCTTGCAAAGCTGGTCAACAAGCGAACCCGTATCTTCGTACTCTGCAATCCGCAAAATCCGACAGGCCGGGTGTTTTCCCGTGACGAACTGCTGGCATTGGGCCAATTTGCCATCGAACACGATCTCATCGTCATTTCAGATGAGATACACTCCGACCTGGTATTCCCGGGGCAGCAACACATTCCCTTTGCATCGCTCGGGCCGGAAATCGCCGCCCGCACCGTTACCCTCAACTCGGCGACCAAGAGTTTCAATATTCCCGGCCTTCGCTGCGCGCTCATGGCCTTCGGCGCCGAAGACTTGCGCCATCGGTTTCACAAACGCATCCCGCAGAGACTGACAGGTTCAGCCAATATCGTCGGCGTCGACGCCACGGTCGCGGCCTGGAGCGAATGCCAGCCCTGGCTTGACGCGGTGATGGAACATCTGCTCAAGGCGCGAAATCGGGTCAAGGATGTGCTGGCGGCGGAAGTGCCGGAAATCCGCCTCCATGCGCCGGAGGCGACCTATCTTGCCTGGCTCGATTGCAGCAAGCTTGGGCTTTCGACCCCGGCGTTCCAGTTCTTTCTCAACAATGCGCGGATCGGATTCAGTGCCGGCGAGACGTTTGATCCGGGTTGCGCGCAGTTTGTCAGGTTCAATTTCGCAACGTCGATGCCGATCCTTGACGATATCCTCGATCGCTTTGTCGCCGCGACGCGGCAGAACGACCGCTGATGCCGAATATCGCCGATTCCTGTTCGAACTGATGGCTTACCGGCCAAACGCATAGCCCTGCATATAGCGCGGATTCGCGGCAGCCCTGAGGATACGGCCGTCCTTCGAGACGGCCGAAATTCTTCCCAAAGACCAGGCGTCGACGATCTCGACCCGATGTCCGCGGCCATCCAGATCCCTTAGAACGGCGTCGCTGAAACGCGATTCAAGCGTCAGCGATCCCGGCTTCGCCTGACGGGGAAAAAACGAACTCGGCATGTGGTCATTGTGGAACATCGGTGCATCGATCGCACTCTGCAGGTTCATGCGGTGATGCGCATGGCGCAGAAAAAACACCGAACTCCACTGATCCTGCTGATCTCCGCCGGGTGTCCCAAAGCTGCCGTAAGGTTTGCCGTCCCGGGTGAGCAGGGATACCGAAAGCGTCGTCCGCGGTCGTTTGCCCGGCTCCAGCGAGGACGCCAGGCCGGGTTTCAGCCAGAACATCTGCGCGCGCGTGCCCAGCGCAAATCCCAGTCCGGGTATCGCTGGCGAGCTTTGCAACCAGCCGCCACTCGGCGTGGCGGAGACGATATTGCCATGCCTGTCGATCACGTCGAGGTGCACCGTATCGCCGCGCACCGATCCGCGCGGGCCGACCGTCGGCTCGCCGGCGCCCAACGCGACGGCCTGCTCGCCGGTTTGGGCAACAACGTAGGGAGCTTCACGGTCGTAGCCTGGTATCGATCCGGGCCGGAATTCAAGCGATGCGGTCTTGCCGACCAGACGGCGGCGCTGATCGGCGTATTCGCTGCTGAGTAACCTCGCCATCGGGACGTCGACAAAATCGGGATCGCCATAATATTTTTCGCGATCCGCGAAAGCGAGCTTCAAACATTCGGTCACGAGATGAATGAATTCGCCGCCAACAGGATCGAGATCGGAAAGATCAAAACCTTTCAACAGCGCAAGCTGTTGCAGGAATACCGGCCCCTGCGTCCAGGGACCGGGTTTAAGCACCTCGAATGCACCGTAGCTCAGCGACAACGGCTCTTCGTAGGTCGCCTGCCACGTCGACAAATCCTGTCCCGTCAGCAGGCCGGCATGACGCCGTCCGGACGTATCCATCGCGGGTGCGCGAACGAACTTGTCGATCGCCTCCGCCACAAAGCCCTCGTAGAAGGCTTTGCGCGCGCCTTCGATCTTCTGCTCGCGGTTGCCCGGCGTATCCCGCGATGTCAGAACGATGCGCTCGTAGGTCAATGCGAGGTCCGGATTGGTGAACAATGTCGCTGCCGCCGGAACGCCGTTTCGCAGGTAGAGCTCAGCCGACGTCGGCCATTCGGTTCGGAACAGCGGCGCGACCGTCTCGATCGCCGCCGCAATTCTCGGCAACATGATGTATCCGTCACGGGCGTAAGTGATCGCGGTCTCGAGCACGTCGGCCACATGCATGGTGCCGTAGTCGCGCAGCAGCGTCATCCAGGCTCCGAACGAGCCTGGGACGCAGGCCGGAAGGAAGCCGCTGCCGGGAATGATCTCGAGGTCGAGTTCCGCGAAACGCTCGATCGACGCGGCTGCGGGAGCAACCCCCTGTCCGCAAAGCACCCGGGCCCGACCGGAGCGCGCATCGTGAAATATGATCGGCACCTCACCGCCACAACCGTTCAAATGAGGCTCAACCACCTGCAACGCGAAGCCGATGGCTACCGCGGCATCGAAGGCATTGCCGCCCTTCTCGAGGATACGCATGCCAGCAGCGGTCCCGAGCCAATGCGTCGACGCCACGACGCCGAAGGCGCCGACGATTTCCGGCCTTGTCGTAAACGCGGTTTCGCCGGCGCCCGGCCCATAACTCAATGGCGTGTTTCCCAGCGCCAAACTATCCGACATGCTCGCTCCCTCGTACTCAGAATCTGCCTGGCGGATTCGACGAGAACCCGGGTTTCCGCCCTGCCCGTCTGCGCGGGTCGACGCCATTGCCGTTGCCATTTGGCATGGCCGTCAAGACCGCCGCGAAGCAGGGAAAGCGCTGAAAATTTCTGCATTGGATCCGTGTTTGTTCGAGCCCGACACTACTGCTTGCCTCCGATACCCGCCAGCATTGGGCCCGCCTGATCGGATCATGATCTGGTCTAGTGCAGCGGCGCTTTGGCGGATGCGCCGACAAGCTGGGCCCAGCGTCTAACGAGGTAATTGTGCTCGTCCATCGTGGTGTTCCAGACCGCGATGCGGCTGGCGCGTTGGCGATAGGCGCCGCCGCTTCGGACCTCGCCGCGGCCAATGGTCCGTTCGCCGTCGGGGCCGGGCAAGTCCTCCGCCGCCGGCTCGCCCTCATACCAGTAATTCCATTCGGCCAAAGAGAGGTGTTGGCGAACCCGCCCGGGGATCGACATGTAGTAGCCCTGCCGCGCCACCACCGCGCCGGCCCACCCGTCGAGCCACCAATTGAGATACTCATAGGCGACATCAAGCGTGCGGCCGCTCAGATGGCGCGCCAGGCAAAGGCCGCCGTGCCAGGCCCGATATCCTTCCTGCGGCACCGCCTCGCGAACGGGAAAATCACGCCGGCGTAGAAGGCTTACTCCCGGTGACCACATGCTCTGCATGATCGACTGCCCGGACAGCATCAAATCGGCGGCTTCGCTCGCAGTCGTCCAGAAGCCGCAGAAATAGCCGGCTCGTTTTCGCTCCGCGAGAAACTCGATCAGGGAATCGATTTCCGCCGTCGACATGTTGCCGATATCGTCGAAGTGCACTTCGCCTCTGGCCTGCGCCGCCAGGGCTGCATCGAACACGCCGATGGCGGGCTCATCGACCAGGGCGACCCGGCCGGCCCAGCGATCGTCGAGCAACGCGCCCCAGGAGGCGCTCGGCTCCAGATGGCCGTTGACGAGACCGGGGTTGTAGGCGAACGAGTCGAGGTTGTGCACCGTCGGCAGCATGCTGATGCGCCCGGAAGGCGCGGAGCCGAGAGAGCGGTTCGGCTGGGCGAACAACTTGGTGACCGGCGCATCGCCGCGGCCGATGGCGGCGCCGGAATGAATCCGCCCCGTCTTGGTGAGATCGCTGACTTCGTTCCAGCGCACGATCCGCTTGAGGTCGATCGACTGAATGGCGCGCCAGAACCAGACAATATCGAGATTGTGGAAGCACTGGTCATAGACGTCATAGGTCTCCGGCTGGATCGCGGCCTTGCGCTGGGCGCTGATGAAATCCAGATTCTCGAACACCAGCGTGATGCCGAGATCGGCTTCGGCGCGCAGCCGAATTGACTCAAGCAGCGTGATCTCGGTCCCGAGCACGCGCAGCACCGGACGTCCCTGAAGATGCAGCGCGGGGGATTCCGGCGCCCCGGCGTTCGGCATGGACATTGGCGGCTCGCGACGATCGGAATTCCCAAGGAAGCCGCCGGGAGATCGTTACGCGGCGACCGGCATGTTCAGACGATTGAATATCGAGAAAGAGCGTCGAATCAAGTCGGGCTCGATCCCTTCCACGATGAAGACTAATCGAGACCGATGATCCTCGCCCGGCCAGCGGCTCAGATGGGTCGGCGCATGCACGAGATGTTGCACCCCGTGGACGGCGACCGGCAACTGCTCGCCCTCGAGCGCCAGGATCCCCTTGACGCGCAGGATCCGCGCGCCATGGCGGTTGAGCAGCATGGTCAACCAAACCCCGAAAGCCGTCCAATCGAGCGGCTCATCGACGATGATCGAGAAGGCGCGAACGCCGGCATGGGCCGCCATTGCCATCGAAGGCTCCGCGATGGCCTTGAACCAGCCGCTTCCGCCAGCTTGCAAAAGAGCATCCGCGTCGAGGGGAGCGTCGGCGGCGGACAGACGCGAAGCGGAAGGGTTGATGGCGTCAAGCCGCGCAGCCAGCCGCGCCGTGACGGCCTCCTCGGCAATGTCGGTCTTGGTCAGGACGATCGCATCGGCGACCGCGACCTGGCGCACCGATTCGATATAGCGATCGAGCTGCCCGAACCCATTGACGGCGTCCACCGTCGTGACGACCCCGGCGGCGCGAAAGTGATGTCGCAGAACCGGGTCGGCCTTGAGCGTCGACAGAACGGGAAATGGATCGGCAAGCCCGGTGCTTTCGATCACCAGCCGCCGGAACGGCGGCACGAGACCCCGCTCGCGCCGGGAATGCAGATCGCGCATTGTTGCCGCCAGTTCGCCGCGAACGGTGCAGCATACGCAACCCGAACTCAAGAGCACCATTTGGTCGTCCAGACGCTCGACGAGCAGGTGGTCGATCCCGACTTCGCCGAGCTCGTTGATGATCACGGCGGTGTCCTTGAGGGCGGGATCGGCAAGAAGCCGTCGCAGCAACGTCGTCTTGCCCGAGCCCAGAAACCCGGTGAGCAGCGTTACCCGTGTGAAGGCCGGAATGTCCTCAACCATGGTTGGCATCCAGCGCTTCGAGAAAGTCAGGCGCGAGCGGGTCGCAAATTCGGCCGGACAGCTTTTCCGCCGCCGGCCAGAGATGACCGAGGTCCTCGACGATCTCGCTCTTCCCGGTGAACGTCGAGAGCAAAAAGGATGTGCCCTGCCAGTCGGAAAGCCGCATACCGTAAAGCGCCAGCACGCGATTGGCGAGGCGGACACGATCCGCGCGTTCGCGCCGCCGCCGAATTGGATCGGCATTGCGCGTGTAGACGCCCTCCCGCGCTGCCGCATCCGCCCAATGCTCGTGGCCTCCGAGACTGCCGCACAGCGAGCACATCGTCGCCTCTCCTGACCGGCTCGAAGCCGCTACTGCTTTCGCGGCGACCGCCTGGCGAAATCGTCGGCCATCTCGTTCATGGTAACAAATCTCACGCCGGGGTGCGAGGCGATGTGCTTGTAAAGCCGCTCCAGCATCATGAGCACCTGAGGGCGGCCCGAGACGTCAGGGTGAATCGTCATCGGGAACACGGCATAGTCGTTTTCGCGATAGACCCAATCGAACTGATCCCGCCACATCTCCTCAAGATGCCGCGGATTGACGAAGCCGTGGCTGTTCGGGCTCTTCTTGATGAACATCATCGGCGGCAGATCATCGAGATACCAGTTCGCCGGAATCTCGATCAGATCGGTCTCGACGCCGCGTTTGAGCGGTGTCATCCAGGCTGACGGATTTTTGGAATAATCGATCTTGGTCCAGCTGTCGCCAACCCGAACGTAATAGGGATGGAAATCATTATGCATGAGCGAGTGATCGTATTTGATGCCGCGCTCGAGCAAAAGTTCGTTGGTCACGGTCGAGAATTCCCACCATGGCGCGACATAGCCGGTCGGCCGCTTGCCGGACAGTTGGGTCACGAGATCGATGCATTTGTCGAGGATGATGGTTTCCTGTTCGCGGGTCATCGCGATCGGATTTTCGTGGCTGTAGCCGTGAATGCCGATCTCATGACCGGCGTCCGCGACCGCCTGCATTTGCTTCGGGAAAGTCTCGATGGAGTGGCCCGGAATGAACCATGTGGTCTTGATGCCCAGGCGTTCGAACAGCTGGAGCACACGGACGCTGCCGACCTCGCCGGCGAAAATCCCGCGAGAAATATCGTCGGGCGAATCCTCGCCGCCGTAGGACCCGAGCCACCCGGCTACCGCATCGACATCGACACCAAATCCGACAAGAATTTCCTTCGCCATATGATTTTCCTTTCGTGAGGTTTTGCGGCTAGATCCGCGGCATTCAGGCCGCGACGATGGTTGCATTGTGTGGATGCCAGGCGATCCATACGCTGGACGACGGAACAAGATCGTTGCGCCGATATTTATCGACGTGGGCTTCAAGAATGACCGTGCTGCCGCCGGCCAGCGTGATCGCCATCTGCACGAGGTGGCCGACGACGTCGGCCCGCTCCATCACGCCGGGCAGCACGTTGCCCTGATATTGCCCGGTCAACGCCTCGCGCATCCTTCCCGCCGACGGATATATTTCGAGCGACTCCGAAGGCACGACGATCTTGACCGCTTGACCCACGGCCGGGCGATCGCTCGGCGTGCCGACGAATTCGCCGAATGCCGTCGAGAGCGTCGCGCGGTCGGCTTCGACCTTGATCAATGAGCCGTCGATGAGCGTATTGCGGCCGACGAACTGGGCGACGAATGGCGTCTTTGGCCGCGTATACAAATCCAGCGGACTCGATATTTGTTCAATCCCCCCCTGGTTCATGACGACGATTCGATCGGACAGCGTGAGCGCTTCCGATTGCGCATGGGTCACGAAAACAAACGTGATCCCGAGGTTTCGTTGCAGCAGCTTCAGTTCAGCTTGGATGGTCTTGCGCAGATTGGCGTCAAGCGCGCCCAACGGTTCGTCCAGCAACAGTATGTCGGGTTCAACCACCAGGCCGCGTGCAAGCGCCACGCGTTGCCGCTGGCCGCCGGACAATTTTTGGGTAGTTGCGTCCGCGACCGCGGACAGGCCGAACTTTTCCAGGATGCCGTCGACCTTGGCGTTACGCTCGGCCTTCGGCATGCGCTTGACGTCAAGGCCATAACCGACATTCGCGCGCACCGACATGTGTGGAAACAGCGCGTAGTTCTGAAAGATCATCGAGGTCGGCCGACGCTCGGGTGGCATGTTGTTGATCCGTCGTCCCCTGATCAGGAGGTCGCCGCTGGTAATTTCCTCAAATCCCGCGATCATGCGCAGCGTGGTGGTCTTGCCGCAGCCGGAAGGCCCGAGAAAGGCGATGAACTCGCCTTTCTTGACGTCGAGATTGAAATCCACGACCGCCGGCGTCCCGTTCTCATAGACTTTGCGGACATGTCTGAGCTGAAGATCAAAATCCACGAATGGCCCGTTCCGTACGATGCGATCACGCGACAAGGGAGGAAGGGCCGGCGCGGCGTGCGCCGACCCGCCATGGTTCGGCTCAGGCGCTGAGGAACTCGTCCCATTTCTGGATCACGAGGTCATACTCGTCCGGCCACTGATGCCAGTAAGCGACATTGGCGGCGCGCGTTTCCAGCGAACCCCCATCGCGAAGGTCGCCCTCCTTGATGCCGTTCTCGCTCTTGCCCTTCCAGGGCTTGCCCTCATACCAGAAGGCATATTTGTCGGCCGGCATGGCGTTCTTGATGTTGGTCGATGGCGAATAATAGCCTTGCTCCGAGACGATGATGCCGGGCGTTCCGGACAACCAATAATCGGCGTAGGCGTAGACCGCCTCCTGGTTCGGAGAGCCGGCGATCATGGACGGCCCGATCGACCAGGCGCGATAGCCTTCCTTTGGAACGGCATATTTCGCAGGCTTGCCCTGCGCCTTGACCGCCATCACGGCGGGCTGCCAGGCGTCGCAGACGACCATTTCGCCCGATGCCATCAAATTCACGAGCTCGCCGAAGTCACCCCAGAGCGCCCGGAACTGGCCTTCCTTTTTCTTCGAGACCAGGAATTTCATGGCGTCTTCGATCTGCTTTTTCGACGCATTGCCCGGGTTCTTGACGTCAGACAGGCCAAGCGTGTTCATCGCCATGACGGCCTGACCGAGCGCAATCAAAGGATCAGTGTTGAGACCCGATTTGCCTTTCCACTTCTTGTCGAAGATGGCGGTCCAGCTGTTGGCTTCCTCGTCGCTCAGGACCGACGGATTGTAGCCGATGGAATCGTAATTATAGACCGCCGGAACCATCCACAATTTGGTCTGCGCGTCGTCGGCCCAGATCTGGCCGGTGATCTGCGCCTTCTTGTCGAACTTCGCTTCCGACTTGGTGAACGTGTCGCGAATATTCGCCCAGTTCTTGAGCGAAGCGGCCGGGATCGGCTCGATCTTGCTGGTCTGGGTCACCGCGGGCAATCGTTCGCCGATGGTCTCCCAACAATCGAAATCCTTCGAACCCGAAAGGATCTTGGTCTGCGCATCCGGGAAGGTCGCTGCCGTGCCGGCGGTCGAGCCGACGCCGGAAACAGCCTTGTAGTCCGCCAGGATGCGATCCTGAACGGTCACCGAGAGACCTATCGTGCGCAGCTGTTGCTTCGCGACATCGGAAGCCGCCGCATAAGCGGCCCGCGACGAGACAAAGGGCGTGCCGCCACCGAGCGCAAGCGCGATCGCGCCGGCCGAGCCCTGGAACAATTTGCGTCGCGTGAGTTCGAGCTTGTCAACCATTGGATTACCTCCTCCATCTGAACAGTTTCAATCGTTCGCCAAAACGGTCGTCTTGAGCCCCTGGTCTAATACCTGCCGACCAAAAGACCGCCGTCGACCACCAGGGTTTGGCCCGTCATGTAACGAGCCGCCGAGGATGCCAGGAACAGAATCACATCGGCGATTTCATCCGGTTCGCCGATACGTCCCATTGGAATGAATTCCCCGGCCTTCTCGGCGCCGGCAGGTCCGAGCGAATGTTTCTCGGACAGAAGCTGAGCGGTCCGGATGTAACCGGGCGCGATGCCGTTGACCCGGATCCCGTTTCGCGCAAGTTCGACGGCGAGGCCGCGGATCAGCCCGACGACACCGGCCTTGGCCGACGAATAATGCACATGCTCGTCCCAGCCATAGGCGACGCCCATGATCGACGAAATGCAAATGATCGCGCCCGCCTTGCGGGCCTTCATGCCGGGAAGTGCTGAGCGGATAACCCGGAGCATTCCCTTGAGATCGATGTCGAACGTCTCATCCCATTTTTCGTCGGACAGATCCGCGAGCGGGACCTTATGCGCAATTCCGGCATTGGCGACGACGCAATCCAGCGCGCCAAACCGGGCGATCAAATCCTGAACCAAACGATCGACATCGGGCGTGGATCGAACATTCAGCAAATGGAATTCCGCCGAACCACCCGCTGACGCGATGTCGGCGGCGACCGTGCGCCCTTCCTGCTCCAACACATCGGTCACCACGACGTGATAGCCGGCCTTGCCGAAGGCAAGCGCCGTGGCTCTGCCAATCCCGATGCCGCTGCCGGTGATCAAAACGGTCGGTTTGGTCGAAACGATCTTGCCATTGGTCATAGCATCACGTCCCCGGAATTTGGCCCCAGAGTCTGTCCGACATAAAGACTGGCCTCCGGCGAGGCTAGAAATGAGACGGTCGCGGCGACTTCGTCGGGCTCGCCGAAGCGGCCGAGCGGAAGCTCCTTCGCCTTGGCCTCGCGCCAATCCTTCGACAGCGCCATGACCAGCGGCGTGTTGATGGGTCCCGGCGCCACGGCATTGACCCGCACGCCTTGCGCGCTCACCTCGCGCGCGAGAGATTTCGTCATCCCGATGATCGCGGCCTTGGCGGCGCTGTAGTGAACGAGCTCGACGCCGCCGATCTGTCCCAGTTGCGACGCGACATTGATGACGATGCCTCGCTCTTTCGCGAGCATTGCGGGCAGAACGGCGCGCGTGCACAGGAATGCGCCGCGAACGTGAACGGCGAACATCCGGTCAAAATCGGCAGGCGTCAGATCGACAAATCTGGCCTGATGCACGATACCGGCATTGTTCACCATGACGCTGCAATCGCCGAACGCCGACCGGGCGAACGCGACAATCGCCGCAACATCGTCCTCGCGCGAGACGTCGCCGGCAATCGCTTTGGCAAGGTAGTTGCTCGCGCCGATCTCCTCGGCCACCAATTGCGCACGCTCGCCTGACACGTCGTTGACGACGACGGCCATGCCATCCCTGGCCAGCCGATGCGCGACAGCGCGGCCAATTCCCGAGCCGGCGCCCGTCACAATCGCGACCTCCTGCGCCATCAGCTTTCCTCCTGAATGGCGATCCGCCTGGCGCGGCGGACCGAAAGCGTCATGAGGATCGCGTAAACCGCGAGCAAGGCGAAGGAGAACAGCGTCGTCAAAACACCAAACGCGAAAATGTTCGGGTGAATCTCGATCGAGAACGTGCCGTAGATCGCCAGCGGCAAGGTCAGATCCGGTCCCGATGAAAACAACGTCCGCGAAAACTCGTCATAGGACAGGGTGAATGCGAACAGCATCGCGGACAGCACGCCCGGAAAAATCAGGGGAAACGTGACCTTCTGAAATGTCCTGATCGGCGAGACGCCGAGCGACCAGGAGGCTTCTTCAACCGAGGCGTCGAAGCGATTGAAGATCGCGAGCATGACCAGAAACGCAAACGGGAAGGTATAGACGACGTGCAGAACGAAGGCTGTTCCCCACCAGGTCCGGTCGATACCCAGGATGTTCGCGACCAAAGCAAGGCCAAGACCGACGAGAACGCCCGGCACCATCATGCCAAGGACGATGAGATAGAAGATGACGCCTGATCCCTTGAAACGGGTACGAAAGGCCTGGGCCGACATCACGCCGAGCACCGTCGACACGACCATTGTCATCATCGCCAGCAGCAACGACCGCATGAGGGAATCCCTGATCGGCAACGGCGCGATGCGCGATGGCGGCGTCAGGCCGAAGATGTCGCGGTACCAATAGGTCGACCATTCGATGATCGGAAATTGTGGACCGCCGTTCGGACCTGTCTGAAACGACAGGATCGCAAGCACAAGGAAGGGGCCGTAAAGAAATACGAGAAACAGAGCGACGTAGACGGCCAAAACGGGTTTGATGAATGTGGCCTGCATGACCTCAAAGCTCCCGCTTGAGATCGACGATGCGCAGCAGGGCCGCGATCACAATCCCCATCAGGATCGTCAGGATGACCCCGACCACGGAAGCAAAAGCCCATTTGAGCGAGCCGACTTGAGTGACGATGATGTTGCCGAGCATATTCACCTTGCGGCCCGACAGCGCGGACGCGGTCGCGAATTCCCCCAGCACCATGACCGACACGAAGATCGACCCGACGATGACGCCGGGCATGCTCAGCGGCAGAATGATGGTGCGGAATATCCGGCCGAAACTCGCGCCCAGATCCCGCGCCGCTTCGATCACGTTCGGATCGATTCTTCCCAGCATGAACGCGATCGGGCCAACCATGAAGACACAATAAATCTGGGTCATTCCGATGATCACGGATAGTTCCGTGAACAGCAGTGCGTCGATCGGCGCGGATGTGATGTGAAGCATTTGCAGGATGATGTTGATGGCGCCCTCTTTGCCCAGCATCGGCCGCCAGGCGAGGACGCGGATCAAAAACGAGGTCCAGAACGGGATCACGCAAAGAACCAGAAGCGCGGTCGACAGCGTCTTGTTCTTGACGAACAGGCCGACAAAGAGTGCTGTGGGGTAGCCGACCAGCAAGGTCGTGAACAGCACGATCAGCCAGATCCGAACGGTGGTCCAGAGCGCGCCGATATAGGTGTCGCTGGCAAAAAACGCCGCCCAGCTGCGGGTGGTCAGGATCGGCTCGATCTTGAACGTGGTTTGCGTCCAGAACGACACGTAGACGATCATCAGGATGGGAACGACGAGGAACAGCGTCATCCACAGCACGCCCGGCGCGATCAACCAATAAGCCACACGGTTCAGGCCGCGCTTGCCCGCGACGGGCAAGCTGGATTTATCGATCGCGGCGTGCAAGAGAACCGTCATCCCTGGATCCATCCGCTCGAACTGAGCAAAGGCTAATCATCCGAAAACAAGCGCACTCTCTGTTTTCCAAGTCAGCGTGTAGTCCGCATTGACATCCAGATTCTGCATCGCGCGATGACTGAGATGGTTTTCCACCTCGACGATCGATCCGCTGTGCAGCTGGAAAAAGTACATGAACGCCGAGCCGGTATATTCGCTCGCAAGGTAGCGGGCGCTGATGCTCTCTTCATCGGGCTCGTTGGCCGCCTCGCCTTCGCGTATCGCGATCATGTCCTGCCGTATCGCGTAGGACGGATCGGCGCTGCTCGTTCTCGAGCCGCCCAGCCTGAAGCGATGATCTTCGGTGATGAACTCGCCGGCGTCGATTTTGCCGCGAAACAGATTGTAGCAATTCAAGGATTTCGCGACGCGGGGCGAAGCGGGCTGGTTGAACACCACCTCGGGAGAGTCGAACTGACCGACGCGGCCGCGATCCAGCACGACGACCCGGTCGCCCATGGCCAGCGCCTCCGCTTCACTTCCCGTGACATGCAGAAACGTGACGCCCAACCGGCTGCGTATCCGGCGCAATTCACCACGCATTCGCATGCGAAGGTTGGCGTCCAGCGCGCCGAGGGGCTCGTCGAGCAGAACCAGGCGCGGCTCGGTGACGAGCGTTCGTGCCAGCGCGACGCGTTGCCGCTGTCCGCCGGAGATCTGGTGGACCCCGCGCGATTCCAGACCGGCGAGACCGACCAGATCGATCACGGCGCGAACCCGGTCGCGCATTTCGCTTGCCCCGAGAGGAGCGCCTTCGGCGCGGTTATCAAGACCGAAGGCGACGTTCGAATAGACCGATAGATGCGGAAACAACGCAAAATTCTGGAACACGAAGCCGATGCCGCGGCTGAAGGCGGGTGTGCCGACCATCTGGCGGCCGGCGAAGACGATCGCCCCCGCGTCAGGCTGCTCGAAACCCGCGATTATTCGCAACAGCGACGTCTTGCCCGAACCGCTGGCGCCGAGCAGGGACACATAGCAGTTGCCGGGAATGTCGAGGTTGATGTTGTCGAGCGCGAGCGTCGTGGCATAGCGCTTGGTCAGGCCGGCAATATGCAGAACCCCGGTGACCACAAACACACTCCTTGAACTACCGATACGCGGGGTGACGGGAAGCCGCGGCCGGAACGTCGGACATGGCCTTCCGTCGTTCTCAGCCTATAGAATTGGCTTTTGTGTTCAAGCAAATTTTTTGAGCATCGTGGTGAGAAGATTTGCTGCGACTTGGCGTTTTCCTCGTCATGACTCGAACCAACGTGGAGCATTCCAATAATTGCCGAATGTGACGGCAAATTGGCAAATTCCGATGAAACCCATGAGCTGACGGATCCGATGACGCGGGACGGAGCAAGGCGACCAAGCTGTTGATCAAGCCGAAAAAATAGCAGAAAAAGCAGAAATTAGCTTGTTAATAATGGATATCGTGCTCAAAGCTCATTAAATTACATGCGTTCTGACCTTTTATGCCAAGGCTTAAGGCCTCGAAATGACTCTCTTGCGGCGGGGAAACAACCGATGAAACGTCCCGCGAACCCTCGCCCGGCTTCGCGGCGCTACGAGATGGTTGAGGAGGTGCTGCGTCAGAACATTCTCGGAGGTCTCATTCCGCGCGGCCTGGTGCTGCTTGAAGGACCGATCGCCGCGCTGATGCAGACCAGCCGCGCGCCGGTGCAGACGGCGCTGCAACGTCTGGAAGCGCAGGGCATGGTCCGGCGCTTCAGGGGACGCGGCTTCATGGTGGCTAAGCCCGGCGAGGTGCTGGAGCCGATCAGACTCGATCTTCAGGGAATCGGCCTGCGCATCCCCAAAGCCATCGACGACGCCTTGCAGAGTCGCGCCTCCTGGGAGCGCATTTATGAGACCGTCGAGCACGATGTCGCTGCCTGTCTTGTGTTCGGGCGTTATCGCCTGATCGAAGCCGAGCTCGCCACGCATTTCAGGGTAAGCCGGACGGTCGTGCGCGACGTGCTGGGACGACTGGAGCAACGCGGCCTTGTCACCAAAAACCAAAGCTCGCATTGGATCGCCGAGCCGCTCACCGCTCGGTCGATTCGCGAACATTTCGCGCTGCGCAGGATTCTCGAGCCGCAAGCCCTGACAAGTGCGGCGCCGCTGCTCGACCGCACGCGCCTTGCCGCGGTCTTCAATCGCTTCCGTCATGCCGAAGCGGCCTTCGATGCCGATCACTTGAACGATCCACTGGCGCGCGATCTCGAAGCCTTCGAGACGCTGCTGATCGACACCTGCGTGTTCGCAACGCCAAACCAGCGGCTGCGCGAGCAGATCCGGCACAACCTTCTGCCGGTCCTTGCCGCCGAGCGCGCCCTTCGGCAACTCGGTCTGCCAAGCGACCGCGAGGCGGTCACGGAGCATCGCTTGATCGTCGAACTGTTGCTTCAGGATGCGATCCCGGCGGCGGCCGCGATGCTGGATGCGCATCTGGCGGCCTCCGAGCGCCGCAGCATCGCCCAGCTTAAAATCGTCGCGGTGCTGTCCGAGCCGCAATCGGTCGCGCGCTATCTGACGCGGCTGGATTGACGCGGGGGCACGGGACATCCCGCTCAAACCAGGATGTCGCGGATACTTTGCATGACACCTTGGCGATCACGCCGCGCCGCCAATGCTTGTTGCATGTCGACCTCGACGAAACGGGTCGGCGTGTTCGGCTGAAGCTGCCCGATCAGGTCCATGTCGGCGGAAATAACCGTGCCCAGCATGAAGTAGCCGCCGCCCGACACCGCGTCGCGGTGCAAGATGATCGGCTCGGTGCCGCCAGGCACCTGGATCGAACCATAGGGATAGCAGGCGTCGACGATGTTGGAAGGGTCCGAGCCCGCGCCGAAAGGCTGTTCGCGCTCGACGAACTTCAGTGGCCGGCCACCCCGGAAGCGATAGCCCATCCGGTCGGCCTCGGGTGCGACCTTCCAGGGATCGTCGAAGAATCCCTGTTGGGATTCCTCGACCACCCTGTGCCAATAAAGACCCGGCAGCACCCGCAACTCCGCGGGCATTGCCGGCCTTCGCCGCAATCTCTCCGGAATGGTCCGGCCCTCCCCGGCAAAAGCAACCGTTCCCACCGGCAGTTCGTCGAACTTTGCGATCGCGCGGCCTTTGTAACCGCCGAGCGCGCCGATCGGGTAGGTCGAACGGCTTCCGAGTGCGAGCGGTACATCAAGGCCACCGGAAATCGCAACGTAGATACGAGCGCCCTTTTGCAAATAGCCGAAGCTCAGGATCTGCCCGCCCTTGATCCGCAGCGCGGTCCAGGACGGCCTCTCGGCGCCGTCGATCTTGATCGGCATTTCGGCGCCGGTCACTGCAATCACCGCGTCTTGCGTGAACTCCAGTTCGGGGCCGATGAATACCGCCTCAAGGCCGGCAGCCCCCTCGTCATTTCCAACCAGCAGGTTGGCGGCACGCAGCGCCAGGCGGTCCATCGCGCCCCCGATCGGGATGCCAAGATGGAAATAGCCGGGCCGTCCAAGATCCTGCACCGTGGTCGACAAGCCGGGATTGAGCACCTTAACGGTCATCGAGCGCGCCCTCCAGCCTGGCGTTGCAGCCGTCGATGTCTTTCTGAAATTCCCTGAGGTCGAAGGTGACGCCGCGGATGGTCGGCGCGAAGGTTCCGGCCACCACGTCCTCAACCGCGCGATCATAGTCATCGCGGCCGATCGGCTTGAACTTGACGATGTCGCCAGGGCGAAAGAACACCATGAAGTCTCTGAGATAACTGATCTTCTGCTCGGGATCGAAGATCGGCATCGGCGTGATGCCGAACATCTGATAACCGCCCGCGCCACGTACCGAGTAGATGCAGGAAAAACAGCCGCCATGACCGATCGTGAGCTTTGGCGTGTCGGTGCGCGGCCGCAGATATTTCGGGACTTGCAGCTGCCTCGGGCGGTCGACCATCTGGTACAAGAAGGGCAGCCCGGCGACGAATCCAACCATCGAGACGAACCAGGGCGCGCCGCTGTGGGCCGCGATGAAGGCATCTACCCCGGAAAGCCCGTTCACTTGCGCGGCATATTCGAGATCGGTCGCCTTCGGATCCTGATGGCGCTCACGAAAGCGCATCAGGGTCTCGTAGGTCCAGGGATCCTGATAGAATACCGGAATCTCGATGATGCGGGTCTTGATCACCGGCTCGGTTTTTTCGGCCGCGCCTTCGATGGCCGTAAGCTCGCGCAAGAGATCGTCGGGCTTGATGACGTCGGGATCGAACTTGATCTGGAACGAGGCGTTGGCCGGGCAGATCTCGGTCACCCCGGCGATGCGGCTTTCGCGCACCGCGCTGGTCATCGACAGGCTTTTGAAGAAAGCCTCAAGCGACATGCTTTCATCGCACTCGACGAAAAGATGCTCGTCGCCTCCAAATGAGTAGCGGTTGCTCATCAGACCACCTCTTTGACACTGGCAGGTGCGGCGAACCTGGCCTCCAGCCATTGCTCGAGAAAGCGGGTGTGGAAGCGGCCGGCCACGACATCGGGATCGAGGGCGAGCACTGTGTGGAGCGGCAAGGTGGTCGGGATGCCGACGATCTTGAGGCTGCGCAGCGCCGCGCGAAGTCTTGCAAGGCAATCGGCTCTGTTCGCGCCATGCACAATCAGTTTGCCGAGCAGCGAGTCGTAGAAGGGGGGCACCTCATAGCCGTCGAACAGCAGCGTGTCGAAGCGTACGCCGTCGCCGGAAGGCGTCTCGAGCTTTTCGACGACGCCGGGCCATGGCATGAAGTTCCGATCAGGATCCTCCGCGTTGATGCGGCATTCGATCGCGTGACCCCTGATCGCGATGTCGTCCTGGCCAGCCGAAAGCGGCAGGCCGCCGGCAATCCTCAGCATCTCCTGAACGAGGTCGAGGCCGGTGACCATCTCGGTGACGGGGTGCTCGACCTGGATCCGGGTATTGACTTCGATGAAGTAGAAGGCTTGCGTCGCCTCGTCATAGAGATATTCGACCGTTCCCGCGCCCCGATAACCGACCGAGCGGGCGAGCGCGACGGCGCTCGCGCACAGTTTTTCCCGCACGCCGGCAGGAAGCCCCACCGCCGGCGCTTCTTCCCAGACCTTTTGGCGGCGGCGCTGCAGCGAACATTCGCGCTCAAAACAATGGACGAAATTTGTGCCGTCGCCGAGGATCTGCACCTCGACATGCCGCGCCCTCTCGATGACTTTCTCGAGATAGAGACCGCCGTCGCCGAAAGCGGCGGNGGCTTCCGTTGCGGCCTGCGGAAACTGGCGATCGAACTCGTCGAAATCCTGCGCGATGCGGATGCCGCGTCCGCCGCCGCCCGCGGCTGCCTTGATCATGACGGGAAAGCCAATTTTCGAGACGATCGCCCGGGCCTCGATAAGATCCAGCACGCGGCCGTCACTGCCTGGAACAGTCGGCACACCGGCCATTGCCGCGACCTGTCGTGCCGCGACCTTGTCGCCAAGAAGGCGGATGGCGGCGCCGGAGGGTCCGACGAAGATCATGCCCGCTGCCACGACCGCGTCGGCGAAGTCGCCATTTTCGGACAGGAATCCGTAACCGGGATGAATGGCATCGACTCCCGCCGCGGCGGCCGCGGCAAGTATCGCATCGACGTTCAGATAGGATTTCCTCGCCGCCGGCGGTCCAATCTCGATCGCCTCGTCGGCAAGCCTGACGGCAAGCGACTTCGCATCCGCCTGACTGTAGACCTGCACCGTGCGCAGTCCAAGCGCCTTGGCCGCCTTGATGATGCGGACGGCGATCTCTCCCCGGTTGGCGATGAGGACCGAGCGGATATTCACGCATCGACCTCCGCCAGCGTCTGTCCGGCCATGATGGCGTCGGCGTCCTCGACCAGAAATCGGATCGCCTTGCCGGCAACACCCGCCTTGACCTCATGGAACGACTTCATCACCTCGACCAGCCCGATGACGTCGTCGGCCGTCACCGGATCGCCGTCGTTCCGAAATGGCGGGGCCTCCGGCGAAGGCCGGCGATAGAACATGCCGGGCAGCGGCGACTTGATTTCGAGTTTGCTCATTGCGGTTTCCTGAAGGCTTCAGCGCGCCGAACCAGTACCTCGGACGGCGGCGCGATCCGCACACCATTGGCGACGAGCGCTGCGCGCATGGTTCTGGCGATTTCAGGCGAGCCGGGCGTGTCCGAGTGAAAGCAGATCGAATCGAATTCGATCTCGATGTCGTCGCCCTCGACCGTGCGCACCCGGCCCTCGCGGCAGGCCCGCACGACCTTGTCGGCGATGGTGCGCGGATCGAGCTTGCCGGCGCCGCGCGTGAAGACGATTGAGCCGGAACGGTCGTAGTCGCGATCGGCATAAAACTCCCGGATCACGGGGTGGCCGGCCTCGCGCGCGATGCGATAGGTCTCGGAGACGCTCATGCAGAAGATAAAAGCGTCCGGCGCAAGCGCGCGCATGAACTGGACGAACGACTTCGACAGCGCCTCGTTGACTGCAAGCTCCATATAGAGCGCACCATGCGGCTTGACGTGCTGGAGCGAGGTGCCGTGCCGCCGCGCGAACTCGCGCAGCGCCCCGACCTGATAGATCATATCGTTGATAATCTCGTCGCCGTTGCCATTGACCTTGCGCCGGCCAAAACCTTGCATGTCGTGATAGCCGGGATGAACGCCGACGCCGACGCCGTGCTGTGCGGCTAGTCGAACGGTCGTGTCCATCAGGTTCGGATCGCCGGCGTGGAAGCCGGCGGCGATGTTGGCCGAGCTGATTAGCGTCATAAGCTCGGAATCGTCGGCATCGCCGAGGCGCCACGGGCCAAAGGCTTCGCCCATATCGCAATTAATGTCGACGATCGTGACCGCCATTCCAAACCTCGTTCGCGCGCCAAACCTCTTCCGCGCGCCGCGTCTTCGCCACGTCGCTGCATCTGCCCGCCATGAGGCTAGCGTCCTGTCCCGGCATTGGAAAATTCAAATATTTGAACACAGTCTTCGTATTTTCGGATACCACCATTTCACCTGAATTGTAAAAGCCTTTTAGGGACGGGTGAAAACGTCCACAGGGTTGCTCAGTTGTGAAGCAGCCCCTGCTCTGCAAAAGGCAGCGATCTTATCTACCATGTTTTTCTGGTCCCGACATTTGAAAAACAGAAGGAAACCTGATGTCGATCAGCCTCCGGCAAATCCGCTACTTCGTATCGACCGCCGAGCACGGTCAGGTTTCCCAGGCCGCATTGGACCTCGCGATTTCACAATCGGCGATCACCACGGCGATACAGCAGATCGAGCGAACGATCGGCGCGGACTTGTTCACCCGGTCGCAGCAAGGCATGGAGCTGACGCCGGCGGGGCAGCAATTCCTCTTTCACGCCTATGACATTATCAACAAGGTGGCGGAGGCGACCAGTCCGAGCATCCCCGCAAACGATCTCGAGGGGCGCCTTTCCGTCGCTGCGACTTACACCGTGATCGGCTATTTTCTTCCCAATCACCTCGAGAAGATGAAACGCGGCCTGCCCAAGCTCGATATTCAGCTGTTTGAGCTGAACCGCGAGGCGATCGAGGAAGGCCTGCTCGCGAACCGCTATGACATCGCGGTTCTCCTCACGTCCAACGTCCTCAACCCGGACTTGTCGACCGAAACGCTGCTCAGTTCGAGACGGCGTCTCTGGGTGCCTTCAAAACATCCACTGCTTTCGGAAAGCTCGGTTGGCCTGAAGGAGATATCCGAACAGCCCTATGTGATGCTGACGGTCGACGAAGCCGCGCATACCTCGCTCAAATATTGGAGCAACACGCCCTATCAGCCGTCGGTGACGCTACGCACCTCCTCGGTAGAGGCCGTAAGATCGATGGTTGCCAACGGGCTGGGCGTCACGATCCTATCGGACATGGTGCTCCGGCCCTGGTCGCTCGAGGGCAAGCGCATCGAAACAATCGTGCCGCGTAATCCGATCCCTCCCATGGACGTCGGCCTGGCGTGGCGGCGTAATGCCCAATTCACCCCGGTGATGGAGGCGTTTCGGTCCTATTTCCGACAGACATTTTTTATTCCGACCGTGCGATGAGTTTTATTCCGGCAGTGCGATAAACGGGCAGCGTGCCCAAAGCCACGGGCAAGATCTTCCGGGGGACGGATCCGCCCAGATGCCGGGCGGGCACCTATCACCTTACTATTCGGAAGATGAAGACGACCCAATAACGACTTAGCCCTTCAGGGCTTTTTTGTCCGCTAACGCCGATGACCCAGCCTGATTCCAAGCTTGAGCGCCTTCTGTCGCAACGATCCTTCGGTACGCTTGGTGAGCTTTGCAATCTTGGCGACCGGCGTCTTCGCCTTCGAGTGTGCCCGCAACTCTTTCACATCCGCTTTTGTATATTCGCGGCGCAAGACAGTTTTCTTCGCTTTTTTAGCCACTCGGTGCTCCTGATTTTCGGAATCGCTCTTCTAGCACAGATTTCGCCGCCGCCCAGTCCAACTTGCGGCGCATTCCGGATCGCAGCGTCGGCTGGCTTGTAAGGATCGAATATCCGGGAAGTCGCCTTGCCACCGTCAATTTTTGTGGAGGCTGCTGTCCTATTGGACACAGACACTCCACTAACTCAAACTTAAAATGTTTGTGCCAAGGTTTGTACCAAGAACAGCATGCCTCGGCTTCGAGCAAGCGGCATCTATCAAATCCTCCAAGGGACAGCCATGCCTCAGATCTGGATGACCTACGAAGAACTGGCGAGCATGCTGGATTGCACCACGGCGGAAGCTCGTGAGCGGGCGCACCTCGAACGCCTCGATCGGAAGATCAGCCACGATGGCAAAACCCGCGCAAAGCTCAGCGTGGCAATGACCGGCATTTTCATCGAGCGGCTCAAGACGATCGATTATGACATAGACCGTGTGGTTAACAATCTTAGACTTGTCCATGGTCTCCTCAGTGAGTGCGTCGACCAATCTGCACAGTTGGCGCCACAACGGCGCCGTTCGCATCAATCGGGCTAAATTTCGCAACCGAGCCGCCTTCATAAGGCTTGCTGCCGTGGGGCGGTTGATGCGAGGACGTTGCGGAGATTCCGGGTCAGGACATCATCACTGCACGCCGAGGCGTTGGAACAACAGCTCGGTCTCCAGCGCCAGCGCCGCGGCGTCGCCCTGATGCATCACCTGCCCGGTCTCCAGAATATAGACGCGGTCGGCGACGGCGAGCGCGCTATAGAGATTTTGCTCGACCAGCAGGATCGACAGGCCTCGCGCTTGAGACCGATCACGATCTCTTCGAGATGCTGCACCATGACCGGCGCGAGGGCTTCCCATGATCGAGCGAATGAAGGTCGTCTTGCCCATTCCGTTGCGGCCGAGCCGATGCGCGAACACGTCTCGTTGATCAGGGCGCTGGCCGCGCGCAACGCCGATCAGGCGGATCAAACCGGACAGACCTTCGACTTAAGCGGTGGCGACGGTACGACCTCGGCTCCGTATCACCATTGCCCGTTATCTACTTGCGGCTGTTGCGAGATCCGGTCCGCCCGGGCTTTGCCTTCACCCTCGCTGCGGCGTCGCGGCGGCGCGGCACCGACGCCGTCTTTCTATCGACGTTGGCTTGCACGCGAAGGCCGTCGACGAAGACATCGAGCAGCCGCAGCACGCTCTTCTGCCAGCCGGGCTGGTCGTGCATGTAGCACATGCCGACGAGCGCCCGCAGCAGGTCTTCGGGGCTGATATCGGAGCGTATCTCGCCGGCTAAGACCGCGCGGTCCAGCAAGGCGCCAACCGCCTTTGTCAATCGATCGAACGAATAGGCATAGAGTTCCGACGAGCCGTGCACGGCAAGCGCCAGCGCCGCCGACATGCCCTTCTTGGTAGCAACAAATTCGACATTGGATCGCAGCCAGCGGCGCAAGGCGTCGACCGGTTCGGCCTCGCTCTTCAACTGTTCCGCCAGGTCGCCGAGCTGCTGCACCTCGCGCCGATAGACCGCCTCGAACAAGGCCTCGCGAGTCGGGAAATGGCGGTAAAGCGTCCCGATGCCGACACCGGCCCGTTTTGCCACAGCCTCAAGGCTCGCGTCCGGACCACCGGCGCTGAACACAGCCTTCGCGGCCTCCAGGACGCGCTCGCGGTTGCGAACCGCATCGGCGCGGGGCCTGCGAACGGTAGCTGCGGACTGATCTGCCATCTGATTATTTTAGATCACGATCCGGTTAGATTGAATTGGATTATCATCTCATCTCTTTGTTTGAACATGATCTTTTGTGAAAATCGGTTTCCATTTTCCGGATCATGCTCTGGTTGTCCTCGTCTTGCAAAACTTCTTGCCTTGCAAAACGGAGGATGCCTCCGTATATGCCGACGAGCACCGAACTTGCACGTGCCCGTCGATCAAATCCCGGCGGCCGCGATGCAGTTTGACCATAGCATTGACCGGAGCATTGCATGAACCTCTCCATCAGCCTCACCGTTAACGGGGTGCGACGGGACGTCGAGCTGGGAGACCCGCGCATCACGCTGCTCGATCTCCTGCGTGAGCGTCTCCATCTCACGGGAACCAAGAAGGGATGTGACCGCGGCCAATGCGGCGCCTGTACGATCCTGGTCGAGGGCCGACGGATCAATTCGTGCCTGGCGTTGGCACTCAGCCACGACGGTGCCGACATCATCACGATCGAAGGCATTTCTCGCGGGGACCAACTGCATCCGGTTCAGGCCGCTTTCATCGCTCACGACGGCCTCCAGTGCGGATTCTGCACACCGGGCCAGATAATGAGCGCGATCGGCCTGATCGGGGAAGGGCAAGCCGGCGATGATCCTGAGCGCGTGCGCGAAGGCATGAGCGGAAACCTCTGCCGATGCGGGGCTTATTCCGGGATCACCGATGCGGTGCTGGACGTGCAACAAAGCCTCATCGAGGCGGACCAGAGGCGCTCGGCATGAAGACCTTCGACTATTTCAGGCCTGCAACGATCTCCGACGCCGTCGCGGCCGCGGCCGAACCGGGCGCTGCCTATCTCGCGGCCGGCACCAACCTGCTCGACCTGATGAAGGGCGGGGTAACCGGCCCGAGCCGTCTCGTCGACGTCACCCGTCTGCCAGGTCTCGACCGCATCGAACGCCTGCCCGATGGCGGCATCCGCATCGGCGCGCTGGTTCGCAATGCGGATCTCGCGCACGACCCGGATTTCGCAAAATCCTATCCCGCGATTGCCGAGGCGCTGCTCTCCGGCGCATCGGCGCAGCTTCGCAATGCCGCGACCGTCGGCGGCAATCTGCTGCAGCGGACGCGATGTGGATATTTCTACGACATCGCCAGCGCCTGCAACAAGCGTGAGCCGGGTGCGGGTTGCGAAGCCCGCGGCGGCGAGAACCGATTGCACGCCGTGCTGGGTTGGAGCGAGGCCTGTATCGCCACCCATCCGTCGGATTTCTGCGTGCCGCTGGTCGCCCTCGACGCTGTCGTGGAGATTGAAGGCAGCAATGGAAAGCGCGAGGTCGCGGTCGACGCCCTGCATCGTCTCCCAGGCGATACGCCGGAGCGCGAAAGTGTACTCGAGCCGGGTGACTTGATCGTCGCGCTACGGCTGCCAAGCCAGGCACGCGCGTTTTCGGCGCATGCACGCTATCTCAAGGTCCGGGAACGCACCTCCTACGCCTTCGCCGTCGTGTCGGCTGCCGCGGGCTTACGGATCGAACAAGGCACGATCCGGGATGCCCGGCTCGCGCTCGGCGGCGTTGCCGCCAAACCGTGGCGAGCTCGCGCGGCCGAGGAGATGCTGGCGGGCTCCCGTCCCGAACCAGATGCCTTCCGCCGCGCGGCGAAGGCAGCACTTGCCGACGCCAAACCGTCCGGTGACAACCAATTCAAGATCGAACTCGCGCAGCGGATTCTCGTGCGCGCCCTGACGCTCGCCGCGGCAGGAACACCGCGGCGCATTCCGGCCCTGCCGGCCTCCCCTTTCTCATCCGCATCCGGAGCATTGCATGACGCCTGAGATCAGCCTCACCCAAGCGCCAGCCCATGTCCGGCACGGCTCGAATATCGGGCAGCCGCTGACCCGCCGCGACGGCATCCTCAAAGTCAAAGGAGAAGCCCGCTACGCCGCGGACAACCATCCGCCCGGCATGCTCCATGCCGTTCTGGCGGTCGCCAGCATCGCGCGGGGTCGCGTGACCTTCCTCGACGTGCAAGCCGCCAGGAGACAGCCGGGCGTCGTCGATGTCATGACGCCTGACAACAGGCCGCCGCTCGCGGAGGACCCCGACGCGAAGACGAACCCCTTCATGTTCCGGCTCGATCTCCTGCAAAATGACCATGTGCGTTATGCAAACCAGTCGATCGCGGTGGTGATCGCCGAGACGCTGGAGGCTGCGACAGAAGGCGCGGCGCTGTTGTCGCCACGATACCAGGCGCTGCCGGCCCGCGTCGGTCTCGACGCCGGCGAAAGTTTCGTACCGCCCGCCATCGGCATCGGCAATCCGTCTGAAGTGCGGCATGGCGACGTCGAGGCGGGTCTTGCAACGGCATCGAAGCGTATCGATGCGACCTACGAGACGCCGACCCAGTACCACAATGCCATGGAGCCCCACGCGATCGTGGCGGCGTGGGACGGCGATACGCTGTCGATCGATACGCCGAGCCAGGGCCTCGCCATGGCCCAGGGACGGATCGCGGGACTGTTCGGCATCTCGCCGGAGAAGATCCATATTCGCAGCCCCTTCCTGGGTGGCGGCTTCGGATCGAAAGGCCTGATTTCGGGACCGCAGGTCCTTGGCATCCTGGCGGCCCGGCTGGTCGGCCGGCCGGTCAAGCTCGTGCTGCGCCGTGAACACATGTACGGTCCGGTGGGCCATCGTTCGCCCTCCCGCCAGAGGCTTCGCATCGGCACCGACCGCGACGGCCTGCTGACCGCGATCGATCATCAAGCGAAGATAGCATCAAGCACCTTCGACGATTTCTTCGAGCCGGCCGCCGACGCCTCGCATACGCTTTACGCGAGCCCTGCGATCGCCACCTCGCACGAGGCGGTGCGGATCGACACCGGCACGCCGTTGTTCATGCGAGCTCCCGGTGAAGCGACCGGATCGATTGCGCTTGAGAGCGCGATCGACGAGGCGGCATGGGCCTGCGGGATCGATCCGCTCACCTTCCGCATCAAGAACTATGCCGAAGTCGAACCGATTTCCGGCAAACCGTTCTCCTCAAAAGCCTTGCGCGAGTGCTACGCGCAAGGCGCCGAGCGCTTCGGCTGGTCAAAACGCCCGCTCGCGCCACGACAGTTGCGTGACGAGGCGGGCCTCCTCGTCGGCTGGGGAATCGGCACCGCGACATTCCCGGCCCTGATGTTCCAGGCCGAAGCGCGTGCTGTCGTGCGCAGCGACGGGTCCGGCCTGATGGAAACGGGAGCCCACGACATGGGTCAGGGCGCCTGGACCGCGCTCGCACAAATCGCGGCCGACGGGCTCGGCCTCGAACTCGAACAGATGGAGTTCAGGGCGGGCACGTCGGACCTACCGGACGCCGGCATCGCAGGCGGCTCGGCCCACACCGCCACGGCAGGTATGGCGATCCACAATGCAGGCGCCGCCGTGATCGGAAAGCTCGCCGATCTCGCCACCGGTGACGAGCGCTCGCCCTTGTTTGGAGCGGGCAATGCCGGGGTGGTCGCGCGTGACGGCCGCCTGTTCCGTCGCGACGATGAAATGCGAAGCGAGAGCTATGCCGATATCCTCGGCCGCGCCGGCCTCCGCGAGATCGAGGCCCGCGGCAACGGCGCCGCCGACCCTGCGGCGCAATCGACCTACGCCATGCATGCGCACGGCGCTGTTTTCGCCGAGGTCAAGGTCGACCCCGATCTGGGTCAGGTCCGCGTCACCCGCATGGTCGGCGCTTTTGCTGCGGGACGGGTCATCAATCCTCGTCTCGTCCGCAGTCAGATTTTTGGCGGCATGATCTGGGGCGTATCATTCGCGCTGCACGAGCATGCTGTCATGGACCGGCGCTCCGGCCGGATACTAAACGCCGATCTTGCGGACTATCATGTGCCGGTGAACGCCGACGTGCCGGGGCTGGAGGCCCTGATGATNGATGAGCACGATCCCCACGTCAACGCCCTCGGCATCAAGGGGGTCGGTGAAATCGGCNTCACCGGCTCGGCCGGCGCTGTCGTGAACGCGGTCTGGCACGCCACCGGAATCCGGGTGCGTCGTTTCCCGATCCGGATCGACGATCTGGTGACGCCTGCTTCACACTAATTCCGTGGAGACGGCCGGCGTTACCATCAATGCCGGTCCGTCGGGGCTTGGGACAAATAGGCCAGCAGCTTGATCTCGCGGCGCCCGCGCGTCACGGTATCGAGCACCAACCCCGACGATACCGACAGCACCGCCAGGATCATCAGGCCCATCGACAGAACCGCGGTCGGCAGCCGCGGAACGATGCCTTGTTCGAGATAGGTGACAATGACGGGGATCGCGAGCGCGATCGAAACCAGCGTCAGGAAAACTCCGATCGCCGTGAAGAAACGTAGCGGCTTCTCCGAGCGGTAAAGTTTCAGGATGGTGCCGAGAATCCGAAACCCGTCGCGCCAGGTGTTGAGCTTGCTGAACGAGCCCTCCGG
>JGI12053J15887_10000085_pt1 | contig 28189 bp, 29 predicted proteins | sample MedBloCAOM1_O3_FD_15887 | JGI IMG/M metagenome (IMG submission 15887)
TTCTTTCTCGGCTTGATGGAGCACCTGCACGCGCGCGGCATCACCTGCCCGCAGCCGGTCAAGAACAAGCGCGGCGAGGTGCTGGGGCAGGTCGCCGGCCGGCCGGCGGCCATGATCACCTTCCTCGACGGCATGTGGATCCGGCGGCCATCGTCCGGCCATTGCGCGGCGCTCGGCGAGGCGCTGGCGCGGCTGCATCTCGCGGGCGTCGATTTCAACGGCAGTCGGCGCAACGCATTGTCGGTCGATGGCTGGCGGCGGCTCTACGAGAGTTGCAGCGCGCGGGCAAACGAGGTGCAGCCCGACCTGAAACAGTTTCTGGCCGCTGAACTTTCCCATCTGGAGCAGATGTGGCCGCGGAAGTTGCCCGAAGGCGTCATCCATGCCGATCTCTTTCCGGACAACGTGTTCTTCCTCGGCAACAAGCTCTCCGGCTTGATCGACTTTTACTTCGCCTGCACGGACGCGCTCGCCTACGACGTCGCGATCTGCCTCAATGCCTGGTGCTTCGAGACCGACCACTCCTACAACGTGACCAAGGGCCGGAGCCTGTTGCAGGCCTATGCGCAGGTGCGGCCGCTTTCGGACCAGGAGCGCCAGGCGCTGCCCTTGCTCGCTCGCGGCGCGGCCTTGCGCTTTCTGCTGACCCGATTGGTCGATTGGTTTCATGTGCCGTCGGGGGCGCTGGTGCGGCCGAAAGATCCGCTCGAATATTACCGCAAGCTGCGCTTCCACCAGACAGTCAAGAATGTGCGCGATTACGGGATTGAGGAATGAGCGAGCCGCACGTCGTCGTCCATACCGATGGGGCCTGTTCGGGCAATCCGGGCCCGGGCGGCTGGGGCGCGATCCTCGCCTTCGGCGATCATGAAAAGGAGTTGAAAGGCGGAGAGGCTCACACCACCAACAATCGGATGGAATTGATGGCCGCGATCGCGGCGCTCGAAGCGCTCAAGCGGCCTTGTCTCGTCGACATTCACACCGACAGCCAATATCTGCGTAACGGCGTGATGTCGTGGATCAATCAATGGAAGCGCAACGGCTGGCGCACCGCGGACAAGAAGCCGGTCAAGAATATCGATCTTTGGCAGCGGCTCGATGCAGCGTTGGCGCAACATCGCGTGCACTGGCATTGGGTTCGGGGCCATGATGGCCACGTCCTCAACGAGCGGGCCGACCAGTTGGCGCGCGACGGTTTGCAGGAGGTGCGTGCTGGCGCCGGGACGAAACGGCCGGCGGCCTCCGCGGGCGACTAGAGCGGAGTTCGATCAATCGGAATCATGCGGAGGGGTGGGCAACGGCGCCTTCCGGCACAATGCTGACCCAATAAACGCTCGCCCACGGCGCGCATGCAAACGACCAGAACGCCGTACGATCGCAGGATTGCGCGCCCATAGCCCGTCGAAGACGGGCGTAATCGCTACGACAGCGGTATAATCCCTGGACTGGGGGACGAGCGCGGACGTATCAACGCGTATGACCGTTTATGTTGCTGACATCGGGGGCAGGGGCGTCGCCGCCTTCCAGGCAGACAGTGACTCCGACGCCGAGCGGCTCGCGCGCGACCGCGTCTTTCGCGATGATCTCATGGTGTTGACCACCGGCGGCTTGCCGCTGTGGGACGGCGTGGCTGATATCGAGATCCGCCACGCGCGGCCTGACGAAGCGACGAAGTGGTGGGCATCGCGCGCCAGGGCTGTCAGCCAAGGCAATATCGAGGGAGCGGAGGAGGCATGGATCGCCTTCCTTGTTGCACTCACCGACCCGGACCGACGTGGACGGTGATCAAGCCGGACGAGGCGTTGCTTGATGCGACGCCATCACCTCCGGATTTAAGTTGTGTTGGATATGATATTCTGCGAGTCAGGTACTGCTTAGAAAACCAGGGGGCATGTGGCCATGGCACAAGCAGCTCTTTCAAAAATTCTGGTCGGCCCTTATGGACTGCATGCATTCATTGCGGTGATGCTTGGCCTCTTCGCCGCATTTCTCTGGGTGTTCAACTTCACGACATTCTTTTGAGCGCCGCCCTCGCGAACGCCTGAAGCGGAGTCGCTTCAGATTGAATCACGATTTCGCTCTAAGTATTTATTCGGTCGCATGGTCTTTTCTGAAAAGTCTGCAACTTTTCCGGATCATGCTCGAACCAGTCGTGTCCGCCGCACTGTTCAGAAGTCGGCGTCGACTAGGTCGTAAGAGCCTTTGCGTCCGCGCGCATAGACCTTGGCCGCCGCCGCATAGATCACGGCACGATTTGCGTCGAAGGCGCCAAGCAGTCCAGGCTCGTCGAACCGCATGTCGGGCTGCACCCGCTTCAGCGCATCTTCGGTCACGAAAAAAGACGCCTCCATGGCGCTATCGTGCCCCCAAAAGCGCACGGCGCGCCGGGTCGAGTCGTACGAGCGACTTTGATTTGGGAAACTCAGCGACATGATCGGCATGCTTCTTTGAATCCGTCATGTCGCTTCCATGTTCCGACGGAGGTCATCGCGCGCGGCTGCGGTCCGCTTCGTCCGCGGCCTTGGCCGGGGCGCACTCATCGGCGGGCGGGTCGCGTCGTGCCAATGGGTAGTCCTCGCTGTCGTACAGCCGACGTATTCCGTCGCGGTCGAATCTGGCTTCCTCGACTTCAAGATGCGCGCCGAGCAGATGCGTGGGCGAGAGTTCCTCGATCGCGAAGCGGATCGCTTCCGCGGCCTTGGCGAAACGCCGATAGGCCATCGGCCGGTTCCCCTTGCGGCTGCGTGTCGGAAACAACTCCGCCGGGGCGCTGTAGTCAAATCCATCCATGTTCTAATGCCTCGAATGTTGCGGCACGTCATCAGGCCGCCGAAGAATGCTCCCCTGCAGCGCAGAACGTGTCGGTCAGGAACGTGCGGGCAGACTTAGCGAATTGCATCCCGCCGGTGGGGCGGGAGGCAGCCCATCAAGCCAGTCTTCGTGATACGCGCGCGTGAGCAGCGACCGCTGCATGCGCAGCAGCAGGTCGCGATCCGTCGCTGATTTGGCGTTGGTCGCGAAAACACCGCACGCGGCTGCCTCGCGGCGATGTCTCAATGCCTTGGATCTTTCGAGTGCCTTGGATGTTTCCAGTCCGGTGGACATCGCGCTCTCCTTCGTTGCAGGCGGGAGCGCGATTGTCTCTCGGCCATCGGCGCCTGGATCCGTCTTAGCGACGCTTGGTATGCCAATGATCCGAAAGCATACACCTTCTGAGCCTTTAGACATACATAATTCTCCCCCGCGTTCCGTTCAAGGCTCATAGACCGGAGCGCGATGAAGTTGTGCAGGGTACAACACCCCGGCGACGGACTGCGCAGCCATCAGGAGCGGAACCTCACGCTTGCGCGTCCCGGGCTTTCCGAAACCACCGCTACGTCAACCGTCATTCCAAGATAGTCGTCGGGCATGCCGACAAAACTGCCGGCGATGGGAACTGCCTGGCTGATGTCACGGGTGACCGCTACGCGTATCAAGTCGCGGCCGCCGACCGTCCCGTTCGTGGGGTCATAGGCGATCCAGCCGGCGCCCGGCAGATAGATGTCGGCCCATGCGTGTGTCGTTCCGGCGCCTATTGCAGCCGTGGTGCGACCATCGGCAGAAGCATTGTACAGATACCCCGTCACGATACGGGCTCCGAAGCCGAGGCTGCGGGCCGCTTCGATCAGCAGGAGGGCGAGGTCACGGCACGAGCCCCAGCCCCGGTTGAGAGTCTCGATCGGGGTCTGCGTCCCTTCAGTTTCGCGGCTCTGATATGAAATCCATGCCGCGACACCGCTATTGAGGTCGGCCAGGAGCGCCCACGTATTGGTTGGATTGCTGCGTATGAAGCCCCGCGCCCATGAGCCGAGGCGGTCGGCGGGGTCGGGGTGATGGCGCTCCAGCATTCGGCCGAGATCGATGCGATCGTCCGCAGAATAGATGAAAGGATAGCTCACCGCCTCCGAAGCGATCTGGAAGGCCGGCTGCTCCACAACATACGTTTCCAGCTGCAGGCTACTTTCAATTCGCAATTCGGTTGCGGGCTCGGCGAATGATGCGATGGCGATCGAATTGCCGAACACGTCGTGGATCCAGCGCAATGTAGCGGGCGGTGATAACGTCAAATTGGTTTGAATGAGACGAAGGTCGTGGCTGTCCCGCGGACGCAGCATCAGTCGATGGTCCCCGAGCGCAACCGGGCGCCGGTAGCGATAGACGGTCGTGTGCTGGACATTGAGAACAGTCAAAAAAAGCGCTCCCGCGGATCAACCGGCAGACATTCGCTGGCCAAGGATAAGATCAAATCGCCATGTCTCGTTCGCGAACCTGCATAGGCGGGGATGAGCGTCGCCTGGTCGCGAGCTACCGGTCCTTGGCGTCCTGATCCAGCGCCGTCTGCAGGTCGAGAGGATCAACTGTCACCATTTCCGTCGACGCAGCCGGTTGAAATTGCGACGGCACGAAGATCATGGTCGATACCCTACGGTAAACCGGGAACGAGAGACCCTCGATCAATTCCTCGTCGGTGACGACTTGGTATTCGCCAGGTGGCAAAGTTCGATCAATTCCCTTCAGGAAAAAGGGATGGATGAATTTCAGGGTTTTCCGGTTCGTGCGCATGATCACCGTATGGCTTCAGCCGCGGCCGCCGACCGGTCTGCGTCCCCGTGTCGTCCGCCCGGTTTGCGGTTCCCGATCGAATGGCGTTCCGCTTCGTCCAGAGAAATCGCGATCACGATTGCGGACAGGCCGATCCACATCTCACGTCATTCCTGGAAGCAACGGTCGTCATTAAGTGGCTCGAAAGTAGGATGAATTATTCGTTCGAATGGAATTCATCCAAACTACCACGGAGACGTAACACCGAAATACGAGAAAACTAGTCTCTGCGCAGTAAAATGTCGTCGGATGCGACAAAACTACTGGTCGGATTCTATGGACGGCCGAGGCAAAATATTCTATCACCCGACAACATCGACCCGGGAAGAGCGCACCATGCCCGAACAGACTGTGGGGGCTCGTCAGAGGGGGGCGGACGGGGGCTTCTGGGTTCAACGCTTGTCGCCATTTCGATTGCACCCGCAACGCTGATTGTCGGCAAAACGCCCTGCGTGCTCGTGAACGAACGATCCATCAGCCGGGCGCGTGAGGGACTGCAAATTGCCTGACCGAAGACGTCCCGCGATGGCCGGGCTTCAGGTTGCCAAGCTTAGGTACACGACCGCGATACAACGTTCTCAACGCCTCGAGCAATTCACACGATAGATGGGTTCGACATTGGAAAATACAGAACATCATGCCGGCGCTGCCGCTGCGTCGTCCGACGTGCTGGCCTGGACGAAAATTCTTGCGCGCTACCGCGAACCTAGCCGCACTCGCAGTGTGACCGAGCTCGTCATCACGATCGTGCCATTGGTTCTGCTGTGGATAATGATGTGGGCCACGCTGGAGCTCGGCTACTGGTTCTGTCTGTTGTTGGCGGTGCCGGCTGCGGGCTTGCTGGTACGCCTGTTCATGATTCAGCATGATTGTGGCCACGGCGCCTTTTTTCGCCATCGGTTGGCAAATGATTGGGTGGGCCGCGTCTTGGGTGTCCTGACATTGACACCATACGACTTCTGGCGCCGAACGCACGCGATCCACCACGCAAGCTCGGGCAACCTCGATCAACGTGGCATCGGCGACATCGACACGCTGACCGTGCGCGAGTATCTGGCGCTGTCTCGATGGGGTCGGCTTCGCTATCGGCTGTACCGGCACCCGATCGTCATGTTCGGCATCGGCCCGGCCTATTTGTTCCTTCTGCAGCACCGGCTGCCGCTGGGCTTGATGCGCCGCGGCTGGCAGCCATGGCTCAGCACCATGGCGACCAACGCGGCCATCGCTGGTGTCATCGGTACTTTGATATGGTTTATCGGCATCGGCCCGTTCCTGCTGGTGCACCTGCCGATCATGCTCCTTGCAGCGTCCGTCGGGGTCTGGCTGTTCTACGTCCAGCACCAATTCGAGGATACTTTCTGGGCCGAGGACCGGGCCTGGAACGTGCATGCCGCGGCGCTTCACGGCAGTTCGCACTATGACTTGCCGGGCATCCTGCGTTGGTTTTCAGCCAATATCGGCGTTCACCACGTCCACCACCTCTGCAGCCGAATCCCCTACTACCGGCTGCCTGACGTGCTGCGCGAGCACCCGGAGCTTGTTGCCACAGGTCGGCTCACGCTGATCGAGAGCCTTCGCTGCGTGCGCCTCGTGCTTTGGGACGAGGGAAAGCGGCGCCTCATCTCCTTTCGCGAGATGGGCGACTGTTACATCCGAGATCGCAAGGTCGGCGAGCGTCACTAGCAACTTTATGATTCTAGTGCGGTCTTTGGATTTGAAGCTCCTAAACGAACTTGCGGCTACGCCGCACTAAATAGCCGCAAATGGCCGCCGATTGGACAGGGGAGGCGGGCCGTGGCACAGGAAGGCCCGTTGGGTGCGATTTTGTTTGATCCCGCCAGGTGCTATGGTGCGCCGATAACGATCCGCCTGGTCGGGATGCCCTTGGCGTGGCATCGGGCCGAGAATATCGGGGCCGGGAATTGTGAAGCGCCGCTTTCAGCTCGTCTTGATCAAGCCGTCCCATTACCACGATGACGGATACGTCATCCGCTGGTGGCGGGCGCTAATCCCATCCAATTCGCTCGCCTCGGTCTACGGCCTTGCTCTCGATTGCTCCCGGCGGCACGTGCTCGGCGAGGACGTCGAGATCGATATCGACCTCATCGACGAAACGAATACGCGCGTCAACATCCCCAAGCTGATCCGCCGCTTTCGGCGCAACGATAATTTCGGCCTGCTGGCGCTCGTGGGGGTGCAGTCGAACCAGTACCCGCGCGCCCTCGATATCGCGCGTCCCTTCCGCGCCGCTGGCATTCCGATGGCGCTCGGCGGATTTCACGTCTCGGGCTGTCTGTCGATGCTCGATGGCAAGGCCATCGACCTCGATTTCGCGCGCGAGCTCGGCATTTCCATCTTTGCAGGCGAAGCCGAGGAGCGTCTGGAGGCCGTCCTCCAGGACGCCGCGCAAGGCCGCATGAAGCCGCTCTACAACTTCATGAAGGATCTTCCTTCGATTGGCGGCACGCCGATACCCTTCCTCCCGCATCAATTCGTCAAACGCACTGCCGGCACCAATACCAGCTTCGACGCCGGCCGCGGCTGCCCGTTCCAGTGCTCGTTCTGCACGATCATCAACGTGCAGGGCCGCAAGTCGCGCTTTCGATCTCCCGACGATATCGAAAAGATCGTGCGCGACAATTGGGCCCAGGGCATCTCGCGCTTCTTCATCACCGATGACAATTTCGCCCGCAACAAGGAATGGGAAGCGATTTACGATCGGCTCGCCAAACTGCGCGAGATCGACAAGATTCCCCTCGGCCTGATGATCCAAGTGGACACGATGTGCCACAAGATTCCGAACTTCGTGGAGAAGTCCAGGCGGGCGGGCGTCACGCGCGTGTTTATCGGGCTGGAGAACGTCAACCCGGACAATCTGATCGCCGCCAAGAAGCGACAGAACAAGATCACCGAGTACCGCAGGATGCTGCTGGCCTGGAAGGCGCAGAGCATCTTCGTCTATGCCGGTTATATTCTCGGTTTCCCCGGCGACACGCCGGAGTCGATCCGCCGAGACATCTCGATCATCAAGCGTGAACTTCCGCTCGATATGCTCGAGTTCAACATCCTCACTCCGCTTCCCGGCTCCGAAGATCACAAGGTGCTGTGGGGGAAAGGGGTCGACATGGATGCCGATCTCAACAAGTATGACCTCGAGCACGCCGTCACCGACCATCCGAAAATGACACGGGAGCAGCTGGAGGCGATCTATCAAGAGGCGTGGTCGATCTACTATACGCCGGAGCACATCGAGACGCTGCTCAGGCGGGCGATCGTGACCAATATCCCGTTACTAAGCTTCATGAAGGTGCTGGTGCAGTTCACGACCATGATGCAGGTCGAAAAGGTGCACCCGCTGCAGAGCGGACTGTTCCGGCTCAAGCACATCGCGGAGCGCCGGCCCGGATTGCCCGCCGAATCCACGCTCGCCTTCTATCCGCGCTTTCTCTGGACCCTGATCGCCAACAATCTCAAGCTGGTGTCGACCATCTGGTGGATGCTCAAGCTCAAGCGCCGCATCGAGCGCGATCCCGACCGGCATCGCTACATGGACCAGGCGCTCACACCGGTGCGCGACGACGATGAGCAGACGCTCGATCTTCTCACCAAGACCGACGGCGGGAGGGCTGCCGTCGCGCACCAGAAAAAAATCGAGGAGCTCACCCACGCTGCGGCAGGTTGACCCCTCGGGGTTTGCGGTTGTCGGCTGTCGCTCCCTGCGCGAGGACGACAGCCACAGCATCAGAGCTGCTTGAGCAAGGCGTCGCCGCCGGATACCTCGACCTTACCCGGCGCTTCCTCAACGTTGAGCTTTTTCACCACGCTGTCCTCGACCAGCATGGCATAGCGTTTTGAACGCGTGCCCAAGCCGTTGCCCGAACCGTCGAAGGTGAGGTCGATGGCCCTGGCGAATTCACCGTTGCCGTCGGCCAGGAATTCGATTTTGTCGGCGGCGGACGCTTTTTTCCAGGCGTCCATGACGAAGATGTCGTTGACGGATGTGACGGCGATGGTGTTGATCCCCTTGGCTTTGATCGCATCGGCGTTCTGCGTGATCGACGGAACGTGCATCTTGTGGCAGGTGCCGGTGAAGGCGCCGGGCACCGCGAACAGTGCAACCTTCTTGCCCTTGAAGATTTCGTCGGTGGTCTTCCACCCCGGCCCCTCGGGCGTCATCACGCGAAACTTCGCCTCGGGCAATCGATCGCCAACTTTGATGGGCATGATTTCATCCTCTCGTTTACGGTTGAACGTTTGCTTTAAGCCTGTCCGAGACGCTGGCGGCCCGGGCGCATGGCACACCGGAACCAAATTACCGCGCCCGGCGAATTAGTCGAGATGGGTCGCGACCTCGATCGCGGCATCCCCGGCGACCGCCGTGAAGGTGATGGCGGCGCCCTCGTATTTGGCCCCGGGCGGAGCACCGTCGAGCTCGAACGCGAAGCGTTGCAAGCCGGCCGGCGCGCCTTCGATCTGCGTGGGCACCGGCAGCGCCCAATTCGGTGCCGGCCCCTCCGCGAACAGGGCCACGTTGGTGCCGGGCGGCGCCGCGACGTCGATAACGATGCGCGGGCGGCCGGTGCCATCCTCGCGTCGTACCGACTTGATGGCGAACGTCGGACCTTGGCCGAGAGCAACTTTCTGCGGTACCCGCGCTGCGGCCGCTGCGAGCGCGGTGTCCTGGGAGGAGGGGCCGCCAGCGAGCACCAGTTCGCTCTTGCCTTCGGCGGGTACGCACAGCTTTTCGCACACCGCATAATCGAGCTTGAGACGCAGCACCACCGGCTTCTTCACGTTCTGCGGCACGATCGCAAGCGGCAGGGTGACGTCGCCGGTATAGCCGATCGCCACCAAGCCCTCCTCCGGGATGCGCCGCGGTGCGGGCCACAAAACCTCGACCGCCTTGACGTTCTGCGATCCCCCAAAGTCGAAGCGCGGTGGCACGCCGGCGTCCCCGGGATACCTCCAATAGGTGTGCCAGCCCGGCTTGAGCCTGATCTCGATGCCGGCACGCAGGGGTGCAGTCGTCCCCGCCGGCGACGATCCCGCGATGAGGCGGACGGCGCTGCGAGCATCGCCGTCCCAGCGTGAAGCGTCTTCGGCTGCGGTCGCAGGGCTCGCGGCGATCAGGAGCGTCGCGCAAAGCCCAATCGCACGAGGCGCGGCGGTCCGTCGCAGCCGATCAAGTCCGGTGATCATGACAGCTCGATCTACGAGGGAAACTTTTGGCGCACCACTGAATTCATCGTGAGCGGACAAATGTTGGAACCTGCCCCACCTCTGGAAACAGATGTGAACGGTACACATATTCGTTTTGCGTCGCATCGGCGATAATTGTGGCACGAACGATGCATAACCCGGTCGGCCATGCGTTGTTGCAATCGGCATCCAATCAGGTAGCATTTCGACATGAAGTTTAGTCGCAAGACCGGCACGCGAGGTGACAGCGAGGCGCCGGCGCCCGGTGCGGATCCTGGCGTGCCTGACGCCCAGCCCGTCGCCACTGGCAAGTCGACCAAATCCAAGCAGCGCAAGACTTCGAAGCGCGGGTATCTGGACGGGCAGATGCTGATTGCGATGCCATCCATGGGAGATGATCGCTTCGCGCGAAGCGTGATTTATGTCTGCGCCCATTCGACTGAAGGCGCGATGGGAATCATCGTTAACCAGCCGGCGGCCCATATCAGCTTTTCCGATCTCCTGGTGCAGCTCGACGTGATCCCAGCTGCGGATTTGATCCAGCTTCCAGGGGCTGTGGAAGACGTGAAGGTGCTCAAGGGCGGTCCGGTCGATACCCAACGCGGTTTCGTGCTGCACTCGAGCGATTTCTTCATCGAAAATTCTACCCTGCCGATCGACGAAGGCGTCTGTCTCACTGCAACCCTCGACATTCTCAAGGCGATTGCGCGCGGCGACGGCCCGCAGAGCGCGATCCTGGCGCTCGGCTATGCCGGCTGGGCGCCGGGCCAGCTCGAGAACGAGATCCAGCATAACGGCTGGCTGCATTGCTCGGCCGACGCCGAGTTGATCTTCGGGCAGGACACCGGCGGGAAATACGATAAGGCGCTGAAGAAGATCGGCATCGATCTCGGCATGCTCTCAAGCGAGGCCGGGCACGCGTGACCTCGCCGTATAGGCGGGTTTAGGTCGGCATTAGCACCTGCGCCGTTGACCACACTTCGCGGCGCCGCGTTGCTCGGTTGCTTTGTGCCGAACATCCGTAACCCACGCGCGTCTGTTCTCGCGCATCCTCGGATTTCGCCATCCGTGCGTTCGCCCACGCTGCGGCGCGAGCCTACTGGACGAGGCGTTTGCGCGGGGCAGGATCGCTTTGCTCGATCGGGGCCTCGGCCTGTAACAATGCCTGGGCATCCTCTGCGCTCATCGGTTCGCCGAAGTGGAACCCCTGCGCGTACTCGCAGCCGAGCTGATAGAGTTCCACCGCATCCGAATCCGTTTCAGCGCCCTCGGCCACCACCTCCATCCCGAGGTCGTGCGCGAGCGAGACGATCGAGCGCAGGATCACGGGCCGCGTGCCCTTGCCGTTTGCGCGCACGAAGGACTGATCGATCTTGATGGTGTCGAATGGGAACCGCTGCAGATAGGCGAGCGAGGAATGACCAGTGCCGAAATCGTCGAGGGCCAGGCCGGCGCCGAGGTCGCGGATCCGCTGCAGCATTTGCGCGGCATGCTCGGGATTTTCCATGATGAGCGATTCCGTGAGCTCCAGCTTGAGCGTGCCGCGCGCGAGACCCGCGCGCGCAATCACGGTGCGCAGGTCATGGATGAGATCCTGCCGGAGTAATTGCCGCGACGACACGTTGACGCTGGCGAAGACCGGATCGCGCTGGCGCGAGCTGCGTTGCCAAGTGCTCAACTGGCGCGCGGTGCGTTCCAGCATGAACATGCCGAGATCGACGACGAGGCCGACTTCTTCGGCCGCGGCGATGAACTCGGAAGGAGAGCAGCGGCTCATCTTGGGGTGATCCCAGCGTGGCATCGCCTCGAAGCCGGCGACCGAGCGGTCTTCGAGCCGCACGATCGGTTGATAGACGATCCTGATCTCGTCGCGCTCGATCGCCTGCCGCAGTTCGGATTCGAGCGTCACCCGATCGTTCTTGCGTGTCCGCATCGACGGCTTGAAAATCTCGATGCGATCACCGCCGATGCGCTTGGCATGATACATCGCAAGCTCGGCGTCCTTGAGCACCTCGTCGGCGCGGTGCGGTTGCCCATCGCTGAGCGCAATGCCCATCGAAGCCGCGAGCGTGAGCTCGCGGTCATTGAAGGTGATGGGCGCGCGTAGTCCTTTGCGCAGCGTCTCGGCGAAAGCGATGATGCGCTCGGACTCCCGTTCCGACAGCAGGATGAGCGCGAACTGGTCGCCCGAGAGCCGCGCCAGCGTGTCCTGCGGCTTCAGCAGCCGTCCAAGCCGTCGCGCCAGCGTCAGCAGGATCGAGTCGCCGACCGCGATGCCGACGGAATCGTTGACCTGCTTGAAGCGGTCGAGGTCAATCACGATCACCGTGGGCTTGATCGCGGGATCGGCCTTGGCGAACGCGAGCACGCTCTCCAGACGGTCGAGAAAGAGTTCGCGGTTGGGAAGCCCGGTCAGGTTGTCGTGCACCGCGTCGTGCAGGAGCCGCTCCTCGGCATTCTTGAACTCGGTGACGTCGGTAAGCGTGCCCACCAGTCTTACCACCTCGCCGTCCGACCCGACCACCGGCCGCGCCTTGAGCGCGAACCAGAGATAATGGCCATCGGGCGTGCGCAGCCGGAAGTCCTGGCTCAGCCGGCCGCGCCGCTGCTCCAGCACGCTGTCTAGCACGGCACGGAAGCGGTCGCGATCGAGCGGGTGCAGCACCTCCAGCCAACCTGCCGCAGGGCCTTCGAGCGACCCGCGCTTGAGCCCGAGCAGCGCCTCGGTCTCGGGGCTGGTGAAGACCTTGTCGGCGGATACGTCCCAGTCCCAGATCATGTCGCCGGCGCCGGTGAGCGCCAGCGCCCGGCGCTCGACGTCCGAGACGATGCCGGTGGTCACGCCCCCGGCAAAGGCATGCTGCATCACCGTAAAGCCGATCAGCATAACGATCAGGACGAGCCCGCCGAGGAGCGCGGGGCCGACGACGTCGTTAGTGATGACGGCCGTTACCGCCAGCGCAGCCGCAATGACCCATACCACCAACAGGAACCAGGTCGGGATCAGCAGAACGGCGCGATCGAAGCCGTGGAATGAAAGATAAACCACGAGGCCGAAACCGAGCACCGCGACGGCAACGAGCGAGACCCGTGCGATTCCCGAGGCGACGGGCGGCTCGTACAGCGCAAGCGCAACGAGCGCCGCGAGGAAGGCGAGCCACGCCAGCGTGATATGGGCGTAGCGCACGTGCCACCGGTTGAGGTTGAGGTAGGCGAACAGGAACACGACCAGCGTTGCCGCGAGTATCGCCTCGCCCGATGCCCGCCAGATCTGCTCGGAGTCGGGCGACAGCGCGAACACCTTGCCCCAGAAGCCGAAGTCGATGCCGATATAGACGAGCACCGCCCAGCCGAGCGCGGCGGCGGCCGGGAACATGATGCTGCCCTTCACTACGAACAGGATGGTCAGGAACAGCGCCAGCAGTCCGGCAATCCCGATCACGATGCCGTGGTAGAGCGTGATGCTGTTGACCTTGTCCTTGTACGCTTCGGGCTCCCACAAATAGAGCTGGTTGAGCTTGTCCCCGCGCATCTCCAGCACGTACGTCATGACGCTGCCGGGATCGAGAGTGATGCGGAAGATATCGGCGGTGGCGCTGTCCTGGCGGTCGGGGCGTTCGCCGCTCGAAGTGATGCTGGCAACGCGCGAGCGGCCGAGGTCGGGCCAAAACACGCCCGATCCCACCATGCGGTAATGCGGCACAACGATCAGGCGCTCGATCTGTTCGTCGCCGGGATTGGCGAGCGCGAACACGGCCCAATTGGTGTTGCCCTCGCGCGCGCGCACGTCCATGCGCCGGATGATCCCATCAGGCCCGGGCGCGGCCGAAACGAGAAGGCGATCGGTCTCGGTGCGATGGCGTTCGACGGCGTCGGTGAGATCGATGGCGCGTGCATCGGTGCGCACATTGATCGCCTCGACCGCGCGCACGGGAGAGAGGCCGACCACGATCAGGGTCAGCATGGCCGCCAGGCAGGCGCGGACCAAATGCAACCGACGTCCTCCCAGCTTCACCCCTGTACCCCAGCTTCGCCGGACTGACGCAAGTTCCGCGCGCGGGCCGACGCTAGCCAACTTTACGTCGATTTCGCGACCCGCGCGACTGGAAATGGGCTCCAAAGCCCCCGCTTTGAGTAGCTTGCCGATGGCATAAGTGCAAGAAATTCAAACGATTACCGTGCCGCATCGGCCAGCCGCCGCGTGCTGCGGGCGAGCGTGGCCGGCCGTAGCCGGTCTTCGTGATCGGCGGCCATGAGGGCGTTCATCATGATGAATATGGGCAGGGTCATACGCGATCAGGATCAGGTCGACCCCGGCATGCAGCGCGAATGCAATGCGCTGGCGCCAAGGCAGCCGCACTTAGACCACCAGCACGATCTTGCCGATGTGAGTGCTGCTTTCCATCTTGGCATGCGCTGCACTGGCTTGCGCGAGCGGGAAGGTACTGTCGATCACCGGTCGGACCTTGGCCACGGCAATGAGTGGCAGCACGTGCTCCTCCACGCCGCGCGCGATCGCAGCCTTGTCCGGAATCGAGCGCGCGCGCAGCGTCGAACCCGTGTGGGTCAGGCGCTTGAGCATGAGACGGCGGAAATCGACCGTGCTCTTCGGGCTGCCCTGAAAGGCGATCTGGACGATGCGCCCGTCGACCGCCGCGGCTTCGTAGTTGCGCTCGATATAGTCGCCGCCAACCATGTCAAGGACGACGTCGGCGCCTTTGCCGCCGGTCGCGGTCTTGGTCGCCGCCACGAAATCTTCAGCCTTGTAGTTAACCGCCAGGTCGGCACCGAGCTTGCGGCAAGCCTCGCATTTCTCCGCCGACCCCGCGGTGGTGATCACGCGCGCGCCGAAGGCTTTGGCGAGCTGAATCGCTGCCGTGCCGATGCCGGATGAACCGCCATGCACCAACAGCGTTTCGCCCGCCCTCAGGCGGCCACGCTCGAAGGTGTTGTGCCAGACCGTGAAAAACGTTTCCGGGATCGCGGCGGCTTCGACCAACGTCAGCCCGGGAGGCACCGGGAGGGCGTGGCCTTCATGCGCCAGGCAATATTCGGCATAGCCTCCCCCCACCACCAGCGCCATGACCTTGTCGCCGAGCTTCCACCGCTTGACGCCGGCGCCGAGCGCCACGACTTCGCCGGCGATTTCGAGACCCGGGATCTCGGACGCGCCCTTGGGCGGCGGATAGAGGCCTTGCCGCTGCATGATGTCGGGGCGGTTCACCCCGGCCGCAGCGACTTTCACCAGCACCTCGCCCTCCGCCGGCTGCGGCAGCGAGCGCTGCTCCGGCACGAGCATGTCCGGCCCGCCGGGGGCGCGGATGGCGATCACGGTCATCTGCGCGGGCAAGGCGGGCATCGAAAACCGATCCTCTTGGTCATCTCTTCGGGGCGCACTTTCGTGCGATGTCCTGAAAGCTCGTGCGCGGTCTGTCTAATGGGCGGCCCGGCGTGTGACAACCGCCGCGCGCGCCGCTATTTTTGGGCGTTCCATCGGAGACGAGCGATGCCGGCCAACGACGATGACGACCGCCCGAAGAAGAAGATCGTTCACGAGATCGGACAGGAACTGGCGCTGCTCTCGATCCGTGAACTCGAGGAGCGCATCGCGCTGTTGAACGGGGAAATCGGCCGCCTTCAGGCCGCGATCGCAAGCAAGCAAGGCTCACGCAACGTAGCCGATCAGTTCTTCAAGAAGTAGGGGAAGTCACGTCGAGCATTCATGACGCGCCCTCCGTGGCGGCGAGCGCCCCCTTGCGGCGGCACACGGCGTGGTAGCCGGCGGACTTGCCAATTTATTGCAAGGTTTAAGGCCCTGTTAAGCTTTCGCGACCATTACTAATGCGTCCATCTTCTGGACATCGAGTGGCTCCTGTCCACTCTGTTTGACGCCTCCCTGTTTAGACTTTGAGCCGCCGGCAATGGCGGCTCCTTTTTTTGGACGACGCCATACGGGCGACAGGGATGACAGGGGACTGGCAGGTCCGCTGCTTAGCGTTCACCCTCCGTGCTGTCTGTCCCAAATTCCACGATCCCATTGGCCATACTATAATACCTCGGAAACTATATCCGAGGCTTCTTTTCCCTCGCGCTGGACAGCGGGTCCTTGCCTGCGCCATGGTTCCGGTCTCGCCAGGGGCTGGCGCAAAATTAAAAAAATCCGTGGGTGGTGTGAGGCGTAACGATGTCCGAGAAGTCGGCCAAAGGGGCCGTGTGGTTCGGCGCGAGGTTGGCGGGCTCACAGGCCTTTGCCGACCTGTTCCGCGATGGCATGGCGCTGGTCGAGGAGACTGCGGCCTATCTCGACGGGCCGGGACGGCAGGAATCGAAGAAGCTCTCTCGCAATGGTGCGCTCGCTTATGCCACCGAAAGCATGAGGCTCACCACGCGGCTGATGCAGCTGGCGTCCTGGCTTCTGCTCCATCGGGCGGTCAAGGAGGGCGAGATGTCGCTTGCCCAGGCCCATAAGGAAAAGGCCAAGGTCAAGCTCTCGATCGCAGAGCACGGCGATGAGCAAAACATAAAGCTTCTGCCGGAGCGGCTGCGGGCACTGATCCAGCGGTCAAAGGCGCTGCAAAGCGCGGTGCGCCGTCTGGATACCACGATCCACGCGTCCCCGGCCCGCGCCGACCGCGGCAATCCGGTGGAGCGGCAGCTCGGTCTGCTCAGGGCCGCCTTCGAACATGAATGAGGTCCGTGCGGCCACGCCAGCGCGCGGCGCGATTGCTGTGCGCGCGCATTTCGTCAAATAAGCCCAGGCGTTATTTTTTGGCGCCGATGCCCGCGAACTTCTTCTGGAAGCGCGAGAGCCGGCCGCCGCGATCGAGCAGCTGCTGTTGGCCGCCGGTCCAGGCCGGGTGCGATTTGGGATCGATATCGAGGCGCAGCGTGTCGCCTTCCTTGCCCCAGGTAGTGCGGGTCGCGAATTCAGTACCGTCGGTCATCACCACCTTGATGGTGTGATAGTCGGGATGCAGGTCAGGTTTCATGGCGCTCATCCTGCGCGTCTTGCACGCGCGTACAGGTCGATCAAAAGTCGCGGCTCTATAACGCGGGCCGCCCGGCGAAACAAGGCATAAGCCTCACGCTCGCTGCGCAACCCGACGGAACTCGGGCAGCGGCCCCCGCACGCCGCGGGCGTCGGCGAATGGCGGACACGCAGTACCACCCGCATTCGCCGCTGCTCGATCGCCTCTCGTCGCGAGCCCCGCTTCGGGTGGTCCCAGGGCATTCCGTGCGAGGAAATCTGCTGCGACACAGGCGCGCCGAGGAGGCAGATTTGACAAGCAGCCGATTGCCACCTGCTGCCCGGCGGGGCAATGTCGCGCCGCTTTGGTCCGGTTTTGGCCGAAGTTGTAAAGGCCGGGTGAGATGAACGTCATCGAGCGAGACGCCGCGCGGGCGGCCGGCACTGCGATCGATCAGCCGGATAAGCCCGCCGCGCCCGAGCCGGTGCCGCGGCGCAAGCTCCGGCCGCTGCTGTCGCTCATGCCCTACCTCGCCTGCTATCGCTGGCGAGCGGTGGCGGCATTGGTGGTCCTCGTGATCGCGGCGATCACGACGCTGGTCGTGCCGATCGCGGTCCGGCGTATGATCGATTTCGGGTTCGCGCACGAGGGTGCGAGCCTGATCGACAGCTACTTCACCGTCCTGATCGGCATCGTGGCCGTGCTCGCTTTGTCGAGTGCGGCACGCTTTTATCTCGTCACCACGCTGGGCGAACGGATCGTGGCTGACCTGCGCGAAGGCGTGTTCGGCCATTTGATCTCGCTATCGCCCGCCTATTTCGATGCGGCCAAGACCGGCGAGTTGATCTCGCGGCTCACCGCCGACACCACGCAGATCAAGGCCGCAGTGGGGGCCTCGATTTCCGTCGCGTTGCGCAACGTCGTTCTCTTCGTGGGCGCGACCGCCATGATGGTCGTGACAAGCCCCAGGCTTTCCGCCTTTGTGCTCGCGGCGATCCCCGTGATCGTCCTGCCGCTCTACGGCTTCGGCCGCGCGGTGCGCCGGCGCTCGCGCGCGGCGCAGGACACGCTGGCCGACGCCACTGCGTATGCGTCCGAATTGCTCGGCGCAGTACGCGTGCTGCAGGCCTTCACCAACGAGGCGCTGGCGAAGAGCCGCTTCGGCGCCGCCGTCGAGCGCGCATTCGTCGCCGCACGCGATTCGATCCGGGCCAGGGCGATCCTCACCGCGATTGCCATCTTTCTGGTGTTCGCCAGCGTGGTCGTGGTGCTCTGGGTCGGCGCGCAGGACGTACTCGCCGGCCGCATGAGCGCGGGACGGCTGTCCCAATTCGTGCTCTACGCCGTGTTCGCCGCCGCTGGGCTGGGCCAGCTTTCGGAGGTGTGGGGAGAGATCTCACAGGCGTCCGGTGCGGCCGAGCGGCTGTTCGAGATCTTGCGCGTGCGGCCGGTGATCGTACCGCCGGCGCGGCCAACCGCGCTCCCGGAACCGCCGCGAGGCGAGATTGCCTTCGCGGATGTCCGCTTTTTCTATCCCTCGCGGCCGGAAAGCCTTGTGCTCGACGGCGTATCGTTTCGGGTACGGCCGGGTGAAAAGGTCGCAATCGTCGGTCCTTCGGGTGCCGGTAAGAGCACGATCTTTCATCTCATCCTGCGATTCTACGATCCCACGTCGGGCGTGATTACGTTCGACGGGATGCCGCTCGTCGATGTCGAGCCGCTTGCATTGCGTCGGCGCATCGCGCTGGTGCCGCAGGACACCGCGATCTTTGCCGCCTCGATTGGCGAAAACATCCGCTTCGGTCGCCCGGATGCGAGTGAGGCCGCGGTCCAGCACGCGGCCGAGCTTGCCCACGCGGTCGAGTTCATCGCGCGGTTGCCGCAAAAATTCGACACCCCGGTGGGCGAGCACGGGGTGACGCTTTCGGGCGGTCAGCGTCAGCGCATCGCCATCGCCCGCGCCATTCTGCGCGAGGCGCCGCTTCTGCTGCTCGACGAGGCCACGTCCTCGCTCGATGCCGAGAGCGAAACATTGGTGAAGGCCGCGCTCGAACGCCTGATGGCGGACCGCACCACCCTCGTCATCGCGCACCGGCTTGCGACCGTGCTCTCCTGCGACCGCATTCTGGTGATGGAGGCGGGGCGCATCGTCGAGCAGGGCACGCACGAGAAGCTCGCCGCCGCCGGCGGCCTTTACGCGCGCCTCGCGCGGTTGCAATTCCAGACCTGAAGCCATTGCGGTTGGTCGCCGGTGCGCCGCATGCGCCGGCTTCGGCGAAGTAGGTGCGCTTTGTTCAGGACGACGGCGGCCGCCAGCTCATCTTGTGGACCGGCGCGCCCGAGCGCCAATTGAGCGCCTCCCCAGAAATGCCGAAGCCGTGCTTCTGGTAGAAGTTAATGGCGCGGGTATTGTCCGTGTTGACGTACAGATCGAGGCCCGCCGGAGAGATCCGTTTGGCCTCCGCCATCAGGGCTGAAGCTACGCCCACTCCCCAGACCTCCGGCGCCACGACGATCTGATCGAGATCGAAGGTGTGTGGATCGACGGTGACGAAGCCGACCATTTTTCCGTTGGCTTCGGCCACCGTGATCGTTGCCACCGGTACCAGCTCGAGCCGCCATCTCTCGCGCCACCAGTCCAGCCGGGCCGCAAAATCGATGCGGGGATAGGCGAGCTGCCAGGTGCGCTGCCACAACTCGACCGCCGCGTCCTCGTCGGCGGGCGCATAGGGGCGTAGTGTGAAGGCAGGGCCGCTCACCGCTCCGTCAGCTTCAGCTCGATACGGCGATTGCGGTTGAAGGCTTCATCGGTCTTGTCGGAATCGATCGGTTGAAATTCGCCGAAGCCTGCGGCGACCAGCCGTTGCGGAGATACGCCTTTGCCGACGAGATATTGCACGACCGAGATCGCGCGCGCAGCCGAGAGCTCCCAGTTGTTCTTGAATTGCGGGCTGTTGATCGGTCGGACGTCGGTATGGCCGTCGACACGCAGCACCCATGCGATCTCGCCCGGTATCTTCTTTTCCAGTTCGAGCAGTGCGCTGGCGAGGGCGTCGAGTTCGGCGCGGCCCTCCGGCTTGTCGAGCGTGGACTTGCCGGTATCGAAAAATACTTCCGACTGAAACACGAAGCGGTCGCCGACAATGCGGATGTCGGGCCGGTTGCCGAGGATCGCGCGCAGCCGTCCGAAGAAATCTGAACGGTATCGCGAGAGTTCCTGCACGCGCTGGGCGAGTGCCACGTTGAGGCGTTGCCCCAGATCGGCGATGCGGACTTGCGACTCCTTGTCCTTCTTCTCTGTCGCGTCGAGCGCGTCTTCGAGAGCCGCGAGCTGGCGCCGCAGCGCCGCGATCTGCTGATTGAGCACCTCGACCTGCGCCAGCGCACGGGCGGTGAGCCGCTTCTCCGAATCGAGCTGCCCGCTGAGTTCGTTGGCCTTGCCCTGCGCATCGGCGGCGCCGCTGCCCACGCCTTCGTAAAGACCTTTGTAGCGGTCGCGCTCGCCTTCGGCACCGGACAGGCTCGAGCGCAATGAGGCCAGTTGTTCCTCGAGGCTCATCTTGCCGGTCTTCTCCAGCGAAAGAAGTTCCGTGAGCTGGGCAATCTGGGCCGTGAGCCGGCTCAGCGCGGTATCTTTCCCGGTGACTTCCTGGGTCAGATAGAACTGCACGACCACGAATATCGTCAGCAGGAAAATGATGCCGAGCACCAGCGTCGACAGCGCGTCGACGAAGCCCGGCCAATAATTCATGCCGCTGTCGCGGCGCGCCCGTGCGAGAGCCATTGGGTCCTAACTGCAGGCCTGGTGGGCCCTACTTGTTCACGTCTTCGCGCACGAGAATTTCGAGCAAACGGCGGACGTCCCGATGTTGCTGGGCTTGGGAATCGACCCAGTCGCGGATCATCTGCTGCTCGGTGCGCATGTGGTGGACCAGCCCCTGTATCGCTTCGGCGAGATTGGCCATGGCGGTGGTCGTTGCCCGGTTCGACCCGCTGTCGGTGATCGCCTCCCGCAGACGCTCGATGGCCACTCTCAAATCGCCCGAGAACGCGCCTGACAGCGCGCCCGACGCCGGCATCGCCATCCCCGTCGGTTCGTCCCCGACGCCGAGATCGCGCACGGTGGTGGAGAGCCAATCCTCCAGCTCGGTGTAGAAGCGGTTCTGCGCCTGGCTGGTCTGCAGGTCGAGGAAGCCCAGCACGAGCGAGCCAGCCAGTCCGAACAGCGAGGACGAGAACGAGATGCCCATGCCGCTGAGCGGCGCGGCGAGACCCTCTTTGAGCGACTCGAAGATCGCGCCCGCGTCGCCCCCGGGCTTGAGGGTATTGATCACATTGCCGACCGAGCCGACGGTCTCGATCAGGCCCCAGAACGTGCCCAGCAGCCCGAGGAACACCAGCAGGCCGGTCATATAGCGAGACATGTCGCGCGCTTCGTCCAGCCGGGCCGCGATCGAATCGAGGATGCCGCGCATCATCTGCGAGGAAATCGCCATGCGGCCGATGCGATCCCGCAGCAGCACGGCCATGGGTGCAAGCAATACCGGCGGACGTTCGACCGCGAGGCCGGGGTCGGCGAGCCGGAATCCGTTGACCCAATCGATCTCGGGGAACAGGCGGATGACCTGCCGGAAGGCAAGCGCGATGCCGATGCCGAGCACCGCGATGATCAACGCATTGAGCCCGGGATTGGCGAGAAAAGCGGCCCAGATCTGCCGGTACAGCACGATCACGACGAGCGTGCACAGCGTCAGAAACACCACCATCCGGACGAGAAAGATCCGGGGCGACGAAAGCTTAAATGGGTCGATGTCTTGCGCCATGGTGATGGGATCAGCGCCCCCTAACTCGCCTGACAATAAGGCACGGACGCGGCGGAAGGAAGAACCACGGTTGCCGCCCTGGGAACTCCGCCGCCGGCATACCTTCGGCGGGGCTGGCCTGGCGCAGGCGCCGCGGCGCCCACCCCAGACTCGGAGCCGCGCGCCCCTCAGGCCGGCGAATGATGTCCCGGCTTGCCGGCAAACCGCTCGTGAAACGTGCTCGGGCTCGCGGCGGTGAGCGCCGACAGGGCGTGGCCGTAAAGGTGCCACTGACCTCTCTCGGTCTCACGCCGGAGCGGGCGAAGCAATCGACGTCGTCTTGCGTGCGTCCTTGAGCGTTCGCAGCAGTTCGCGGTGGATTTCCTCGTTGCCCGCGAGGATGCCGCCGGTCTTGATCATGTCTTCGCCTCCGTCGAGGTCGGTGACGAAGCCGCCGGCTTCGCGCACCAACGCGATCCCCCCCGCCATATCCCACGGCGAGAGGCCGCGCTCCCAATAGGCATCCACACGCCCGGCGGCGACCCAGGCGAGATCGAGGGAGGCTGCTCCGAAGCGGCGCAGGCCGGCAACCTTGTTCTGCACCGCGATGTGCTCGTTGCGCGCGAGCTCCACATCACCGCGGCTGGGGTGGGGGAGCGCACAGGCGACGACCGCGTCCCCGACCCGCCTGCGTGCGGCCACCCGCAGTCGTTGATCATTCAGGAAGGCGCCCTTGCCGCGCTCGGCCGTGAATAGCTCATCGGTCGCGGGATTATAGACAAGCCCGGCGACGATCGTGCCCTCGCGCTCGAGCGCGATCGAAATCGCAAAGTGCGGGATCCCGTGCAAGAAGTTCATCGTGCCGTCGATCGGATCGACGATCCAGCGGTGCGTCTTGTCGTTGCCCTCCCGCACTCCGCCTTCCTCGCCGACGAAGGTGTAGCCGGGACGCGCCTGTTCGAGTTCCTCGCGTATGATCTCTTCGGCGCGCCGGTCCGCCGCGGTGACGAAATTGGCCGGCCCCTTGAGCGAGACCTGTAGGTGCTCGACCTCGCCGAAGTCACGCTTGAGCGTGCGGCTCGCCTTGCGCGCGGCCTTGATCATCACGTTGAGAAGGGCGGAGCGGAGCATGGGGGTGCGCGAGGGGGGCGCTGTCCTGGCGATGTTCCTGGATGCCCGCGCGTTGGCGCGAGATGAAGCGAGGGTCTGCCTGCAGAGTGCGTTCACGTCAAGAGCGTGACTCACGCTGCTCTTTGAGCGCATCGAGCCACGGCTTTGCCGCCTTCTCGCCGGCGGCACGGATCTCCGGCGTCTGCTTCTGCACGAATGTGTCGAGGGGAATATCGCTTACGCCGCCGGCTTTGGCGACGATGTGCCACTTGACCGCCTCCACCGCATTGGCTTGCAGGCCGCGTCCGACCGCAAGAATATTGGCGAGACGGTTCTGCGCGATCGGGTTGCCCTTGCGAGCCGCCTTCGCCAACAGTGTCGCCGCCAGCCGCTCGTTTCTGGCCACGCCTCCCGTTCCGTTGAACAGCGCGATGGCATATTCGACTTGCGCATCGGTGTTGTCGGCGCGTGAAGCCGCGGCGAGGAGGCGAACGGCCTCGGTCAAATCCTTCTCCACGCCGCGGCCTTCTTTGTGGAGGGTCGCGAGCGCGTATTGGGCTTCCGGGAGTCCGACCTGCGCGGCGCTGCGGAAAAGTTCGGCCGCCTTGCCAAAATCTTGCGGAAACATCTGGCCCTCGATGTACAGCAGGCCGAGATCGTAGGCGGCGACGGCATGTCCGAGCTTCGCGGCGGCGGCGAGCAGCTTTGCCCCTTGTTCGCGATTGCCGGCGCCGGTGCGACCCGCCAACTGCAACATGGCGAGGGCGAACATCGCCTCGCGATCACCCCGCTCGACCGCCAGCCCGTACCATTCCGCCGCTTTCTTGTCGTCGCGCTCGACTCCCAGGCCGTTGGCGTAGAGTTCGCCGAGCAGCGTCATCGCTTTGACGTCTTTCTGCTCGTTCACCCGCTGGGTCGCGATCGAAAACGCGGTGACGTAGTGGCCGCGCTGGAACGCGCCAAAAGCCATGTCGAGGTTGGCCGATGCCGGCGGCGCTTGTATCGGCGCGGGCTTGCCCGACTGTGTCGCGGCGGGTTTGCCCGGGGCGGGCTTGGCTACCGGCTTGGCCACGGGCGGTGTGGGCGCCGAAGCAGGCGGGCTGAGTTGGGTCGGCGTTTGGGCTGCGGCGGATGACATCAACCCCCCCCACAGGGCGAAGCTCACGACGCCAGCTGCAATGCGCCCCACGGTACTCATGCCACCGTCTCAGCAATTGCCAGCCGTCGGGCCGCGTCCGCGACCGCTGCGGCGGCGCCGTGCCCAGCACCGAACACGCAATCGCCCACCGCGACGAAATCGGCGCCGGCCGCGGCAAGCGGCTCGACCTCGTCAAGCGCAGCAGCAAATCCGACGCAGGGAATTTCGAATACTTCGGCCCACCACGCCACCCGCTGCGCGATCGCTTCGAAGGAGGGGCGGCTGCCGCTCGCGTCAGGCTCGCCGAACATGACGTAGTCGGCGCCGGTTTCGGCGGCGACCATGGCCTCGTGCCGGGTCTCGAGCCCGCCGCAGCCGGCGATGAGCGAGGGCTTGAGCGTCGCGATCGCACTCTTCAGCGCTTCGATCCCGCTCAGATGCGACCCGTCGGCGCCCGCGCGGGTGGCGAGCTCGGGATGCCCACCGAGCAGAAGCGCCGCGCCCTTGTTCTGCACCGTCGGCGCAAGCGCCTTGACGTGGTTGACCCATCCGCGCTCGTCGGTCTGCGGCAGGCGCAGCAACACGGCGGCGATGTCGGCCGCGCCGAGCGCGTCCGCAAGCTGATTCGCGAACCCTGCGGCATCCTGCGGGGCCACGAGATAAAGGCGCGGCGCGGGGCGCCTCGGCTCGGACGGTTTTTGTGAGGAGGCCATGGAGATCGATTGCCTCTGCAATCGGGCGGTTTGGGGGCGTTTATACACTCTCGATCCTACGAGAGGGTAAAGGCTTGCCACGCGCGACGGCGGAGCTGACCCGGTCGGCGTGCGTGGTCGCCCCTGCCGTTTTTACTGCGAGCCTTCCAATCCTAGCTGCCGAACCAACGTCCCCCACTTCTCCGTCTCCGCCTTGATGTAGCGCTGGACCCCTTCGACTGATGGGGTGTCGTGCGGAATGAGGCCGATCTGCATGATCTTCTGCTGCATGTCGGGGGCGGCCATGATGCTCTTCATCTCGTCGTGCAGCCTGTTCACGATCTCCCGCGGGGTGTCGTGGCGGGCAAAGATCACATGCCAGGACACCGCCTCCAGCTCCGGCATTCCAACCGCCTCACCGATTGGCGGAACGTCCGGCAACGTGGGGAAGCGCGTGGCGGAGGTGACGGCAAGCGCGCGCAACTTCCCGTCCTTGATCAGCGGCAACGAAGCGCCCGCCTCGGCGACCGATGCGGCCACGTGTCCGGCGGTGACGTCCGCGATCGATTGCGGACTGTTTCGATACGGCACGTGGGCCATGTCGAACCCGAACTTCTGTTTCAGCAGCTCCGCCGTCAAATGGGGCGCTCCGCCGATGCCGGAGGAGCTGTAGCTGAGTTGGCCCGGGCGCTCCTTGGCGTATTTGATGAACTCGGGAACGGAGTGGACCGGCAGCGACGGGTTGACGATGAAAACGAACGGCGACTTCACGTAGTGCGAGATCGGGACGAAGTCCGTGAGCGGATCGAACGGCCGCTGCTTGAACAGTGTCGGTCGGATCGCCATCACCGCGCTGGTCGCGACTGCGAGTGTATAGCCGTCGGGGGTGCCCTTGGCGATGGTCTCGCCGGCGACGACGCCGGCGCCGCCGGGCCGATTTTCGATGACGACGGGCTGGCCGAGGCGCTGCGCGAGTCTCTCGCCATAGAGGCGCACCGCAGTATCCATCCCCGTGCCGGCCGCGAGCGACACGATGATGGTGATGGGGCGGGTCGGGTAATCTCCCGCCTGCGCCCGCTGGCAAAGTTGCAGCGCGGCAAGCACCAGGGAGAAAGCAACGGCGGGGCCGCGTGCGAACGACCATGACATAGCGTCCTCCCTCGTTCTTTTTTCGCAACGATGCGGGCGTTTTCGGTGACCGATGTCGGCAGCGTCACGCCGCATCTCGGCGGCAAGTCCTTCCGCTACGATCCGCTGCCTGCAGCGCTGGTGGGGCGCCGCCGCCGCTTGCGGTTCATTTACCGTGGCGACAGCGGCATCCGCGCGCTGGAATTCGCGGAGGTTCGGACGCTGAGGGGGGCGTGAGTGCGCCTTACGCCGCCTTCTTCTCCAAATCCTGCTTCCACTGGCCGCGAGCGGCGAGGCTGTTCATCATGGCGCGGTGAACGAAGGCGCGCTGGGCGGCGGCGACATTTTCGCTCTTGCCGGACCACGCCTTCTGCGGCGCGGCCTGCAGCGCGCGGCCATAGCTGAAGGTGAGCCGCCAGGGCAGGTCGCCGATCCGGTTCATGGCGTCGAGATGGGCGGTCGCCTCTTCGTCCGACTGGCCGCCCGAGAGGAAGGCGATGCCGGGCACGGCGGCCGGCACGCAGGCTTTGAGCACCTTCACGGTTTTCTCCGCCACCTCTTCGACGCCGGCGCGGTTTTTCGCCTTCTTGCCAGTGATCACCATGTTGGGCTTGAGCACCATGCCTTCGAGCGCAACCTTCTGGTAGTAGAGTTGCTCGAACACGGTCTTGAGGACCCATTCGGTGATCACGTAGCAGCGCTCCGCATCGTGATCGCCGTCCATCAAGACTTCGGGCTCGACGATCGGAACGATGTCGCCCTCCTGGCAGAGAGCGGCGTAACGTGCGAGCGCATTCGCGTTGGTGATGATCGCCGCGTAGCTCGGAATGCCGGGACCGATGTCGATCACCGCGCGCCATTTGGCGAACCTCGCGCCGAGCCGGTGATATTCCGCAAGTCGCTCCCGCAGCCCATCCAAGCCCTCGGTGATCACCTCGCCGGGAAAGAACGGCAGCGGCGTCGTGCCCTTGTCGACCTTGATGCCGGGGATCGCCCCCGCCGCCTCGATCAACTTCACCAGCGGGGTGCCGTCCTTGGCGTTCTGGCGAATGGTCTCGTCGTAGAGGATGACGCCGGAGATGTATTTCGACATCGCTTCGGACGAGCGAAAGAGGAACTCGCGGTAATCGCGGCGACTGTCAGCGGTCGATTCCGCCCCGATCGCGTCGAAGCGCTTCTTGATGGTGCCGGACGACTCGTCGGCCGCAAGAATGCCGCGGCCGGGCGCGACCATGGCCTCGGCCACCTTGTTAAGCTCAGCGAGGTTCATAGCCTTCTCCGTCGTGTTTGAAATTCGCGTCGAGTTTGCCGCCAATTCGCGGTGTTGGCAAAGGGGTGATGACCAAAAATGTCGGCCATCATTTTGCCCGCAGCACCTCTACCCCTGGCAGGGCTTTGCCCTCCAGCCATTCGAGGAAGGCGCCGCCGGCGGTCGATACATAGGTAAACCGCTCGGTCACACCGGCGCGGTTGAGCGCCGCGACCGTATCCCCGCCACCGGCGACCGTTACAAGCTTTCCGGCGGCCGTGAGTTCCGCGGCGGCTTCGGCGACCTCGACCGTGCCGGTGTCAAACGGCTCGAGCTCGAAGGCTCCGAACGGCCCGTTCCAGACCAATGTCTCCACCCGGGCCAGCACGGAGCAGACATGCTCGATGCTGCGCGGGCCGATATCCAGGATCATCTCGTCGGGAGCCACGCTCCCGACCGCGACCACGCGCGAGGGCGCGTTCGCAGCGAACTCCTTGGCCACCACGGCATCGACTGGCAACACGATCTCACGGCCTTTGGCCTTCGCCTTGGCCATGATCTCACGCGCGGTCGGCAAGAGATCGTGCTCGCACAGAGACTTGCCCACGGCATGTCCGAGCGCTGCCAGGAAGGTATTGGCCATCCCGCCGCCGATGACGAGAATATCGACCTTGGCGAGCAGGTTGCCGAGCAGGTCGAGCTTGGTCGACACCTTGGCTCCCCCCACGATTGCCGCCAGCGGACGGGTCGGCGTCTCCAACACTTTCGTGAGCGCGTCGAGCTCTTCCTGCATCGTGCGGCCGGCGTAGGTCGGCAGCTTCCGGCCGAGGCCTTCGACCGAGGCATGCGCGCGATGCGCCACCGAGAAGGCGTCGTTCACGAAGATGTCGCCAAGTGCGGCGAGTTGATCGACGAAGGCGGGGTCGTTGCTTTCCTCGCCAGCGTGGAAGCGTGTGTTCTCCAGGCACAGGATATCGCCCGGTTTCATCGCATCGATCGCCGCCACGGCCTTCTCGCCTACGCAATCCTCGGCGAATGCCACCGGACGCTTGAGGACATGGGCAATGGCCGGCGCGAACGGCTCGAGCGACTGCTTTGGATCGGGTCCGTTCGGACGCCCGAAATGCGAGAGCAGGATCACCTTGCCGCCCTTGTCGGCAATCTCGCCGATGGTCGGGGCGACGCGCTCGATGCGGGTGGAGTCCGCGACCTTGCCGTTCTCGACCGGGACATTGAGATCGACGCGCACGAGCACGCGTTTG